>VSSQ01000333.1_pt1 | contig 39623 bp, 32 predicted proteins | sample 4763081 | NCBI WGS metagenome assembly VSSQ01 (sample SAMN12137344, study PRJNA551015) | bioreactor metagenome | isolation source: SDC9 anaerobic chlorinated ethene degrading culture | place: USA: Knoxville, Tennesee | collected 2015-01-01
TCTGCCATCGCGTTGGCCGCTACCGTGCTGTTCTGGTTATGAGGCCTGAGCCTAGGGCGACAGAGTTGTGCAACAACGCCCATCGAACGCCATCGGTTCGAGCGGCTGTTGCGAGAGCTGGTTGGCGATGCGCAGCGGCTCGACCGCCGAGCTGAAAGCGAGAAGGGTGAAACCGGGCACGAGGAGAAAGGCATAGGACCGCGTCGGGCTGCCCGCGGGCACCGGGTAATAGGCCGCCCCGAGGGGCACGAAGGTGTCGTCTGTGGGCATGAGCGCTCCCCTTCCGCCTGTCCTCACCGCTCTAGCACCTCGGCGGGGGCGGTGACAGGGGACCGGGCGGGGGAGGCGGGCCGGCGACCCGTGGGCCGCCGGTCCGCTGCGGGGGAGCCGCGGCTTACTTCGCCGAGAGCAGTTCCGGCACCGAGAGCAGGATGAACTCGTTGTTCGCGGCCTTGCCGACCTCGCGCCCGCCCGAGAAAGGCAGGTTGTTGTCATTCGCCACCAGGATGTGGGTCTCGTCCACCCGCGCCACGTCCTCGATGGTGAAGAAGGGGAAGGTGAAGGGGCCCGCGGCGGGTTTCATCCCGGCGAGCGCCTTGCCCTCCGGATCGGCGATGTTCAGCAGGTCGATATGGCCGATGCGGCGCAGATAGCCGTCGGCGTCGACCGAGGCGGTGTCGAGCAGAACGATGTTCTTCACCTTCGCCGGGATCGGGTAGCAGGCCGAGGTGTCGGTCGCGCCCGCGGCACAGGCCTTGGCCGCATCGCCCTCGCCGTTGTCGCGCTCGATCACCAGCGCATGGGTGGCGTCGATGAAGTTGAAGTCGCCGATCGCCGTCGCGCCCTCGGAGAGGCGGAACTTGAAGCTGTCACCGGTCCAGTCCTTCTGCGCCGGATCGAAGGTCATCACCCGCAGGAAGTCACCCTCGGTGCCGCCGCCGGCCACCAGCAGCGGCTTTTCGAGCATCGCCCAGAGCAGGTTGGTGCCGGGCTGCAGCGCCATGCCCTCGTAACCGCCCGAGCGCTGCACCTGATAGTCCTTGCCCGCCTCGGCCGGAACCTTGACGCCGGGGGTGTCGGGGCCGGTCAGAACCGCGCCGTCAAGCCGCGTCGGGATCACGTCGAGGATCGCGCCGTCGCGCGCCACATGCAGCAGATAGGGGCCGAATTCCTCGCCGATCCAGAAGGTGCCGTCGAGAGACTGGAGGCTTTCCGGGTCGAAATCGGCGCCGGTCAGATAACGGCTGTCGGTGCCTTCATTGGCGATGCGGAACGGCACCTTGTGGTCGGGGTCGTGCAGGAAGATGGTTTCCTTGCGGGTCACCGTGCCGGTGGCGAAATCGGGCGCCATGCGGTGGAAGAACAGCATCGCGTCGGGGCTGTTCACCTTCGAGCCGAAGCCGTTGTCGGTCAGCGCGAACCAGCTGCCATCCTCGGCGCGGTTCATCGCGAAGCCCGACATCCCCTGCACCGGCTGGCCGATGAAGGGCAGGGCGATGCCGGTCTCGTGGCCGCCATAGCTCTTGCCGACATTGCCCATCACGCTCATCGGCGCCTCGTTGCGGGTGGTGCCGGTGAACTTGCCCGAGACCCACAGATCGCGCGGCGCATCGGCGGGCGGCGCGACGAGCGACAGCGCCGGCAGGAAGGCGTGGCCGGCGAGCGTCGCCGGGAAGACCTCTTCGGCGAGGGCCGGGGTGGACAGGGCGGTGCAGGCCGCCAGCAGGGCGATCTTGAAGGTCATCGGTGTCTCCTGTGAGTTGGTGAGGCAGGAGCTAGCGGCACCAGATGACGCTCACGCAAAAGGTGAGCGATGATTTCTTGAAGGAAATGTGGCGCTTAGCCCGCGCTTGCCTGGGCCGCGATGGCCGCGATCAGCTCGCGCAGGAACAGATCCTGAAGCGGCGTCGCGCGCACCCCGGCCCGCGTCGCCAGCATCAGCGGCGAGCTCAGGGGGAAGCCCGTGCCAAGGACGCGCAGGTCGCCCGCCGCGACATGGGCCTTCGCGTAATGGGCGGGCAGGTAGCCGATGTAGCGCCCGGACAGCAGGAACATCGCCTGCGCCTCCATGTTCGCGGCGCTGGCCGGCATCACCGCCCCCGGGAACGGGCCAAGCTCGCGCTGGTTCGCATAGGGCCGGCCGACGAAGGGCCAGCGCGCGATCTCGGCGGTCTCGGTGACCTCGGCCGCGCGCGGGAACAGCGGATGGCCGCGGCCGCAATAGAGCAAGTGGCGCTCCTCGTGCAGCGGGCTCAGCCGCAGCCCCTCGGCGAGCCGTGTCTCGGGCAGGATCGCAAGGTCAAGCGCGCCGCCGGCCAGCCGCGCCACCAGCGTCTCGGGATCGGCCATGGCGATGTCGAGCCGCGCCTCGGGGGCCCGCGCGCCGATCCGGCCGATCACCTGCGGCAGCGGCAATCCGCTGTCGGTCACGGTGTTGTCGATCATCCCGATCCGCAGCGTGCCGGTGATCCGGTCGCGCAGCCGGCCGACCTCGCTCTCGAAGGCGTCGAGCGAGAGGAACAGCGCGTCCGAGCGGGCATGGACCAGCGCGCCGCGCTCGGTCAGGGCAAAGCCGCCGCGTCCGCGCCGGCACAGCGGGAAGCCGAGCCGCTCCTCAAGCGCCTTGACGTGAAAGCTGATCGCCGATTGCGACAGGCCAAGCGCGATCTGCGCGCCGGCGAAGCCCTCGTGCTCGACCACCGCGCGGAACACGGCAAGGGCGCGCAGATCGGTGTTGGCAATCTTCATTCACATCAACCTTTCTGATGTGAGGATCATATGTTCCGTATTTTCGGGTGCAATGCCCCGTGTCATCCCTTGGCCCAAAGCCCTGCGGAAAGGACCCCCGATGGCACATGATTACGAGAGCGGCCGGCTGAACCTGCCCTTCGTCGGCATCTCCACCTTCGCGAAATCGCCCTACGAGCCGGACTGGAGCCGGATCGACGCTGATGTGGCGGTGATGGGCGCGCCCTTCGACTGCGGCACACAATGGCGCGCCGGCTCCCGGTTCGGTCCGCGCGGCATCCGCGAGGCCTCGACGCTCTTCGCCTTCGGGCATGCCGGTGCCTATGATTTCGACGACGACACGACCTATCTCGACGGTGTGCGCATCGTCGACATCGGGGATGCCGACATCATCCACACCGACACCACGGCAAGCCACGCGAATATCGAGGCGGGCGTGCGCGCGATCCTGCGCGCGGGTGCGCTGCCGGTGGTGCTGGGCGGCGATCACTCGATCAATATCCCCTGCATCAACGCCTTTTCCGACGAGGCCCCGGTGCATGTGGTGCAGATCGACGCGCATCTCGATTTCGTCGACGAGCGGCATGGCGTGCGGGTCGGCCACGGCAACCCGATGCGCCGCGCGGCCGAGAAGCCCTGGGTCGAGGGGATGACCCAGATCGGCATCCGCAATGTCTCCTCGACCGCGAAGGAGGGCTACGAGGCGGCGCAGGCGATGGGCTCGGACATCCTGTCGGTGCGGATGGTGCGCCGGCTCGGCATCGAGGCGGTGCTCGAGCGGATCCCGGCGGGGCGGCGCTATTACCTGACGCTCGATATCGACGGCTTCGACCCCTCGATCGCGCCGGGCACCGGCACGCCGAGCCATGGCGGCTTCCAGTATTACGAGGTGCTCGACATCGTCGCGGGGCTGGCCAAGCGCGGCACGATCGTCGGCATCGACCTGGTCGAGGTGGCGCCGGATTACGACCACACCGGCACCACCGCCATTCTGGCCGCGCAGATCCTGCTCAACACGCTCGGCCGGATCTTCGCGGCGCGCTGAAGAGGCTGGGGCGGGCTCAGCCCGCCTTTGCCGCGCAATAGGCGCGCCAGCCGCCGAAGCCGGTGATCTCCGCGGCGCCGGCGAGCGCATGGGGTTCGCATAGGAAGCCCGTCACCTGCCGGCCGTCGTCGAGTGTGACCTTGCCGACGCCGAGCGGCGCCGGGATCGCGGCGACGAAGGCGCCGAAGGCCGCGGGCGGCAGCGCCCAGAGCTCGAGCGCAACGCCCGGGCCGGCAAACGCCGGGTCGAGGACCATGCCCGGTTTCGCCGGCACCGTGCCCGCCAGCGCATAGAGCCGATAGCCCGGCGCGCTGCGCGCCGTGCCAAGGCAGCGCCCGCCGGGGCCGGTCAGCTCGCGGTTCAGCGGCATGCCGCTCAGATGCGCGCCGACGACGGCAAGGGTGCACCAGCCCTCGGGCAGGCGCGGCTCGGCCGGCGCGGGCACCGGCGCCGTGCGGTCGCGCCCCATGCCGCAGGCGGCGGCCGCGTGCATCGCGCCCGCGAAGGGCACCAGCGCCTCGTCCGAGAAGGCCGGCCCCACCAGCTGCACGCCCACGGGCAGGCCCGAGGCGCCGAACCCCGCCGGCACCGCGATCGCGGCGTATCCCAGAAGGTTCGCGAAGTTGGTGTAAAGGCCGAACTGGCTGTTGCGCCCGATCGGGTCGGCGCGCATCTCGGCCACCGTCGCGCGGGTGGGCGAGGTCGGCAGCAGCAGCATGTCGACCGCCTCCCAGGTCGGCGCGACCTGCTGGCGCAGCTCGTTCAGCCGGTAAAGGCCGCGGAAGGCCTCGACCGCGCTGCGCCCCTTCGCGCCCTCGATGATCTTGCGCACCGTGGGCTCGAAGTCGTCCGCGTTGGTGGCGAGGAACGCCTCGACCGCGGCCAGACGTTCGGCGACCCAGGGCCCGTCGTAAAGCAGCGCCGCCGCCTCGCGGAAGGGGGCGTAGTCGACGGAGACGAGCGTCGCGCCAAGCGCCTCGGCGCGCGTGCAGGCGGCGTCATAGGCGGCCGCGACCTCGGCATTGCCGTAGAACTCGCGCTCGGCCGCGGTCAGCACGCCGATCCGCGGGCGGGCGGGCAGGGCGACGGGCTGGGCCTCGCGCGAGAACGGATCGGCGGGGTCATGGCCCTCGATCAGCCGGCGCACCTCGGCCGCCTCGTCGACGGTGCCGGCGAAGACAGTGATGACATCGACCGAGCGGCAGGCCGGCACGCAGCCGGTGTTCGGCACGAGCCCCGGGCTCGGCTTCAGCCCGACGAGGTTGTTGAACATCGCCGGCACCCGGCCCGAACCCGCAGTGTCGGAGCCGAGCGAGAAGGCGCACAGCCCCGAGGCCACTGCCACCGCCGAGCCCGAGGACGAGCCGCCCGAGACATAGTCGGCATCGAACACGCAGCGCGGCGCACCGAAGGGCGAGCGGGTGCCGTTCAGCCCGGTCGCGAACTGGTCGAGGTTGGTCTTGCCGATCACGATCGCGCCCGCCGCACGCAGCCGCGCGACGGTCGTCGCGTCGCGCGCGGGCGAGGTGCCGAAGGCCGGGCAGGCGGCCGTGGTCAGCAGCCCGGCGACGTCGATATTGTCCTTCACCGCGAAAGGGATGCCGTAAAGCGGCAGGCCCTCGGGGCCGCGCTCGGCCAGCCGCTTCGCCTCGGCGCGCAGGCTCTCGGCCGGGGTCTCGGTGATGAAGACGGCGCGGTCCGTCAGCGCGTCACGGCGGGCGATCACCTCCTCGATCACCTGAAGCGGCGTGGCGCCGGCGGCATAGGCCGCGCGAAGCGCCGCGATCGTCATCATGTCAGGCAGCTGCATCAGTCGGTCTCCAGAATGGCCAGCACGTCGCCGGCGTGAACGGTGCGGCCGGGCGCGGCGCGGGTCTCGCGCAGGCGGCCGGCCGTGGGGCTGTGCACGGTGATCTCCATCTTCATCGATTCGACGATGGCGACGGGATCGCCCGCGGCAAGGCGGGTGCCGGGGGCGACGAGGTATTTCCAGACATTGCCGGGCACCGGGCTTTCGACGCCGGTGCAGCCCTCGGGGATGGCGGCCTGCTCGAAGACGCCGCCCTCGTCGGCGACGAACTGGTCGAGCCCCTCGGCCTTCCAGCGCGCCCGCTCGGCCTCGAAGGCGGCCTGCTGGCGGGCCTTGAAGGCGGCGGTGCCGGCGCTGTCCTGCGCGGCCTTCTCGGCCGCCCAGTCGAAGGTGCCCTCCTCGATGCGCAGGTCGTAGCGGCCATGCGGGAAGGCCTCGCGCGCCTCGGTCAGCTCGTCGTGGCTGACCGGGAAGAAGCGGACCTGATCGAAGTGGCGCAGCAGCCAGGGCGTGTCGGCGAAGGCCGGGGTGCGCCGCCAGGTGTTCCACATCTGGATGGTGCGGCCGAAGAGCTGATAGCCCCCCGGGCCCTCCATGCCATAGATGCACATGTAGGCGCCGCCGATGCCCACCGCGTTCTCCGGCGTCCAGGTCCGGGCGGGGTTGTATTTCGTCGTCACCAGCCGGTGGCGCGGATCGACCGGCGTCGCCACCGGCGCGCCGAGATAGACGTCGCCCAGCCCCATCACCAGATAGCGCGCATCGAAGATTGTGCGCTGCACCGCGGCCTCGTCCGCAAGCCCGTTGATGCGGCGGATGAACTCGATGTTCGAGGGGCACCAGGGCGCGTTCGGCCGCACCAGCTCCTGATACTTGCGCATTGCAAGTTCCGCCTGCGGGTCGTTCCAGGAGAGCGGCAGCCAGACCGTGCGGGTCGGCACCTTCACCGTCTCGGCCGCGGGCAGCCGGGTCTCGATCGCCGCCAGTTCCCGAAGCAGGTCGGGGCGCGAGATCTTCGTGGTGTCGTAGTGCAGTTGCAGCGAGCGGATGCCGGGGGTGAGGTCGATCACCGGCAGACCGGCCGCCTCGACCGCCTGCATCAGAAGCTGCACCCGCAGCCGAAGCCCGATGTCGAGGCTCATCGGCCCGTATTCGACCAGCAGGTTCTCGTCCCCCTGCCGGCGATAGGCGACGGGCACCGGGGCGTCGGGCAGCGCACCGACCAGCGGCGAGCCGAGCCGGGCGATCGCCGGGCCCGCGACCGGGTCGGCGGGGCGCGCGGCGGGGCGGAAGCGCACCCGGTCGCCGGGCTTCAGCTGACCCAGCTTCCAGCGGTCGGCGGCGCTGACCACACCCGGGCAGACGAAACCGCCCAGGCTCGGCCCGTCGGGACCAAGGATGATCGGCATGTCGCCGGTGAAGTCGATCGCGCCGATGGCATAGGCGTTGTCATGGAGGTTCGAGGGGTGCAACCCCGCCTCGCCGCCATCCGTGCGCGCCCAGTCGGGCGCCGGGCCGATCAGCCGCACGCCGGTGCGGTCAGAGTTGAAATGCACCTCATAGGCTGTGGCAAAGAGGGTCTCGATGTCGCTGTCGCGGAAGAAGTCGGGGGCGCCATGCGGGCCGTAGACAAGCTCCAGCTCCCAGTCCTCGGTCAGCTCGGCGGGTTCCGGTTCTGCCGGGGCGTCCTGCGCCACGCGGCCCACATGCAGCACGTCGCCGGTCTTCAGCGTGCCGGTCGCATGGCCGCCGAAATGGCCAAGCGCGAAGGTCGCGCGCGAGCCAAGCATCTTTGGCACCTTGAAGCCGCCCGCAACGGCGAGATAGGCGCGCTGGCCCGGTCCCGCGACCCGGCCGATCGTCAGCGTCGCACCGGCCGGCACCTCGAGCACCGGGCCCGCGACCGCCACGCCGTCAAGGGTCAGGGCCATCTGCGCCCCGGCAATCGCCACCCGGGCGGCGCGCAGGAAGCGCAGGGTCGGGCCGGCCACCGTCATCTCGAGCGTCGTGGTGTCGGGGTTCTGGCCAAGCAGGCGGTTCGCGTTGCGATGCGCGCGCGGGTCCATCGGCCCCGAGGGCGGCACGCCCACGCCCCACAGCCCGAGCCGGCCCGGCAGCTCCTGCACCGAGCTTTGCGCACCCGGCGCCAGCACCTCGATCCCCTCGGGGGCGAAGGCAAAGCCCGCCAGCGCCGTCGTCGCCACCTTGCCCGAGGCGAAAAGATCCGATCCCGCGATCGCGCGCAGATAGGCGAGGTTGGTCTCGATCCCCGCGACATGGGTGGCGGCGAGCGCCGCGCCGAGCTTGCCGATCGCCTCGGCACGGCTGGCGCCATGGACGATGATCTTCGCCAGCATCGGGTCGTAGAAGGGTGTCACCTCGGTGCCGGTGGCGATCCAGCCATCGACACGGGCGTCCTCGGGGAAACGCACCTCGGTCAGCCGTCCGGCCGAGGGGCGAAAGCCCGCATGCGGCATCTCGGCGTAAAGCCGGGCCTCGATCGCGGCACCCTGCGGGGCGGGCAGGGGCGCCGGGATCGGGTCTTCGCCCGCCGCCTGACGCACCATCCACTCGATCAGGTCGATGCCCAGCACCGCCTCGGTCACCGGGTGTTCGACCTGCAGGCGGGTGTTGACCTCGAGGAAATAGAATTCCTCGCGCGCCGGGTCATAGATGAATTCGACGGTGCCGGCCGAGGCATAGCCGACCTCGGCGCACAGCTCCTTGGCGGCGCGGTGCAGCCGGGCGCGGAGCTCGGGGCGCAGGCCCGGGGCGGGGGTTTCCTCGAGCACCTTCTGGTTGCGCCGCTGCAACGAGCAGTCGCGCTCGCCAAGCGCCACCACCCGGCCGCGGCCGTTGCCGAAGATCTGCACCTCGATGTGGCGGGCGTCGGCGACGAAGCGTTCGAGATAGACGCGGGCGTCGCCGAAACTTGCCTGCGCGGTGCGCTCGACGCCGGCGAAGGCCGCACGCAGCGCCGGCTCGTCGGCGCACAGGCTCATGCCGATGCCGCCGCCGCCGGCGGTCGACTTCAGCATCACCGGATAGCCGATGCGCGCGGCCTCGGTCGCGGCGGCCTCGGCATCGGGCAGAAGCCCGGTGCCCGGCAGCAGCGGCACGCCGGCCCGCGCGGCGATCTCGCGCGCGGTGTGCTTCAGCCCGAAGGCCTCGATCTGCTCGGGCCGCGGGCCGATGAAGGCCACCCCCGCCGCAGCGAGCGCCGCGGCAAAGCGGGTGTTCTCGCTCAGAAACCCATAGCCCGGATGCACCGCCTCGGCGCCGGTGTCGCGGCAGGCCTGCACCACGGCCTCGATCTGCAGATAGCTTTCGGCCGCCGGCGCCGGCCCAAGCCGCACCGCCTCGTCGGCGAGCGCGACATGGGGGGCGAAGCGGTCGGCGTCGGAATAGACCGCGACCGAGGCGATCCCCATCGTCTTCAGCGTGCGGATGATGCGCACCGCGATCTCGCCGCGGTTCGCTACAAGAACCTTCTGGAACATCGGCTTACCCCCGGATCACGACCTGGATCGGCGTCGGGTCGAAGCCGTTGCAGGGGTTGTTGATCTGCGGGCAGTTCGAGATGAAGACAAGCAGGTCCATCGCCGCCTCCATCTCGATGTAATCGCCCGGGTGGCTGATGCCGTCATCGATGGTCATCGCGCCGTTCTGGCTGATCGGCACGTTCATGAAGAAGTTCAGGTTCGGCACGATGTCGCGCTTGGTCATCCCGTATTTCGAGAATTCCAGGATGAAATTCTCGCGGCAGGCATGGAGATACGAGGTCTCGTGGCCGAAGCGCACGGTGTTGCTCTCGCGCGAGCAGCAGCCGGCATTGGTGTCGTGCCGGCCCGAGGTCGCCTCGATGATCGTCGCCATCAGGTTGCCCTCGGACGAGATCAGCTGCGTGCCCTTCTCGATATAGGCGCCGTTCTGCACCCGCATCGTGTCCTGGCTCGAATAGCGCTCGGCGGTGTCGGCGGCGTTGTACAGGAGGGTGTCGATCGCCTGCTGGCCATAGCTGTCGATGATGCGGATGGTCTGGCCCTGTTTGACGAGGCCGGACCAGGGGCGGTTCGCGGGGATGTCGTGGATCTGTTCCATGGAGGGACCTCAGGCGCGTGCGGTGTTCTCGAAGCCGCGGACGGCTTCGGCGGTGGCGGTGCGGCACAGGTCGTCCTGGGCGATCGGACGCGCGGCAAGGCGCGTCGCGCGGACGGAGGGAACCTCCGGACCCGTCGTCGGGTCAAGCGGGTGGCGGCTGTTCGACAGCGCGATCAGCAGATCCTGCTCGGCGCGCAGCTCGACCCAGTCGTCGCCGTTCAGGAGCGCCGGGTTCCAGAAGAACTGCCCCTCGCCATCGACGCGCACCGGCGCGAAGAAGGTCAGCAGGGCGGGCAGGTCGCGCTTGTCGAGGCCAAGCTTGGCGGTGGCGAGGACCATGTTCTCGCGCGTCGAGCGGAAGGCGGGGGTGAAGGGCGCGCGCGCCGGCATCCCGCCGCTCAGCGCGTCGTTCGCGCCCGCCGAATCCTCGGTGATCGAGAACAGCACCCGGCCCATGTCGGAAAACACCACGCGGCCCTTTTTCAGGTCGGTCGTCCATTGCAGCTTGCAGCTGTCGGGCAGGTTCTGCCGTTCCGAGCTGTCGGCGGCGGACCAGGCGGCCAGGCTGACCGAGCCGCCAAGCCCGCCCGCCTCGAGCCGCAGGCTCTGGCCGCGGGCGAGCCGGCAGGTGTAATACCACCCCCCCGGCACGGTCTCGGCCCAGATCACGGCTGCAGCTTCGGGTGCGGGCGCGGGGCGGGGGCTTGGCGCCGGAAGCGCCTTCGGCGCGGCGTCCAGCCCCTTGCGCTGGTGCTCCTCATAGCGGGCGCGGTCGGCGGCAATGGTCTCAGCGGAGCGGGGGATATGCGTGAGCATCGGGTTCCTCCTTGGGCCAGGTCGTCCCGGCGATGGGCCCCGGAATGGTCGGGTCGTCCCGACCGGGCAGGAGATCTGCGTCCCAGATCGTGGTCTTGCCGGCACTGCGCGGCGGCCAGATCAGGATGTCCTTGGTGATCGTCGCGCCATAGCGCAGCCGTTCCTCGGGACGGTCGCGGGTGCGCTCGAAGGCGATGATCCGGGTGGCGAGGGTGAAGGCCTCCCTGAGGTCATGCGTCACCATCACCACGGTCATCGGCACCTCGTTCCACAGCCGCTTCATCAGCCGGTGGATGTCGGAGCGGATGCCCGGATCGAGCGCGCCGAAGGGTTCGTCCAGAAGCAGCACCTTCGGCTTCATCATCAGCGCCTGCGCAAGGGCAAGGCGCTGCTGCATGCCGCCCGAAAGCTGGGCGGGATACTTGTCTTCGCTGCCGGCAAGCCCGACCTCGGCCAGCATCGCGCGCGCCTCCTCGGCAATCGCGCGGCGGCGCGCACCGAAGGTGCGGCCGAGGAGACGGCTTGCCCGCAGCTCGGGCCCGGCCATGACATTGCCGAGCACCGTCATGTGCGGAAAGACCGAATAGCGCTGGAACACCACGCCGCGGTCGGGGCCGGGCTCGTGCGGCAGCGGTGCGCCATCAAGGGTGATGGTGCCGCGCGTCGGCGCCTCCTGTCCCAACAGCATGCGCAGGAAGGTGGTCTTGCCGCAGCCCGAGGGGCCGACGAGGGCGATGAAGGCGCGCGGCGCAATCGTCAGATCGACATTTTGCAGCACGACCTGATCGCCGTATTCCTTCCAGAGGTTCCGGATCTCGATGCCGCTCATCTGCCGCGCTCCAGCTCCGACCAGGGGAAGATCCGCCGGCGCAGGGCGGTCAGGCCCAGGTCCATCGCCACGGCAAGCAGGGTGATCCAGGCCACATAGGGGAAGATCACGTCCATCGAGAGATAGCGGCGCACCAGAAAGATCCGGTAGCCCAGCCCCGAGTCGGCCGAGATCGCCTCGGCCGCGATCAGGAACAGGAAGGCCGGGCCGATCTGCAGCCGCAGGCTGTCGATCAGCCGCGGCAGCACCTGCGGCAGCACCACCCGGATCGCGATGAGCCAGGTCGAGGCCGAGAGCGTCTCGGCCTTGATGATCTGCTCGCGCGGCAGCGCCTGCGCCGAGAGCGCAAGGTCGCGGATCAGGATCGGCGCGACGCCGATCACGATCAGCGTGACCTTCGACACCTCGCCAAGGCCCAGCACGATGAACAGGATCGGCAAGAGCGCGAGCGGCGGCACCATCGAGACGACGGCGACGAAGGGCGCGAGCACCGCGCGCACCACGGGCAGGATGCCGTTCAGCAGACCGAGCAGCAGCGCGAGCGCCGTGGCGATGCCGATGCCGGCGAACAGCCGGCCAAGGCTTGCCGCGCTGTCCGACCACAGCAGATACAGCCCGGTGCGGCGATCGGCGGTGAAGGCGTAGAGCTTCACCGTCTGCACGATCGTCGACAGCGCCGGCAGCAGCTTGTCGCTCGGGTTTTCCGCCAGCCGCACCGCCGAGCCCACCAGATAGGCGAGCGCCAGCACCACGAAGGGCAGGCAGGCGAGGAGGACAGCCGTCCCCCGTCGCGGTCTGACATTGATGAGCCGCATCGCCCGACCCGCTTACAGCTTGCCGTCCCGGGCGAGTTTCATGAACGCGTCGGTGTAGCGGAACTTGACGTTCGCGCTGTCGCCCAGCACGGCGCCGCCGGGCATCTCGATGCCGATCGCATCGGCCGAGGTCGCGCCGGTGCCGAGCAGCCCCTTGTCGAAGAGGAAGGTGCGCACATGGTCCATCGTGGTCGGCAGCTCGGCCGAGGTGACGAAGGCGACGCCATCGGCGGGCTTGTCGAAGAGGCGGGTGGCGGCAAGCTGTTCCTCGAAGCCGGCCTGATCGGTGCCCGAGGCGGCCCCCATGGCGGCGCGCGCGGCGGCGCCCTCGGCCGTGTCGGCCTGCATCAGCGTCACGGTGTCATACCAGATCCCCGCAAGGGCCTTGCCGAAATCGGGGTTCTCCGTCAGCACCCCGGTGTTCGCCACCATCATGTCGATGATCTCGCCCGGGATCTTCGAGCTGTCGAAGACGATATGGGCATCGGGCAGCTTGGCGATTTCCGACACCATCGGGTTCCAGGTGACCATCGCGGTCACGTCCGGGGTCTGGAAGGCGCCGACCATGTCCGGATCGGCGGTGTTGACGATCTTGACGTCCTTCTCGGTCATGCCGGCGCTTTCGAGCCCGCGCACCAGCAGGTATTCCGAGACCGAGAATTCGACGAGGTTGACGCTCTGGCCCTTGATGTCGGCCAGGCTGTCCTTGCCCTTCAGGATCACCGCGTCATTGCCGTTCGAGAAGTCGCCGATCACCACCGCGGTGGTGTCGACGCCGCCCGCGGCCGGGATCGAGAGCCCGTCCATGTTGGTCAGCGTCACCGCGTCATAGGCGCCGGCGGTGTACTGGTTCATCGACTCGACATAGTCGTTGAACTGGGTGACCTCGATTGTCAGGCCGTATTTGTCGGCCCATTTCTTCACGATGCCATGGTCGGCGGCATAGCCCCAGGGCATCCAGCCGGCATAGATCGACCAGGCGACCTTGAAGTCGGTCTTCGGGGCGGCGAGGGCGGGCGAGACGGCGAAGGCGGCCAGGGTTGCGAGCGAGCCGAGAAGGGTGGCGCGGCGGGTCGTCATGGGTCGTTCCTTTCACGTTCAAACTGCATACATGAAGGGACGAACGGACCATCGTTCCGCCAATCCCTTGGCTGGACGAGGTCTCCCGGGTTTTTATCCCGCCGTGCGCCGAACGGGGATGTCTCCCCCGCCGGTGGCAGCTCTCGGACCAGACGCATCTCTGCCGGAACCCTAGCCGCCAACTCTGGTCCCATGACGCCAAGCCGGGTGGTCGGGGTCAAGGCTTTCGCCCCCGGCGCTGCGGCGCGACGCGGGCGATCGGTGCGGTGCCCGTCTGCGCGGCGGTATTTCCGCCGGGCGGGCAAAAATGCGGCAGCACCTGCCTGGGCGGGGCGCGACTCGCCCGGCCGGTCAGTGGAAGTCGCGGCTTGGGAACAGCCGTTTCGCCTGCTCGCGCGGGTGGCGGGCGCGCGGCGGCACGCGGCCGGGGCGGGGGGCGTCGTCCGCCTCGGGCCGGGTCAGCCCGACCACGGTGTCGAGCGGATGGCCAAGCGCGGACAGCCGCGGCGACAGGTCCTCGATCGTCTCGGCGATCAGGTGCACGACGCTGCCCTCGCGCTCGAGCCGGCCGCTCACCCGCAGCAGCCGCCCGCCGATCACCGCGCGGCGGAAGCGGGCATAGACGGTGCGCCAGACCACCACATTCGCGGTGCCGGTCTCGTCCTCGAGGGTGAGGAAGACCACCCCCGAGGCGGTGCCGGGGCGCTGTCGGGTGATGACGAGGCCGCACACCGAGACCCGCTGCGGCGGCGCGGTGGCAAGCTCGACCGCGGTGCTCAGCCCCGCGATCCCGGGCCGCAACAGCTCCATCGGATGGGCGCGCAGCGTCAGGCGCAGCGCGACGTAATCCTCGACCACCTCCTCGCCCAGATGCATCGGCGGCAGCTCGACCGCGGGCTCGGCCCCGCCCTCGCCATCGAGCGGGTTGGCAAAGAGCGGCAGCGGCGCCGGCGCCCGGATCGCCCGCACCGCCCAGAGCGCATCGCGCCGCGTCAGCCCCATGCCGGCGAAGGCGTCGGCCTCGGCCAGACGCTCGAGCGTGGGGGCGCGGGTGCCGGCGCGCAGCCACAGGCTTTCGGGGTCGGGATAGCCGTTGCCGCGGGCGGCGACGATCCACTCGGCCTCTTCCGCGCGAAAGCCGCGGATCTGCCGGAAGCCGAGCCGCAGCGCCAGCCGGCCGTCGCCGCGCCGCTCGAGGCTGTTGTCCCAGCCCGAGTGGTTGACGCAGACCGGCCGCACCTCGACCCCGTGCTCGCGCAGGTCGCGCACGATCTGGGCGGGGGCGTAAAACCCCATCGGCTGGCTGTTCAGCAGCGCGCAGGCGAAGATCGCCGGGTGGTGGCATTTCAGCCAGGCCGAGACATAGGTCAGCATCGCGAAGGCGGCGGCATGGCTTTCGGGGAAACCGTAATCGGCAAAGCCCTCGATCTGCGCGAAACAGGCCTCGGCCACCTCGCGCGAATAGCCGTTCGCCTCCATCCCGCCGACGAAGCGGGCGTGATGGGCGCCGATCGTGCCCATGCGGCGGAACGAGGCGAGCGAGCGGCGCAGCTGGTCGGCCTCCTCGGCGGTATAGCCGGCGCCGACCACCGCGATCTGCATCGCCTGCTCCTGAAACAGCGGCACGCCAAGGGTCTTTGCCGTGACCGCGGCCAGCGCCGGGCCGAAGGGCTCGGGCGCCTCGAGCCCCTGACGGCGGCGGATATAGGGTTTGACCATGCCGCCCTGGATCGGGCCGGGGCGGACGATCGCCACCTCGATCACCAGATCGTAGAAGGTGGCGGGCTTCATCCGCGGCAGGAAGTTCATCTGCGCTCGGCTTTCGACCTGGAACACCCCCACGGCATCGGCGCGCGACAGCATCCGGTAGGTGGCGCCGTCCTCCTGCGGCACGGTGGCAAGGGAAAGCGCGGGGCCGCCGCCGGTCTCGGCGAGCAGCGCGAAGGCCTTGCGCAGGCAGCTGAGCATGCCGAGGCTGAGCACGTCGACCTTCAGGATGCCGAGCGCGTCGATGTCGTCCTTGTCCCATTCGATCACCGTGCGCCCCTCCATCGCCGCGTTCTCGATCGGGCACAGGGCGTCGAGCCGGTCGCGGGTGATGACGAAGCCGCCGACATGCTGGCTCAGGTGGCGCGGAAAGCCGATGATCTCGGCGATCAGCGCGACGGTGCGGGCCAGGCGCCGGTCGTCGGGGTTCAGCCCGAGCTCGCGCAGCCGGGCGGGGTCGGGCCCGGCGTTCGAGCTGCCCCAGATCTGGCCCGAGAGCGCCGCGGTGACATCGGCCGAGAGCCCCATCACCTTGCCGACCTCGCGGATCGCGGCGCGGGTGCGGAAATGGATGACGGTGGCGCACAGCCCCGCCCGCTCGCGGCCATAGCGGGCATAGATCCACTGGATCACCTCCTCGCGCCGCTCATGCTCGAAATCGACGTCGATGTCGGGCGGCTCGCCGCGGTGGCGCGAGATGAAGCGTTCGAACACCATGCCGATCATCTCGGGGCTGACATCGGTGATGCCGAGCGCCCAGCAGATGATCGAATTCGCCGCCGAGCCGCGGCCCTGACACAGGATCGCGCGGGAGCGGGCGAAGGCGACGATGTCGTGGACGGTGAGGAAATAGGGCGCATAGCCGAGCTCGCCGACCAGAGCGAGTTCCTTGCGGGCAAGGGCGTGATAGCGCTCGGGGATGCCCGCGGGGCAGCGCCGGGCCAGACCCTCGTGGGTCAGCCGTTCGAGCCGGGCCTGCGGCGGCTCGCCGTTCTCGACCTCGTCGGGGTATTGATAGCTGAGCTCGCCCAGATCGAAGGCGCAGCGCGCCGCGATCTCCAGCGTGCGGCGGATCGCGGCGGGGTGGCGGCGGAACAGCCGTGCCATGTCGGGCGCGCCCTTCAGCCGGCGCTCGGCATTCGGCAGGGCGCGGGTGCCGATCGTGTCGATGGTGACGCTCTCGCGCAGGCAGGTGAGCACATCGGCGAGCGGCCGGCGCGCGGCGCGGTGCATCAGCACGTCACCCACGGCCACCATCGGCGCCGAGGCGGCGAGCGCCAGCGCCGCGCAGGCATCGAACCAGGTCTGATCGGAGCCGTCATAGCGCGGCGCGGCGCCGGTGAAGACCTGCCCCGGAAAGCGGCGCTGCACCCGGGTCAGGGGGGCAAGTGCGGCGCGCGTGTCGGCGGGCGGCAGCGCGATCAGCACGAGCCCCGCGCCGCGGGCAAGCAGATCATCAAGCCCGAGCGCGCATTGGCCCTTCGGTGCGCGCCGCCGGCCGAGGGTCAGAAGCTGCGTCAGCCCGCTCCAGCCGGCGCGGTCGATTGGCAGGGCGAGCCATTCGACCGGGCAGTCGGTCAGCACGAGCCGCGCCCCGGCGATCAGCCGCGGCAGGGTGACGGCGGGCGCGGCAGGGCAGGGCGTGGCGGGCGACAGCTCCTGCCGCGAGGAGGGATCGACCTGGCGCGTCGAGCGCACCGCCGCCTCCGCCTGCTCGCGCAGCACCTTCAGCGCGGTCCAGGCCCGCACCACGCCCGCGACCGAGTTGCGGTCGGTGATCGCGATCGCGCCGAGCCCGAGCTCGGCCGCGCGCACCACCAGTTCCTCGGGGTGGGAGGCGCCGGTGAGGAAGGTGAAGTTCGAGGTGATGCAAAGCTCGGCATAGGCCGGGGGGTCGGTGAGGGGGGCGGCAGAGGGGGCGCTGCCCCCGGCGCCTGCCGGCGCCTCCCCCGAGGTATTTGCGGCAAGGAGAAAGCCCGGGGGCAGGGCGGTGGCGGCGTGGGGGGGCGCGGTTTCGGCGCCCGCCGGCGTGTCGGCCGGTCGGGAGGCGGGCGGCCCGGGCGGGGGCGGGGCGGTCATGCGAATTCGCCCTGCACCCACCAGCCCGGCTCCTGCGGGGTGTGAAACAGCCACAGCCGGCGGCCTTGTCGCGTCTCGATCCGCCAATAGTCGCGCAGCCCGCTGCGCCAGGCGGGATCGTCGAACCACCATTCCGGGGCGAGCCGTTCCGGCCCCTCGGCGCGGGCGGTGCTGAGCGCCATTCGGCGCCAGCGGAAGGCGCGTGGCGGGGTGCTGCCCGCGGCGGTGACGGGTTCGGGCGGGAACAGAACGAGCGGGCGCGGGCGCGGGGCGCTCCAGCCGCGGGCGGGGCGCGAGAAGGCGGCCGGCGCGGTGAGGAAGCCGCGTTCGGGCACATGGCTGTCGGCCGGCAGCAGGCGCAGGATGTTCTCGAGCCCGATCCGGGTGCCGATCCGGCTGAGCAGGTCGCCAAGCCGGGCGGGATCGCCCGGGGCGGTGGTCGTGCCGAGCTGCTGTGCGGCGAGGGGCTCGACCTGCACCGCCTCGAGCCGCAGCTGGTCGATGCCGAAGCCCGCGTCCGCCGCCTCGATCCCGCGGGTGAAAAGGGGCAAGATCCGCGCCGGGTCGCGCAGCGCGGCGGCAAGGCGCAGCTCGACTTCCTGCGTGTCGCGGTCGACGCGGCGCAGGGTCAGGCGCAGCACCCGCGCCCCGGTCTGTTGCGCGGCGAGCCGCTCGCACAGCGCCGCGAGCAGCCGCGCGGTGCCGGCCTGCACGTCGGCCACAAGGCCGATCGGTTCGGGCAGGGTCAGGCGCAGCGCGAAGCGGGGCGGTTCGGCGCCGGGGGTGAGGGGCTCGGGCGCGGCGCCGGTCGCGGCGTCGAGCCGGTCGAGCAGCGCGGCACCGAAGCGGCGGGCGAGGGGCGCGCGCGGGGTGCGGGCCAGATCGCCGACGTGGCGCAGGCCAAGCCGTTGCAGCGCCGTCACCGTCTCGGGCGCCAGCCGCAGCGCCGCGACCGGCAGCCCGGCGATCGCGGCAAGGTCTTCGCCGGGCGGCGCCACCCCCTCGCCGTGATGGGCCAGCGCCCAGGCCGCGCCGCGGCTCGAGGCAAGGCCGAGGCAGGCGCTGAACCCCGCCCGCGACAGCCGCGCGCGCAGATCGGCGAGCACCCCCGCCTCGCCACCGAAGAGATGCGCCGCGCCGGTGATGTCGAGGGCAAGCCCGTCCTCGCCCTCGAGCCCGACCCAGGGGCTGTAGCGCGTGGCCCAGCGGCGCAGCGCCGCCAGCAGCTGCGCCTCGCGGTGCAGATCGGCCGGGCGGGTCTGCAGCGCGGCGCAGAACACCCGGGCCTCGGCCAGCGCCATGCCGCGGAACAGCCCCGCCGCCTCGGCCGCGCGGTTCAGGCAATGCAGCCGTTCGGCATTGCCCTGGCGCAGGGTCAGCGCGAAGGGCCCCTCGAGCGGGTGCGCGCGCAGCGCCCCGTCACTCGCGAGACGGGGAAACCACACGCAGACGATGCGTCGCTGTCTCCCACAGAACATCCCAGACCCCAATCGTTCCTGATTTGTTCTTTATACTTTCCCAGCGGAAGGGAGTCGAGTCCCGGGCCGGCCGCGGATCGAGGCGGGGCTCGGCGCGCCAGCGCGTCTCGGCAGCGTTGCTGCCCATGCCCTCGGGGATCAGGCACAGCCCGGTGGCGCCGCCTGCGCCCGCGGCCAGCTGCAGCCGTCGCCCCTCACGCAGATCGAGCGGGCGGGTGACGGCCAGCACGACGAGCGGCACGCTGCCGTCCTTCAGCGCCTCCTCGGCCACGGCGAGGCTGTCGGTCTGGCTGCGGGTCTGGGCGATCAGCAGGCGGGCGGGGTCGAGGAAGGGCAGCAGGCCCTGCGGGCTCAGCGCCTCGCGGCTGTGGGCCTCGCGGATCCACAGCACCGGCCCGGTGCCCGGGGCGGCGCAGATCGCGGCGAAGGCGGTGGCGCCGGCGCCGCAGACCTCGTGGACGCGGCCGGGGCGCAGCGGGTAACCGGGGATCGGGGTGTCGCTCATGCGGGCAGGATAGCCGCGTGCGGGGCGGCGGGGAAGGGCTCAGCCGCGGCCGCGCAGCTCGTGCCGGAAGACGAGCCCGGCGCCAAGCGCCACCACCGCAGCGAGCGCGAACCAGGTCAGCGCATAGCTCAGATGGGCGTTGCGGAAGGCGACCACGGTCTGCCCGCCGCGCGGCCAGGCGGCGGGATCGCCGAGCTCGGCATCGACGAAATAGGGCGCGGCGGGGCTGAGGCCCAGCGTCGCGGTGATCGAGCCGATGTCGCGGCGATACCACTTGCGCGCCGCCGGATCGTTCTCGCGCGAGAACAGCCAGCCGCGATCTTCCGAGATCCGCAGCAGGCCGGTCACCGTCACCGGCCCTTCGGGCGTGGTGACCCCGCCGGCGCGGGCGATGTCGTCGGGCACGACGCCGCGGTTGACCATCACCACCGTGCCGTCGTCGCGCGCGAGCGGGGTCAGTACCCAGTCGGCCGGACCATAATCGGAGGGGGTGTAGATCAGCACGGTCTTGTCGGCGAGGAACTGGCCGGACAGGGTGACACGGCGATACTCGGCGCTTTCGGCGCTGATCCCGGGCCAGTCGGCGGCGCCGGGGGCGGGCACCGGATCGGCATGGATGCGGGCATCGACGCGGGCGATCAGGTCGAGCTTCCAGTGCAGGCGCTCGATCTGCCACACGCCAAGCGCCGAGAAGCCGGCGATGCCGAGGGCGGCGAGCAGGGCGGTCAGGATCAGGCGGGCAGGGCGGCGGGGGCGGGACATCGTCCTTCTCCTCATGCGAACGGGCCTCATGCAAACGGGGCCGGAAGACCGGCCCCGTCGGGGTGCATCACGCAGGCGGGGCTCAGCCCTGCTGCGACTGCAGGGTCATCATGTGATCCATGTCGGGCATCGGCATCATGTTCTCGTTCATGTTGTGCATGACCCAGAGCGAGCCGGCGAGCACGATCACGAGGATGATCACCGAGAAGATCGAGGCGGCGAGCGTCCAGCCCCCCTCGGCCGAGCGGTTCACATGCAGGAAGAACACCAGATGCACGAGGATCTGCACCGCGGCGAGCCCCATGATCAGGCCGATCATCGCGATGCGGCTGATCTGCACCTCGCCCATCACCAGCGCGAAGGGAACGATGGTGAGCAGCGCCGCGAGGGCGAAGCCCGTCATCAGCGTGCCCATGCTGCCGTGGCTGCCGTGTTGCGTATGTGCGCTCATCAGATCAGCCTCACCAGATAGACGAAGGAGAAGACCCCGATCCAGACGAGATCGAGGAAGTGCCAGAACATGCTGAGCGTCGAGAGCCGCTGCATGTTCGCCGGCACCAGACCGCGCTGGCCGACCTGAACGAGCAGGGTGACCAGCCAGATCAGGCCCGCGGTGACGTGCAGACCGTGGGTGCCGACAAGCGCGAAGAAGGCCGACAGGAAGGCCGAGCGGTCCGGCCCCGCGCCGATATGCACGAGGTGGCGGAACTCGTAGACTTCCATGCCGATGAAGCCCGCGCCGAAGAGCGCGGTGACCACCAGCCAGGCCATGGTGGCGCCACGCGCGCCGGCCTCGGCCTTCAGCATCGCGAGGCCGAAGGTGACCGACGAGATCAGCAGCAGCGCGGTTTCCACCGCGACGAAGCCGGGCTCGAACAGGTCCTTCGGGCCGGGCCCGCCGGCATAGTTGCTGCCGAGCACCGCATAGGTCGCGAACAGGCAGCCGAAGATGATGCAGTCGCTCATCAGGTAGATCCAGAACCCGATCGCGGTCGGGCTGGAATGGCCGGCGCCGTGGTCATGGTCATGGGCCTGCGCGGCGGCGAGGCCGGGGATCGCCCCGGCCCGGGTGGCGTCGAACGGGGTCATGCCGTCGCTCCTTTCGCTTCGGTCGCGGCAACGGTGGTCGCCGGGATGAAGTAGTCGCGGTTGTAGTTGAAGGTATGGCCGATGCCGATGGCGAGCATCGCGAGGAAGGCAAGGCCGGCCAGCCACCAGATGTACCACACCATCGCGAAGCCGAAGGCGAGGGCGAAGGCCGCCAGCAGAACGCCGGTTGCGGTGTTCTTCGGCATGTGGATCGGCGCATAGCTGTCCGCCCAGGTGAAGCCTTCCTGCTTCATCCGCCAGAACTCGTCACGGCCGCGCACATGGAGTTCCTGCGGGAAATTGTAGGGCGCGGGCGGCGACTGCATCGCCCATTCGAGCGTGCGGCCGTTCCACGGGTCGGGCCCGCAGGCGAGTTTCTTGCGGTTCAGGATCGAGTAGCCGAAGTTCGCGAAGGTGCAGATGATGCCGCACAGGATCAGCAGCGCGCCGAAGGCCGCGACGATGAAGTAGGGCTGCCAGGCGGCATCGGCATAGGCGTTCATCCGCCGCGTCACGCCCATCAGGCCAAGCGCGTAAAGCGGCATGAAGGCGAACCAGAAGCCGATGAACCAGAACCAGAAGGTCGCCTTGCCGAGCCGGTCGTCGAGCTTGAAGCCGAAGGCCTTGGGCCACCAGTAGCTGACCGCGGCATAGACCGCGAAGACCACGCCGCCGATGATCACGTTGTGGAAGTGCGCGATCAGGAACAGCGTGTTGTGGAGCTGGAAGTCGACCGGCGGAACCGCCAGCAGGACGCCGGTCATGCCGCCGATGGTGAAGGTCACGAGGAAGCCGATCGTCCACAACATCGGCACTTCGAGCCGGACCTGGCCCTTGTACATGGTGAACAGCCAGTTGAAGATCTTCACCCCCGTCGGCACCGAGATGATCATCGTGGTGATGCCGAAGAAGGTGTTGACGTTCGCGCCCGAGCCCATGGTGAAGAAGTGGTGCAGCCAGACGACGAAGCTCAGCACCATGATACAGGCGGTCGCATAGACCATCGCCTTGTAGCCGAACAGCGGCTTGCCCGAGAAGGTCGCGACGATCTCCGAGAAGATGCCGAAGCAGGGGATGATCAGGATGTAGACTTCCGGGTGGCCCCAGATCCAGATCAGGTTGATGTACATCATCGCATTGCCACCAAAGTCATTGGTGAAGAAATGCATGCCGAGATAGCGGTCGAGGGTCAGCAGCGCGAGCGAGGCGGTCAGCACCGGGAAGGCCGCGACGATCAGCACGTTGGTGCACAGCGTCGTCCAGGTGAAGACCGACATGTCCATCAGCTTCATCCCAGGTGCGCGCATCTTCAGGATGGTGGCGATCAGGTTGATGCCGGAGAGCGTCGTGCCCACGCCCGCGATCTGCAGCGACCACAGGTAATAGTCCATGCCTGGCCCGGTCGAATAGGCGGCGCCCGAGAGCGGCGGGAAGGCCAGCCAGCCAACGCGCCCGAACTCGCCGACGAAAAGCGAGATGTTCACGAGGAGCGCCCCCGCCACTGTCATCCAGAACGAGAAGTTGTTCAGGAACGGGAAGGCCACGTCGCGCGCGCCGATCTGCGCCGGCATCACATAGTTCATGATCCCGGTCACGAAGGCCATGGCGACGAAGAAGATCATGATCACGCCATGCGCGGTGAAGACCTGGTCGAAGTGGTGCGGCGGCAGATAGCCCGCTGCGCCGCCCGCGGCCATCGCCTGCTGCGCGCGCATCATCAGCGCATCGGCAAAGCCGCGCACCATCATGATGAAGCCGAGCACCATGTACATGATGCCGATCTTCTTGTGGTCGACCGAGGTGACCCAGTCGCGCCACAGCGGCATCCACAGCCGGAAATAGGTCATCAGCGCCAGGACGGCGAGGCCGCCGAGCGCGACGCCCGCGAAGGTGCCGATCAGGATCGGTTCGTGATAGGGGATCCAGTCGAGGGTCAGGCGCCCGAAGATCGGGGAGATCACCTCGCCGGCGTTTGCAACTTCAGTTGACATGGATCGCAGCCTCCGTGCGGCCGGTGCCGCAGATCAGGTCGGGGTTGGTCAGGAAGGCCTCGTGGAAGGCCTTCGGCTCGGGCGCGGGCAGGTCGAGCGGATTGCCGAAACCGTCGATCGCGCGGGCGCGGTCGTAGTCGTAGGCGGGCGCGTTCGCGATCCCGTTCAGCCCGCCGCCGCCCATCTTGTCCTGCATCATCATGTCGCCGACGCAGACCTTGCCGGCCTCGACGCAGAGCCCGACGATGCGGGCGAACAGCCCGTCCTCGATCGAGCCGTAATGCCGCACCGGCTCGGCGATGGTCGGCCGCTCGAGCGCCAGATAGGTGTCGCGGGTCAGCGCCTCGGGGCTGGCCTTCGCCGCCGCCACCCAGGCGTTGAAGTCGTCGTCGCTCATCGCGCGGGTGTCGAAGGTCATCTGCGAGAAGCCCGGGCCCGAGTAATGCGCCGAGCAGCCGGCGAAGGTGCCGGGATTGTCGGCGATCAGGTGCAGCTGGGTCTCCATCCCGGCCATGGCATAGACCATGCCGCCAAGCGCGGGGATCGAGAGCGTGTTCATCACCGTCGAGGAGCTGAGCTTGAAGTTCACCGGCCGGCCGGCGGGAATGGCCAGCTCGTTCACCGAGGCGACGCCGAGCTCGGGATAGATGAACAGCCATTTCCAGTCGAGCGAGACGGCCTCGACCTCGACCGGGGTGCCGGCGTTCAGCGCGCTGAGGTCGCGATAGGGATCGAGCCGGTGGGTGTAGATCCAGGTCACCGCGCCAAGCGCGAGGATAATCAGGATCGGCACGCCCCAGACCACCACCTCGAGGGTGTTCGAATGGGTGAACTCGGGGTCGTAATCGGTGCTGTCGGGGCGGTCGGCGCGATATCGCAGCGGGAAGTAGACCGCCATGAACAGCACCGGCACGATCACGATCAGCATCAGCAGCGTCGCGATGACCAGAAGGTTGCGCTCTTGTCCTGCGACCCAGCCCTGGGGCGACAGAACGTCGAACTGGCAGCCGGAAAGCGCGAATGCGCCAGCCGTCGCCAGCAGGAGTTTCGGTGATCTGAGCAAGTCTTGCCTCTTGAGCTTGTCCGGGCGCGGCTGCGGGCCGGGGAGGCGGGCAGGCCGGGCGCGTTTGCGCTATCGGGCTAGGTCGGGATGCGACAATCTGCGCCGCGACATTCTGTCGCAGGCTCTTGAAACCCTAATTTTGAGAAAAATCCTCGCGCATTCGTGACACGGCGTGATCCGCCGCGCGCGACGGAAACCGGGTGTTGCCCGGGTTTTGTGCGCCCAAGGCGCAAAACCCGGCTGCTCCGAGTCGGTTGGCGCAACTGCGCACGCTTGCGTGAGCAAAGCCCCGCCGATGCCCCTGCGCCTTGCCCCGATGCGGCGCCGTGTCATATCAAGCCCCGACTCCCGTCCGTTGCGGGACCAGCAGGGGCAAGTGGACATGAGGACGCAGCAGATCGCCGATCCGACCCGCGCCGAGGGGCCGCCGGGCCCGGCCCGCGCGGGCGATTACATCGTGCTGCTGAAGCCGCGGGTGATGTCGCTTGTGGTCTTCACCGCGCTCGTCGGCATGCTGGTCGCGCCGGGCCACCTTGATCCGCTGCGCGGCGCGATGGCGATTGCCTGCATCGCGGTGGGCGGTGGCGCCTCGGGCGCGCTGAACATGTGGTGGGATGCCGACATCGACGCCAAGATGAAGCGCACCGCCGGCCGGCCGATCCCGGCGGGGCGGGTGGCCGCGGGCGAGGCGCTGGCGATCGGGCTGGCGCTTTCGGGGCTGTCGGTCGGGCTTCTGGCGGTGGTGGCGAATGGCATCGCCGCGGCGCTGCTGGCCTTCACCATCTTCTTCTACGTGGTGATCTACTCGATCTGGCTGAAGCGCTCGACGCCGCAGAACATCGTGATCGGCGGCGCCGCCGGGGCCTTCCCGCCGATGATCGGCTGGGCGGTGGCGACGGGCGGCGTCTCGCTTGAAAGCCTTTTGATGTTCGCGCTGATCTTCATGTGGACGCCGCCGCATTTCTGGGCGCTGGCGCTCTTCGTCAAGTCGGACTACGGCCGCGCCGGCATCCCGATGCTGACCGAGACGCATGGCCGGCGCGTCACGCGCAACCATATCCTCGGCTATACCCTGCTGCTGATCCCGGCCTCGCTTGCGCTCGGGCTGACGGCGATCGGCGGGCCGGTCTATCTGACCGTAGCGGCGGGGCTGAACCTGCGCTTCCTCGCCGGTGCCTGGCGGGTCTTCCGTCGTCCCGAAGCTGCTGCCGAGGCCGATGGCCAGGCTGCCGAGAAGCAGCTGTTCCGGCTGTCTCTGTCCTATCTCTTCCTGCATTTCTGCGCGCTTCTGGCCGAGGCGGCGCTGCATGGCGCGGGGCTTGCCCGCTGGTAGGCGGTTGGCATCGGGGCGCGGGCCGGTCTAAATGCCCCTGAGCCCCGGGGTCGGGGCACAGCGCCGGGGCCGCCGATGACCGAGACACGCCAGCCGACTTCCGGCCGCATCGCCGAGGAGCTGATCTTCCGCATCATCCGCGGCGAGTTGATCGCCGGCGAGCGGCTGCGTCAGGACCATATCGCCGAGGAATTCGGCACCAGCCATGTGCCGGTGCGCGAGGCCTTCCTGCGCCTCGTCGGCAAGGGGCTGGCGGTCAGCGAACCCAATCGCGGCGTGCGCGTCGCGCCGCTCGACCCGGCCGCGCAGCGCGAGCTTCGGGCGATGCGCGGCGTGCTCGAACCGCTCGCGCTGCGCCATTCGGTGCCGCATCTGAGCCCGGTGCAGATCGCCGAGGCCGAGGCCGCGCGACGTGTCTGCGATGCGGCGCAGAACATCTTTGACTGGGAAGAGGCGAACCGCGCCTTTCACAGCGCCACCTATGCCGGCTGCGGCATGCCGCGGCTGCAGGAGGAGGTGGCGAACCTGCAACTGCTCGCCGCGCGCTATCATCTGGTGCATTACAAGGAACGCTGGCGGCCGCGCATCGACCCCGACCATCACGCGATCATGGCGGCGATCCGGCGGCGCGACCCGAAGGCCGCGGGCGCGGTGCTCGAACGTCACCTGTCGCGGATGAGCTAAGACGCGCGGCGCGCGACCAGCCAGCTTGCGGCATAGGTCAGCGGCACGCCCTCGGATGTGGCAAAGCGGTCCTCGTAGGTGTGCAGGAACCGCAGCAGCGCGCCGCGCGAGCGGATCTGCCCGGCGCGCGCATTCACCCCGGTCGCGCGCAGGTGCTGCAACACCGCAAGCGCGCTGTCGAACTGTAGCGTGATCGGCCAGTCTCCCACCCCGGCGACCTGCCAGCCCGCGGGCAGAAGCGCGGCCAGCCCGGCACCGCTCAGGCACGACGGCGCGCCCGCGCAGCTGCCAAGCGCGCGCAGCTCGGGGAAATGGTCGGGGCCGAAGCCCGAGAGCGCGAGGAATCCGCCCGGCGCCACTGCGCTGGCCAGCCGCGCGACGACCGCATCCGGGTCCTCGAGCCACTGGATCATCGAGGAGGAGGCGACGAGGTCGAGCTTGGCGGGCAGTACGATCCGCGCGATGTCGCCGGGCAGCATCACGGCGCGGGGCAGGGCGGGCGGCGGCGTGCCGAGGTCGTTGAGCCAGAGCACGTCGGGGGCGAGCGTGGCAAGGTGGCGGCTCAGATGCCCGCTGCCGCAGCCGGCCTCGAGCACACGCGCGAACCGTTTCGGCCCCGCCGCGGCGCACAGCCTGGCAAACAGCCGGGCGGCGATCTCGCGCCGCGCCACGGCTGCATCGTGATAGCTGCCCGCGCCGCGGGCGAAGCTGTGCGCGACGCGCGGGGTGAGCGGGCTCATGCCAGCGCCTCCGTCCAGCGTCGCCAGCCGGCGAAGGGGTTGTGGCCGGTCTCGGTCCAGCGCAGCCGCGAGGCCTGATCCTCCCAGGCAAGCGCCAGCGCCGCGGGGGCGAAGATCCGGTCGCGGCGGGCAAGGGTGATCCGGTCGAAGGCGGGCACCGGCGCGGGCGGGCGCGCGGCGACGGCATGCAGTTCGTCGCGCAGCGCGGCGATGTCGGGGGCGGGCACGGGCGCGCCGGCGCGGCGGGCAAAGCGGGCAAGGCTTGCCTCCGACAGCCCCTCGGCCGTGGCGCGCAACACCTCGGGCGCGATGCCGCGGCGCGCGTCGCAGGGGAAGGGCGAGCCGCAGAAAGCGTGAAGTTGCGCGGGCGGGCGGGTCAGTTGCGCGAGCACGGCGCCCGCCGCCGCGACGCCAAAGGAGTAGGCGACAAGGGTGACGCGGTCATAGCCCGCCGTCACCGCGTCGTGCCAGTCGAGGGCGCGATAGTCTCTCAGCGCCAGCACGTCGGCCGCGGTCTCGAGATGCCGGAAGGGTTCGGCCCCGACCGCCCATCCGCCAAGAACAAGCAGCAGCTCGGCCCGACCCGCGCGGCTCAGCCATTCCGCCCTCATGCCGCCTGCCTCGCGATGGCGACCATCGCGGCGGTGATGCGCGAGACGTCCTCGGGGCCGGTGACGAAGGGCGGCATGGTGTAGAGAAGCCGCCCGAAGGGGCGCAGCCAGACCCCGGCCTCGCGGCAGAACCCATGCACCCGTGCGCTGTCGAGGGCCGCGCGCATCTCGATCACCCCGATCGCGCCCAATGTCCGCACATCGGCCACCCCGGGCAGGTCGCGGGCGGGGGCAAGTTCCTCCGCAAGCTGCGCCGCGATCCGGGCAACGGCGCCCTGCCAGTCGGTCTCGGCCAGCAGATCGAGGCTTGCGCAGGCCGCCGCACAGGCAAGCGGGTTCGCCATGAAGGTCGGCCCGTGCATCAGCACCCCGGGATCGCCGGCCGAGATCTCGGCCGCGATCGCGGTGCTGGCGACGGTGACCGCGAGGCTCATCATGCCGCCGGTCAGCGCCTTGCCCAGACACAGGATGTCGGGCGTGACCCCGGCGTGCTCCATCGCGAACATCCGCCCCGTGCGGCCAAAGCCGGTGGCGATCTCGTCGAAGATCAGGATCACCCCGTGCCGGTCGCACAGCGCACGCAGCCCGCGCAGGAAGGCGGGGTGGTAGAACCGCATCCCGCCCGCGCCCTGCACCACGGGTTCGAGGATGAAACCGGCGATCTCGGGCCCCTTGTCCTCGAACAGCGCTGCCACCGCACCAAGCCCGTTCTCGGCCGGGTCCTCGGGCCAGTCGGCGCCGAAGGCCACGGGCGGCGCGGGGGTGAAATGCTGCACCGCCAGCGCCGCGCCGAAATGGCCGTGCATGCCGGTGACCGGGTCGCACAGGCTCATCGCGGACCAGGTGTCGCCGTGATAGCCGCCGCGCACCGTGGCAAAGCGGGTGCGGCTGCGGGCGCCGCGGGCGTGCTGCGCCTGCACCGCCATCTTCAGCGCCACCTCGACCGCGACCGAGCCGCTGTCGCAGCAAAAGATCCGGTCGAGCCCCGGCGGCAGCAGCGCCACCAGCCGCGCCGCCAGCCCGATTGCCGCGTCATGGGTCAATCCGCCGAACATCACATGCGGCAGGCTGTGCAGCTGCGCCTCGAGCGCCGCGACCAGCCGCGGGTGGCGATGGCCATGCGCCGCGCACCACCACGACGACATCGCGTCGATCATCCGCGTGCCGTCGTCGAGGGTGAGCCAGATCCCCTCGGCTTCGCGCACCCGGTGCACGGGCTGCGGCGCGGCCATCGAGGTGTAGGGGTGCCACAGGTGGGTGCGGTCGATCGCCAGCGGGTCCATCACCATGCCTCGTGCAACGGCGAGAGGTCGAGCCCGGCGAAAGCCGTGGCGAGGGTGTCTGGCGTGAGCGGGTCGAGCCGAGGCAACCGGCCGAGTGTCGCGACCCGGCCGATCTCGCAGATCACCGACTGGGTGTCGGCGACCTCTTCGCCCAGAAACACCACGCCCGCGACACGCACGCCGCGCGCCCGCAGCGCCTCGAGCGACAAAAGCGTGTGGTTGATCGTGCCAAGGGCGGTGCGCGCGGCGAGGATCACCGGCACGTCCCAGCCGGCGATGACATCAAGGAAGAGGGTGCGGCGGGTCAGCGGCACCATCAGCCCGCCGGCGCCCTCGACCACCAGCGGCCCCGCGACCTCGGGCAGTGTCAGGCGGGCAGGGTCGATCTGAACCCCTTCGCGCGCGGCCGACAGATGCGGCGAGGCGGGCAGGCGCAACCGATAGGCCTCGGGCAGCACGGGGCGGCCGGAAAGCCGCGCGACGGTGTCGCTGTCGGTCGGGCCGTCAAGGCCCGATTGCACGGGTTTCCAATAGCTTGCCTTCAGTGCGGCCGCGAGGCCCGCGCTGAACACGGTCTTGCCGATATCGGTATCGGTGCCGGTGACGACGACAGTTTCGGGGCGGCTCATGGTTGGCTCCTGAGCTGGGCGAGGGTTTCGAACAGCGCGGTGATCTCGGCGGGGCCCACCGCTCCGGTGAGCGAGAGGCGCAGCCGCGCGGTGCCGCGTGGCACGGTCGGCGGGCGGATCGCGCGGACGTCGAAGCCGCGCGCCTGCAGCGCCGCGGCGCGGGCAAGGGCGCGGCTGTCCTCGCCCTCGATCACCGGCAGGATCTGGCTGGCGGCAGGGGGCAGGCCGCACAGCCGCGCGGCCTCGGCCCTGGCATGGGCAATGCGCGCCTGCGCCGCCGCCTGCAGTTCGGGATGTCCGGCAAGGCCGCGCAGCGCCGCGCGCAGGATCGCGGCCATCAGCGGCGCGGGGGCGGTGGCGAAGATGAAGGGCCGGGCGCGGTTCACCAGCGTCTCGATCAGCACCCGCTCGGCGCAGATCAGCGCACCCGCGGCGCCGAGCCCCTTGCCGCCGGTGTGCAGCGTGACAAGCGCGACGTCGGTCAACCCATGCGCAAGCCCTGCGCCATGCGGGCCGAAGACGCCGGTCGCATGTGCCTCGTCGACCACCAGCACCGTGTCATCGGCGCGGGCGAGGGCGGCGAGATCGGCGAGGGGCGCAAGGTCGCCCTCCATCGAATAGACGCTCTCGACCGCGATCCAGACCCGGCCGGTGCCGCCCGCGCGCCGCCATGCGGCGATCTGCTCGGCGGCGTCGGTCACGTCATTATGGGCGAAGGCGCGGGTCTCGGCGCGACCAAGGCGCATGCCCTCATGCGCGCTCGCATGCACCAGCGCATCGTGCAGGACCAGGTCGCCCCGCATCGGCAGCGTGGCAAAGATCGCCTGGTTCGCCTGAAAGCCGCCGCCGATGAACAGCGCCGCTTCGGCGCCGAAGAAGGCCGCGGCCTCGGCCTCGAGCGCCTCGTGCTCGGGATCGTTGCCGCGCAACAGGCGCGAACCGCCGGCGCCGATCGCCACGCCGCGGGCCAGCGCCGCGGCAGCCGCCTCGCGCAGCAGGGCCGAACCCGCAAGGCCGAGATAGTCGTTCGAGGCGAAATCGAGCCCCCGCGCCGGCGCCAGCACCCGGCCCCGGCCGCGCGCGGCCAGCGCGCGCAGCGCCGCGGCGTGGCGGGGAAAGGCGCTCATGCCGCGCATCCGCCACAGCAACCGGTGCCGCAGCTGCCGTCGGGCGTCGCCTCGATCCCGACCTCGGGGCCGGTCTCGGCGGCGAGGCCGAGCTTGGCGAAGAGCATCGCGTCGCTGTCCTCGCCGGGGTTGCCGGCGGTGAGCAGCCGCTCGCCTACGAAGATCGAGTTCGCCCCGGCGAAGAAACACATCGCCTGCAGCTCGTCGCTCATCCCGCTGCGCCCGGCGGAGAGCCGGACGTAAGAGCGCGGCATCAGGATGCGGGCGGTGGCGATGGTGCGCACCAGCTCGATCGGGTCGAGGTGCGGCGCCTCGGCCAGGGGCGTGCCTTCCATCGGCATCAGCATGTTGACCGGCACCGATTGCGGCGGCTCGGGCAGACTGGCGAGCGTCTCGAGCATCGCGATCCGGTCTGCGGCGGTCTCGCCAAGCCCCAGAATGCCGCCCGAGCACACCGAGATCCCCGCCGCGCGCACCGCCGCGAGCGTGTCCAGCCGGTCCTGGAAGCTGCGGGTGGTGATGATCTCGGGGTAGAAGCGTTCCGAGGTGTCGATGTTGTGGTTGTAGTAGTCGAGCCCCGCGCCACGCAGCCGCCCCGCCTGCTCGCCCGACAGCATGCCGAGCGTCATGCAGGTCTCGAGCCCGAGCGCCTTGACGCCGCGGATCATCGCCTCGACCGCGGGCATGTCGCGTTCCTTCGGCGAACGCCAGGCGGCGCCCATGCAATAGCGCGTGGCGCCGGCGGCCTTCGCCTGGCGCGCCTCGGCCAGCACCCGCTCGACCTCCATCAGCTTCGAGGCGCTCAGCTCCGAGCCGTTGCGCGCCGATTGCGCGCAATAGGAACAATCCTCGGGACAGCCGCCGGTCTTGATCGAGACGAGCATCGAGCATTGCACGCGGTTCGGGTCGAAATGGGCGCGGTGGACGGTTTGCGCCTCGAACAGAAGGTCCATCAGCGGCTGGTGGTAGATCTCGGCGGCGGGGCGAGTCTCGGGGGTCATGCGCATCCTCCCTGCGGGTCTGTGGCGTCGATTATTGATAGCGATGCCGACTTTCTTGGTTCATCCGTAAAATAATCTATGATTTTGTCGGGCGTAGCTTGCGGGACGGCGGTGGTAAGGCCAGAAGATCCGCCGGAACTTGCGAATTTCCTGAAATTTCGTTCAGAAAATATGTGTGAAAGAATTATCTATGATTTTTCATGAGAGTCCTGGTGCCCGGCGATCTCCGGCCCAAGTGCCGCCGCGCACCGGGCCGCCGGCTTGCACCCCGGGTGGCAAGCGGGCAAAGCTCGGGCGAGAGCGAAGGAGCCCGCCCCGTGATCCGCAGACTGGCCGGTGAAACACAGCACGCCCTGATCGCCGCCGCGGTGGTGGTGACGCTGGTCGCCTCGGGCGGGGCCTTCGTTGCCACCCGCGAGACGGCGCTGGCGGCCCTCGATCAGGAACTTGCCGACCGGCTGACGGTGACGCGCTATGCCGTCGTGTCCGAGATCGAGCGCTATCGCTATCTGCCCTCGGTCGTCGGGCAGGACGCGCGCATCCTGCGGCTGCTCGATGGCGGCGATGCGCGGGCGGCGGACGAGGCGAACGCCTATCTGCAGACTGTGCGCGACCTGTCGCATGTCGACGAGCTGTTCCTGCTCGACGCCTCGGGGCGCACGGTGGCCACCTCGAACTGGAACACGCCCGACAGCTTTCTGGGGCAGGTCTATGCCTTCCGCCCCTATTTCCGCGAGGCGCTGTCGGTGGGCGAGGGGCGCTATTATGCGGTCGGCGTCACCACCGGCAAGCCGGGCTATTTCCTCTCGGTGCGGATCGGGCCGGCGGCGCATCCGATCGGCGTCGCTGTGGTGAAGATCGAGATGGCCTCGCTCGAGGCGACCTGGGTGCGGGCGAACGAGGCGGTGGGGCTCGCCGACGGGCTGGGCATCGTCTTTCTCGCCGGGCGGCGCGACTGGCGCTATCGGCCGCTCTCTCCGCTCTCCGATGCGGCGGTGGCGCAGCTCGCGGCCGAGCGGCGTTATGAGGGGCTCAATGTCGCGACGCGCGCCCCCCTTGTCGAGGGCGGGCGGCTTGTTGCCGGCGGCGAGCGGCTGCGGCTGGCGGGGCTTGGCCTCGAGCCCGACGGCTGGCAGGTGCTGGTGGCGGCACCCGAGGCGCCGGCGACCGCCACCGCCTGGCTGGTTGCGGCGATGACGGCGCTGGGTGGGACGCTTCTTTCGGGTGCGGGCCTGTTCTGGCGCCAGCGCCGGCAGATCGTGCGGATGCGGCTCGAGCAGGCCGATGTGCTGGAGCGCCGGGTGGCCGAGCGCACCGCGGACCTCGCGCGCGAGGTCGAGGAGCGCCGCCGCGCCGAGGAGGAACTGCGCCGCACCCATGAAAGCCTTGTCCATGCCGCGAAACTTGCGGTTCTGGGGCGGATGTCCTCGACCATCGTGCACGAGGTGAGCCAGCCGCTGTCGGCGCTCGACAACACCCTTGCGGCGGCCGAGTTGCATCTGGCGGCCGGCGCGCAGGCGAAGGCGGAGAAAAGCCTCGCCTCGGCGCGCGGGCTGTTGCGGCGGATGCAGGAGATGGTGCGCAGCCTGAAGCGCTTTGCCGCCCGCGCCCGGCCCGAACCCGCCGCGCCGGTGAGCGTGGCAGCGGCGCTCGACACCGCGCTCGAGGTGCTGGCGCCGCGGCTGCGCGAACTGGCCGTGCCGGTCGTGGCCGATCTGCCCGCCGATCTGCCGCCCGTCGCCGGCAACCCCGGCCAGTTGCAGCAGGTGCTGACCAACCTCGTGCTGAACGCGGCGGAAGCGACGGCGGGGGCAGGGGGCACCGCCCCCGTCACCCTGAGTGCCGAGGTGGAGGCGGGGCGGCTGACCCTGATCCTCGCCGACCGCGGCCCCGGCATCCCCGAAGAGCTGCGCGACAAGATCTTCGAACCCTTCTTCACCACCCGCGTCACCGGCGAGGGGCTGGGCCTTGGCCTTGCCATCGTGCGCACGATCCTCGATCACATGGGGGCGGGGTTCAGCTTTCGCGCGCGGCCGGGCGGCGGCACGCTCACCGTGCTCGAGCTGCCGCTTTTTGCGCCCCGGGACGGAGGACAGCCATGACACGCGGCACCATCGCCTTCATCGACGACGAGCCGCGGCTGTGCGAGGCGGCGGCCGACTGGCTCGAGGCCTCGGGCTTTGCCGTGGCCACCTTCACCGACCCGCAAAAGGCGCTCGCCGCAATCGACCCGGCGGCGACCGATTGCGTGGTGACCGACCTGCGCATGCCCGGGATCGAGGGGCGCGACGTGCTGCGCCACCTGCGCGCGGCTGACCCCGATCTGCCGGTGATCCTGCTCTCCGGCCATGGCGATGTGCCGGTTGCGGTCGAGGTGATGCGCGAGGGGGCGCATGATTTCATCGAGAAACCCTATGTCGCCGAGCATCTGGTGGCGGCGATCGACCGCGCGGTCGAGCTGCGCCGGATGCGGCGCGAGGTGCGCGCGGCGCGCTGGTCCGAGATCGCCTCGGTGCGGCTGGAATCGCGGCTCGCGGGCGTCTCGCCGGCAATGGCGGCCTGTCGCGAGGCGGTGCGGGTGCTGGCCGATCTGCCGGTCGACCTGCTGATCCGCGGCGAGCCGGGGGTGGGAAAGGAAGAGATCGCGCGGGCGATGCATGACTTCGGCCGCCGCGCCCGCCGGCCCTTCGTGGTGATCGACTGCGCGCCGCGCCCCGAGCAGGCCTTCGAGGCCGAGCTGCTGGGCCACGAGCGCGGCTTCGTCGCCGGCACCACCGCGGTGCGGGTGGGCAAGCTGGAGCACGCGAACGGCGGCACCGTCTTCTTCGACGGTATCGAACGGCTGAGCCCGGCGCTGCAGGCGCGGTTGCTGCGCGTGCTGCAGGACCGCACGATCGAGCGCATCGGCTCGAACGCGCCGCGCCCCGTCGACATCCGGGTGATTGCCGCGACCCATGCCGAGATCGGCGCCGAGATCGCCGCGGGCCGCTTCCGCGCCGACCTCTATCACCGGCTGACGGCGATCGACCTGGCGGTGCCGCCGCTGCGCGAGCGGCGCGAGGACATCGCGCTCCTTTTCACCCGCTTCGTCGAGGACGCGGCCGAGCGTTTCGGCCGGCCGGTGCCGGTGCTGCTCGATGCCGATCTGCGGCTTCTCGAGGGCCAGGACTGGCCGGGCAATGCGGCCGAGCTGAAGGCCGCGGCCGAGCGCCACGTCCTCGGCCTGCGCCTGCCGGTCGCCGCCCCGATCCCCGAGGCCGGCACCCTGCCCGAACGCGTCGCGCGCTTCGAGGCGGAGGCGATCGCCGAGGCGCTTCGCCTGCATGACGGGCGCTCTTCGGAGGCGGCGGAAATGCTGGGCATCCCGCGCCGGACGCTGAACGAAAAGATTGCGAAATACGGATTGCGGGCGGATTGATGTGGGCGAAAATCCGCCCGTCGACGACAGTCTGGCGGAATACCGCCCGTTTCTGGCCGGGGGATCACATTTCGATCCCGGAAAAGTGACGCAAAATCAAGTTCCTGAATGATTGTCATGATTTCCTTGCATCCACGCGAAATTTCTTTGCGCGACGGATGCGCTCGGTCAGGCTTTCGCCCATCGAAGCCAATGCAAGGGGAGGAAATCGCATGATCGGTTTCAAGGCCAAGGTCTTTTCCGCCGCGATGACGGCAGCCGCGCTGATCGCGCCGGCGGCGCAGGCGGAATTCATCAACATCGCCACCGGCGGCACCTCGGGGGTCTATTATCCGCTCGGCGTGGCGCTGTCGGAGATCTACGGCGAGAACATCTCGGGCGCGCGCACCCAGGTGCAGGCGACCAAGGCCTCGGTCGAGAACCTGAACCTGCTCGGCGCGAAGAAGGCGGAGCTCGCCTTCGCGCTTGGCGACTCGGTCAAGGCGGGCTGGGAAGGCAATGCCGAGGCGGGCTTCCCGAAGCCGCTGACCGATCTGCGCGCACTCGCCGCGATCTATCCGAACTACATCCAGATCGTCGCCGAGAAGGATTCGGGGATCAAGACGATCTACGACCTGAAGGGCAAGACGCTCTCGGTCGGCGCCCCGGCCTCGGGCACCGAGCTGAACGCGCGCGAGATCTTCAAGGCGGCGGGGATGAGCTATGACGACCTCGGCAAGGTCGAATACCTGCCCTATGCGGAATCGGCCGAGCTGATCAAGAACCGCCAGCTGCAGGCAACGCTGCAGTCCTCGGGCCTGGGCGTCGCCTTCATCAAGGACCTTGCCTCGACCCATGACATCACCATCGTCGCGATCCCGAAAGAGGTCGTCGAGAAGATCGGCGCGCCCTATGTGCCGGCGGTGATCCCGGCGGGCACCTATCAGGGCCAGACCGAGGACATCCCGACCGCGGCCGTGGGCAACATCCTTGTCACCCGCGCGGGGGTCAGCGACGAGACCGCCTATCAGATGACCAAGCTGCTGTTCGAGAACCTGACGAAGCTCGAGGCGGCGCATTCGGCGGCGAAGAACATCAAGCTCGAGCACGCGGTCGACGGGCTCTCGATTCCGCTGCATCCGGGCTCCGAACGCTATTACCGCGAAGTCGGTCTGATCAAGTAAACCGGGCAGGACCGGACCCCCGGGCGGCGCGGCCGCCCGGACCTTCGGGCGCCCTCGGCGCCCGCTTTTCCCTTGCCCAGCCGGAGACCCCTGATGTCCGCATCCCATTCCATCCCTGACACCGCACACCCCGAGCACGAAGAGGCGCTCGAGGGGCTGCCGCCCGGCTTCGGCGACGGGCTGAGCGGCAAGATCGCGTTCTGGATCGCCTTCGTCTTCTCGCTGTTCCAGCTGTTCGTTGCCGCCTATGGCACCCTGCCGAGCCAGATCCTGCGGGCGCTGCACGTCGGCTTCCTCGTGCTTCTGGGCTGCGTCCTCATCTCGAACCTGGTGATGAAGACGAAGCTCGGCAAGATCTGGTACTGGATCGTCGGCCTCGCCGGCTTCGCGACCGGCCTCTACAACTGGATCTTCTACACCGACATCATCCAGCGCACCGGCTATCTGACGACGGCCGACCTCGTCACCGGCACGGTGCTGATCGTCGTCGTCTTCATCGCCTCGCGCCAGCTGATGGGCTGGCCGCTGGCGATCATCGCCTCGCTGTTCCTGGCCTATGCCGCCTTCGGCGAATATGCGCCCGGCGTGTTCCAGACCCGCGGCTATGACTTCGCCCAGCTGGTCGAGAACTTCTCCTTCGGCACCGAAGGGATCTACGGCACGCCGATTTATGTCAGCAGCTCCTACATCTTCATCTTCGTCGTCTTCGCGGCCTTCCTCGAACGGGCGGGGATGCTGAACCTGTTCAACGACTTCGCGCTTGGCCTCGTGGGCCATCTGCGCGGCGGCCCGGCACAGGTCGCGGTGCTGTCCTCGGCGCTGATGGGCACGATCTCGGGCTCGGGCGTGGCGAATGTCGTGGCCTCGGGTCAGTTCACCATCCCGCTGATGAAGAAATTCGGCTTCCGCTCGGCCTTTGCCGGCGGCGTCGAGGCCACCGCCTCGATGGGCGGGCAGATCATGCCGCCGGTGATGGGCGCCGTCGCCTTCATCATGGCCGAGACGCTGAACGTGCCCTATGCCGCGATCGTCAAGGCGGCGATCATCCCGGCGATGCTCTATTTCGGCGTGGTGTTCTGGATGGTCTATCTGGAAGCCGGCCGGATGGGCCTCAAGGGCATGTCGAAGGCCGAACTGCCGAACCCCTGGACCGCGGTGAAGGAGCAGTGGCCGCTGGTGCTGCCGCTTGCGGCGCTCGTCTACCTGCTCTTCGCGGGCTACACGCCGATCTTCGCCGGCACCATGGGCCTTGGCCTGGTGGTCGTGCTGATCCTCGGCACGCCGCTTGCCGCGCTGATCGGGCCCACCGCCTTCCGCGTGGTGTTCTGGCTGGCGCTCGGCCTCGGCTGCGCCTCCTTCCTCGAGTTCGGGGTGAAGGCGCTCTTCGCGGTGATCGCGGCGCTTGTCATCGTGACGATCCCGTTCAAGGGCGGGCGGCACACGCTCGCGATCGTGCGGGATGCGCTGGCACAGGGGGCGCGCAACGCGCTGCCCGTCGGCATGGCCTGCGCCATCGTTGGCATCGTCATCGGCACGCTGACGCTGACCGGCATCGCCTCCACCTTCATCGGGGCGATCATCCAGATCGGGCACAACAACCTGTTCCTGTCGCTGGTGCTGACGATGCTCACCTGCCTTGTCCTCGGCATGGGCATCCCGACGATCCCGAACTACATCATCACCTCGTCGCTTGCCGGCCCTGCGCTTCTCGAGCTTGGCGTGCCGCTGATCGTCAGCCACATGTTCGTCTTCTACTTCGGCATCATGGCCGACCTGACGCCGCCCGTGGCGCTGGCCTGCTTTGCCGCCGGGCCGATCGCCAAGTCCTCGGGGCTGAAGATCTCGCTGCAGGCGATCCGGATGGCGGCCGCGGGCTTCATCGTGCCGTTCATGGCGGTCTTCACCCCCTCGCTGATGCTGCAGGACGGCGGCTGGATGGCGCAGCAGTTCGGCTATCCGGTCGAGGTCGCCTATGTCGTGACGAAGACGGTGATCGCGATCGCGCTCTGGGGCCTTGCGGTGGTGGGCTATCTGAACATGCCGCTGCGCTGGTACGAGCGGGTGCTCGCTTTCGCCGGTGGCGTGTCGCTGATCGTGGCCCTGCCGATCTCGGACGAGCTGGGCTTCGGCATCACGGCGCTTGTCGCGGGGCTGATCTGGCTGCGCGGGCGCAAGGGCGCGCCGGCCGCGGCATGACGCTGTGCATCCTCGCCGGCGGCAAGGCGCTTGCCCTTGCCGTCGGCACCTTCACCCTGAGCTGGACCCATTCGGTCCAGCACACCACCTGGTGGGAACGCTGGGAGGTCACGGGCGCCGGGCTGCGCCCGGTCGAGGCCCGGGTGACGAGCGCGGGGGCGGGCATGGAAGCGCCGCCCGATGCGATCCTCGAACCTGACGGCTGGCACTATTTCCCGAAACTGCCGCTGCAGCGCGAGGTCTTCCTCGCCGCCTCGGGCGCCACGCTGGGCGGCTGGGCGCTCTGCGCCGAGGGCGCCTGCCGCGAGATCGGCGCGACCGAGGGCGCGCCGATCCGGCTCTGGGTTGCACCCGGCTGCGACGGCTGAGGCTCAGGCCGCGCGGCCGGTGACGGCGGGGGCGGTGATCTGCGCCGCCGCCTCGGCGAAGAGCATGGCATCCGCCCCGCTCAGCCGCGCGCCAAGCCGGGCCAGCGCCGCGCTGCTGTGCCCCGGATCGGCCGGGTAACGCGCGAGGCGGGCAAGCACCGCCCGCGCCGCCCGTGCCGCGGGCGTGCCCGAGGCCTCGATTTCATGTGCGCGCATCGTCGCCTGGCCAAGGCCCAGAAGCGCCAGGCCGATCTCCATCGCCTCCGCGCTCGCCCGGGCCGAACGCCCCGACAGCCGCACCAGCCGCAGCAGCCGGTGATAGAGCCGCGCCCGCCACACCTGCCGGTGGCTGAGCGCCTGCGGATCGGCGGCCAGATCGCCAAGGTCGCGCCGCATCATCGCGATCAGCGTGTCCTGCCGGCGGCGCAGGCTGGTCGGATAGACGAAGCGATAGGCGACCATCGCCGCCACCGGCCCGGCGAGCACCGCGAGCCCCGCCGCAAGCGAGGCCTCAAAGCTGCCGCTCAGCGGCCAGTGCGGTTGCAGCATCAGCATCAGCACCATGTTGTAGTCGAAGCTTGCCGCCACGGTGCGGCGATGGCCGACGAAGAGCGGACCGATCAGGATGAAGGGCAGGGTCGAAAGGATCATCTGCAGCTCGCTGCCGGCGAGCGGCCAGGCCAGCCAGCGGCAGGCAAGCGCGCCGATCACGCCGAGGATCTGGCCATAGAAGACGTTGCGCATCTGCGCCGAGGGGTTCTCGAAGGTGGAGAAGAGCGAGAGCATCACCGACAGGCCGAGCAGCATGTAGGCGCCGGCGCCCCAGCCGGTGAGCTGCCAGATAACGCCGAACAGCAACAGCCCGCCGAAGGCGCGCAGCCCCGCCTCGCGCGCGCCGATCCAGTCGCGGTGCAGCACCACCGGCAGGGCGGTCTCGGTCGGCGGGGTCTCGGGGCGCAGCCAGCCGTGCAGCGCCGCGGCGAGGGGGGCGAGGGTCTCGGCCAGGTCGGGCCGGCCGGCGGCGGCGCGGGTCAGCGCCGCGGCCGCGGCCTCGGGGGCATCGGCGCGCAGCAGCTGCGCCGCGCGCAGCAG
>VSSQ01000334.1_pt1 | contig 39527 bp, 37 predicted proteins | sample 4763081 | NCBI WGS metagenome assembly VSSQ01 (sample SAMN12137344, study PRJNA551015) | bioreactor metagenome | isolation source: SDC9 anaerobic chlorinated ethene degrading culture | place: USA: Knoxville, Tennesee | collected 2015-01-01
TTTCCGCGAAAATTCTTTTCGCTTGCGTTTCCGTGAACCGTTTTCCCTTGTCGCGAGGAGCGGTTATGCTCCTCCTCACTCCGCAAGTCAACCGTTATTTCAACTTTTTGCAAATTAACCACAAAAAGCATGGCTTTCTTGCTCAGCGGAAGTTAAAAATAGCGAAACGGCACCACAGAGTCAAGCCGTAGTGCCGTTTTTTCGCAATCATTTCCCGAACTCGCCGACGTTTCAGACAATTTTGACTTTTTTAACCCCTCGCAAAACAACCACCAGCAACGCCCCACACAGCGCGCTCTGCCAGGGATCCAGATTCGTCAGCAGCATCATGGTCAGCGCCAGCATGCCGCCAAAGGCGGCTGCCGTAGCGTACATATCTTCTTCAACCGCACGGGCCATATCCCCAAGGCAAAGGTCTCGCGCAATGCCGCCCACAAGCCCGCCCAGTATACCAACCAGTATACTGCCTGTGGGGCCAAGCCCGGCCATCACGCCCTTTACGGTTCCCACGCCAGCTCCAAGCGCCAGCCCCAGCGCATCCAGCCAAAAGAAGGACATCCAGGCCCGGCTGCTTTGCCCTATAATGATACCGGCAATGCCGCCGCACACGCTTGCGGCCAAATATTCCCCCTGATTGAGGGTAATGGCGCCATAGCCGAGCAGCCCATCACGAGCGAGCGGCGCGGCCATCCCCGCCAGACAGGCAAGAACGGCGGCACCGCTGAAATGCGCGCCCGTAGAGCGCGCCCGGCAAGATGCGGCAGCGGCCAGCATGAAGCTGGCCGCCAGATCTAACACAAAAAAGGGAAGGTTCTGCATACGCTGCACCCAGGGGCCAGACCATTTCATTCATGAAATGCTCCAGCAAGGATTTGCCTGCAAATCATTGCCGCGAAACAGGCACATGCGGGCTTTGCCAGCGTTGAGCGCCTGTTTAAGGCTTTCGCTCTACTTGGCCAGCCCCACTGCCCGGCGTTCACGAATGACCGTCACGCGGATCTGGCCGGGATAGGTAAGGTTTTTCTCAATCTTTTCAGCAATATCCTTGCAGAGAATATACGTGGTGTCGTCATCAACCATGTCGGAGTTGACCATCACGCGAATCTCGCGGCCAGCCTGAATGGCGTATGCCTTGCTGACGCCATCAAAGCTGGTGGCGATGCCCTCCAGATCTTCAAGCCGTTTCACGTAGTTTTCAAGCAGCTCTTTACGTGCGCCGGGGCGCGCGCCGGAGATGGAGTCAGCCGCCTGCACCAGCACGGCCAGAGCCGTTGAGGGGCGCTGGTCTTCATGGTGGGCTGCAATGGCGTGGATGATCTCCTGGCTTTCGTTGTACTTTTTGGCGAGGTCCGCGCCGATAAGGGCATGCGGGCCTTCCACCTCGTGGTCAACGGCCTTGCCGATGTCGTGCAACAGGCCAGCCCGCTTGGCTTTTTTGACGTCCATGCCGAGCTCGGCGGCCATCATGCCGCACAGGGCCGAAACTTCAAGAGAGTGCTGGAGCACGTTTTGGGTAAACGAGGTACGGTAGCGCAACTGCCCGAGCAAACGGACGATTTCCGGATGGATACCGTGAACTCCTGCATCAAAGGTGGCCTGTTCGCCCACTTCGCGCACCTGGGTGTCCAGTTCCTGCTCACACTTCTGCACAATGTCTTCGATGCGGGCAGGATGAATGCGGCCATCCTGGATCAAACGCTCAAGCGCCATTTTGGCAACCTGACGGCGCAGCGGGCTGTAAGCTGAAAGAATAACGGTTTCAGGCGTATCATCTATAATAAGATCCACACCGGTGGCAGCTTCAAGCGCGCGGATGTTGCGGCCTTCGCGCCCGATGATGCGGCCCTTCATATCTTCACTCGGAAGGGTCACAGCCGTAACGGTCTGCTCGTTGACGTAGTCGCCCGCGTAGCGCTGGATGACATTACAGAGGATTTCTTTGGCTTTGCGGTCGGCAGTTTCGCGCGCTTCCATTTCAATCTGGCGGATCATGCGCGCCGATTCGTGCCGGGTTTTGGCTTCAATTTCGCTGAAAAGCCGAACCTTTGCCTCATCGGCAGTGAGGCCAGCAATTTCAGAAAGCCGCTGCTCCTGCTCTTCAATACGGGTCTGCAAAAACATTTCAGATTCAGAAAGCTGGCGCTCCTTGCGGGCCAGTTCTTTCTCTGAAGTCAGCAGTTCGTGCTCCCTTGTGGTTGCTTTTTCAAGCTTTTCCTCAAGGCGACCGCCCATTTCTTCAAGCTTGCGTTCGCGGGCCTTGACCTCGCGCTCACGTTCCTTGAATTCGTTTTCGAGTTCCCGCTTTTGATTGAACAGATCATCCTGGCCCTGAAGCAATATCTCTTTTTTCTGGGCCTGCGCCTCTTTACGCGCTTCCGCCACTATGCGCTTCGCCAGATCTTCGGCGTCGCCCACACGTTTTGCGGCAGAACGCTTGTGCGCAAACACCCCCAGCGCAACCCCCAGCAGCGCCGCAGCTACAAGCGCTGCAATGAACAATGGATCCATGAATCCAGCCTCTCTCTTTTATCAATACGGACCCTGCGCCAAGAGGCGCGGGCCGACGAACACCGGCAAGCGGCAAGACTGCCGCACACCGTAGCAAAATGAGCCCAAAGGGGCTGCTGAAACCCTGGCTGGATACCGATTAACGGTCTGGAATGAACTGCGCAAAAGCATCGGCCACTAAGAATGGCAGCCAGATACGTCAAAAGAAGGCGCGTTCCCCGGAGCGCCGTGTCATGCTTGCGGTACAGAACCTGGATAACCAGGTCGGGCGCCTGTGTGTCCTTTCCGGGCTTCCCGGTCTTGCCGGGCGTGCACACACAAAGACAGTGACGGCTCCCTTTTATATTCTTGTCAGGTTAGCACCGAGGCATAAATCACGCGCGTCCCAGGGAAGCGCCCAAAGGAGCCTAAGAGGACTCCTCTATTTTTGAAAGCAAGGTTGAGACGCGATTCTGCACGTCCGCCTGCTCTTTCTGCGATTGCAGCAAATCATCCGCCAGTCCAAGGGCCATAAAAGTCAGCAGAATGTCCTTGGTCTGCCCTCCGTGGAACCTCAGCTTCTGGTCTGCGAACCGTTCCTCCACCAGCCGCACGGCTTCCTGTACGCGCCGCATGTCGGCTCCAGGCTTGAATGCAATGCTCAGCCCAAGAACGGTGAGGTTGATAGTATCCTGGTTCACAAAAACCTACTCGACGCTGTCGTGCTCCTGAATCCTGCGCAGCAAGGCGTCAATGCGATTCAGAGCCTCAGTACGCAGCGTTTCTTCGTTTTCAAGAGCTTCGCGCAGCTTTTGGTTTTCTTCATCAAGTGCGTCATTTCTGGCTGCCACATCGGCAGACTCCGCACTGATTTTCGCGTTTTCCGCCGTGAGGCGGTCAAGTCGGGCCAAAAGCGCCTCAACCTGCGATTCAAGCTGCTCCAAAAGTTCCATGATTTGTAGATAACACCGCGGCATGACCTTGGCAAGAATGGATACGCTCGGGCGAAAAAATACCCGCGCCGGGCTGTGCCGACGCGGGCTGCAAAAAGACAAAACCCTTGCGGCACAGGCCGCCAGGGCCGTTTATTTATTCCTGCGGGGCAGATTTTTCTGCTTTTCGCGGGCAATGGCAAGCTCGCCGTTGGGCACGTCGCGGGTAATGACCGAGCCTGCGCCCACAAGGGCATCGTCGCCCACGTTCACAGGCGCAACCAGGGCGGTATTGCTGCCAATAAAGGCATAGCGCCCGATTTTGGTCTGGAACTTGTGCTTTCCATCGTAATTGCAGGTGATTGTGCCCGCGCCGATGTTGGTGCCCTCGCCTATTTCGGCATCACCAAGATAGGTAAGGTGGTTGGCCTTGGCGCCTTTGCCAAGGTGGGTTTTTTTAAGCTCGACAAAATTGCCCACATGCGACTGTTCTTCAAGCACAGCGCCGGGCCGCAGGCGGGCAAAGGGCCCCACCAATGCAGTTGCGCCCACGCGGGCCTTTTCCAGATGGGAGAAGGAACGGATCTCTGCATTATTGGAGATTACGCAGTCGCGCACCACGCAGTGCGAGGCAACGCTGGCCCCACGGCTGATGCTGGTGCGTCCATAAATTTCGCACGGGCCAGTCAGTTCCACGCCGGGTTCAATCTGCGCCAGGGGGCCAACACGCACCGAGCCCGGCGCATGCACGATAACACCCGAAGCAAGCAGATCATCAACAATACGGGCGCGCAGGGTTTCTTCCATACGGGAAAGCTCAACTGGCGAATTCACGCCCATGAGCGAATCATCGCGGCCGCACTGGATACCGAGAACTTCGTATTTTTCCGCGACGGCAAGGCCGATGAGGTCTGTAATGTAGTACTCGCCGCTCTTGTTGCTGTTGTTCAGGTGAGGCAAAAGGCTTTGCACCGCAGCAAGGCTGCAATAGTACATGCCCGCGTTAACCTCGTTGGAAGGCGGCCCGTAGAGCGAGGAATCATAATCCTTGGCTTCCACAATGGCCTTGACCTTGCCCTGCTGGCGCACCACTCGGCCATACGCGCCGGGGTTGTCCAGCTCAATGGTGGCAAAAGCCAGATCGGCCCCAACGGCCTCGGCAAGAAAAGAACGAACCAGAGATTCCGAAAGCAGGGGGGCATCGCCGTTGACCACCAGCAAATGGGTGCAACCGGCTTCTGTCAGTACGGGCAGAGCCTGAATAAGGGCATGGCCTGTGCCAAGCTGCTGTTCCTGCAACACAAAGCGGGCATCAGGAAAGGCGGCCTGCACCATTTCGGCGCGATGCCCGGCCACAATCCAGACGTCTTCCGCAAAAACAGGGCGCAGAGCCTCAATGACGCAGGCAAGCATTGGCTCGCCCAGCAGCGTTTGCAGCACCTTGGGCCTGTCCGAGTGCATGCGGGTTCCCTTGCCCGCTGCAAGAATCAAAGCCGCGTTCTTCGGCATGAATATCTCCTTCGTTCGCCACATATGGCGGGAAACTGTGCAGGCAGACCAATAGCCTCTTGCGGGCCAAACAGCAAGACCGCAGAGGTGGTCTGCGCTGTGCGGCGCTGCTCGGGCGTTTACCCCGTGCCCACCTGCGATGGCAGGCCAATCACGCAAAGTCTGGCATAGGTGCTGCGCAGGCGCGCATTCAGCGCATCTGACGAGAGATCGGCCATACGGGGAAACATGCGTTTGAGCACCATTAGGGCCTTGGCGGCTGTGGGCGTCAGTTGCAAGCCAGACCATGAGGCGAGGCGCAAACACCGCCCCCCGTAATAATCCTGAACATAGCGCAGATTGCCCGTATCATTGCGCGGCACACTGTGGCTGAACAGCGGCGCGGCTGCGAGCACTGCCTTTGTAAAAAAATCCTGCATGACCCGTGAGCGCTCAGGATCAAGCTCGCAGAGATACCCGGCAGAAACAAGGCAGCCAGCGGCATGGGCCAGCCAGCCTGCACACTTGGCCTGCAAGGGAAACTCCGGCAGCTCGGCCAGCATACAGCCCACCTTTTCGTGCATAAGCGAGTCATGGTGATACATCCGGGCGCGATTTTCCGTCATACCGCCGCCGTGCTTGCGGTAAAACACCACCCCATCTGTATTTATGCCCACTTTGGCCCCCAGGCCGTAGCATCGCAACCAGTAATCCTGATCTTCGCAGGATCTGAGGCCCTGATCAAAGTAGCCGACACGGCGCACAATATCTGTCCGCACCATATAGCAATGCACGGGAGCAAGATTGGCGTTGCATGCATGCACATCCCAGTGGCTGTTGACCAGCGACCACAACCCATCGACCTGTCTATTTGCGCCTTCTGAAAAATCCAGACAGCGACAAATGACAATATCAAGTTCAGGCTGAGCGGTAAAAACTTTCAGATGGCTCGCCAGCAATTCCTTTGCATGAAGGTCATCCGCGTCAAGAAAGGCGATGAAATCACCGTGCGCCGCACGCAATCCAGCATTTCTTGCTGCGGAAAGCCCCTGATTTTCCTGATAAATATAGTGCACGTCCGGCCCAAACAAACGGGCAACCTCAGCGGTGTTGTCCGTCGAGCCATCATCCACCACAATCACCTCCACTTCCACCTGCGGACAACGCTGCTGCAGCACGCTGGAAACAGCGTGAGGAAGAAAACCGGCGTAATTATAGCTGGGGATTATTACTGAAACCAATGGAGGAGAAGTCATGCGATATCCTGTTATGCCGTAAGCACCATGCAGGAGTGCTGATAACGCGCACCAGGCAGATTCAAGGCGCGCCTTTCAGCACTCCCGCACGCCGATTTCAGTTCTTCCATATAAAGGTAAACACCTGCTCCACATCGGGGTGCAGGGTATGGTGCACTGGGCAGCTTTGAGTGCAGCGCTCAATTACCGTCTTTTCCTTGGCGGAATACTCGCGGTCGGGCATTTTGAAGGTCACTTCAATCTTGCCGATGCGGCGCGGGTCGGCGCTCATGGTTTTGTTGATCTCCATCTCTGTGCCGGTCACGTCCACGCCATGCGTCTTTGCATAAATGCCGATAATGGTCATGGCGCAGGCCCCAAGGGCTGTGGCGCACAGATCGGTAGGTGAAAAAGCCGCACCCAGCCCCTGATTGTCAGAAGGAGCGTCTGTGATGATCTTTGTGCCGCTCTGGTTGTGGACGCACTCCACGCGCAGATCCCCAAGATATTTTGCGCTGACGGTAGCCATGAAAACTCCTGCGGTTTTGCCGGTCAAACGGCAGTTACTGGTGATTAACCAAAAACATTATGCTCGCGCAACGTGTTGCAGGCAATAGCCAGCAGGGTCAGCCCGCCCAGCAGTTCAGCCCATCCGTTGACCGCGCAGAGATTGGCCAGCGCCTTGCCCAGATACACGCCCACAGCGGTAATAACCGCGCAGACCAGACCGATCATCAGGGCCGGGCTCCAGACAGAAGTTCCCAGAATGGCAAAAGAAAGACCCACGGCCAGGGCATCGATGCTTGTGGCAACGCTCAGCACCAGCAGGTTGCGCCCCGCGGTGGGATCCACCGAAGGACGCGGACAGGAGGAACTCGCCCGTAGCGCCGAAAACCCCGAAAGCACCATCTTGCCGCCTATCCAGGCCAGCAGGGCAAAGGCGATCCAGTGATCCCAAGCTTCCATATAAGAACGCACGGTAATGCCCAGATACCACCCCACCACCGGCATGGCGAACTGAAAAAAGCCGAATGCCGCAGAAAGCCGGAAGTAATGACGTGCCTGCGGCACGCGCAGGGCGCAGCCAGAAGCCAGGGCAACGGCAAATGCATCCATGGAAAGGGCAACGGCCAGGAGCAGAACAGCAAAAAACGACATAAAAACCCCATGCTGCGGTGCGCAATGACCGCCCAGTGTGATTGCAGAGTGGCGTGAACTATAGGGCAAGGGCCGCCCAGGAGCAAGAGAGGTCTTTCGCTTGCGGCTGACACGGCCTCGGGATACAAGGCTGGGTATGCAAACTATTCCTTCTTGGCTTTTCTGCTGGCAATGGATTGCCGCTGTTCTGACCCTGGGCGCAAGCGCCGCTTCGGCCATGCCCATTATTATCGCTCTCACCCTGGCCACCGGCAGACGGGGCCAGGCCAGGCTCTGCGCCTATGGCGCGCGCACCCTCGCCCGCTGCGCCGCGGGGCTGGCTGTTCTTGGCCCGCTGCTGGCCGCTGGCAGTGTTCTTGCCCTGCTGGCAAGCATACGCAGCACGGAACAGATGTTTGAAGGCGTATCCTTGTGGATGCCCGCCATGCTGCCCTACACAACGGCGGTTGCCGCATGGCTGGCTGGCATAATCTGCCTGCTGCTGTATCTTGCCGCCGACCGCGCGGCCCCCGTGCCGCAAGCTGCGCAGGATTACTGGCAGCCAGGGCAGATCGGCCTGCGCGTTGGCCTTGCGCTGCTGGCGGCCCTCTGCTTTTTTGCCGCGCAGGTTCTGCCCAACTGGCCCTTTTCCGGCCTGCCCCAAGGGCTGAGCATGGGGGATGTGGCTCTGGCCGTACTTCCCAAAACCCTGCACGACTACTTTACCGCATTGGCCCCAGCGGGCAGCGTTGCGCTGATCATCCTTTCCCTTGTGGCCCGCAACAGAGGAGCCGCATTCACGCTGGCGGACGAACAGCGCGCTGCCCGCTGGTGCGCGCTGTGGGCCATGGTGGGCTTTATCCCCCGCTGCATTGACCGCTGGGGGCTTGTGATCGGCTTTTCCCTGCGCCAGGGGCCCTTGCCGCAAGGTCTGGCGGAGCAGGCAATGGGTCTTGTGCCCACGACCCTCGCCATTGCCTGCTGGGTTGCCCTGTTTGTTCTGCGCGCGCCCCGCAAATTTTACTGGCTCAATGTTCTTGGGCTTTTGCTGCTTGTGCTGGGCGCGAGCTTTCCGTTCCTTTTGGCGCTCGGGCGCTGATGCTTGCCCCGCACTCGGGCAGCGCGTATACCCAACTGCACATACGGATTCGATTTTTCCGCAACCCGGAGGTTCCCATGCGGACTTTGTTTTTTCTGTCCCTTCTCATGCTCTGCCTGACGGTCACAGCCCAGGCTGAACCGCGCTCGTTTACGCTTTTCAGTGCCGACCTGCCCCAGGGCTGGGACGGCGAGGAAAAAATGGGCTTCAAATCGGGCAACCCCGATGAATGCATGCTGATTCTGGGCCTTTCCAACGAAAAGAAAGACGACTACGCCGCACTCATCAGCATTTTTGTTCTGCCCAATACGCAGAATGACGACAGCGCCTCCCTTGCCAACAAGCTGGCCCCCCTTCAGGCCAACGCTTCCCAGCCCCGCCCCCAGGGGCCGTTCTGGACGTTCAACGGCGAACTGCGCAGCCAGGCCTTTCCCGCCCCCGGCGTGACCAAGGTCAACGCCACTGCGGACAAGGTCATTATTGCCATTGTTCAGGATCCTGATCAGCGGGGGGCCGAAGCTGTTTTTGCCAGCCTCAAGGGCCTCACCCCCGAAACGCGCAAGCTGCTCGGCCAGTAAGCAGTATCCGCACATAGTTGACACGGCTTTTGAACAAGAGGCCGTAATGTAAAACACCGGCTGTCCTTTGCAGGCAGCCGGTGTTTTACATTGTTCAGCTTCAGGCGGGCTTATTCGTGCCAGCCCAGAAACATCTTGTAGGCATCGTTGTTGGATTCTTCCACATGCGGATAGCCCATGGCTTCAACACGCTTGAGAAAATCCTCAAAGGCTTCCTTCTTCTCATCGGGCGCTTCAAATCCCACAAGCACGCGGCCAAAATCCGCGCCGTGATAGCGGTACTGGAACAGCGAAATGCTGAAATCCACGCGCATGGCGTCCATAAAATCGAGCAGCGCGCCGGGGCGTTCGGGGAAGGTAAAACGCAGCAAACGCTCGTGCAGAATCTGGGGCGCGTTGCCGCCCACCAGATGCCGCACATGCACTTTGGCCAGTTCGTTATCCGTGAGGTCAATGGCCTCAAAGCCCTTGCCGCGCAGTTCTTTCAGCACCTGGGCCACATCATCGCGCCCGTTGATCTTGATGCCCACCAGCACCCTAGCCTTTACCGGGTCGGAGTACCGGGTGCAGAGTTCCGTGATGTTGCGGCTGCCAAAAGAGGCGCACAACTGCCGGAAGCTGCCCACGGTTTCGGGGATGGTCACTGCCAGCAAGGCTTCGCGCTGGGCACCTATTTCTGCACGGTCAACCACGTGGCTCAGGCGGTCAAAGTTCATGTTTGCGCCGCTCACAATGGCTACCAGGGTGGCATCATGCAGATCTCCCGCCTTGGCATAGGCCCGCAGGCCAGCCAGAGCGAGCGCGCCCGCAGGCTCGGCCACCACGCGGGTATCTTCAAAAATATCCTTGATGGCACCGCAGATGGCGTCCGTTTCAACGGTGATGATGTCGTCAAGCAGGTCGCGGCAGAGAACAAACGTTTCTTCACCCACCAGCTTGACGGCCACGCCGTCGGCAAACAGGCCCACATCGTGCAGTTCCACCCGCTGCCCGGCCATTACGGAACGCCGCATGGCGTCAGAATCCACAGGCTCCACGCCGATGACGCGGATTTCAGGCCGCAGGTTCTTGATGTAGGCCGCGACGCCCGCCGCCATGCCGCCCCCGCCAATGGGGACAAACACGGCATGGATATCACCGGGGTGCTGACGCAGAATTTCCATGGCAATGGTGCCCTGCCCTGCGATGACATCCGGGTCGTCAAAGGGGGGGATGTACACGCAGCCTGTTTCCTGAATGAGATCAAGCGTATGCTGCCATGCATCGCTGAAGGATTCGCCGGAAAGCACAACCTGACCACCCAGCCGCTTCACAGCCTCGACCTTGATGGCGGGCGTGGTCACGGGCATGACGATGGTAGCTTCGCACCCCAGCTTGCGCGCGCCAAGGGCAACCCCCTGAGCGTGATTGCCAGCCGAGGCGGTAATAATGCCCCTGCGCAGTTCTTCCTTGGTAAGGTGCGCCATCTTGTTGTAGGCGCCTCTGATCTTGAAGGAAAAAACAGGCTGGAGGTCTTCGCGCTTGAGCAAAATATTATTGCCGGTGCGGCGCGAAAGACTGACCGCCTCGTCCAGGGGGGTTTCTACCGCCACGTCGTACACGCGGCTCAAAAGGATACGGTTCAGGTATTCGCTGTGCTTGTCCATGAAAATGTCCTTGCGGGGCTTCGCGCATGGCCGCCCTTGCGGTCGAAAAACGCATTTTTGTAAGGCCAATCTTTATATACCCGCAAGAAATGCTTCTCAAGTGCTTACTTTTTAAAATTCGCGCTGCTTTTACGAACTTACATTCTGTTTTTGACGCGTTTTTTCACGCGGCAGGGCACATCGGCCCAAGCTTGCCCCTCTGTTGCATATCTGTACAGCTACAGCACGTTGCGCTATGCTTGTCGAATGACCGAACTGACTTCCGAATTTTCCCAGTCTGAAACGCATGGCCTGACCGAATACACGCCGCACATTTCAGTGCGCGCCGCAGGCCGCCTGTGGCGGCTCAGCCGGGCCGCCGACCTTGAGCAGCTTTGGGACGCCATGACGGCCTCGCCCGATGATTTTGATGATGAGCGGCTGCCCTACTGGACGGAACTCTGGCCTTCAAGCGTTGCCCTGGCGGGCTGGCTTGCGCAGCAGCGGCAATGCATTGCCGGGCAGCACTGCCTGGATATAGGCTGCGGCCTGGGCCTCACCGCCATGGTGGGCCAGTGGCTCGGCGCAAAAATGACTGCCATGGATTATGAGGAAGCCGCCCTGCACTTTGCGGCCCGCAACGCTGATATCAACGAAGTGCCGCAGCCGTTGTGGACAGTCATGGACTGGCGGCGGCCCGCCGTGCGGGCGCAGAGCATGCACCGCATCTGGGGCGGCGATATCATGTATGAAAAACGTTTTGTGGCTCCGGTGCTGCGCTTCCTTGACCATGCCCTCGCCCCTGATGGCGCGGCATGGGTGGCGGAGCCGGGCCGCACAGTGTACGATGCGTTTCTGCACGCGCTGCAAAACGGCGGCTGGCAAGGCAGACGGGTGTATCACGAAACAGTGGATCCCCTTTACGCCCAGCCAGTGCCCGTTACCGTACACGTTTGGGAAATCAGCCGCCGGGCCTGAGTTCGGGGCGTTCTTCAACCACAGCAATCAGCCCTCACGGGCCATACGGGAAATACCATGGGAAACCTGGCGCGCTTCGGCGTTTCTTTGGATGAAGATCTGCTGGAACCTTTTGACCAGCTGTGCAAACGCAAAAGCTATCCCAACCGTTCTGAAGCCATACGCGACCTTATCCGCAAGGCGCTGGTGGAAGAACGCTGGAGCAACGACGCCTCTGGCGCGGGTACGCTCACCCTGGTGTATGACCACCACAAAAACGATCTGGCCCGTCGGCTCATGACTATCCAGCACGATGACCACGACCTTATTGTCACCACGCTTCACGTACACCTGGATCACTACAACTGCCTTGAGGTGCTGGTGCTCAAGGGCGAACCCAAGCGTTTGCGAGCCCTTGCCGACAAACTGATCTCCTGCCGCGGCGTCAAGCACGGCACTTTTACCGCTACTACTACAGGACAGGATCTGGCATAATGGAAGACGTACAGAGCCACGCCCCGCAGGTTGCCCTGAATATTGACCGCGTGGGTGTTCGCGAGCTGAAGCTGCCCCTGCTGGTGCGCGACCGCTGCCAGGGGACGCAACAGACCGTGGCTACCGTAGACCTTGGGGTGGACTTGCCTTCATCCTTCAAAGGTACCCACATGAGCCGCTTTGTTGAGGCTCTGGAGCAATGGAACGACGAGATCAGCTATCAGTCCGTGAGGCGGCTGCTGGTCAATATCAAGGAACGGCTTGGCGCGCAGCGGGCGTATGCCCGGTTCTGCTTTCCTTATTTTATTGTCAAAAAGGCCCCTGCCTCGGGCAGCCCGGCCACGGTTGCCTACGAATGCCGCCTGACAGGCGAGCTGGACGACAAAGGCCAGTCGTTTATTCTTGAAACCGAAGTCCCGGTCATGACTGTCTGCCCCTGCTCCAAGGCCATCAGCCGCGAGGGCGCGCACAGCCAGCGGGCCATGGTGCGTATGCGTTTGCGCATGCGGGCTTTTTCGTGGCTAGAGGATTTCATCGACATCGCCGAAGAATCGGGATCTTCCGCCGTCTACACCCTGCTCAAGCGCGAAGATGAAAAATTCGTCACCGAGAATTCCTTTGCCCGCCCCACCTTTGTGGAAGACGTGGTGCGCAACGTGGCGCAAAAGCTTACGGCCCACGGGCAGGTGGAGTGGTTCAGCGTAGAGGTGGAGAGCATGGAATCCATCCACAACCACAATGCCTTTGCCCGCATTGAGCGCGATCTCTCTGTTCGCTGACATGCCTTGCTGACGCTGATTACACTGGCGCCTTGCGGCAGCATGCTCTGAGTACGCGATAATACTCTGAAAACCTGGCTCGCCCCTTGATTGCAAAAAAACCGCAATTACCCGCCAACCGGGCAAAAAAAAAGTTTTTGTATTCGGGTAATACTTGTGCTAGTTAAGCCGTAAGGTGTGAATGATGAGTAGCAGTAGCCTACAGATCGGCGCATCAGCCTTGAATGCCTTTTCGTGGGGCACGGCTGTTACAGCGCATAATGTAGCCAACGTCAGTACGGCTGGTTTTGAGCCGCGCCGTGCCGTCTACTCCAGCAACGCCAACGATCAGGGCGTCAGTTTTGAAGCCGCGATGAAAGACGCGGGATCAAAAGTCGGACCCAGCTCGAACTGGAACGCCGCCAACGCCGTTCTTGATGTCACTTCCGGTATTCCCCTGGAAGCATCCGCACCCAGCGGTACGGATCTTGCGCGGGAATTCACTCAGATGATCTCCACCCAGCACGCCTATGAGGCAAACGCGCAAGTAGTGCGCACCAGTGATTCCATGCTGGGTACGCTTTTAGACATCAAGGCTTGACCAACTACAGACAAACGGGGTTATTCCCGTTTTTTTTGCGTGACCCGCCGTTGCCTTGTGCTGCGGCGCAACCCACACGGAGTGCCGATGGGTAGATGCCTGAAACTGTGTGCGCTGACTCTGGCTTGCGCCATGACCTTTGGCTGCGCAGTAAAAAACAACCAGCGTGATGACTACAGCACACAAGCGGAACAGCGTTTTCGCCGTTCGTATGAAGCTGCTTTTGACAACAACGAGCAGCAGGGCAGTCAGCAGCTTTTGCGCAAGGCACGGTCTGCCATCGGCACCCCATATGTTCCCGGCGGCATGTCGCCGGGCGGGTTTGACTGCTCGGGATTTGTCTGCTGGGCATACAAAAGCGTTGGCGTGAGCCTGCCGCGCACCGCGCGTGAGCAATCCGTTGTAGGCAAACGCATCAATAATGTGGAAGACATGCAGGTTGGCGATATTGTCGCCTTCCGCCACCCCCGCCGGGGCTATCACACCGGCATCTATGTGGGCGACGGCAAGTTCATCCACAGCCCCCACCGCCGCACCACCGTGCGCGTCAATTCTCTGGACGACCCCTATTTCAAAGGCACATTCCTCGGCGCCCGGCGCGTCAAGATGGACGGCACCGAAAATCTCGTGGCCGAAGCCCAGACCCGCCTGAACGACTACGCGGAAGAAAAGGCCGTGCGCGATATTTATCGCAGCCACAAGCCTTCCTCCCGCTCCAGCGTTGCCAGCAACGACGACCACAGAAAGGGCAGCAAGGATCGCGGCAAGGAAAAAGACAAAGACCGCTCCAGAGACAAAAATCCGTCCAAATCACGCGACCAGTTTGTGGAAGTGGCCAGTCTGGACAAGAAGCACTCCACCCGCAAAATCGAGGTGGAAAAAGCTGACAAGTCGTCCTCCAGGTCTTCAAGCAAGGCATCAGTAAAGGAAGACAAGTCAGACAAAAAGAGCAGCGCCTCTTCGTCCAAATCCGGTTCTTCAAAGGCTGAAGCTGAAAAGTCCGAGCGCAAGAGCGAGGCCCGCAAATCTGACGCCCCCAAGGCTGAAGCGCGCAAGACTGAAAGCCATAAGCCGGAAGCCGCCAAGAGCGACAGCAAGTCTGGCTCTTCCAAGTCCAGCGCCTCCAAGGGCGAATCTACCAAGCACGAATCTGCCAAGTCTGAATCCGGCAAAAAGGACAAGAGCGACGGCAAGGTGGCTTCTTCCAAGTCTGACGATGGCAAAAGCAAAAAAACTCCCGCCAAAAACCGGGATAAGAATTCATAGGACATAGTCGATGCTTCCCAATATTTCTCCTGCAGAGACACTGAAAATGCTGCAGGATAACAAGGCTCGCCTTGTTGACGTGCGCGAGGCGGACGAACTCGCCGCCTTGCGCGTTCCCGGTGCCGAAGCGGCCCCCCTTTCGGTTATTTCGTGGATGGATCTGCGCCCCGCCACCGCTGAACTCCCCATCATATTTACCTGCAATTCCGGAAACCGCACCACCAAGAACAGCGACCTGCTGCAAAAGCTTGCGGCAGGCCCCGCATGGCAGATGGAAGGCGGCGTCAGCGCCTGGGCCAAACAGGGGCTTCCGGTGGAAACCTCCAAACAGACGCTGCCCATTTTTCGCCAGATTCAGATTGGCGCTGGCGGCCTGGTGCTGGCTGGAGTGCTCGGCTCCCTGGCGTGGCCCTCAATGCTATGGCTTTCGGCCTTTGTGGGCGCGGGGCTTGTGTTTGCAGGCGTGACAGGCTTTTGCGGTCTGGGCATACTGCTTTCGGCTATGCCCTGGAACAAAAAATAGTTTTATGCACGCCGCGCCTGTTATTCGCGGCAGGCTGGCTCCCAGCCCTACCGGCTATATCCACCTTGGCAACGCCTGGGCCTTTTTGCTTGCATGGCTAGCCGCCCGGGCCAGCTCTGGCGAGGTGGTACTGCGCATTGAAGATATTGACCCGCAGCGCTCACGCCCCGAATACACCGCAGCCCTCATTGAAGACCTGACCTGGCTTGGCCTGGATTGGGATTATGGCCCGGACAAGCCGGAACCGGCTGGCGGATGCATGGGGCCGTTTGAGCAAAGCCGTAGGGGCCAGCATTATACGGCGGCCATTGCGCAGCTTGAAAGCGCTGGGCTGACGTATCCATGCTTTTGCACGCGCAAGGAATTGCGCAGCATGGCAGGTGCGCCGCATGTTGATGATGCTGGAGCGCCCTACCCTGGCACATGCCGCAGCCTGAATCAGGCGCAGCGGCAAGCCTTGCTGGAGTCAGGCCGCCGCCCCTGCCTGCGTTTGCGCTGCCCGGACGGGCCAGTCAATTTCACCGATACGGTATTTGGGCCGCAATCGCTCACGCTGGCAGACTGCGGGGGCGACTTTGCCTTGCGCCGCTCTGACGGCGTTGTGGCCTATCAGCTTGCCGTGGCCGTGGACGATGCGCTCATGGGCATAAATCAGGTGGTGCGCGGGCGCGACATCCTCATTTCAACGCCGAGGCAGATTGCTCTTCTCAAGCTCCTGGGCTATGGTGCTCCCGCTTATGCGCATGTGCCGCTGCTTCTGGATGACGAGGGGGAACGCCTTGCCAAAAGGCACCAGAGCCTCGCGCTGCGCAACCTGCGGCAAATGGGCGCAGACCCGCGCAGAATAACCGGATTGCTCGGCGCGCTTGCCGGGTGCAATCCCGGCGGCAATGCCGCCAGCCCTGCGGAGCTGATGCCATATTTTTCGCTTTCGCGCCTTGATGGCGATGATATCCGCCTTGGGCGCGAGATGCTACGCGCGCTTGTGGCCTGACGGCCATTTGAATACAAACACCGCTCATGTAATGACAGAGGATGTTTATGACCATGCAGAACCTGGATCAGACCTTTTTGGACAAGATTTTTCCCGCTGGCCGTGCAGATGAATTTTTTGACGCGCTCTTTGGCGGCGCGGAAGAAGGCGCTTACGACATCGGCCTGGTTTGCCGCAGTGTTGAGCCGCAAAAGGCCAAGCTGGCTTTTGAACTGCGCCAGCGCCCCGGCAAGTGCCTTGCCTGCAACCTGACCTATGGACTGCCCCAGGTTTTTCAGCGGCACCCCATCCTGAATGTGGCTGGCGTTGCGCGCGATGTTGCCTCCCACCTCGGCTGGCCTGCGGAATCCACCAAGTGGAAGCTGGGGCACACGGAAGAAGTGAACCGCGAGCTGCACGTCATCCCCCTCGTGGTGGAATGCGCGTAAGCCGAGCAGACCTATCCGCTTGACAACGGCCCTGTTTTTTGGCACTTCATGTCGGTTGCCAGCTTAGCTCAGTTGGTAGAGCAGCTGATTCGTAATCAGCAGGTCAAGAGTTCAAGTCTCTTAGCTGGCTCCACAGAATTTAGCCCTCACGGTGAAAACCGCGAGGGCTTTTTTTTGTTGGGGAACACCACAAATACAGGAGCCAATTGAGTGAAAAGTGGATACTACCATCGATTCATTTTTCTGCGGCAAACACATGGTCGACTTTGATTGAAGCCCATGTTAGCAAATTTCAAGGAGGCGCATATGAACTACGGAGTCTGGAATAACAAAGGTGGAGTTGGAAAATCCTTTCTTTCATTCACTCTTGCCCTTGAGCATGCTCACAGGCATCCTGAAAAAAAGATTCTTCTGGCAGACATGTGCCCCCAAGCAAACCTTTCTGAAATTGTTCTTGGGGGTAATGGCAAGGGAAACGCAAACCTTGAAGCCAGACTCTCCAAGGAAAAACGTAAGACGATAGGCGGCTATTTTGATGAACGGATTGCCTCACCCCACCAAGTTACAGGAAATGAAACTAGTTATCTTATTGCCGCCCAAGAATATAACGAAGAATTACCGGACAATGTGTTTCTCCTATGCGGAGACCCAAGTTTAGAGTTACAAGCTCAAGTCATCAACCAAATTGGAAGCCAAACACTGCCACAGGCTGCATGGAAAAATGTGCATATGTGGCTGAGAGACTTGATCAATGCATGCGCGCGCCAGCTTGGAACTGATGGAACGACAGTGGTTATTGATTGTAATCCAAGTTTTTCAGCCTACACGGAGCTTGCCATTGTCGCAAGCGACCGGCTTATTCTTCCCTGCTCTTGTGATGGTTCATCAGCGCGAGCTGTACACAATGTAGAAAATCTTGTCTATGATGGAACACTATATTACGGAGACAAAGGATTTTCTAGGATGTGTCATCGCTTCGAGATGGCATTACCAGTCATTCATTCAGTTGTATTAAATCGCTCAACACAATACAACAAATCCGCAAGCAAGGCATTTTCTGCGATGTTTGATGAGATAAAACGGACTACAACGGATTTTCATCAACGGAGTCCTCAATGTTTTATTTCTGGTGGCCCTCTCTTTATGGATATGCCGGATAACCACTCTGTAGCTATTGTATCATCACATCTTGGAAAACCCCTTTATGCGATCACCCCTGGGCGTTATGAAGTTCATGATGTTAGTCCTCAAATTAATGCTGAACCTCTTGATCGATATAAAGCGGCTATTGAAGCAATGGAAAACTCACTGTAGTTCCCCCCTAAAAATCTTTGTGCCAGTTTTTACCCTGAAACGAACATTTGCGCCCAAGCACAGAACCGAGATGTTCGCTTTAGGCCGCTGTAGATGAGGGTTGTATTTCTTACAATCTTAAAATATAATTCACCATTAATTTCAAAATGTTAACAGAGAACCAAGGGGGACTGACAACAAATCGGTCATTGTTAGCATTGGAGTCTCACCTACTCAAATGAAAAGATCAGGATTCGCAGAGAAGCTATCGAGGCATTACCCCACATTCACGGCTCCTGAAATGATGTTGAGAATGTCGGTATATTTCTGAGCAGAATCTGTAGATCGAGTAGGGATGCCTATTAAGGAAAAGTTTGCCCCCCCCAAAAAACATGATCGGCTTTCTCCTTAGCGGGGAAAGCCGATCATTTGTATCATCCTGATTTCTACCTGCCATGCAGGTTTGATCAGGAGGCAAGTTATGTTCATTAATGGGGCCGCTCGGTGCTAGTCGCAAACGCCTTCATGCTCGGGGCCTTCGGGAACAGTGCAGGCTTGCTGCTTTTTTCCGGTTCCGTTGCACTCAAAACACTTCATTCCAGCATCGTCTTTTCCGTTGCCCTGACAAGCCGGGCAGGTGGTGTAGTCATCAACTCTCGTATTCTGGGCCATAATGAGTCCCCCTTTCTGGAGTTATGCTATACATTACTACTAGCACCCCAGTGTCAAGTGCACAAGCGACAGTTCCAGCCCGGATACCGCAACGGCAGCATGCCGCGCCAGCTTTGGCGCGCTCGTCAGCAAGCGTACAGATGCCCGCCCAGCACCGCCAGATCCCGCATTCTTCCTATCCGCCCTGCCCCGCTGCCTTTCTGCCCTCCAGTCTCCACCCGCAGCCCAGCACTTTTGCTACCGCACAATGTTCACGCTTTTATTGAAACAGATACCAGCATGACAACCAGCGTGCGGGCATATAATAAAATGTACGCATTTGAACATACAAACACTCTTACACATAAAAACAATGCAAGATATAAAACCTTACCTTGAAAAGGCCGAACAGTATCACGGGCACATTTGCAGCGGGCAGATTCTGGGCATCCGCATGACCCTGATGGCGCTGAAAGCGCTTGGCATGTCGCCGCATGACGACATGCGCGATCTGGTTATCTTTCTGGAGACTGACCGCTGCGTTGCGGATGCTTCCTACGTGGTTACTGGTGTGACCGTGGGGCGCAGACGGGTCAAGATGTACAGCTACGGCAAAACAGCCATGTCGTTTCTGGATTTGAAAAGCGGCAAGGCCGTGCGGGTCAGCGTCATCACCTCTGACAGGCCGCCCCACCATGCGGACAAAGCCGCCCAGCTCGCCTTTTGGGAAGGCTACGCCGACAGCGACATTTTTTCCTGCCAGCCTGTGAACATCACCATGCCGGAGGGCGAACTGCCCGGCCCGCCAGCGCGCATTGCAACCTGCTGCGTCTGCGGCGAGGACGTGCTGGATTGCAAGGAAGTTATGCAGGATGGCAAAACATACTGCCGGGCATGCCTCAACGGCGCATATTACAGCCCCATTGGAGGCAGCCATGCATAACCGCTGGCATTTGTATGACGAACTGGTTGATTCCGTTCCGTCAAAGGAGCTGGTTAAATCCTTTGTTTACGGCGAGCACTGGCTGATGGTGGAATCAGACGCCGGGGGCGTGGGCATGGCCCAGCATTTCCCGACCATGCCGGGCGTGCAGGATCCCTCGCTCTCCCCATATGAAATTGTCGGCCAGCCCTTGCGCAAGGTGGCCAAACGCCTAAAATCGTGGGATTTCAATCAGGCCTCCATCGGCCTTGCGGCCCTTAATGCAGCCAACAACACTCTGGCCCTGCGGCCCGAAAGCCCCATCCAGCCCGGTATAAACCGCATGCCCGGAGATGCCTTCAAATTTTTTCTTGCAGAGGCTACAGGTAAAAAAGTTGCGGTGATCGGGCATTTTCCCGGTTTGCGCATGCTGCGCCAGCACTGCGACATGTGCATTCTTGAGCGCAATCCACAGCCCGGCGACCTGCCCGACGCAGCAGCGGAATACGTTCTGCCGGAGCAGGATATTGTTTTTGTCACGGGCACAACATTCATCAATAAAACCATCACCCGCCTGCTGGAACTGACCCGGAAGGCCAAGGTTTTCATGGTCGGGCCAAGCACCCCCATGCATCCCCTGCTGTTCCGGCACGGTTTTGCTTCGCTTTCCGGCCTGGTGGTGGAAAATGCCGCAGGCATGGCCCGCGCCCTTAAAGACAACAACTGCGAGGCCATTTTTGCCAGCGGGGGCCTCAAGGTAAATCTGCTGCCCGGCGGTGCCCAGTGAATATTGAATATTTTGAGAAGCTTTGGGTCGATTATCAGCCAGACCGCAAGGATGCGCAGGAGTTCTGGAACAAGCGCGCGCCCTCGTTCAACAAGCGCATTCGCCGCAAAACTGCGGACGAACACCGCCAGCGCCTGATGGAACACCTTGCGCGCAAGGCTGCCCTTGACCACAACAGCGCGGTGCTGGATATCGGCTGCGGCCCCGGCGCGCAAAGCCTTGAAATGGCCCCGCTGGTGGGCCGGGTGGAAGGCTTTGACCTTGCGCCCAACATGATTGATCTGGCAAAGGCCAATGCCGTTGAAGACAACTGCCCCAACGCCAGTTTTCGGGTTCTGGACTGGCAGGCGGCAGACATCGACAGCATGGGCTGGCGCAGACAATTCGATCTGGTTCTGGCATCGCGCACGCCAGCCATCAACAACCGCGCAACGCTGGAAAAGATGATTGCCGCCTCCAGCCGCGCCTGCTGCATGATCACGCATGTGGAAATGCGCCATTCTGTCAGGGATCAGCTCAAGAGCCTGCTCGACTGGGACGAACAAAAGGCCCGCATTGCCCGCAGTTTCTTCTGCGCTTTCAACATGCTGTTTCTGATGGGTTTTTATCCTGAGGTAGAATACTTTGACCGGGCGTGGGAAAGCGAAACGACCTTTGAGGATGCGGAACTGATGCACCTCAATTATTTCACCAGCATGATGACAATTTCTGACAGTCTGAAAGCCGAAATGCGCAAGAAACTGGCAAGCCTCTGCCGCGACGGGATTATTCAGGAAAGGGTGGAGTCAAAGCTGGCCGTCATGTTCTGGAAAATATAACCCTCCCGGCCCCACAGGCTGGGCTTTCTGCTATTTGAGGCTGAACTGAATGGGAACAACCACGCGGGCGGCCTGCGGCGGCGGCGCAAAGGGCGATGCCCGGTGCACGGCTTCCAGCGCTGATTCGTCCAGCGAATCAAAACCGCTGCTGGTGCGCAACTCCACATTTTGCGCGGATCCATCCCTGGTGATGGTAAAAGCCACATACACAAGCCCCTGAATGCCCATGCGCTTTGCTTGCGGGCTGTATTCCAGATATTTGCGGATGCGTTTTTTGATATATTCGTAATTGCCTTTAAGGTAGCCCCCGGCATCCCCCTGCCCTTCACTTGCGGCCCCGTTGCCCTGACCGCTGCTGCCGCTGCCGCGCCCCTGCCCTGATCCCTCTGCCAGCGACATGCCCTGCCCTTGCAGTTTGCTCTGGCTTACGCCGCTGCCAGCGCCCGACTCTGCGCCAGAACTTGCGCCCGCAGCAGTGGCAGACGGTTTCAGGTCGGCGACTTTGGCTGTCATATTGTTGTCTGCCTGTTCCCGGTGCTGAACATTCTGTTCCTTGCGGGGCGTGGCTTTTGTAATTTTTTCAACCTTGGCGGGGTGCGGTTTTTCCTTGGGTGACGCATCGGCTGTTTTTTTTGCCAACGCTTTTTCGGCAATCCGGGGTATGGCAAGGGGAGATTGGGAATCCGCCACGGTGGGTTCGACAGATTTTTCCTGCTGTTGGGGTGTTGGACTTGTTTCTTTTTGAGCGGCTGCCGCCTCTGCGGCAGGTGCCGCCGCATCCGCCTGCGGCTCTGCATTCTGTTCCGTCTGGGCGCTGCCGCCGCCAGCTCCAGCTGGTTCTCCGGCGGTGCCTGAACCGGGCTTGCCGTAAGTCAGGGTAATCACCACCCCGTCAAAATCGCCATTGCCCGTGGGCGGCAACAGGCTGCCCAAAAACCATATCATCCCCAGCACGGCAAGATGCGCCGCAAATGAGGCCGCAAAAAACCACGGGCCTCTGGTATGCGGCTTTGCGGGCGGCTCCTCAAGATAGGGAGCGGCAAAAATCTGCCTGTCGGCTGCGGATTCCATACTCATGGCGCATCCGGTTCTGTAAGGTGCATCCAGCGCTGGGCCCTGGGGGGCAGGTTGTACAGTTCCTTGATCTGCGGCACGGTAACAGTGGTGGAAACCGGGCCGTCCGCAACCACATGCCCCGCCTTGAGCAGTATGGCCCGCCCGCCCAGATACACCGCCTGTTCTGGATGGTGGGTGGTCAGCATGATCGCCGGCCCGGAGCCGGAAAGTTCGCCAATCAGCTCCAGCAAATGAAACTGGTTGCCGTAATCCAGCCCGGTAACTGGCTCATCCATGACCAAAGCAGAACACTCCTGACACAAGGCCCGCGCAATAAGTACAAGTTGCCGTTGCCCGCCGGATAGCTCCAGATAGGATTTGCGCGCGTAGCTTGCCATGCGCACCTGCTCCAGAGCGGTCATGGCCCTGTCCACATCCTCGGCAGAAAATCTGAGCCAGGGGCTGCGGGCTGTGCGCCCCATAAGCACCACATCAAGAACCTGATAGGCAAAAACGCCCGTATGCATCTGGGGCACATAGGCCAGTGTGCGCGCAAGATCCCGCCGCGAAGTTTCTTCCTGCGGGCGTCCTTCCAGAAAAACACTGCGGCGCGGCACGGGCAAAAATCCCAGAATGGCACGGAGCAGCGTTGTTTTGCCGCAACCGTTGGGGCCAAGCACGTTCACCACTTCTCCCCGGCCCACGCGCAGAGAGACCTGCTGCAGCACAGGCGGGGCATCAAAATAGCCAAGGGTGAGGTCACGCACTTCAATCATAGCGTCTCTTCCAGTCGTACCACAGGCTAAAGGCAAACAGCGGCAGCAGGATGATCGAAGTGGCGATGCCCAGCGGCAGTTCCACAGTCCAGATCGTGCGGATGAACGAATCCGTCAGCAGAATAAAGAGCGCGCCGCCCAGGGCTGAATTCAGCAGGCCAAGGCGATTGTCCGGCCCGCAGATAAAACGCATCACGTGCGGAATAACAAGGCCAACCCAGTTGATGACGCCCGCCATGACAACTGTCAGCGAGCAGGCCAGCGTTGCCGCCGCAATCAGTTGCATCTTCATGCGCATGCTGTTCACGCCCAGAGCCATAGCTTCATCATCGCCCATGGAAAGCGCGTTCACGACTTTGCCGTTAAGGCAGATGAAGGCCAGCGCGCAGAGCATGAGCGGGGCCCCCCATGCAAGGTGGCGCGGCTCAGTGCGCGAAAGCGTGCCCATGAGCCAGAAAACAATTTCGGGCAACTGCCTGTTGGGGTCTGCCACGTACTGCACAAGCGAGGTCAGGGCCACAAAAAAGGAGCTGCTCACCATGCCGCCAATGAGCAGGGCAAGAAATCGCGCCTTTGGGTAGAGCATGGAAAAAAACAGGGCAAGGCCCACGCCCAGCGCGCCGCCAATAAAGGCCAGCACCTGTGTGGCCGCCATGGATGAAAAGGCCAGCACCTGTGTGGCCGCCATGGATGAAAAGGCCAGAATGCCCACGGCCCCGCCAAAAGCCGCCCCGTGCTGCACACCCAGAATACCGGGCGACACAAGCGGATTCTGAAACATGGCCTGGTACACGCTGCCAGATACCGCAAGGCTTGCACCCACCAGCAGAGCAGTGACAATGCGCGGCAGCCGCAGATTAAAAAACAGAAACAGCACCTGCTTTTGATCGGGGTTGAGCGTGTTTCCAGACCATGCATCGGCAAGCGCGCGGCAGAGCGCGCCCATGTCCAAAGGGTAGCGGCCCATGTGCAGCGAGAGCAACACTGCGGCGACCAGCATCACCCCCAGCCAGAGAAAAATTTTTTCAGAACGTGCCATAAGGTTCAAAAAGCTCGTTTATCTGCGCATCGCTCAGATCCAGGTTAAAAAACAGTTTCATGAACCGGCGGCTTTCGGCCTTGATGTCCACTGCGTACAGATCTGGGTGCAGCAGATTTGCCAGCCATTGCACGCCCATAAGCCGCATATAGGTTGCGGGGCGCTCTATCCAGCTGAAGGGGCCGCGCGGAATAAAATAGACTCTGCCCGCCTGCACCGCAGGCAAGGCCGACCATTGGGGGTCTGTACGTATGCGGCGCATAAGATTGGGGTGGAATACCAGCACCACATCCGGATTATAGGCCATGACCTGTTCAAACGTGACCTTGAGCTGGGCGTTTTCCGTGCCGGGCGGACACATGTGCACACTGTCCGCGCCTGCGGCTTCAAGCACCTCGGAACGCTCGGAATCCTTACAGACCGAGGCAAGCCCGTTGGCTTCCAGCGCCACATACACGCGCGTGCGCCGTTCTGACGGCAGGTCTTTCATGGCCGCAGCCACCCGGTTCAGCGTTGCATCAGCATATGCGGCAAGGCTTTGCCCGCGCTGTTCGCGATTATACAGCCGCCCCATTGTCAGAAAGCAGGCCGCCATATCCTTCATGCTGCCGCCTTGGGCGGTGGATACCTGCATGCCGAGGCTGGTCAGGGTCTGCTCTATGGGCAAATGGTCGTGCATGCTCATGGAGAGGTAAAAGGCCTTTTTGATGCCGCTTGCCAGCAGCATTTCCCTGTCAGGAATAAACCCCTGCCCATACCAGCCGCCCAGGATGGGCAGGTCGTGATACTGTGGCGGAATAAATTTTTTTTCATAATCCCGCAGAGGGGTGTTCCATGCTGCAAGCAGCTCCGGCGCAAAGGCGTAAAGCGTGAAGGCCGAGGGCGGCGTGGGGCAATAAACGCTTCTGGCATCGCCGCTGACGGCAGGCGGCGCGCCCTCTGCCGCGCCTGCGCCAGTGCAAGGCAAAAAAGCTGCAAACATAAGCACTGCCCAAAACAGAAATGTACGGCGAATCTGCATGATATTGCCCCAGGTGGAGCCGCCTGCGGGCGGCCCCACCTATTAGGATAAACGTATTAGAATGTTGCGGTAACGCCCATAAAGAAGCTGCGGCCAGGCTCCGGATAATAGGCGCTGTACGCATATTCCTGATCAAACATGTTCTTCACGCCAGCTTCCACGGAAAAGTTCTTGTTGATATCGTAAACAGCCTTGAGGTCCACGGTGGTGAAGCCGGGGGCCTTGCGGTAATACGTATCGTAAGGAGCACTGTTCCAGTAGAAGCCACTGCTCATGTTGACCTGCGGAATGATTGAGAAGCCTTCCACAGGCGTGATGACGCTGTACAGGGTGCTTGTAAGCTCGGGCAACTGGGTAAGCTTGTCGTCGTTGGTGCAGTTGTTCCAGTGCATGTAGTTGAACACCGCTCCCACGCTCACATACTGGTTGAACACGGCTTCCGCGCCCAGTTCGTAACCGTAGAAGGTGGCCCGGTTCAGGTTTGAGAACGACATGTTGCCAGAAGTACCCTGCGAGGTGATCAGGTCTGTCACATCGCTGTAGTACACGCTGCTGTTGAGCTTGAGCCAGTCGCCAAAAATACCCTTGTAGCCCAGTTCATAATGATAGGCCTGCTCGGGGTTAAGATCGGGATTGGCAGGAGTGCCGCTCGTGCGCATGTAGCGCTCGCGCATGGTGGCAAAGCGCGATTTTTTGGCAAAGGTGGCGAACACCTCATGGTGTTCCGTCAGGTCATAGAAGGCCCCAACCTGATAGTTGAACAGGGTCTTGGGGTCGCTCAGCCCGTCCTTGTAGGAATACATGTCGCCCGTGGTATGGTCGCGGCTCTCAAGGGTTTGCGGAACCATGGTGCTGAGGCTGCTGCCGAAAACCAGAGTGAGCTTGTCCACTGGTTTGAGGGTGTATTCCGCGCCCAGATCCGTGTAGGTTTCCGTAATGTGCTCATCCAGCTGCGAACCCACATCAGCGGCCTTTTTCTTGAGCTTCGGTTTCAGGCCAGTGTCGTCAAACACGCTGTAGTCATTGTATTCTTTGTGCGAAAGAAGGCGATAACCAGCGGAAAGGGCGATCTTGTTGGCGGGGTTGAAAGTATAGTCAAACGTCAACTGGCCGCCGGTGGTAAACTGGTCATACGTCTTGTCCGCAGAATCCCGCCTGGTCATGGACACGTCGGTGTAGCTTTTTGAAGTGTCCTGATGCCAGTCGTAATAGGCAACAGCCTTCAGGTGCGCCTTGCTGCTGAGATTGAAATTGCCATTGGCATACACGCGGCTGGTTTCATACTCCGGCCATTCCCAAAAGCGCTTGTAAGGATAGGTGGTTGAGTCGCCCGTACGGGTCTGGGCGGCATCAAAGGGCTGTCCCTTCTGAAAGTGCTGCCGCGTATAGCCCACCATGACATCCACGTCATCATTGGGCGTCCAGCCGCCAATGATATTGCCAGAGAGGGTCTGATTGTCCGAGTTGCGCGCGCGGCTGCCCGGCTGATAGGGCGCGGAGTCAAAACTGGCCGGATAGGTGAAGAAGTTCTGGTTATTGAATATGAACGTTCCCTTGAGGTAGTAGAGATCCTGCTTGGTTCCCACGCTTGCCGCAGCCATTTGACCCTGATTCTGCACGTTGCGGTCAAAAAAATTCATGTACTTGGCGGTGGCTTCAAACTCTTTTTTGGGTTTTGCCGTACGCAGGTTCACCGCACCCGCAAGGTTGTTGTTGCTGATCAATAAAGGCGAGCTGTAGCCCTTGGAGACTTCGATGGATTCAAGGCCATAGGTCAGGATGTTGTTGGCATCCCATTCGTTGCGATAAGCGGTTGCAACGGGGATGTCGTCAATGTACAGGCCTACCTGATAGCGGTTGGAGCCACGAATGCTGATGGTTCCCTCATTGCGGCCTGCGGAAGTTTGCAGGTTCACGCCTTCCACGCCGCGCAGGGCTTCCCAGAGGTTTCTGGCGGTTTTCCGCTCTATGTCCACCTGGGTGATGTGGTCGATGGTGTCCTTGGAAGCTGCCATTTCCAGGGGAGAAAGTTGAACTTCGCCATTACCTTCATTACCGGCGGATGCAGCACATGGGCTGCCTATGATCCCCAATAAAGCCATTACCGCCGCATGCCTGTGCCACTGTTTCATTGTGCCTCCAGATTTGAATCGTCTTCCCTGCCCTCTTCCTGCCAATTATTTAAAACCGCTTCTGATAATTAATATTTTATTGTGTAAACAACCGATTGAAGGGGGGCAACGGTGGCACGATATATTGGGAACCGTGATTATTGGTGAAGCTTTGGGAAGCGATCTCTTTAAATTTCAGATGGCAAGAGGTAATTCACTGAACTTGCTGCTAAAAAAACAGAAAAGCGCACGGATCCTTAGTCTTCCGCAACGGACGCAGGTTTCAATAAATTCTGGATGAGGAAAAGATGAAAAAATGTTCTGGCAACCGCGCAAAATTGGGATTGATGCTGCGGTGTTTCTGCACTGGGGGATAGCGCAATCGCACGCGCGCATATGGTAGAGAGGAAGAAAGATAATTATAATATTGCAAATCGATAGGCTAATTAATATACATAGCTTCATTTATTTGATTACAACAAATCTTTGACGGCCTCTCTGCCAAGGGCTATGTTTTACCAATGAATAAAGACAACCTTCCCGTAATTCGGCCCTGTATAAAATGCGGCAAATTCCCCAAGCTTCAAACATCCAGACCTGAAGGCAGAACCCACGACATCTTTCGCCTCTATTGCGACTGCGGAAACTGCCCCTTACAATGGTCAGTCAGCGAATCTGCCGCCATCCGGCTCTGGAATTCCTACGTGGCATCCTGAGCATGCCTGCTTTGCCAGCCCGCCTTTTCTTATTACCATACCCTGCTGCATGCGGCGCTGGTTCGCCTTACCCTGCGGCACATCACCCGCCAGCCCCTGGACACCTTGACCGGAAGACCAATGCTGGTGCCCCTGTGCGCAGAAAAATAAACCTGTCACCCGCAGGAGTAGTTATGAACACCCCTGATAATGGTTTGCAGCGTGTACTGGCAGCCCCTCAAGATGACCTGGAAACTGTCTGGAAACGCTTGCTGACCGCCATCGAGAGTGCGAAAATCCCTGTTTTTTCCATAGTGGATCACAAACAGAATGCCGTTGAGGCAGGCCTTGATATGACTGGCGCACGCGTGATCACCTTTGGCAATCCGGCAGTGGGCACAGCCCTCATGCTTGAAGCCCCGGACGCGGCCCTTGATCTGCCCCTGCGCATCTTGGCGGTGGAAACGCCGCAAGGGGTTTGCCTGCTCTGGAATGATCCCGCATGGATTGCGAGCCGCCACGGGATTGTTAAAAACGCCGACGTTGCGCAAAAAATGCAGAAATTGATGGAACGGCTTGCCCGTGAGGCGGCTCAACATCAGGCTGGGGCTGGCGGACAGTAGAAAATTGTTTTGGCGGGCAAGCCATAAAAAAGGCGGGCCGGAAATATCCCGGCTCGCCTCACAAGTATTTGCGCTAAAGAAAGGCGCTATTTTGTGCTGACAGACAATTCCTGCCCAGTAACCCCGCAGTAGACAAGAAAGAGCTCCACTCCCTCATCGCCCGTATATCCATAGTGCGGCTTATTGACCATTTCCGCCAGAAAGTCCCCCTGCTTCAACTGCCGCTCCAGACCGTCCGCCTCGCTTTTTACTGTCAGCGCGCCCGCATGCACATAGGCAATGTTCGGCATGGGATGGGTGTGGCTGCCAAGACGCGAATTGGGAGGAATCACAATTTTTACAATCTTGATGTCCGCATCCCCGGCTGGGTATGCGCCATAGGGCGTTCCATCCCATGAGCGATCGGCTTCAAACAGCACCGTTTTGGTCACGCTAGTGGATGGGGCCACTGCGGCAACAGCCTGACCCAGCTCAAACAGCACCGCGCCTCTGCCGCCCGCCCAAAAACCGGCAGCAAAAATGACAATGCCTGCGGTTATTGCAAGGGCGTAACTTTTTTTAAACATAGACATCTCCTGCACGGCACCGCTTCGTAAAAATTTGGGGAACATCTCCGCGAATTAGAATGCCTGCGCGCCACTATGCCAGATCAGCCTGCGTTTTGCCCCGCCGCAGCCAGCGCAAAATGGTTGCAAACATCTGATCCGGTTCCACTGGCTTGGCAATAAAGTCGTCCATTCCCGCTGCAAAGCAGCGGTCGCGATCTTCATTAAATGCATTGGCCGTCATGGCAATGATTGGCAGGTGCTGAGCGGACGGCATCTTTCTCAGCTCTCGGGTTGCCTCCAGGCCGTCCATATTGGGCATCTGCATATCCATCAGCACCAGAGCATAGTGGTCGGGGTCGGTCTGGCGCACCATGGCAAGGGCTTCCAGCCCGTCACGCGCGACCTCTACTTCAAGCAGGGCCTCTGCCAGTGTTTCTGTTGCAACAATCATGTTTATTTCATTATCTTCCACAAGCAAAACACGGCTGCCTGCAAAATTTACAGAAATTTCCTGACAGGCATTCTTGACCTGTTCCCTGGCCTTAACAAGGCTGGCGTCTTCAACCTTGTCAAAAACTGCCGTAAACCAAAAAGTGCTGCCCTGTCCCAATGTGCTGTGGGCCCCGGCCTGCCCGCCCATAAGTTCTGCCAGTTTTCTGGTAATGGCCAGGCCCAGGCCTGTGCCGCCAAACCGTTTGGACATGGAAGAATCAGCCTGCTCAAAGGGAGCAAACAGGTTTGGCAGTTGCACCTCGGCAAAGCCTATGCCGGTATCTGTCACCTCAAAGCGGAGCCTCACGTGCGATTCCATTTCCGCGTCCTTCAAGGTACGGATGGTAACACTGCCCGAGTGCGTAAACTTGATGGCATTGCTCACCAGATTGAGCAGGGCCTGCGTGACGCGCAAGGCATCGCCATTGAGCGCGCAGGGCATGGAATCAGACTCCACATGCAGTTGTATGCCCTTGGCAGACGCGCTTTCTGCCATGATTGACACCACGTTGTTGGAGATAGCCCTTATATCCATCGGTTCGGCAACAATAACCAGCTTGCCGGCTTCGATCTTTGAAAAATCAAGGATATCATTGATAAGGCGGAGAAGATGCCTGCCTGATGCCTGAACGCGCTCCAGCTTTTCCGTTGTATCCTTATCCTGCGTTCTTTTCCTCAAAAGGTGGGCAAGCCCGATTATGGCGTTCAAGGGTGTGCGGATTTCGTGGCTCATGCTCGCCAGAAAGATACTCTTGGCGGCATTGGCAGCTTCGGCCTGCTCGCGGGACAGGGTCATCTGGGCCATTGCCAGACGTTCATTTGTAATGTCGTCAATAACAGACACTATCCCCTTGGAGTGGTCAGCCGGATCAACCGCCGTGCCCGTCATGCGAGCCCAAAAACGGGTTCCGTCACGACGCACCAGTTCTTCTTCCCTGCAATAAGTTTCACCGTTCCATATCCGCTCATAAGGGATTTTGCCCGCATCAAGGTAGGCCTCGTTGTCTACATACCATACCCTTACGGACTTGCCGATCATCTCGCCCTCAGGCCAGCCAAACATTTCGTGCATTCTGCGGTTACCGCGAATAATTGTGCGGTCGGCGATCAGCGCTATGCCGGAGCTGGCGCAGTCGTATATGGTCTGCAACACAGCCGTGCGCGCGGCAAGCTCCGCAGACCGGCTGGCAACCTGCTCCTCCAGTTGGTCGTTAAGTGCGGCAGTGGCCTGCTCTGCCCTTTTGCGTTTTTGATTCTGTATTGCCAGAGCAATGGACAATGCAGACAAAATGGCAATGGCTGCCGCTGCGGCGGTCACCGAATTGCGGTATTCGCTCCAAATGGTTCGCGGGCGGTTCAATATTACAGAATCTGGGGGTAACTTGGTGGTGTCGGCCCCCCAACGCAGCAACTGAACCCAGTCAAACATAGGCTGCGGCAGCACTGCGGCATCTGTATTGTCGGCATCAATTTTGCGGATTCCGGTCAGAAACTCAAAACCGACCTTGCCTACTTGCCGCCCAACTTCTGTGGTCATTACAACAGATCCCCCCGTTGCGCCCTGGAGAACATGCGCATCATAGAGGGCCAGCACTGGCGCGTTTGCCAGCCTGGCAACATCGGCGGCCACTTCTGCGGGAACAAAACTGTGCCCGGTGCTGTCCTTATAATAGGTTCCAAGCAAGACAAGGGTATTGGGGGGCAATGAGGAAACCCGCTCAAGCATTTCCCCGTAGGACAATGCCGCAGTATCCTCCATCTTAATATTTTCCGGCAATGCGGCCAGGGCCGAAATCACCTGAGTATGGAACAACGACTGTTTTTTGTATGCTCCGGCAACTACAACCAGATTGCGCGTTTGCGGGAAAAGATCGAGCCCGTAGCGGAGCGTCCCGGCAATATCCCAGCGGCTGCCCACATACAAAACAGAGTGCGGACGACCGCGCCACAATACCGAAGGATTGGATATCTGGGTTGCCAGAACCGGCACATCAAGCGGCACCATGCCAGCGCACTCATATGCAAAAAATTCCAGAGCAGCCTGGTTTTGCACCACCACCAGCCCAATGTCTGCCCGGGCAATCTTTTCCTGCAATACGGATGCAAGCCTGGAGCGCCAATAGGTGCTGTCGTTGCGTACAAGGTCGAGCATTTCAACGTAGATATCGCTGAAACTCAGGCCTTTTTTCCTGAGGACTTCAACTGTTCCGGCGGCCATGTTGTCTGTAACAGGCAGGCCATATTGCGATCCTGAAAGAATAAGTACGGCCTTGTGCTCAGATGTTTGCGGCTTGCCCGTTTTCATTTTCGGCTGCATGCCCTGCGCATTGTCCGTAGCAGCGCTTGCCGCGAGAGTGAAAAAACTGTCATCAGAAGCCAGCAACATGGCGCAAAATATTGTAGCCAGCCACATTGCAGCAATGCGCAGGATAGATGGACGATAAAAACTGCTCTTCGGCATTTTCACAATTGTCAGCAGTGATTGCATCTATTCACCCCTGCATCGCAAGCCCATTTATAAAACGAGGAATCTGCGTAAGGGTGCCTGCCGTGCGCGCTGCGCACCTCGTGGCTTCTGATTAAATCTTGTATTTTACATTAAGTGCATCCAATGCTGAAGTCCAGCCACCGCAGGTTGTGTGATTCTTATGACTAAACTTTTTATTCTGATATTATAGTGTGTTAATATGTTTAATTTTTCAATAACTGTGCATGCCTCAATAGCATCCATTGATGATTCCCCAATAAAAATAGGCTGTTATTCTTTCTTAATCCGCCATTCGGTTACGGAATAAAATCAGCATGGTATGCTCTGAGAATTATCAGTCTGGCACCCGGCATCTGCCATGCTTATCATCTATGACAAAAGTTACAAAAATTAATTAAAATATATTGAATATTTTTGTTATTTAGATAACAATTTATTCATGGAAAGATATTACTGATGTTCGTATGGAAATTTCAACTTTATTTTCAGAGGTTTCTTCTGGAGACGCCCACGCGACCTGCGCGGTTCTATCCTGCCTGTTTTTTGGCTGGACCATCGGGTCACACTACACCGAAGCCATGCTTGGCATGGCCTATGGGGTTGGCGTTATAAAGTCACCCCGGCTTGCCTGTCTGCTGGGGCGAGCGGACTTAAGACGCTGAACAAAAAGGCACTGACTGAAATCGTCTTTTCATGATTCTTTACTTCCCCTCTGGCCAGTATCGTTCCGTATGCCCTGTACAAAGTGCTGAGCGCAGTTTTGGGCACCCATTAAGCCCACAGATTCTCTGAACGCACGAGGAAGTTATGGTGCTTAAATTCTTGGGCAAAAAAACAGCCACACCTGCCGTAACCTTTGTTGTCTTGATGGGCATAGTCAGCCTGTTTGCCGATATGACCCATGAGGGAGCCCGAAGCATTTACGGCTCCTACCTCCCCCTTCTTGGGGCTTCTGCCACTGCAATCGGCTTTGTTTCCGGCTTTGGCGAGCTTGTGGGCTATTCGCTCCGGCTGTTTACGGGCATCATAGCCAACAAGACAAAATGCTACTGGGGCATGACCCTGCTGGGGTATGGCGTCAATGTTGTCGCCATTCCCTTTCTGGCGCTGGTTCCAGAAAATGGCTGGATGCTGGCTTGTATCCTGATTGTGTCCGAGAGAGCAGGCAAGGCCATACGGCAACCGGCAAAAAATACGCTTCTGTCTTTTGCCGCCACTCAGGTTGGTGTGGGCAAGGCCTTTGCCCTGCAAGAATTCCTTGACCAGATGGGCGCATTTTTAGGGCCTGTGCTGCTTTTTTGTGTGTTGTGGTTCAAAGGCGGTGAAGACACGCTTGCGTCTTACGCGCTGTGTTTTGCAGTTCTGGGGATTCCGGCGGTAGCCACCATGTGCTGGCTTTTTTGGGCAAAGCAATGCTTCCCTACCCCTGAACTTTTTGAAAAAACAACAGCCAATGGGGCAGTGAACAAAAAAAGCTCCTTTATCCTCTACCTTGTGGCAATTTCATTGTTTGCGTTTGGGTTCATTGATTTTCCCATCGTCACAATGCATGCCGCAAAGCAGAATATTTTTTCTGTAAGCTCATTACCTTTGCTGTACGCGTGGGCGATGATCGTGGACGCCTTTGCAGCCTTGGTGTTTGGAGCGCTCTATGATAAAATTCAATTCAAAGCGCTGCTTGTGTCGGGAATTATCTCGGCCTTTTCTGCCGTATTCATTTTTTCCATAAGCTCCTTCTGGGGCATTGCCATCGGGGTTACGCTCTGGGGCGTAGGCATGGGCGCGCAGGAATCAATTCTCAAGGCGGCTGTAGTGGGCTTAACCTCCAAGGAAAACCGTTCGGCCAGCTTTGGTTTTTTTGAATCCTGTTTTGGGGTCAGCTGGTTTATGGGCAGCTGGTTTATGGGCTGGCTTTACGATTTCAACCCTCACGGCCTGGTTATTTGCTCGGTAACGGCGCAATTGCTGGCGCTGCCCCTGTATGCCCGCATTCACAGCGACAAGGCCACAGCGAAGCCTGAGGCGGCATAGCGCTTACAACTTGCCAACGAAACGACATTTAACATACTGGTGACACAGCACTATGCGTTTCCTCTTTTTCTCGTACACCCTGCCGACCAAGGCGGCCAAAGGCCGTGTACAGGTTTGGCGGCAATTGAAAAAAACCGGGGCCATAAGCTACCGTGGACTATGGGTTATTCCTTTCAACAAAGAGCGAATCCCTTTGCTGGAGGAACTGGCAGCACTGGTGCTTTCTCTTGAGGGGGAATCCCTGGTATTTGAAGGAAAGCTTTTGAACGATGCCGACGAGGGCCGTGTTCTGGACAACCTGGGAGAGGCCTCGCGCCTTGAATACACGGAGCTTTTAGATAAGTGCGCTGACTATCTGAAAGAAATAGAAAAGGAGACCGCTGCCGAGAATTTTATCTTTGCAGAGGTCGAAGAAAACGAAGAAGAACTGGAAAAGCTGAAAAACTGGTTCAAAAAAATTCAAAAGCGCCAGATTGTGGAAATACCTGAAAAAGAGCAGGCCATCACCGCAATTGCCAAATGCGAAGAAGTGTTTGAACAATTTTCGGCAGTTGCTTATGAGCGGGCTGATAAAGCCTAAAACAAACCGATGCCAGCCCGATTGCATCCATGCTTGACTTTTGGGTTGGTTGGAACAAAGTAAAAATTAGGGGATGGAGTTCCCCTTGAACCGCATTCGCTGATGACTCCTGCCAGGCACTGAACGCGTTGGCAAATTTTTGGATAACCACGCTACAGGTGGTTATCCTTTTTTTGTCCTGTTACCATTGTGAGGCCCGTCATGGACTATGGCATTAAAACGGTGCAAGCGTCAGAAATTCTTGATTCACGGGGCAATCCCACTCTTGAGGTGGAAGTTACAACCAACTGTGGAGTGAGATCTCTGGCTTCTGTTCCCTCTGGGGCTAGCACTGGCACCAGAGAAGCTGTGGAACTGAGGGACAAAGACACTGCGCGTTTTGGCGGCAAAGGTGTTTTGCGGGCAATAAACCACGTCAACAAAGAGATTCGACACGCCGTCACCGGGCTGGATTGTAGAAATCAAAGGCTGATCGACAACACACTTATCAGCCTGGACGGCACGCCAAACAAATCAAAGCTTGGTGCAAACGCCACCTTGGGTGTGTCCATGGCTGTATGCCGCCTGGCTGCCAATGCCTCCAACCTGCCGCTTTACGCCTATATTGGGGGCGCAGCAGCCACGCTGCTCCCTGTCCCATGCATGAATATTATCAACGGGGGCGTGCATGCCCGCTGGCAAGGAGCAGATTTTCAGGAATTCATGATCGCGCCGCAGGGCGCCCCCAGCATTAGCGAGGCAATACGCTGGGGCAGCGAAGTGTACCACGCTCTGCGGGCGGTATTGCTTGAACGCGACCTTTCCGCCGGTGTTGGCGACGAGGGCGGGTTTGCACCCGCTGTTTCTTCCAATCGTCAACCGCTGGAACTTATTGTTCAAGCCATTCAGAGGGCTGGCTACACCCCCGGCAAAGATGTTGCCATCTGCATGGACCCCGCTTCGAGCGAATTCTACAAGGACGGCCGCTACCACCTGCGCACAGAAGGGCGGGAACTGACCTCCGCAGAAATGACCGAGTATTACGCGACACTTATTGACGAGTTTCCAGTTGTGCTGCTTGAGGACGGGCTGGCCGAAGATGACTGGTCGGGCTGGACGCTGCTGCAAGCCAGACTGGGCGGCAAGGTCGAGATTGTGGGCGATGACCTGTTTGTAACCAATATTCAGTATATCAGGCGCGGTATTGATGAAAAACTGGCTAATGCGGCGCTGATCAAGCTGAACCAGATCGGCACGGTCAGCGAAACCATTGATGCCGTGCGCCTGTGCCAGCGCAATGCATGGGGAGCCTTTGTTTCCCATAGAAGCGGCGAAACAACAGACACCTTTATTGCTGATATGACAGTTGGCCTTGGCACTGGTCACTTAAAAACCGGTGCGCCCTGCCGTGGCGAGCGGGTTGAAAAATACAACCAGCTGATGCGGATTGAACGGAGCCTTGGTGAAACAGCTGTCTATGCAGGGTCTAAAGCGTTTATCGCCAGCGGCTCACCCAAATAACATTCAGCCAAGGGCATGCCGTAAAATGTGCGCGGTCTTTTCTGCTCAAATTTCCAGGGCTTTTAGGGCAAGACACATCAGCCAACAGGGCTAAAGCCATTGATGGTTTTTGATCTTGCCGCTTTTGCACAGGCATGCGTTATATTCATCTTCTTTGTGATGCAGCAAGCCCTTATCAGAATGTCATCAGCGAACTCAGGGAAGATATCAAATCCCGTCCAGGGGCATCCCTGCCTCTGGACGGGACCATTGGGTCATTGGAAAAATTAAAATCAGTCTGGCGTGTCCTTGGGCGAGGCAGCATATACCTCAATTTATCTTGTATTCCGCGCCGGGAAGTTAGGCGGCGTATTTTTAGGCCCCTAAGGCCCTCTGGGAAAGGGCAAGCACTTAAACTGCCATGCATATAAAACTGGGGCTGTTGCCCAAGGCGGCTGGATTCATATTGCCCCCCCCCACATAAAAGAGCATCGCCTCAAAAGAGATTAAAAATATATGATGAGCAGGTATGATTCTATTGATACGCTTAAAAGCAAGAAACAGAGCACAGTTTACAATGAGAACGCTGAGATTTTCTGCTATATAAAAATGTTATAGGCACATCAAATCATTACTATTCCCATAGTTACATTAAAATAAAAAATAAATTATAAATTCAATATATAAACAATAATTCGATTTTATTACACAACACAACTCCTCTGGATTATGTTTTTGAGTTTGATGCCGCTATTGAAAATCACAACACATCTACAGATGTGCTTCTTTATAAAATTCGTCCGGTTTGAGAATAAAGATTTCATCGCTGTTCTTGTCAAAAGAAAACAAACCACGCTCCTGCGCCTGCCGCATAACCTTATACAGGGTGATGCGGTGCATGCCGAGCAGGTCAGCCATATCACGGTAAGAAATATCGCGTTTGGCGCGTAGCGGTTCTGAGCCGGGCACAATCCGCGAAGCCAAAAATTTACAAATGCGTGTAAGATGCGATTCCATACATAATGAAACGGCATTTTTTGATAACAATGTAACTTTTACGCTATAGCTTTTACAAAGATTAAAAAGGAGTTCAGGGTGTTGCATACCCAGACGATGCACGTCTTCCCTGGTAAATGTGCAGATATAGCAATCTTCTGAACAGTCATGAAAAAACCGCACCTCACCCTGCCCGGAGGGTATATTTTTATCCCCGTCCATAAACATTGGTGTTTCATTAAAACATGAACCATCGCCAAGGTACCAGAGCGATTTTTCACTTCCATCAGGGGCCAAAGCCATGAGGCGAACCCTGCCGCTTTCCAGAAAGTACATTTCTGGCTGATTGTCATAAAATTTATGCCCCTTACGAAACAGACGCGGCTTTGTCAGCGCCACGCTTCGCCAACACTCATTTTGTCTGAGCAATTCAGTAAATGACACGTCAGCCCCCTGGGAAAGCGGTGAACTCAAGGCGTTAAGCGGAATTCCGGCTTATACCATTCCAGAGTTCCACATCATGTTTTGGAACCTACCGTACCCTTTTTGTGAATTATGTTGCAAGGACAACGTTTTGGCCATTTATCTTGTGGCAGCATTCCAGCGTACACGGTCAACGGCCTCAGGTCATTGACCAACCATCGTGAGACTTTCACTTCGGCATTGCGTGTTGTTGCACTGCTTGCCGGAAAGCCTTCAACGGTTCAATGTAAGCACATTCAGCCCATCCGAGGAGGTTGTCATGGGACACCCGACTATCTATCCCACAGGCGTAACGGTCTATAACCCGGAAAAAGCCTGGAGTGGATTCACCATCATCCAGGCGCCGGACAACGGCGCTTTGCTGCTTGGAATGAACGGTCATGAAATCCGCATGTGGAAGGACGTTCACGGCTTTCCCAACAAGATGTTCCCCGGCGGCATGCTCATGGGCAGCACCGGCACCCGCCACCCCAAGCACGGGCTTCAGGATCAGCTTGATCTTGTGCAGATAGACTGGGACGGGAAAATCGTATGGAAGTTCGACCGCGCCGAATTTGTCGAAGATCCCGGCCAGAAGGCTCAGTGGATGGCGCGCCAGCACCACGATTTTCAGCGTGAAGGCAGCTCCACGGGCTATTACGCCCCCGGCCAGGAACCCAAGATTGATTCCGGCAACACTCTTGTGCTTTGCCACAAAAACACTGTGCAGCCCTACATCAGCGACAAAACGCTGGTTGACGACGTGATTTACGAAGTCACCTGGGACGGCGACATTGTGTGGGAATGGAACTGCTCTGACCATGCGGAAGAAATGGGCTTCACCGAGGCTGCGCTCAACGCCATGTGCCGCGACCCCAACTACCGTGGTGGCACCCTTATGGAAGACGCCCCCGGCGTGGGCGACTGGATGCACGTCAACTCCATGTCCACCCTTGGCCCAAACAAATGGTTTGAAGCTGGCGATGCCCGCTTCCACCCCGACAACATCATCATTGATGGCCGGGAAACCAATATTATTCTCATTCTGGACAAAAAAACCGGCAAGATTGTCTGGCAGCTTGGCCCGGACTATGACCGCAGCCCTGAAGACAAGGCCATTGGCTGGATCATTGGTCAGCACCACGCGCACATGATCCCCCGTGGCCTGCCCGGCGAGGGCAATATTCTGGTATACGACAACGGCGGCTGGGGCGGATACGGCAACCCCAATCCCGGCGCGCCCAAGGGCGTCAAGGCTGCCCAGCGCGACTACTCCCGCGTGCTCGAAATAGACCCCGTGGCCCGCAAGATTGTGTGGCAGTACACGCCGCACGAAGCAGGCTTCCTCGTGCCTCTGGACGCCAGCCGTTTTTACAGCCCCTTCATCAGCTCTGCCCAGCGCCTGCCCAACGGCAACACGCTTATTTGCGAAGGTTCTGATGGCCGCGTTTTTGAAGTGACGGCAGAACACGAAATCGTGTGGGAATACATCTGCCCCTACAAGGGCCACATCAGCCTGCCCATGAACTGGGTGTACCGCGCCTATCGCCTGCCCTACTCCTGGGTGCCGCAGGCTGACGTGCCGGAAGAAAAAGCCATTGAACCGCTGGAAGTCAAAACCTTCCGCGTACCCGGCGCGGCCCCGTTTGGGCCCATGTCTGAAGTCAAGGTTGAAGGCACCATCGGGTACTACAGCGGCGCAGGGCACTGCGTTGCCGCCACGGAATAAAAAACTGTCCGCCATACCTTCCTTGCAGGGGCTCCGTCTTCGGGCGGGGCCTCTGTCCGTTTATGGATGACCCCCCGCTCAAAGCCTGTTCCTCATGATGCAGACAAGTGCCTCTTGCAGAATGAGGACACCTCCCACGCGGGGTCAACATCACCGGAAAGCCAGCTTCCCTCCCTAATTTCAGATCAGGAGGCAGCCCGCAACAACGCAGGACAAGGCAAAAATTTTAAGGAAGCCCCCCACAACAAATCTTACCCTCACGATTTTTCGCCATAATAAATATCCCCCGGCATAGCCGGGGGTTTTTCATGTGCGCCTGTAAGGCTC
>VSSQ01000335.1_pt1 | contig 39282 bp, 29 predicted proteins | sample 4763081 | NCBI WGS metagenome assembly VSSQ01 (sample SAMN12137344, study PRJNA551015) | bioreactor metagenome | isolation source: SDC9 anaerobic chlorinated ethene degrading culture | place: USA: Knoxville, Tennesee | collected 2015-01-01
TATATATTAGCATATTTGACGAGTTTAATGACTCTACTTAAATGATACTAGTCCAATGTATGCCGCAGTGTTTTATACAATAACGGGTATAACGTATCAGCTTTCATAAAATCCAAATGCTCTATATCCACAGTCAAAATATCTTGTGCAGATATTTCATAAACTTTAACTACTGCTTTTTGAAAAACAGTATTATAGATTTCTGTTACATTTACTTTCTCTTTACCATATCCATGCATCAACGCTGATAATGAATCATTAAGGCTGCTTCTATCTGGAGGTGAAATGACCTTGATGATTGCCCTCATGAAAGGAACAAGGGACATAATATACATCTTTTCATCAATGATCTCAGCATCAATTTCTACGCTTCTCAATAGGTCCAGTAATTTATCCAAGTAAAGAATAATTCCTCGCTCGTTCTCACATACTTGAATAAAGCCACATGATTCTCTTACATCATTACACAACAAATAAAGATTAAAGCAATGTGTTCTTTGCACATCTAAGAGACGAACAAGATCAGTGTTATGCGTGAAAATTATTTGTTGCTTTTTCTCAAGAATTTTTACAATACAAAAAACTATCTTGTTTTTATAAATTGAATCAAAGCTGGAAATTGGATCATCCATCACAATGATAGGTGCTGGGTGATTCTTGGCTTTCAACAACTCAAAAGCAAGTGAAATGAAATTCTGTTCTCCGGTACTAAGGTGAAATTCGGTCATCGCTGTTCCGATTAAGTTTCGGTTATTCAGCTTTATAATAATATTCTTGTCTTCGTCACGCTCAAGAAGAACACTTCGCCCCAAACTCTCAGAGATTATATCTTTAATAAGAATTTCATCATCTTGTTGTAACTCTATTCTAGCTTCCAAAAAATTTTGATAAGAAGCGTAAATCGTTGATAAGTTGCTTTCAGAAAAAGCAGCCGAAACATCATTTAATATTTTAACTCGAACAAGTTCTTGATAATAATCAAATTCTTGCAACAGGCTCAAAATTGGGTTCTTGTCACCAGATTCTATTGCTTGCAGTAATATCTCCTTTATTTTAAAAGATTCATTTCCAGTAAGTGGTTCGATTATTTTTTCAAATATTCCCTTCATTTCAGTACTAAGTTCTCGAACTATTTGATCAGATTTTATTTTTTTTTCATGAATTAGTCTTGAATGTTCAATGTTGGGATTGTCACAAACTACACAATAAGGTACCTGCGAGTATTTTTTTAATATTGAAACCGCAGTGCCATTTTGCTCAACTACACGGATATCCTGTTTTTGAGAGAAATTTTCAAAAACAATAGCTCTAACCTTTTCGACTATGGATTTTCTATCGTCACTAATGTCTTCCAGGAAAAATTGTAGCTTCTTATCATCATATTTTACTACTTCCTTAATATGCAGCGCTGAACATTTTGCAATAAAATCAGCCATATCAATTTCAGAAGTTTTGACTCCTTTTTTAGCCACTTTGGATAATAAATTGCTCATGTCTGCTACTGAGAATCCCTTTATCGCAGAAGCAGTTTGCTTTGTAACTTTATAGTCATTCTTTAATGTAACTTGAATCTTTGCAATCAGCTTACCAAACTCTTCATCAAGTTGCTGCTTTGTTTGTCGTTCTAGGGCAATATTTGCGCCTAAGACAAATTCATCAGTAGTTCCAGCAATTATATTACGAGACATTTGATTTTGTATAACATGGAATAAATTGGTTCCAGTGAAACTAACATATTCCTGATCATCATATGCAACATCAAATTCTGTTTGGCTTTCGCCCAAAAGAATATTTGAAATAGTTGTTTTCCCTGTTCCATTTGGTGCATATATTACTGCAATACCCTCGTTTGAAAACTGTATTTCATTATTTTGTGTAAGAGTTTCAAATTCTGGCAGTAGAATTGATTCCTTTTTAAGTTTTGTAATAGTAAGTTTTTTCATTTTCATACACCTCAAATCTTAGCCAGTACTTCAAGCTTTTTGCCATCTGTTCCGGTTTGTACTTTTTCGTAATTAACCTTAACGCCATCGTCCAAATCAATAGCAATACGGGCAAGAGCCAAATGCGCTATCTTTACATCGTATTCCATAGCTTCTTTCAACTGTTTGGTCAGCTTATCTTTACGTTTTTCAGCTTCAGCCACCTCGCGAGTATTGGTGCTATTGTCAATGGTTTCCTGCATACGTATTATTTCACGCTCATAAATGCGTTGCATCTTATGCAGGTAGTCGACACGCAGGTTACCAATAGTGTTTTCGTCATAACGATGCATATAGATTAGCGCCTTAAACCCATCGGCCTTGCCACTGTCAAAGAGCCAGTAGATTGGGCGTTTCTGATAAATCTTGCAGTGATTATTGAAAAAGTCATTTAGAAAATAGTTGCGGATAACCTCGCGAGAGGTATTGCCCCTGTTGCCCAACCCATTGGCTATAAAGTCAAGGTTTTCTTCTAATGTTTCTGCACCATAAACTTTTTTAACAAAGACAACAAACAGACCGACAATATCATCTTCAAAATATTCTTCATCAGTTATAGGAATAATATTATCTCGGTCAGCTTCAAATGTACGATACTTTGTTGCATCCCAATCGCCACCTGCATAAATAAGTCCATCTTTGTCAAGTGAATAGCGACCAAACATACAACCAACAGCATAGGAAATAAGGCTCTTTATATCTCTTGACAAGTCAGCTTTTCTTATAGTTACATCCTTGTCAGCAACTTCTGGTGTCAGCTCGTCCTGTAATCCATATATTTCTATGAAAATTCGGTTTAATTCTTCTTCGTTTTGTTTGAGCTGGGTAAACTGTGATTCAGTAATTGTTTGCCAAGATTTAAAACTTAATTCTATTGAACCGTTATTTTTAAATTCTTGTTTTTCATTTCCCACAGGTTCTCCCCATAATGCATTATACTGTCTATATTTAATTAGTGGGTGCTTTTCAAAATCCCAACTTGTTTCAAATCTATCCCAGTCGGTTTTGGAGATAGAGATGTTTTGCTGGACTATGTCAACAATTTGGCTTTTATTATCCACATCCAAAATTGGAAGAGAAGCAATATGACCTGCTTCATAATTTAAAGTCGGTGAAATTACTGACAAAATATTTTTGCTTACTTTTGAGTTTATAAAAGCAAAATCATATAACATTTTTTCTTTTGATTTATAGAATATACAGCAACCTGCAACATCAAATACAAACCCTTTTGGATAAAATCTAAATGCTATGCTCCCACTTGAAATTTTAGACCAACTTAAACATGGTTTAAAATACTCGCTTATACTTTTAATGGTACGTGATGCAGTTTTATATAGTGATGTTGCATACTCTTTAACTTCAAATCCATCATTTTCATAGTTTATTGTATATTCAATATTACCATACCATTTTCTAAATCCCCCTCCCTTGTTATAAGGATACCATTTTTTATGTATTGCCAACGCTTCTCCCACATTTTCACAATTTAAACCTAACTTTATTATATTTATTTCATGCCATAGTCTTAAAAAGCGATTGTTATCTGAGGTTGCCATTCCTTGTCGAGTGTCTCCGTAAATTTTTAAATTTTTGGCATTCTCAAATACATTCAACACTTTCTCACTCACCCAATATGCAATCGGCGAGCCTGGGATTTTTGAGAAGTTTTCTGAATTAGTTTCGTAAAAATATCCACAATTCTTATCTGCAAGTGCTTCCAGTACTTTTTGTTTTTGTACTTCCATGCCGCCCTTAAAATCAGAAAGTTTAAAATAGTAGCCTGGCTGATTTTCTTTACCGTTTTTTAATACAAATGAGCAGATTGGCACAGTCGCTTCCTCAAAAGCAGAGTATTCCATCTGTATAAGAGTTGTAACGGATTTACTGTTAATGATAAACCCACGCAAATTCTCATAAGTTTTAATAAACATCCAGACAAAGGGTGTCATAAATGCAGAATAGCCATTAGACTTGCAATAATCAAAATTACGATACATAAACACACTAAACAAATCACCGCTATATAGTTTGTATTCATTAATTACAAAATCTTTTAGATGACCTTCCATCTTGTTCATATACGGAGGATTAGTACAAACAACGGCATATTTCTTTGACATTATTTTTGCCTGTTGCGATAAGCTGCGCATTATATTAGCAGTGTAGCTAAACTGAGCCGCGGAGAACAGATCAATATGCGCCGCTTTTTCACAATCTCGTAAGTAGACTTCAAATGCACTATAGTCTAATTCGTCAATTGTTTGCAATGAACCGATTTCCTTGGCATGACGATATCTTTTTATTAAGTATTCACCAATTGCATTAAGCTTACTATCGATGGTAATACCGTCTTGTGCAAACGTTAAAATCTCATTACTTTCCTGAATAGAATATACATTGGGCGAAATATCCAAAGTCAACACACGACGATTGTAGCTTCTCGCTTTCATCATAACCGCAAAATAAGCCAGTTGGTATGCGCGGTCATCAATATCCAAACCGAACAAATTATCTTGCAAAATGCGTACAGCTGAATCCCTATCAGAATAGCCACATTCTCGATAAATTTCCATCAAAACATCAAAAGCATATACCAAAATATGGCCGCTGCCCATGCAAGGGTCAAAAAACGTCAAATCCTTGGGTTCAACTTTTTCGTCGATGTATTTAATTTCGCCACTCTTAGAAGTAACAAAAAAGTCAAGTTTTTCTTTTAGCTTACTATTCGGATTCCGTTCTATCCAGTATCGACCAAGAGAATTATCTACCATATATCGAACTACCCAGTCAGTTGTAAACAGCTGGGTTGCTGCTGGAATATCTGCTTTTTTCACTGTTCCTTTGTAAATATTTATAACTTCATTTCTGCGTTCCTCATTATAATACTGGTATAACCACCCAATAATTTCAACAGCATCTTTGAAATCATCTTCCGCAATATCATGAATAAGACGATAAACTACACCATCTTTATCGGTGAAAGCTACGTTTAACAGTAGCTCGGTGTAGTCACTAGTTTTTTCAAAAAGATTCGGTAAAAGAGCATTAAGTGTATTGCACTGCTTAATAAATAGCATACGGAACAATTCATCCAGCTCACTGTCTTGTTTTAGCTGCATAATATAAGCTTTTTCCTGAATAGTGAATTCTAGATCAGTGTCAAAAGGATTGGTAACTAAATCAGGTTCGTCTTTCCCTGCACTTTCCGAAGAAAGCACACGGATATGAGATGGAAGATAGTCGTTGACCTCCATGAACCGCACAGCGATCAAGCGGTTAAACCAAGTGTAGGCCACTTCCTCCACAACTGCGTTATACGCAGTTAAATAATCAGACTGCTGTTCTTTGCTCCGGATGACAGTTGTCAAGGCTTCCCGTTGCTTAATCTCAATACCGGAAATAGAATATGGTTCTTTCGTCCCAATATCAAAAAACTGTACATCACTTGTTGACTGCGGTAATGGTTTTTTTATTCCCTTTTCTGAAATACCGAGTAAGCCAGCTTTGTAAGTAATATCTGCCATAAGCTTATTTCTCGCCCAGATTGCAAAATTCTTAATGCTCGTTTTATCCATTGCCTATATCTCCTTAGAATTCAATATTTATAATGGTATCTTCTGCAATCTCTTTTATGAGCTGTGCTCGCAAAGCGGCTATATAGTTATCTACATCCTGCTCCGTTTCAATTTGCCATGAATTGGCCACATTGACACTCTTTATGCTAATATTCTTGCGTTTCTTAACCTTTGGCAACGGCGGCAATACCGGAACCATACCTGTTGTGCCATAATCTCCGAGGTGTTCAGCAACCTTTTTCTCTTTTTCTAAACAAATCGCTTCGTCCTTTTTGGTCATTTCGTTCAGCAAACGCATTTTCAAAGCATCTGCTTCCATCTTCACATTCTGTAACGTAGCCACATTGTGGCATAATTCAACTTTTTTATGAAGTTCTTTAAAGAGTTTTTGGAAATTTTGCTCTAACTCTTCTTTATATTCTTTAGCATTCAATACGTCGAATACGCGTTTTTCTGCGTCTTTAATAGCAGCTCGAACCGGAAGCTGCATGCCCTCCAATACTTTTGAATAAGCATATTTGAAACGATCTACCAACTCAGGTAGCTTAGGTATATCAGTGTATGGTAGCTCTTTTTGCAAAATTCCTTTGATTTCAGCAACAACTTGTTCAATTTTTTCATCGACGATGAAAGTCTTACTCGCATCATAAATGCCCATAAACTTTAAGCCCTCTTCAAAGATTGTTTTTTGCTCACCTGCAAAAAATGCCTTCACCGGCTCATAATCCTCGGCAAAGTCTAGGAAATCCTCGCGATCACTATAAACTTTCTTGAAAAATTCCATAGGCGACTGAATTTGAATAATTGCTCGCAGCAATGCCTTCCCTTCTTCTACAACCTTTTTACCTGGAAGAGCAGATGTCTTTTGCATGATTTCAAATTTTTCTAGGTCAGTCAATATGTTCTGGCTATTATTTTGAAAGAAACGCATCATTAAATCATCGTCAGCGTTTATACTGGAGTTCTTAAACATCTCTTTTATTACTTCACGAACAACCTTTTTCTGATTGTCATTTGCTTTCTCGCGGCGCTCGGTCAATAACTTATCAGCATACTCCCTTTTGGTAATATAGCGAACCAGCTCATCCTCGTTCTTATTCAAAACCGTAACACTGCTTCCATTGACAGTAAATGCAATATCGCCATTTTTGAACAGCTTAGCCACTAGCCACTCCACATCATCCTCCACAAAACCATATGGAGCTTTCATAAACCGTTCTAAAAGACTTTTCATAGATGTCTTCATGTGAGCAGTGGAATTCGTGGAAATGAAATTTGCCATATCATTAAGAGCATTAATATTTGCCTCTGTGCCGCCTTCTAAATTCAGAAACTGCGGTTTAGATTTTTTAAACAAATCACGAATATTAGCTTCTCCCATGGCAGCATCAATATATGTCACCTTATGATAAACAGCTGAAACTAAACGCGCCAAAGCATCGTTAATCCTTGCCGTTACATCTTTACTGGCAATCGTCACTTTATCGCCGTTAACGTAAATATCCGCTATTTTCATAGATTCTATCAAAAACAACTTTGCATTGGACTTGCATTCTCTCAGCTCTACTTTTTTAGCTTCTTTAATAGTTTCAAACTTGGTTAAATTACTAGAAACCGCATATCGAAGATATTTTTCAATTTTAAGTGCCCGACGCAATTCATCTATAAAGACTGTATCATTTGGCAAAACCACAAGAACTTCTTTGCGTTGCCCTGAAAGCATACGTAGAGTCATTTCATCGTCGCCGTGCTCAGACTTAGGGGTAAGAATATGAACCCCAATATCATGATTTTGATTGTATTTATATGGACGATCATCCACTAACTGATTGAAGGCAAAGTTATAGCGACCATTGAAAGCTGGATAGCGATATTTCTTATCATTAAAAATATCATCAAAAATCAGCTCGGAAACTTTTTCAAGGACTTCGGCCATCTCCACGTTTTGGCCTTCAATTTCTCTGTTGATTTCCTGTTCCTCATCAGTAAGGAATACATAGATGTCACCGTTTTTTTGTACCAACATCTGACGAGCAAGCATTTTTAGCGCTTCTTCTACTTTCTTTTTCAACGCTATGCGGTCAGCATCAATATCATCAATCATCAGACTGGTAATATTGTCGATATTGGCAGTGATCTCTTTAACATACTTTATCAAAAACAGGGTCTTCAGCACGCTTACATTAAAACAATCTTCTTCATGATCTGGATTAATATAGTCGTTCTCCCACGCCCTTATAATTACGCCTTTATAGCTATGATCAAGGAATTGATGCAGAGCATCATAGAAAACGTTGAAAGGAATTAATGCCCCCGTCTCCTTGTCCATCAGCTTCATAGCAGATTCCTTAAATAGTGCAAGCATCGAGCGTTCGCCTTCCGCCAGATGCTTGCCAGAAGCACCATGAGTACGAATTGAAGTTAACACGCTAGCCAACAGATTGAATTGATAGGGTACAAAAGGATAAACAACGGCAAAATCTTTTTCACTTGCATAAAGCTTTTTCTCTATGCCATCATTGAAAACAATAAGGTTTTTGATAATAGTAGCTTTTTGCTCGTATAAGAGTGCGAGGCCTTGTGCTGCCGTAGTTTTTTTGGCCAATATTCTTTTCTTGATTACTTCATCAACATTAGCAGAAGACAAAGAAAGTCTTGTATCAAAACGTCCCTGAATCTTCGAAAAATCATTGCTCCGTAGGCCCATGTCTTTGGCAATAGCGTCTATGTCCTGCTGACTAGTTACAACTACCCACGCTTTTCCCTGACAGGCAGTTCCTAAATCCTCCGTTACGGTCTGAAGGTTCAGCATCAGTTTAGAATCATCGCCTATGTACTGACCAATTTCATCCACTAAGAAAACGATATGATGATTATTACCTTTACTCTCGATATACTCTTTAACCAATTTGGCGAAATCTTCAATACTGATGTTATAACTTTCCGTTGCTTTTTCACACCAATTCCGCGCTGCAGCTTCACTCATAAAGCCTATTTCAGACAGGACCTCAACGATACTATCCTGAATAAAATCAAACTTGTTGCGAGATGTTTCCCACGTTTTACCAAAATTAGCGACAAATTTTTCTTTAAACTCGTCATAGCGCCCTGCTTCGACAAGAGTGCGCTCTAAATCAGCCAAAAATGGGACAGATCCACAAAAACCTTGCATTTCGTTGAACACTTTCAGAAATACAGAGACAATCGCATCCTTAGACTGCTTTCCCGTCATTTCGCTTTTGGAGTCAATGTTGAACATTATCACATCAGTATGGTTCGCTATACTAGCAGCGAGTCTTATATCAGCCAACACCATGGCATCGACAATTTTATTGTCATTTGTAAAATAGTCCAGCGCATTCTTGCCATTTACTTCTTTGTTTGCTAATAAATAGGATAGAATTTTTAAGAAATGAGATTTACCACTGCCAAAGAAACCGGAAATCCAAACTCCCATCTTGTCAGTATGGCCGTTAATCCCTTTTTTATAGCTAGCAAAAAAATCCGCAAAATGTTTTTGTAATTCCCGTGTGACTACATATTCCTCTAGTTCTTGACTAATGTTTTCATCATCAGCTTGCCCTACTTTAATAACGCCTTTAATATCACGATCAATTTCTTTAGCAAACAGTTCTTTTAGAATCATTACATTTCACTCCTCATTTAATCTACAAGCCGAAAAGCCCTGTAATAGTTGCCATCTTTAATGGTACCAAACAGAATTAATTCCTGACCATCGTATTTCCCTGGATAAAACATGACCACAGGAACGCGATCAATTGCTTGATGAAGGTTATTAAGCACCTTATGTGAACGAAGCAGCGGATAACATTTACCGATACCCGTCAGAAAAATTACTGCATCCTTGGGGGTATTCTGCTGAATGTGTTTTACAATTAGGCTCTCATCATCATTAATTTGCAATAAATTACCTACTGCCTTGATAATACGTTCCATCCCACTTTTCTTTTCGAACTGAAAGCATTGCTCCAAGAATCCTTCCTGCTCCAAAAGGTCTATAATAATGTTATAAAGATCAAAAACCACCAATTCAAAACCATCGGTGCCTTTACTATTTTTTGCCTTCATGTATTGAACTCGTTCCCGCACGACTAATTCTTGATCGGCAGTATAATCAAAAACGTAATAGCCCACTTCATTTCCCAGACCTTTGTTCTGTCGGAAACTAGGCATTTTAATCATCCGCTCAACACCATCAAGTCTTTCTTCCAAGGTTGCCATCATCTCGCCCCCGTTAGGGCACGGAGCGCTATTTCCATGCCGTTGTTCTGCATACATTCTTCCAAGGCTTTATCAATGATTGGCTTTACAATGTTTCTGCTTCCTGCAACTCGATCAAGTAAACCGGCTTCCGTGAGCATGGTTTTATAGCAGGCCCCTAATCGTTTTAATGTATAGTCCGTCCACTTAGCTACCTTTTCACTCTGCAATTGCTTGTTTTTAAAAAAAATCCCACTGTCGCTGTCAGCCAATTCATTAACACCAAGTATCAGATTCTCACGATATACTTCATACACAAAATCAAAAAATAAGCTGTCTGTCTCCATCACAGCAATCAGTGCTATTAGTTTTTGATTATAAATATCGCTTTTTTTAAAAATTTCGTAAAAAGAAGGATTTAAGCTATTAATACGAGTTGAAACCGTATTAAATATTTGAATTGCTCGAACCTGTGTCGGAGCAGAAAATATATTTTCCTGAATATTCATCTGTTTAATTTCTGGTAGCGTTTTACCACCATTTAGCAACTCAATAACCTTGCGAAACTCAGCAAACCAAAAAGAGAGCTTAACTGTCCCCGCACTATATTCTTTCCGTTTTATCATATTAACCTCCAGTGTCTCCTATATCATTTTACAATTTTTACTGTACTATTATCAGTACTGCTGACAACTTCAACGATGTCGCCAAAATCACAATTAAGGGTTATACATATTTTGACCAAAACATCCATAGAGACAAATTCGTTATTTGAAAGTTTTGTCATGGTATTCGGGCTTATTCCCGTAGCTTTACGCAAATCTGCTTTTTTCATGCCTTTGTCTATAAGCAATTTTAACAATTTTTTATAACACACATCCATAAATAACACCTCAACAATTATTATAAATAATACATTTCAATTATAACTCGTTATATATCATAATAACAGCAAATTAATATATATTCATGCGATAAATCATCAAATTAGTACGATTATATAATAATATCCACAAAAGTTTAATCAGGTATTAAATTGACATAACTATAAGAGTTTTTATCCTTCGCTACCTGCCTCAATTTCACCCGACTCTTCCACTATTTCTTCCAGCATTTTAATTAACTTCTCCCGCTCACCACTTTCATTGGTAGCAACTCTGAGAACGGGTAAATTTATTTGCTGCAATATCTTGTCTTTAAGAGCATCTCTTTCTCGTTGTTTTTCATTATTTTGATGATAGGCATAACCGTCTACCTCGACAACTAATACGGCTTCCTTGTCTAGTTTGTTAAATATTAGAAAATCCACATGTGTCCAAGGATTTTGGGCAAATTTTCTCTCTTCTTGATTTAATATGCCAAAATCCTTAACAATAGAATTTAGTGGTACATGAAGAACACATTTGAAAGAATTAAACTCAGGCATGGCTAAGACATCCTCAATAACCCTGTACATAAGATTCTCTGATTGGAACTCAGAAATATGTTTACTTGAATTCATAACTTTTAGAAGCCTATGAGAATACTCGCTATATAATAGATCAAAGACTGATGTTTTCTTGCTTTCCACTACAGCGTCTTCGGAAGAATTATATTCTATATATCTAAGCAAGTCGCCTATATTAGTTCCATGGCGTTTAAATAATTTATTTGAGGTCACAACTATAAATTCTTTCACACCACGTGAGACAGCTACATTGATTAAATTGGCATCGTCAACAAATGGATTTATATCATTTACTACCGTAGAAAATATAATAGTATCTTTTTCTCTGCCTTGAAATTTATGTACAGTATCAACTTCTATTTTTGGATATTTAAGGCATTTTTTTGTTTCAGTAACCTGGTTTCTATAGGGGCAGATAATTCCTACCCCACTGCAGTCTTGATATTTGTCTTTATTATTATCAATAATTTCATCTTTAATTACTTCTATCTGTCTTAAATTACACCAACCGTTACTATTAGCAAAATTCAACCGCCGGGCATGATTACCCGGTGCTGTTTTGTAAATTTTAAGTGGTGTATCATTAGGTTTTCCTTCAGTCATAATTATCAATTCATTGTTATAAAATTTCTCATTACAAAACCCTATGATCTTAGGGTGACATCTATAATGCTCTCTTAATAAAGTCCGCGGCAACTCATCTTTATATAAAAGACTTAACGACTTTATAATACTTTGTTTACTATAGTTGTATGCCTCCTCAATATTATTACCGTAAAATATTTCATTACTTATCTTTTCTATTTGGGAACTGACAATTTGTGGAAGCTGTTTGGCGTCACCAACAATAACAATATTTTTGCAACAGGCTAATGCTAAGGAAGCAGTTACTAAATCAACTTGAGATGCTTCATCTATAATTAAATAATCAAATAAATAGTTAGCAGATATGGAGTTAAGGATGGAATGAGTTGTGCTTAAAACAACAGGATAATCTCTGACAAATTTTTGAAAGTTATAAGAATCCTTTTTGAAACTTTTAACAGCGTAATTTTCCCTTAGATGATTAAAGTATTTTCTATATAAAGTTTCTTGAAATAATTTGATAGATAGTTCTATATATTCCTCTTTGAGCTTGTCGTAGCTTTTATTTTTTAGTTTTCTTTCCAAAAATGCTATTTTCTGTTTTCTTTCCTCTTTGGCTCTTGCATAGTAATCTCTTTTAAGAGAATTAATGATAGCTAGCTGATTTTCCTGAAAATTTTGCAATCTATAAATGCCATATTTGAGGAACAATAATACTTTTGCTGTAAAATTGTTATTCCTATTGGTTCTTACTATTTCCTCGTAATAAGTCGTTAAATCTAAAATAGCAGTGCTGGATATTTTTTTGCGGAAAGAGATTTTGGATAATGGTACATAAGGCTCTTGAAAATTCTTTTCAAAATGGCCTTGCTCCACTGCGAGTTTTGAAAGTTCTTCCTTTAGTTTTGCTATTTCTCTTTCATATTCCAGTAATATATTTAGCTCATTAGAAACACTACTTAGCTGCTTAAATATTTTTTTAGGAGCATCTTCCCCCAAATGCCATTTACTCATGTCTGGAATTTGAGTTTGCTTAAGCGCAAAGAAATCACTTTGATTATCTGAGTTGCCTAATAAAGCTGTGAGAAATCCGTATCCATTTTCCGCAAGTTTCTCCTGAACATTTGAGGTCGCTGAATTATTACCTGCTACAACACCAACGGTTTCCCCTTTAGCTACAACATTAGCGATAATATTTAAGATTGTTTGCGTCTTCCCTGTTCCAGGCGGTCCTTCAATAATACTAATATTATTTTCAAAAGCAGTCTTTACTGCTTTTTCTTGACTTAAATTAAAACCAAAGGAGAATATTAAAATATCAGCATTATTCTTCTTCGTAATTTTCTTCCCTGATAGGTATGCCGCCAATACGCTGTCCACACGAATTTTGGTAATTTTTTCATATTGCTTTAACAATACATTTTCAAAATCAGTACCCATATTTAAATGAGCAGATAATGCTTTAAAGTATTCAAAAATCGTCTTTGGTTGCCTTTCATTAAGGCATGAATTCTGATAAGTTATCTTTGACTTATGATAAGTTTTTGTTACTTGGTAATCATATATCAGTTTAATATACTCACCAAAATCAAGCACAGAAGATGGATCTTCTACTGGGAATCCATCAACACATATAATTACCTGTTCAGCATTAATTTTTTTCGGATTTTTTAACCTTATTACGTTAGAAGAATTATAATTATAATTTTTATTTGTGTCTGCATATTTTATTACTATTTTATTTTTTTCACATTTTAAATCAGTTATTGCAGAAGTCTTATCTTCAAATTCTTGGGTTTCACTATTCTTTATTAAAATCAATTCTGCATGAATATCCATAAAATGCTCCTTAAAAGTCTTTGTTAATATATTATCTTTTTTTGCTGAAATCTTATAACTTGTTTAATTCTCGTTTTATTGGTATATTCCTGCTGAAAATACTTAGCACAAAAAAACAGGCCTAAGCCTGTTTTTTTTGCTATTTAGAATATTCATTCTATTACTATTATCATACCTGCAATTATATGCCGTTGTGGTTATAGCTGCCTGCCTCAGCTCTGGATAATGGAGTACTTACCGGATGCTTTTCAAAGAAAGCAATTGTCCGCTTAAAATCATCGAGCAGCAGTGTAGCCAGATCCCGGCTAACGCCATGTCTTACGATAATACGTTGCACGACGAGGTCTGTGCAGTTATTGGGCATGGAATATGCAGGTACAAGCCACCCACGCGTCCGTAATCTGTCAGCCAAATCATAAGCCGTAAAACCAACTTTAATATTGTCCTTCAACTTCCAGGTAACAGCCGGGATACCACCTTTGCCACCATAAATAATCGTAAAGATACCCATCTCTTCAATGGCTTTGGCAAGAAACTGAGCCGTATTATAACATTCTTGCTGTATTTTTCGATATCCGTCCCTACCATAGCGCAAAAAATTGTAATATTGGCTAACAACTTGCCCACCCGGCCTAGAAAAATTAAGAGCAAAGGTCGGCATACTCCCACAAAGGTAATTTACTTGAAAAATGAGTTCCTCATCTAGGCAAGCTGTGTCCCGCCAAAGAATCCAGCCAACTCCTAGTGGAGCCAGTCCATATTTATGACCGGAACCATTGATTGATTTAACTCTCGGTAAGCGAAAATCCCATTCCAAATCCGGCTCCACAAAAGGAGCCAGGAAGCCGCCACTTGCAGCATCAACATGCATAGGAATATCAAGTCCTGTTTCTTGCTGAAGCTTGTCCAGTGCGTCACTAACAGCCTTTACCGGTTCATACTGCCCTGTGAATGTTACCCTAGTGTCGGAACCACACCGATTGTGTTTTCATCAACTCTTTTAAGAACTTCCTCCGGCGTCATAATAAGGCGATCGTATTCCATAGGTATTTCCCGCAACTCTATATCCCAATAACGACAAAACTTGTGCCAACATATTTGTACCGGGCCCGTGACCAGATTTGGTTTTTCGGTTGATTTGCCCTCGGCCTTACGCCGCTTTCTCCATGCCCACTTTAGCGCCATACCTCCCAGCATAGCAGCCTCACTTGATCCCGTCGTCGAACAACCTATAGGAGTTTCTGCATCGGATACATTCCACAAATCAGCCAGCATATTAACTGCACGACGTTCGATTTCTGCCGTTTGTGGATACTCGTCCTTGTCAATCATGTTTTTGTCAATACACTCTGCCATAAGCTGTTGCACTTCCGGCGCTACCCAAGTTGTGCAAAACGTGGCAAGATTTTGTCTTGAGTTACCATCAAGCATTATTTCGTCGTGAATAGCATGGTAAACATCGCGCGGACGGTGTTGCCTTTTCGGAAAAGTGTCTTTATTAAGCTTTGTAGCTAAAAAAGTTGATCCATAAACGCCGTCCAAGAATTTATCCTTACTGTCTTCCAGTTTATTTACTGTCATAATTATGCCTCCCCATTTATATTTTTAAATAATAGGTCAATTTAATTTTACATGGTATCAAATCAATCATCGTCAGGTCATTATTGCTTTGCAACCTTTCTCTTGCTTGAATGTTTGAAGGTATGAACCGCAAATACTCATCCTCCAAAAACCACTAAACCTGCAGTGACCATAATCGTATAAAATGTGGGCTGTCTAAATTTAAGGCAAAATGCCTCCTAACATTGTGTTTACTATCGCAAAGTTTAATAGTAGGCGCAGACTAAAATATTATTGCAAATATACTGTAACAAAACATACAATCTGCATTGACTGCAACCTTCATTGTTTCAAACAACAAGCAATATTTTTAAAATTCCTTGGATTTGAATACTGTTTCGCTAATAAAATTTGTAAATCTAACTAATACACTACACTTCTACATTTCTTTTCATAATCCTGCATAGACGAATTGTTAATATGATTAGCGTAAAAATTAACTCCCTACACTGAATATATAGCAGTGTAGGGAGTTTTTACCCTCAATATAATTATGTCAATACTGCAGATACTTTTCTCTAAAGTCCATAGCGTAATACCGCTCTAATCCTTTATCAAGTGCTTTTGTTTTAAGAAGTCTATCTACCAATGTCTCCCAATTTATAGTAATTAAATGTTTGCGACCTGCTGAAGTAACAATTTCCGTTTTTGCTTCATCTGCTGCTCTGCGTACAGCGTCATTATCCCTTGGATATATGAAAACAACATAACTCTTACTATCAATGGCCAATAAATTCCTCATAATTTGGTAATATTCAAAAAAGCTTAGCATAGGCTTAAAACTGTTTTTTACCCAAGTTGATTTATTCAAAAGTTCTCTATATATTCTATTGTATTTATCGCGATGTGCTTCATCATTTTTTGCCTTACCAAAACCATCTTCGGTATATTTTATTTCAAAGAATATTTGTATTCCTTCTTCGGTTTTTAGGTAAAAATCAAAATTTGTTTTTCGCTCGTTACTTTTTTCAACAATACTTTCTTTTTCAAATTCCACCCTGTTATATTCTACATTGCCTTCTATGCCCAAAATTGGCAGTATTAGGTCCAGCTTATTTTTTAATATAAGTGGATAGAAAAAATTAATACACATTGCTTGCGAAGAATTTAGGTGATGAAAATTGGGATGTAATTTTATTTTTGCCAATTCTTTGGGAAATTCCAACCTACTACTATATGGAATCAACAGATTTGCACTTGCAAATTCTTTGGGCAAAATATGCTGATAAAGTTTCCCTTTATATTCGCCATCAGCACTTATCGCCAACTTATCCGTCTTATATTTTCCAAGATGTGCCAACACTCTCATTCTGAAGTCTTCCATGAGTACCATTTTAATTCCCTCCATTTTTTTAGCAAAACATGAAATTACATTTGGATACTTATTTTATATGTATCATTACATGTAATAGCTTTAACAAAAACTTAATTAATTATTCCGATTATTTTTTTCGTAACCTTATTAGCTATTCTCATAACTAATTTTTGCTATGAAAAAAATAGCGGTCGTCAGAAGCCCGGCAACCGCATAATTATGGATGAATAGTTGCCAATGCCTGGCCCAATTATTTTATTTTATATAATCATAAGGTCGCAAATTAATTAGCATCCTTTTTAGTCGCTAATTTTCGTTGTAACCGATCAAACATAACATAGAAAACAGGTGTTACATAAAGGGTAAGAAGTTGGGAAAATACCAGTCCACCAACTACGGCTATTCCCATGGGCTGTCTGGCTTCGCCACCGGTACCATATCCCAAAGCAATTGGCAGGGCTCCAAACACCGCCGCCAACGTAGTCATCATAATAGGTCTAAAACGAATCATACAAGCCTGATAAATAGCGTCTTTAGATGATAGCTGCTCCTTTTCCGTTAATTCTACTGCAAAGTCAATCATCATGATGCCGTTCTTTTTAACAAGTCCTATAAGCATGATAATACCCACGTAAGCGTAGATATCAAGTTCCATATGGAACAACATGAGGCAAATCAAAGCGCCTGCTCCGGCCAAAGGTAACGCACTTAAGATGGTGATTGGATGAATAAAGCTTTCATACAAAATTCCAAGAACCACATAGATAATAAACACTGTAACGAACAGGAGAAATCCCATGTTTGCAAAAGAGCTTGCATAAGCTGAGGTATTACCTTCAAAAAATCCTACTACTCCTGCCGGCAAAGTTTTTTTAGCCACCGCTTGAATTTCATCCGAAGCTGTACCTAGGGCATAACCCGGTTTGAGATTAAATTGGATGGTAGCCGATGGTATTTGTCCACTGTGATTAACTGATAATGCTGTGGTTGTTTCTTTCATTTTGCCAAGTGTTGATAACGGAACCAACGTCGATGTGTTAACAGAAGGCCCCATATTTGATCCAGTTTTTATATAAAGTTTATTGAGTACTGACGGATCCTTTTGAAAATTTTTCCCCAAATCAAGATATACGTTATATTCATCACTGGAGGTATAAATAGTGCTCACTTGTCGATCGGCATAGGAAGAATACAAAGCATCCTGAATTTGACGTGCCGAAAGACCAAGAGCAGAAGCCTTATCCCGGTCAATTGTAAAATATCTGGTAGGAACTTTTACTTGCAAACTGGAAACCACATCAGTAAGTCCCGGTAGGGTTTTCATATTAGTTTCCATATCGCTAACCGCTGAATAAAGAAGGTCCAAATTAGGACTTGTAATAGTGTACTGACCAACGCCATAGGTTTGGCGACTGCCCAACGTAATTGGTGGGGCGTTGTATGGATAAACGCGAAGTCCCGGTATACTATTAAATTTCGGCCGCAGTCGATTAATCATTTGATCAACTGACTCTGTTCTGTCCGCTCTATCTTTTAAGCTGACCATAACAAAGCCCGTGTTATAGGTAGGACTGCCAACCACAGATAACGCTCCATGCAGGCCTGGTTCCTGTTCTAATATCTTGTTAAGTTGTTCTTGGTGCTGCGCCAAATACTCAAAAGATGCGCGATCATCAGCCTTTGTCCTTATTGTAAACTGGTTCATATCTTGACTAGGAATAAAACCCTTGTCAATTTTAGTAGACAGAAATCCCGCCAAAACAAGAACGCCCAATGTAAATGTCAATATTTTTCTGGGGTTACTCAAGGCTAGTGCCAGAGTCCTTCCATAGAAGTTCCCTGCTTTCTCGAAAAGCCTTCCCGAGGCTGTAGCAAAACGATTTTTTTTGCTTTCATCCCTATGTTTAATAACGTAAGCGCACATCATGGGCGTCAACGTCAAAGAAATAAATCCGGAAAAAAGAATTGCTGAGGCAATACAAACCGCAAACTCGCGGAATAAGCGTCCAACGATACCACTCATAAATAAAATCGGTACAAATACAACAACCAAAGAGATGGTCATTGAAAGTACAGTGAAACAAATTTCCTTGGAACCAGCAAAAGCTGCTTCCATCGGTTTTTCTCCGCCCTCAACCCGCCGAACAACATTTTCCATTACCACCACAGCATCGTCGACGACAAAGCCTGCCGCCAAGGATAAGGCCATAAGTGAAATATTATTCAAGCTGAAATTACATAATTTCATAACCGCAAAAGTTGCGATTAAAGATAAGGGAACCGTAATACCCGGAATAAGCGTAGCCCGCAGGCTTCCCAAGAAAAGGAAGACAACACCAACTACCAGCAAAATGGTGAGCACAAGGGTAAATTCAACATCATCTACTGATGCTTGAATATAATTGGCCTTGTTATATAATAATGAAACGTTAATGCCTTGGGGAAGTGCCTGCTTAACCATTTCCATCTTTTTCTGAACGTCATTGGCAATCTGAACTGCATTAGATCCTGGTTGCTTGAATACTGCTACAAATACACCGGGGCTTTCATCACCTGGTGTTATAAGATTTCTTACTGTTTCTTCATTTATAACACTATCAGTAGCCTTGCCGATATCCTTGATGCGAACAGGCTTGCCATTGTGATAAGAAACAATTAAGTTATCGTATTCTTTTGCATTCATTAACTGCCCGGATGAATCTAAAGAATAAGTTACATCTGAGCCTTTTAGTGTGCCCCCCGGCAATATTACATTGCCATTTGTAAGTGCACTACTAACTTCGTTTATACCTACTCCTCGAATAGCCATTTTATCCGGGTCCATACGCAACCTTACCGCATATTGCTGTGACCCATAAATCAATGCCTGGGACACCCCATTTACCTCAGATACAGCTGGGATAAGCGACGTATCAACGTAACCTTCTATGTCGGACATTTTCATGGTTTTAGAGGAAATTACATAGTACATTATCGGCTGGTCAGCCGGATTAGTTTTAGTATAAGTCGGCGGGTACGGCATATTTGACGGTAACCGTTTGGATGCCGCAGAAAGAGCGGAACTAACATCGTTAGCAGCTCCATCAATATCACGGTCTAAATTAAAAGTTAAACTTATTGTTGTTTTGCCTGTGTAATTTGTTGACGACATAGAATCAATGCCGGAAATTGTCGACAACTGTTTTTCCAGTGGAAGTGCAACTGACGATGCCATCATCTCCGGACTAGCTCCCGGCAGCGATGCTTGAACTTGGATTGCAGGATAATCAACATTCGGCAGATCATTTACTGGCAATTGACGATAGCTTATGATACCAAAAAACAGCAAAGTGATCATAATCAGAATAGTCATAATTGGTCGACGTATCCAAATAGCCGAGATATTCACTTTTCCACACCACCTTGGCTATTAGTTTGGGTGTTAGACTCTTTTATGATTATTTTTGATCCCGGAGCCAAGTTTATTTGTCCATCAGTTACAACTGTTTCATCATTAGCCAAGCCTTTGCTAATAACTGCTAGGTCGCCTATTACACGATCTTCAGTTACCGTTCTTGCCTCAACTGTCATATCGTCTTTAACAACAAATACATATTTACCTTTTTGCCCCTCTACCACTGCCGCATTAGGCACAACAATAGCATTAGGCTCTTCACCAAGTTTAAGGATAACCCGAACAAACTCTCCTGGCCACAATTGTCCTGTAGTATTGGGGAATTGGGCTTTCATCTGAATAACGCCGGAGGAAATATCCACCGTGTTATCAATAAAGGTCAACGCGCCATCAGTAACACTCAATCCCTGATCAGCAATATTTGCCGTAATGGGTATTGAATTTTTTTTCTTCGCTGCCATAACCCTCGCTAAATCCTTTTCAGGAATAGTAAACTGAACGAATATTGGTTCAAGCTGATTAACAACCACCATTTGTGTCTGATTAGCTGTTGCCAGCGCCCCTAGGTTAGCAAGGAAAGCACCGGTTCGCCCATCAATTGGTGAAGTAATATAGCAGTGACTGAGATTTATCCGTGCATTCTCTACGGCTGCCTCGTCTTGGCTCACCGTTGCATCCTGTGTCTGCGAAGCTGTAGCCATCTGATCATTATCTTGTTTAGCAACTGCTCCCTGTTGATATAAATCTGTATAACGGCTTGCTGTTGCTCTATTAAAAGATGCTTGCGCTCTGTCATGAGCTAATAATGCTTCAGCCTGGGCCAATTGTTGTTGAAATGGTGCAGGATTAATAGTGATTAGAAGGTCTCCTGCCTTCACATTCTGACCTTGTTGGAAATGAATATTGGCAACCTGCCCTGTCACCTGAGGTAAAATTGTCACGGAATTATATGCCGCAACATTACCCACTGAGTCCAAATTTATAGGCATAGATTTAGTTGTAACTTTGCCCACTGTCACTGCAACCGCAGCTTTTGCTGTAGGTTGTTTTTGAGAGCAACCTGCAGTAAATATTATTAAGATGAAAAGACCTAAAACCATGCAGATTTTTCCGTTTTTCTGACGAAAAAAATTCATAAATTATATACCCCTTCCATCTTTTGTTATTAAGTGAACTATTGATTTTTGCCTTGATACTGTAGGTTTTTATAAATTTATTTAATCTATTTTTCTGATTTAACTATTGATAACGAATATTCTCATAATCAATATTATACAGCTTATTCTTATATTATTAAGTGTCTAAAATGTGATTTTTTATTATATATAATGGCTTATGTGCTTATTTTGTTAACATAATGATTAAACTGCAATATTTTAATCTCTGCCTCAAAAAAATGCTTAATTAAAATAATTTTCTTTCCAAATCATAGAGAAATTATAATGTCACTTGTACAAAAAAATAGCGAGAGAATTTTCCCTCGCTAAAAATTAACTTTATGTTTTTACCCTAACATTTAATAAAGAAACAAATTGCTTAGTGCAACACTAACTTTTTTATTTAAAAAATATCTTACAACTTTTATTTCAGGTATTTGCTGAAAAACTCCGTAAGTTTATCGAATGGTATGAGGTCCGTACGATCATAGAGATTAACATGCCCTTCATTAGGAATAATGTAGAATTCTTTCGGTTCAGCTGCTTTTGCATAAGCATCTTCACTAAATTCTAGTGAATGAGCTTCTTTACCAGCAAGGAGGCAAATATTTCCAGCGCCGCCGAAATTCTCCATATCACCCAGCCAACTCTTTCGCGCCAAATTTCTGAGCTAGAAAAAGAGCTTGGTGTGCAGCTATTTAACCGTGGCAAACGAAAAACCACCCTCGCAGATGCAGGACTTCTGTTTCGCAGACGTGCCGAAGAAATATCTTGAATAAAATATTGCCCCATCAAGACCACCTGTAAAAAGGGCTGCTTGCACCAATCCTATAAGGCTCCTTTACTTACCAGCACCTTGAAATGTTGAATTTCTCTTTATTTAAACCTTTTTCCCTTATTAATTAACTCGTGGTTGTCGAATTACGCGTTTTTTCCACGCTGCGGTAGCTTATTTTCACGGTGCCAATATTTACTCTTGCGATATTTGCAGATACAATGCTAAGGTTTCAAGAATCCTTTTCTAACAGAATCTTCAATCAGTTCCTCCGCGAATTTCCAAAGCTCCGATGCATTTTCTTTAAGAAGGCTATTACGTTTAAACACATCTTCTTTTGTTACACCTGGAATCTGCCAAGTATGACCTTTTGTGTTGTAATTTAGAATGAGAGGCTGAAACCGATCCAAGCAAGCAGCAAATCTTGCTTCGGGTGTATTCAAGTCCTCAAATTCCCGCCACAGACTCAATATTTCTTGTGCCTGATCTGTAGGCAACATATTAAACAGCCTTTTTGCAGCCTTTTTTTCTCGCTCTTCCTTATCTTTATAACCTTCCTCATCATAACAGAAAGTATCACCCGCATCAATTTCTACTAAGTCATGAATCAATACCATTTTTACTACCTTTAACAAATCCATTTCCGGATCCGCCGCATATTCAGAAAGAAGAATTGCCATCATCGCTAAATGCCAAGAATGCTCCGCATCATTTTCATTTCTTTCTGTCCCAATCACTACATTTTTCCTATATATTTGCTTCATTTTATCAATTTCGGTAATAAATTGGATTTGACGCATTAATCGTTCAATTTGCATTTTGCAGTTCTCCTTATTTTTATGTTGACCACTTCACATAGCAGGTGGTTTTTTGTTTCGCATGCTTCGCGAACGAAACAGACTAAAGTCTTATAACAAAACAAAAGCTAGCGCCCAAGGGCGCTCGCTTTTGTTAAAGGCTCCTAGCCTCAGGGAAAACTACCCTTTAGCCGGTGGTGCCTGTTTACCTATTTAGCCATAAAAAATTCTACATCTGAATCGGCGGTGTCAATACCCGCAATGCCAAATTTTTCGACCAAAACGCTAGCCACATTTGGAGACAGGAAGCCCGGAAGTGTGGGACCAAGATGGATATTTTTTACTCCCAAATACAAAAGCGCCAAAAGTACAATGACGGCCTTCTGCTCGTACCAAGCTATATTAAATGTAATCGGAAGGTCATTGATATCATCAAGCTCGAACACTTCCTTGAGCTTTAGCGCAATAACCGCCAGTGAATAGGAGTCGTTGCACTGACCCGCATCCAGAACTCTCGGAATCCCACCGATATCGCCAAGATTTAGCTTATTGTAACGATATTTTGCACAACCGGCAGTGAGAATTACAGTATCCTTCGGTAACTTTTCAGCAAACTCAGTGTAATATTCTCTTGATTTCATCCGACCGTCGCAACCGGCCATGACAAAAAATCTTTTGATTGCGCCGGATTTTACGGCATCAACAACCTTGTCTGCAAGAGCGATAACCTGATTGTGAGCAAAACCACCTACAATGCTTCCCGTTTCAATTTCAGTGGGTGCCGGAAGCGTCTTAGCAAGTTCGATGATTTCAGAGAAGTCTTTCTTTCCATCTTCATTGGCTTCGATATGCTTGCAGCCAGGGAAACCGGTGGCACCGGTGGTATATATTCTACTTCTGACCTCTTCGTTCCTTGGTGGAACAATACAATTGGTTGTAAAAAGAATCGGACCGTTGAAAGATTCAAACTCTGTGAGTTGTTTCCACCATGCATTACCGTAGTTGCCCACAAAATTGTCATACTTCTTAAAAGCCGGATAATAGTGTGCGGGCAACATTTCACTGTGAGTATACACGTCAACACCAGTTCCCTTTGTCTGCTCCAACAGTTGCTCAAGATCAGTCAAGTCATGCCCGGAGATAAGAATCGCAGGATTATTTCTGACGCCAATATTGACTTTTGTAATTTCAGGATTGCCAAACCTTGATGTATTGGCTTCATCCAAAAGCGCCATAACCTTAACCCCGTATTCACCGGTTTTCATGGTAAGAGCTACAAGGTCATCCGCTGAGAGTGAATCATCCAGCGTTGCTGCCAGAGCCTCATATATAAATGTGCTTATTTCCACATCGTCTTTGCCAATGTTCCTTGCATGTTCGAAGTACGCCGCTATTCCCTTGAGGCCATAGGTGATCATCTCGCGAAGAGAACGCACATCTTCGTTTTCAGTGGACAATACGCCGACAGAGGCAGTCTTTGCTAGCATTGATTCCCTAGAAGTTACGATAAACGTTGCCGCGTCGTGCAAACTCCCTACATCAGTAGATTTTCTCAATTCATCCCTAATGGCGATCATTTTTACGATTTGTTTTTCTAGTGAGGGGCTGTCAAAGTTTGCATTGGTGATTGTCGTGAACAAACTACTAAGCACTGCATAGTTTGTCTCACCAAGGGTTTTAACATCAATTTCCCCCTTGATAACAATTTCTGAAATGCCCTTAAGAGTGTACACCAGAATATCCTGTAGCTTAGCGACCTCTTCGGTTTTTCCGCACACACCGCGTACTGTACATCCCTTTCCTCCTGCTGTTTCCTGACATTGATAACAAAACATACTCATTTTTTTCCCTCCTTCTAATATTCAATCTTCAATAGGTTCAAATTCTTCCTTACTGACAAAACATATTGGGCACTGCCAAGAATCGGGTAAATCCTCAAATGCTGTACCAGGCGCAACACCGCCGTCCGGGTCTCCTAGCATAGGATCATATATATACCCGCAGGGAATACATCTGTACTTTTTCATGTAACTTCCTCCTTCATTATATCATGTTTTGTGTTCAGCTTGTTCTGCTGAACGGTGGACATTGTAGTTCTCTTAGTCAATTCAGATTATTTCCCGAATCATGTTTTATTCACCTCTTTCTTGGAATATTTTATTTCAAGTCATTATCTACTTTGTTTTTTAAGTATACCACTCTTGAACAAATAAATATGTTGGAATTCCAACAAAAGAAGATTCAATGAAAAAATATTTATATATGCCAAAAATGGTAAATTTATTCAGAAGCATTGAGGAACCAAGTTGATATATATGATAAACACTATCTTTTATGACTATTTTGAGTTGCGCATAATAGCCCTGAGCACTAACATTACCTAGTTATAGAACGTTGGTATATTTGCCAAAGCTTTTGCGGATAATTGTCTAACAGTTCTTTGTTTACCTGACCCAGAATGGTAAGTGGTTGCACGAGTCCCAAAAACATCATGGCTGCGGCCATGGCATCAATTTCCGCGCTGATTTCTCCTTTTTCTTGTCCTTGAAGTAGCATCTCTTTCACATCCTTAACATATGAAACAATCGTCGCTAGCATGCTTGCCTTTAGTTCAGGATTGCGTTCACTACTGAGCAGGAAATATAAAACGCTCGGCATCGCAGCTTCCTCTTTCAGCAAGGATACGTGTAATTCAAACAACTCCTTCAATTTCACTATTGAATTTCCCTCGACCGCCTGCACCTGTTTGAGATTATCTTTCAGTCGCTTGTCAATATGCTCTATTAAGGCGGCTACGATTTCGTCCCGTCCTTTGAAATGCCTGTAAATGGCGGACGGAACGAGTTCAACTCTTGCCGCGATGGCCTGAATGTTTAATTTGCCCAATCCGTTTTGTTCGACAATCCCCAAAGCAGCTTGAACGATTTCTTCTTTTCTGATTTCGGTGCTCTTTCTGCTTTTCATGAACCCCCCTGACCGCCACTAGTTACTTTTTGACTGGCTTTTCGTTATTTTGCCACTTAACGCAGCGGCCCACGTGTTGAAATAAACCTACTCTATTGAAATCACCTGAACAGGGTAACCATCCGCTCCCCTATGGGCACACTCTGCAAGTTTTTCTTCGACTTGACCTTCGGCACAATTGCCGGAAACCTGAAACTTTTCAACAATCCGGCTTTTTGCATCATCAGCATTTGGTTCATAGACTTCCGGACAAATAGCCCAGCAAGCCCCACAACCAATGCACCCGTTTCGATCAATCGTAATTTTCATCATTTTTTTCACTCCTTATTTTTTATTCTAAAGTTCGCAATTTCACGCAATATTTTTATGGAATCTCTTAACCGCCAGAGTCAGAACTAGGCTGCCGAGAACAAACAGCGCCAGAATTTGCGGCCATAATATTGTCACTCCCGCCCCCTTCAAAAAGATCCCCCTGAGGATTATCAGAAAATAGCGTAGTGGATTTAGATAGGTAAATGCTTGCACTACCTCTGGCATATTAGCAATAGGGAACATGAACCCGGACAATAGCACTGCTGGCAGATAGAAGAAGAACGTAGACATCATGGCCTGCTGTTGGGTATCCGATATGGTTGAAATGAGAAGCCCTATGCCGATTGTCGTCATTAGATAAAATCCGTTGGCTACAAACAAGGTCGCAATACTGCCCCTAACTGGGATATTGAACCAGAACACACTGATCAAGGTCACTAATATCATGTTGACAAAACCGAGTATGACAGAGGGCATAGTTTTACCTATAATAAATTCTGCCGAAGTAATCGGCGTGACAATAATTTGCTCCATGGTACCCATTTCTTTTTCCCTGACTACAGACATACTAGTCAGCAGCAGAGTCACCAACATGATGATTACCGCAATAACTCCAGGGACGTAAAAATTGCGGCTAGCCAGGTTTTCATTAAACCAGGCCCTTGTTTGCAGATTGACACCGATTGTTTCCAGACCCGGTGCTCCCGTACGTTTCTGTAATATTTCAAGAGCATCATTTCGTATAATACCGCCCGCATAGTTCAAGACTACGCCGGCTGTGTTAGAATCAGTACCATCGACAATAATTTGGACTGCCGCTGTAGTCCCAGCAGCCAGATTAGCACTGTAATCAGGTGGAATTCGAATAATAGCCGACACTTTTGCCTGGTCGATAAGCTCATCTATTTCTCTGTCGCTCCTTATCGCAACCTTAACTTTAAAGTAGCCCGAGCGAGCGAATTGATCAATGAGTTCACGGCTTTCAGGCGTTTTATCCTGGTCATAAACGGCTGTGTCAACCTGTTTCACGTCCGTTGTCACTGCATACCCAAAAACCATACTCTGTACCAACGGCATCACTAGCACAATAGCCCGCATTTTGGAATTGCGAAATATCTGGATAAATTCTTTTTTAATCATACACGACAATCGTTCTAAAACCATTTGCTACACCAACCTTTTCTTCAGCTTGCGATTAGCGACAGCAATCAACACTATGGCAAAAATCAAAAGAATGGCGGCATCCGCTTTGACGATGGCAAAACCAGCGCCTTTCAAATAAATGTCCTTTAAACTTGCCACGAAAAACCGAGATGGCACCAGATATGTAAGCCCCTGAATGAAAATAGGCATATTTGCTATGGAATACATGAACCCTGACAACAGGAAGGACGGCAAAAAGGTTAACACCATGGCCAACTGACTTGCTAGCAGTTGCGATCTGGTCATAATACTAATCAACAACCCCATGGTAAGGGCTCCCGGAAGAAAGATTGCCGCTATACCAAAAACAAGAGCCGCATTACCGCGAAGCGGAACATCGAATATGTATTGACCCATTAAAACCGCCAGTGCAACGTCGACCATGCCAATCAAAAAATAGGGCGTCAGCTTGCCTGTAATAAGTTCGCTGGGTGTCAATGGCGTAGTAATTAACTGCTCCATTGTACCATTTTCCCATTCACGGGCAATGGTGAGCGAGGTCAGCAGAGCGGCGATGACCATCATGATGACAGCGATCAAACCCGGAATAATATAGTTTTTTGCCTGCATATTCTGATTGAACCAAACCCGCGGCTTTAATTCCAACGGCGGACCAACAGTTTTTGCACCTCTTTGCTGGGCTGTTTTAATCAACAGTAAATTGGTGTACCCGTCTGTTACCGTCTGAGCATAACCGATGGCAATGGTTGCGGTATTGGCATCACTACCATCGACTATCAGCTGCACATCTGACGCCTGCCCGCCTTCCAGCCTGCGGCTGAAGTCGCGGGGAATCACAAGTGCCAATATAGCCTCGCGCTTGTCGACAGCCTGTTCAATCTCAGCGTATGACGTGACATAGCCAGTCAAGCTAAAATAGCGAGAAGCGGTAAACCTACCAATAAATTCGCGGCTGTCGCTGGTTCCGTTTTGGTCCCATATCACTAGTGGCACATTATCCACATCTAGGCTTAGGGACGAGCCGAAAAGAAAAATCAACAAAATAGGCATAGCAATAGCCATTGCCAGACTGCGCGAATCACGAAATATATGTATAAATTCCTTCCGAATGATAGCGAAAATTCTATGAATGTTCATAATTTCACCGCCTGAGCTTCAGGCTCTTCGTCATGCTCTTCAATAATCGAAACGAATACATCTTCCAGTGATGGGTTGATTTTTTCCAACCTCGTATACTCAATTTTTAGTTCTTTCAGAGTTGCCTCAATGATGGGCATTGAAATTTTCGCATCTGTCACTGCTAGGTGCAGGCCACGTCCGAACAGGGCTGCCTCCTTTATTACAAAAATACCTTTTATATTCTGGAGTATACGGAAAGGGTCCGGACACTCCAAATTCAAAATATCATCTTTCATATACCTGACTTTTAGTTCGTCCGGAGTTCCTATCGCGACCATTTCACCCTTATAGATCATAGCCAAACGGTCACAATATTCCGCTTCATCCATATAGTGGGTCGTTACGAATACTGTAACCCCTTCTCCCGAAAGTTGGTAAATCAAATCCCAAAAATTGCGACGGGAAATCGGGTCAACCCCTGATGTGGGTTCATCGAGGAAAATCACTGGTGGCTTATGAAGCAAGGCGCATCCGAGCGCAAGCCGTTGCCGCCAACCGCTGGGCAAAATCGAGGTAAGGCTGTTTCGGTGTTCTTCCAGTCCTGACATGGCAATGACCCAGTCTTTGCGCTCTTTTTTCTCTTCTTTCGGGATTTGATAAATACCACTGTAAAAATCTATGTTTTCTTCCACCGTTAGATCTTCATACAACGAAAATTTTTGCGACATGTAGCCAATGTGAGCTTTAATCTTTTCTGCTTCCTGAAACACGTCAAAGCCGATTACATTGGCTTTACCGGCCGTAGGAATTAGAATGCCACAAAGCATACGAATAGTAGTCGACTTCCCGGCTCCGTTGGGACCAAGAAAACCGAATATTTCTCCTCGCTTCACTTGAAAAGACACTTTATTGACTGCCTTGAAATCGCCAAATCTTTTTTCCATGTTTTCTACCACAACCGCATATTCAGAATTCTCCATGTTATCCGGCATCTGAATCACTTCCTTCGCAAGCCATAATCCTGGAGATAAATACATCCTCAAGAGACGGTGCCACGATTATAGTCTCCGCCGGCACTCCCAAATTCCTCAGTGCGTCATTAACCACCGACAGCCCCTGCGCCGGTTTTCCGTCCAGCAGAAGATGTATTTTCGCGCCGAATAGCCCGGCCGACACCGGCGACAAGGCTGTTTTTAAAGAAGCTAGTACCTGTCGCGGTTCGCTGCAACGGATTTCAACCAGGACTCCCTTCATGTGTCCTTTTACCTCGTCCGGCGTGCCGCAAACAATGAGCTTTCCCTTGTGAAGCAAGCCAATTCTCCCACAGCGTTCAGCTTCATCGAGATACGCCGTGGAAACAAATATGGTAACCTTTTCTTCAAGCAGCCTATACAAAATTTGCCAAAAATCTCGCCGAGACAAAGGATCAACACCGTTGGTTGGTTCGTCCAGCAACAGCACTTTGGGAGTATGGACCAGGGCACAAGCCAGGGCCAATTTTTGTTTCATGCCGCCCGACAGGTTTCGCGCCTGGCGTTCCCGAAAAGGTGTCATATTACTGAATGCAAGAAGTTCCGCAATTTTGTCTTTTCTCTCTTTACGGGAAACATTATATAAGTCCGCGTAAAAGTCTATATTTTCCTGTACCGTCAGGTCCGGATACAGCCCGAAACGCTGGGGCATATAACTAATATGAGTTCGGAGTTTTTCTGCTTCATTAACGGTATGACAACCATACACCCAAGCATCTCCCGCACTCGGAGCCATCAACCCCGCTAACAGGCGCATCACAGTCGTCTTGCCCGCGCCATCCGGCCCCACTAGGCCAAATACTTCGCCCTCGTTTACAGTCAGTGTCAGACTGTTTACTGCCGTATTGTCACCAAATTTCTGTGTGAGCCCGCGAGCCCGAATGACCTCCATCATATTATTCCTCCCCGCCCAGTTGAATCAATGCGTCGGCAGGCATGCCAGGTTTCAACTCAAAGTCCTTGTTCTCAATCATGATCTTGATCCTGTAAACCAATTTAACTCTTTCTTCTGCTGTCTGAATACTCTTAGGGGTAAATTCAGCTTCCGACGAAATAAAACCAATTGTTCCTTTATATTTTTTACTAGGATAGGTATCCGTGGTAACGTTCACTTTTTGTCCGAGCTTGACTTTGCCGAGATCAGTTTCTGGAATATACGCCTTGAGCCAGACCTGGTTAAGCTTGCCGATCGTGACCACAGGTGTTCCCGGAGAAACGTATTCGCCTGCTTCAATGTTTTTAGATAATACTATTCCATCCACAGGAGCCGTAATCTGAGCGTAAGAAAGCTTGGTCTGTGACAGATTCAGAACTTGTTCAACTTGTTCCACCCTGGCCGCTGCCAGCTCAATATCTTCCTTCCTGGGTCCTTCCACAGCCAAACTGAGTTGCTGCACTGTCTGGTCAGCACGAGCATTAGCCATCGCATAGGTAGTTTGACTTCTATCGCGGTCCTGAGCTGCGACAGCGCCTCTAGCAAAAAGTCGTTGCATACGTTGATATTCTACCTCTGCATTGTCTCTGTCTGCTTCGGCACTTTTAACAGTCGCTCTTGCTAGTAAAACATCTTGCGGTCGTGAACCATTCGTCAGCTGTGCAAGAGTTGCCTTGGCTGCAAGCAGTTGTGCTTTTGCATTGGCCACATCCAGTTCAAGATCGGCAGTTTCCAATTTGGCAACGTTCTGCCCCTTTTTAACGCTCTCGCCTTCGTCCACAAAGCGCTGGATAACAAGTCCTGCAATTTTAAAACCCACTCCGACCGTTGTTACTTCAATGTTACCGGATACCTTCACCTGGTTTGGATTAATTTCCTTTTTGAAATATAAGAAGTATGCGCTTGCCGCCACGGCAATTATCAAAATGGCTATCAATATTTTAAATTTTTTTTTCATGTCCACACCTCCGCACTTAAAAGTTAAAACTTAATTGAAATTTCACAAATACCACTACATTATTATTTATTCACTGGATCTCGAGAACTTTATATCTTGTTTAAGATACAAACCACTACCTATTTCCTGTTGTGAATGTTAATTCACTTCGCCTTTTAGCTAAAATATATCACAATTTTATCGCTAACGCAACATTTTTTGCACTTGCTTACCCCCATTAAATTAAACACTATAACACCACTACAGACTGATAAGCAACCTAAAAGGGGTTTTATTGACTATAAGACTTTTTGCTCTTTAATTAGCTGTGCTTGCTTTTCTTCTATTTTTCGTTGTGCATATCCAATAAGTTGTTAACATCTTGCAATGAGTCATCGGTTTTTCCTGAGAACTTCTGCTTTTCCTATGTTTATATTTTCAGCATTACCAATTGACTTTGTATATCTATTATTTGATTCTTCTGATGGTCTTCTTGGTTCACGATTGCCATATTGTTTATTTTCAGGGTATCAACTCTTAATTAGCTGTCACTAATGCCGGTGTCAATGTTTCCGCGTCTATACTAACTTTCGTAAAGTAGGTTAAAGGGTTTCGTGAATCAAGTCGTATTGCAGTGTGGAATTAGGGCAACTATACTTCTATAAGGCAGAGATATACTACCCGCTTAAAACGTGGATTATGCGACACAGAGGATGCTTTAGATATACTAAAAAAAGCCATAGGCGTTCTGGGAAATTACCAGAAGCACGATGGCTTTAGAGAAGAAATAAACAACAATATAAAATTTTGAAAAGGGTTAACCACGTATTAAAACATTTCAAATATAACGAAACTGAGTTTGATTTTCTAATTCCAATTTCATTATCAATTAGTGCAATATCGCAGCACCCTAATCCATTAGCTGAACCCACCATTACATTGGCTTCATGAATTCTGCACATTATTTATTATAATAAATTAGCATACTAAGCTCAGCAATTTCTTTGCCGGTATTTTTGTAGCTATGAGCAACATCTGCCTTGAATTTCAGGGAATCTCCCTTCATTAAATTAAAGGCTTTAGTATCTAGGCTAATCTCTACGCTACCGGCAAAAACAGTGATGTATTCCTCGCTACCGACAATGTGAGGATTGGCCTCCAATTTACCACCTGGCTTGACAATGATTCTATATGTTTCAAATAGCTTCTGCTCGTCGAAGGTAAAAATAGGATAATTTATATACTTGCCATTGTCTGCCTCCAAGGACACAATTTCTGTGCCCCTAATAATGGTCGCTTCCTCTTGATTATTTTCTATCAGGGCTGTAAAGGAAACCTTTAATCCCACGGCAATTTTCCACAACACAGAAATAGTGGGATTGACATCTCCACGCTCTATTTGACCTAACATACTCTTGGAAACTCCGGTCAGTGACGATGTGGCATCAAGGCTTAGTTTTCTCTTCTCTCTAATTTTTTTCATATTACCAGCAACCACGTTAGTAACACAAGAAATTTTCATACCGACCTTCTCCATTCTTGACAATATATAGCACAAACAGTACAATATCGTGTATACGGTTCTTTTGTTTTATTATACTGCACAAAAATGGGGAGGTCAATATTATGTTTCAATGGTTTAATTTTCTATTATACGCGGTTTCAACAGCTGCAACACCAGGACCAAATAATATAATGTCCATGACAAATGGTGGGCACTTAGGCTTTAAAAAGGCCCTTCCCTTCAATTTCGGCATATGGGTGGGGTTTTCTCTTGTTATGATCTTGTGCACATTATTTTGCGCGACATTAGCTTCGTATATTCCCCTGGTAAAAATGCCCCTATTAATTATTGGCGCTATTTATATGTTATATTTGGCCAGGAGTACCTACAAAAGCTCATCAAAACTTAAAAAGGGAACCGGTGGCAGCGGTTTTATCTCTGGATTTATACTTCAATTCGTAAACCCCAAGATTTACATATATGGCATAATGTCCATGGAGGCCTATATATTGCCATATTATTCTCAAGAACCTCTAACCCTTTTAAAATTCGCAATGTTTTTAGCTTTTATAGGCTTCGCTTTTACGCTGGGTTGGTCAGCCTTCGGGGCACTTTTTAATTTGCTTTTCACTAAATACGCTAAGATAGTAAACACCATTATGAGCCTGTTACTTGTCTATTGTGCAATTTCTTTATTTCAATAAAAATTTTTTCGATAAAATTCATAACTACGCTTCACTTTACCATTGTAGCTGGGAATTTTTTGTCTAATTACCTGAGGTCCTAAAAGTTTATGAAGCACAGGGAATTCGTGATGGTGCTGAAACCAATACGATGCTCGGCAAGGCATTTGACACTCCATTAGCAACGGCTTATCCTAATTTTCGTCTTGTTTTTGTTGAGAAGGTATCAACCTGTGAGAATCTTATCGAAGTATTCTACAGCCTGCTCAAAGATCAATTGAACATCAAGAAAATGACCTTCGTTTCAGGCGACAATTGTGCATCTGCAGAATTTTAAATCATGACCACCCGTCTAATGTGTGGTTTGCTCTGAGGATATAAGCCTCTAATAAAAGCTACTCTCAGCCCTTGCCGCTTTAGCTACCTCCCTTTGTATTTTCGTTCAGAGCGTTTTTCAAAAGTCTTCATTGCACTTTCACCTTTTATGTATCCCATCACTGATGTCTTAAATAAACTACTTACTTGGTTGAGCAAGCACAACTTTTCATTGTTCGTATGTCTTTTTGGAAAGTCCTGAAACCCAATACAGAGTAAAAAAAAGCAGGCATCAACCTGCTTTTTTTGTCTAGTTAGTCATTCTTTGTTTAAGTTTGTTCTCTACTGTCACCTGTGCACAAAAATAGCGGCCACCGAAAACCCGACAACCGCATCAATACTGGTGGAGACAAGCGGGCCGAACCGCTGACCTCTTTTTGAATGATAAAATATACTGCACAGATTTTCGTCAGTAAATACACATATTACACCAAGAATTACCCTGGGTTTCGCCGCAAAGTTCACAGCTTTACGACAAAAAGTGCACACTTTCTTTGACTGCTCACACCATCCTTTCGTTATTTTGTGGTTAATTTAATTGTACCGGATAATTTCGCTCTTATATTCATTTTTATGCAAAAAAAATGTTGGAGTGCTTTCTCACCCGAACATTTAGTATAGTACTCTTTTTAGACGCCAATGAGAAAGAATATGCAAAGTTTATACTTTACGGGTAATACTAAAAACAAGCTTCCAGCTTCAATAGCCGAAAGCCTGTTGTGTTATTTTTAATTATTTTGTGAAACAAGTTTATCTTCCCAGGACTAAAAAGAACGTACAATATGCTCTAACCATCCTCGCAAATCCGCCACCGCAATAATGTAAGTAATTAGCTAAGACAGCCTGTGAACTACCAGATATATGTTTTAATTAATTGACATATCATCAATAAGAATCTGTCATCGCACCATCACACAGGAACGCTTGTCCACTAACACCACTGTTGGCCGGGCTAATCAAGAAAGCTACGATACGTCCATATTCTTCAACTGTCTGATACCGTTTTTGCGGGAAAGATGTGCTATCCCGTTTTGTGTATTCTTCTTCACTAATGCCTTGTTTCTCACCTCGAATATTATTCAAATATTTAATGCGATCAGTGTAAATACGCCCTGGCCCCATAACATTAATCAGAACGCCGTATTGTCCAAATTCACGAGCCATAGTTTTACTCATACCAACAACGCCCATGCGAAAAGTGTTGGAAAGAATCAAGTTATCCAATGCACTTTTAATAGAGGAAGATGTACTGTTCAAAATGCGTCCGCCACCACCCGCTTTCATATAAGGTAAGGCGCCGCGAATAGAATTTACATAGCTGTGCAAGCATTTCTCATACCCATCCGCCCAATCTTCTTCCGTAAGGTTCTCAAAAGTACCAGCTTTGGGCCCAGGGCAAAGATTTACTAGGCCATAAATATTCCCTAATTGTGATGCTACGTCATCAATCATTCTTTTAATACTTACAGCATCTTTGACATCATAAATAAATGTTTGAGGCCTATTGCCCGTTGCCCTTTCAATATCTATCTGGGCTTTTTCGAGATCGGCCTTGAAAGGTTCCGCTGTGCAAATAACTACTTTTGCACCTTCACGAGCAACTTCTGTGGCAATCCCTTTGCCAATTCCGGTAGCAGAAGACATACAAATTACTACTTTATCTTTTAAGCCTAACTCCATAATACCTACCTCCTTTATTGTTTATCCGGATGAATCTTTAAGTCCACAACAGGATTCACCAAGGATTCCATACCAAAACCTCCAGGCCCTTGAATTCTGCACTCAGCTATATCTCCATCCTGAATCGGGAATGCTCTAGGAGTACCCGTGGAAAGTACATCACCAGCAAACCAACCTTGAATACGACTATGAAGAGAAATCAGCCTAGATGGAAGATGATTCATATGACCAACAATATTCTCTGCATGAATTATACCATTATGTACAGACTGAACATTGAGTTGACATACATCGTCAACTTCGTCCGGAGTAATAAGTTGAGGGCCAAAAGAAAAGAATGTGGGAAAATTTTTAACAATAGTCAAATACCGAGGATTGCCTTGCAAATAATCATTACCCTTTAGAATAGACTCTTCCGTCATATCCAAAATAGTCGTATAGCCGGCAATAACACTTTGCCAATCTTCTACATCTACATCCCTACAATCCTTTGCCAAGATTATTCCCAATTCAGCTTCTGCGGTTGTCCTTTGTGCCTCTTCTAACATAGGAAGTTTAATGGCATCGCCTGATCCAATTAAAGTATCAGCCTGCTTAAAAAAGCTCCCCGGGAACCCTGTTATAGGTGCAGATCCAATATCACCGGCATGTTCCTTGTAGTTTAAGCCAATGCCAAAAATACGTTTTGGATTGCGATACAGAGGACCATAAGTTACTTTTTCTTTAGGAATGATGCCAGGAATTTTGTCTAATTCGGCTTCGCCGCCATTGTTATACCAATCAGTTAACCCTACAACTTCACCAGCACAAATTAAAGGAAACAGTTCTGTTTGCCATGCTGTGCCCTTGTAGGCATTTATTGCGGATATTGGCATAACTCCCTTAGAAATATCAATTCCCGCAATTTCTTGACCCCTAAGCTTAATTGTCGCTAATCTCATATATTTCCCTCCTTGTAGTTAAATATTACCTATGTTGAATTCTAGCTTTTCTTATTGCTAACAATTATCCTTCGACAGAGACTAAAATTTTTTTAATTTTTGCCGCCAAGCCCGGCATTTGTTTCAAAGGAATAGCACAAACAGCTACCCGAATGCCAGCGGCCAATGGAACGATAAACACATGGTTAGCATGTAATTTCTCGCATACTGCATCAGGTTGCTTAGAGGGGATTGAAATGAAGAAGCCTGCTTTGTATGGAATAATTTCTAGGTCGCATTCCTTAGCTTCTTTCATGAAAACATCTGCCCGGGCCTTGGTCATCTTATAATAGAAGTTTCTTTCTTCTTCTACTCTCTTCAAAGTTTCAGGATTGCTGTAAACATTGACAAGTAAATGCATGCAAGCCCTGTTGATATTTGACCAAGTTGCACGGCTGGTATAGGTATTAATGTTCTTAAATTCAGTAATGACTTCCTCGTTGCCAGAAATACCAATCATTGCACCTACCCGCTGACCATACATGGTAAAGCTCTTGGACATGCTATATTCAACTATGGTCAAGACTCCATCCGGAAGATCAGAAAACGCATTAAATACCTTCCTTACTTCATCCTTATCACCGGCATAGTCCAAATAAGCCGCATCTATGAAAAGTATTACTTTCTTGCCCATATCCTTGGCACATTTTTCTGCCACATTCACAACTGCCTGCATTTCTTGCAAGCTCAAGGAATAACCTGTAGGATTATGAGCAGGCGTATTAATAATTATCAAAACACTGTCTTGTCTAACCAATAAACTACGAACTTGCTTATCTAAGGCAACAATGTTGAAGGTTTCTTTATCATTGAGCATTGTGTATGTGTCTAATTCCCTGTTATTATCAAGACATAAATTCTTATAAGCAGCCCAGTACCATTCAGAGGTCAGCACCGTATCACCAACAGAAGTATAATTATGAATGGCATGGTGAATACCGCCGGTACCGCCTGTGGTTGCTATGGCTGCCGTATACCCCTGAGGACGATGCGCACCAAAGCAGGCTGTCTGAACCATGTCTAAGTATTCAGGCAACCCGGCAATGGGGGCATAGGATATAATTTCAGTCATGGGTAATTTTCGAAATTCTTTTTCAATGGTCGGAAGACATACTAATTTGCCGTCTTCATCTAAAATGCAACCCTGGGTACCGTTGACTACCACTTCTTTTCCATACTTAGCAATATCTGCCTTGGCAGCAGCGGCGGCCCCGAATATCTTATCTTTGGCAATTTTTCCTTTGGCATGTGGTGCAGCAAAACTAGTAATCATTTTCAGACCTCCTATATTGTCAACTTTTTTATTATAATTTAATTTTATCTAATTTGCTTATCAAAGATAAATCTACATTGCCTCCTGACAATAGAAACACTACTTTATCTTCCGGCTTGAATCTGCACAAACCTTGCATTACCGCACCCATGCTTATGCTAGAAGATGGTTCCGCTAAGACTTTACCATAGTTTAACAATAATTTCATTCCTTTATAAATATACTCTTCGTCTACAGCAAAAACCCTATCCACAAGTGCTTGAACTATAGGAAAAGTTTTATCTTCCGGAGCCAACGATTGTATGCCATCCGCTATAGAATCACCCATAGGAATTTTTATGACTTTACCTGCAGCTAGACTAACTGTATATCTCGGAAATTGAGCCGGCTCACATCCATAAATTTTTATGTTTGGTTTCACGCCTTTAGCACCTGTGGCAATACCGCTGATTAATCCGCCACCCCCAATAGGAGTAAGAATTGCATCTGCTTCTGGCAGTTCCTCTAAAATTTCCAAAGCAGCTGTTCCTTGCCCCGCCATAACATCATAATCATTAAAGGGATGGATATAGCAACATTGTTGCTCTTTGCTGATACTCTCTGCAATGTCAAAACGTTTTGCTTTATCGCAAAGGATTACTTCTGCGCCTAAAGCTTTAATAGCTTCCTGTTTCACTTTTGGTGCATGATCAGGAATTACAACAGTTGCTTTTACACCCAACATCTTAGCTGCGTAAGCAACTCCTCTACCATGATTGCCACTAGAAGCTGTTACGATACCATTTTTTAATTCTTCAGGCGTTAATTGCAATACCTTGTTAAGGGCTCCCCTAATTTTAAAGGAATTTGTTAATTGCATGCATTCAGCTTTAACATAAACTTTGCAATTGAGGTAACTATCTAAATTGCGCAAACGAATTAATGGTGTTTTATAAACATAAGGGGCCAACCTTTTTTGTGCTTCTTTGACTTCGTTAATGGTTAGCATAGTTTTCAACTCCTTATTCAAAAAGTTACTCTCTTCCACATTTAAAAATGAGACAGAGCAGAGCAGAATAAATACTTATGTATCCCAATTTGCCATAACATGTTATTTATCTTGCAATTTGACAATCAATTCTACTTCACAAGGTGCGTTATTAGGCAAAGCCGCACAACCTATGGCACTACGTGCATGGCCTCCAGCTTCACCGAAAACATCATATAATAGGGAAGAAGCTCCGTCAATAACTTTGGATTGTTGATAAAAATCTGCGCTCGCATTAACGAAACCTGTCATTTTAACAATACGCTCTACCCGGTCTAAACTACCGGCTACTTCCTTGATAATAGCCAAACAGTTTAAACAGCACAGACGTGCCGCTTTTTTACCGTCTTCCACGGATACCTCTTGTCCAACTTTTCCCTTATAAACAAGTTTCCCGTCCACTTTAGGAGTTTGACCGGCTGTAAAAATGAAATTACCTGCCAGCACCCCTGGCTGATATATTGCTCCCGGCGGGTTAGGCAAAGGAAGAACAATGCCAAGTTCTTTTAATTTCTTTTCAATAGACATTATATTTTCTCCTTATATAATATATTTAGGTTAATAAAGGCAACCTATAATCCTTTATTGA
>VSSQ01000336.1_pt1 | contig 39271 bp, 58 predicted proteins | sample 4763081 | NCBI WGS metagenome assembly VSSQ01 (sample SAMN12137344, study PRJNA551015) | bioreactor metagenome | isolation source: SDC9 anaerobic chlorinated ethene degrading culture | place: USA: Knoxville, Tennesee | collected 2015-01-01
AACTACTAAAGAATATAAACAATTGCCAAACGGTGATTATAATAAAAAATATAAAGTTATAAGCAATACTTTAAATGTAAGAGAAGCTAGACCAGATAAGAATGGTAATCTAGCTAAAGTCAAATTTGTACTTAAAGAAGGAGCTATAGTAGAAGTAGGATATGTTAATAATGGCTGGGCAAGTATATGGGTAGAAGGTGACATGGGTTACATAAATAGTAGTAATAAATATATAACATCATTATAAATAAAATGGCTAGGTTGGATAATTAAATCCTTCCTAGCTATTTTTAAATTACTCTTCTTTTTCGATTATTATTTTATTGTCTTTGAATGTTAATTTAATATCTCTATTTTCAACATCTACAAAATATTAAATATTGTTTTTACTGCTAATACTAAAAATGCAATTAAACCAATCAACGAAACTATTCTTAAAAATAAGGTTAAATACAGTTTTTTCATATTGATTATGAAGGATAAATTTGTTATTATTTCAGTGAAGGGTTCGGATGCGACCCTTACCCTTCACCTTTAACTATATACCTCTTAGTGCTAGGATTAGAATTGCTATCCAGCCTACAAGAGATATTAACTTAATTGTGAGCTTTTCAAGTAGTTCAACTATCTTGATAAGCTCTTTTATTTTATCCCCCATTACCTCACCTCCTATAATATAATTATATCACCCTAGGGTGATAAAGTCAAGCGTTTTACAAAAATTAATTTACTTTTTTTGGAAATTTTATTTTATAAATTTTTTATAATAAAAAATGCTAGGTTAGATAATTAAATCCTTCCTAGCATTTTTTGCAATTATTTCTCTTTTGGGTTTCCATATTCTCTATACATTACAGACTCTTTTATAACCCAATCTCTACCAAACTTTTTACAATCAACATTTTCTACAATTTTACCATATTCAAGAGCCTTTCTAAGAGTAGAGCCATTTAATCCCCATTTTCTAGATGCATCTGAAAATGATAAAAGACCTTCAAAACTACACATTTACATCACCTTCCATAAAAATATACATATTACAGAAATACCTACTAACAAAGATATTACTTGAATTACCCTAGTAATTTTTTTAATTTTGTTTTCATCCATTTTATTTTTTCAAGAAATGTTATATTATATTAATAAGAAGAAAAGAAAAACTTTTTTAAATTAACTTATAAGGTTTGGGGGGATATCCCCCCGCCCCTTACTTAATAGTTGTGTATAAAGCTATTAAGCTAGCAATTAGTGAGATAATTGCTGTTATGAAGTTTAATTTACTTTCTGAGCTTACTTTGTTTTTCTTTTTCTTCTTATTTTTTTTCTTCATTTCTTTTACCTCCTTTCTATACTTTAATTATATCACCCTAGAGTGATAAAGTCAAGCTTTTTACAGAAATTAATTTACTTTTTTGGAAATTTTATTTCATAAATTTTTTATAATAAAAATAGCTAGGTTAGATAATTAAATCCTTCCTAGCCTTTTTGTAATTATTCTGTTTTTTCTATTACAATTTTACCATCTTTAAAAGTAACTAATACTTTTTTATTTTCTACATCGATTCCCATTTCTTTTATCCATGTAGCAGGAAGTGAAATTCTAGGGGTATAATATCCGTTTCCACTTTTACTAAAAGAAATATTTAATTCTCTTTTTTCTTCCATAATGTATCTCCTTTTATTTGATATTAACTATATAAATCTTAAAATTAAATTTATTATGCTTAGAACTAAAGCCAAATATAGGATTCTTTTTTCTTTTTTATCCATGTTTATTTAAATGCCTTCTATGTTATAATATAAGAAACAAAATATTTATACTTGGGATTAGTTGGTGTCTAATCCCAAGCCTTGATTTAGAAGAACTTATCTATGATAGTTTTTATTAAATCAAGTATTGTTATAACTAAGAGAATCTTTGTAGTTGTTGACTCCTGATTCTCTTTTTTGTTTTTCTTTTGTTTCTTCTTAGGCACTTTGTAACCTCCTTTCCTTTTTATTTATCTCTTACCTCCTTTCTATACTTTAATTATACCATTACGGGACGTAATGGTCAAGTATTTTCCAAAAATATTTTCATAAATTTGTAAAAAAAATACCAGGCTAAATACCCGGCATTTAAATTATTTATTTTTTAAAAATCTATGTCTATGTCATCAGCATCAACGTCAGCTGTTAATTCTATTTCTTGTATGTCTTCATCTTCTTTATTTGATGTTTTAGCAAGTACAGTTTCTATTTTTAAATTCTCTATCTTGTCAGTTAACTTTTCCAAAAGCTTTAGGGTTTCTAAATTAACATCAGTATTAGTGTTACTATTTTGTTTTAAAGCTTTTGAAACTATATCTTTTACAACTCTTCCTGGTTGAGTATGTAAAGATAGTTCTTCATATATCTTTCTATCTTCTTCATTATTCAAATAATATGTTAACCTTATTTCCTTTTTATTTACTTTTTCCATTTTGCATTCGCCACCTTTAGATTTGATTTACATAAACTTCTAACATCAGTATTAAATAATGCTTGTTTCAAATCTTTCTTAAATTCTTTCTGTAAAATCTTAGCACCTCCACCTGCAATTATGACGTTACATTGGTCAATGTCAGATGCCTTTCCTCTTATTTGATTAAGAAGATTCAAAGAAAATTTATCTACTATTGAAGTGAAATTATATTCATCTAATCCAATAACTGCTAATTCTCCATCAACATATTTTCTAACATCTTCTATACTTAACAGTTTTTTAGATTTAGACTGTATATCTGCTTGAATCTTATCGAATAATATCAATAAACCTTCAGAAATAGAATCGCCATTTACGAATTTCCCATTTTCATCTATAAAGATTAGTTCCGTAGTACCTCCACCAATATCAATTATAATTGTCTTAGCACCTTTCACTAACAACTCTTTTGGTGTTGTCTTGTATATTGAGTAACCTTCTGGCAATACTCCAACTTCTTCTATAGTTATATTCTTTTCTTCTCCATTTACAGTAACATTTACTTTGTTGTTAGCCATCATTACATTTTTCATTTCATCCTTGAAAGAATTGTATTGCTTAGCAGGTATACTTGTTATAACTTTTACATTACCACTTTTAGCAACCTTACCTAGTGCATAATTCATTATGTTTACAAAGTTCTTCTTTTCATACTTATATAAATTATTTTCAAATGTTCCCATTTCTACAACAAATGTTTCATTCCCAACTGTAAATATTTCATTTTCATCATCTAGTAGGTGATGATCTTCAGCTCCGACTATTCTTGTTTCAAATGTGTATTCAATATCTTCTACCATAACACTTGTTGTTATGTTTCCAACTTCTAAACTTACTATTTGTGACATTCATTTGTCCCCCTTAATTTTTACTATACTACGATTATATCGTAAAAAAGTCGTAATGTCAATTCCTCATCACGACTTTTTTACTACTTTATCGAAATCCATTTAAAAATATAATTTAATATGTTCCAAACACTGAAAGGGGTTTTATTATTTCCTACTAGGAAAATTCAAGATAATACTAATATAAGTTACAATAAAGCCTTTCATTATCTACATCTATTCATATTTCTTCATACCCTCATCTAATAAAAAGCAAAGTATATCTTGTACTTTATATTTACTATTTCTTTTACAAAAGTCTGCAAATTTCTGTTGAGTAGACTTATATAGTTTGAAGCTCCTAGTTAGAACTTCTTCATTATAATCAGGTATAATCATCTTATTTTGCTCATTTACTACTTTTTCACTACTTTGTAATTTGTACCATTCATAAACTTCATCTAGTTTATTATTCATATCTGTATAATTTAATATAATTTCTCCTAGAAGCTTGTTGTTTACTTGGTCGCCCTGTACTACTTTATTACTACTTTTGGATATAGACTCTTTATTTTCCGATTCATTGCCCTGTACTACTTTATTACTACTTTTAGGTATAGGCTCTTTATTCTCCGATTTGTCGCCCTCTACTACTTCAATAATACTTTCGTATTGATTACTCTCTTTATTTAATTCATAACCTATTTTTTTAAATCTATTAGCTATAGTTTTTCTTGAACTGATTATATTTTCCTTATCCAATCTTGATAAACTATATCCTTCTTTTAATTTTTTGTTAATGAAATGTATTTGCTCTATAACATCTAAATCATTTATATTCATGAAATCACCCCTCAAGCAAATTATAAACTACTTTAGTAGTCGTTTTGTATTATTTGCTTATAAATCAACTTATTTATGTATTTGTAGTTTAATTCATTGACAAAAATGATATAATATTAATATAAATATAAAAAAAAGGAAATCATAATCTATTGGTCTAGAGTGTGATTTCTATGTAATAAACTAACAAAGTTAATTCTTATCTAAATCACTCTTATTGCCAGTAAGAGTGATTTTTATTTTGTCATAAATAAAACAGATTAAAATTCCAGTAAAAATACTGTCTGAGTTATTTAATAAAAATGTTAAAATCTCCATACATCCACCCCCTTCCATTTGAGATTGGAAAGTTGGTCTTATCTTATGTATAGAAATCAATCACTCTTAGATTATAATTCCCTATACCTTATAGTATATCTCTTTGATATAAAAAAGCTAACAAATATATTTTATTATTTAATGATTTTTTTAAGTATATCAAATATACTAAAAGATGTTTTATTATAAACTTTATTGTAAGCAGCCTTCTTGGGATTTGTAATCCATCCCATACCTTTTTTACCATAACCAGGTATGATTGCTTTTTTAACAGTTCTCTTAGCTCTCCCTGTAGTCCTAGCAGATATACTTTTTTTAACGCTTGGTTTTCTTATTACACTTCTTGCCATTTTATTATTTCCCCTTTGAACTAATTATTTGATAATCTTTTTATTTCATCTTCTATTTGTTTTTCCCAAAATGGGTCACCTTCGATTACAGTTAAGAAATTATTAGCATTTACATTCTTTATAGCTTGCGCTCTTAAATCTTGATTAGATTCGCTTTCATTAGCTTGTACATCATCATTATTAAACTTATCTTGTTGACTCTCTTTTAATTTTTTCTCTAGTTCTTCATCTGAAAAATTCCTAAATGATTCATTTCCATAGTTAAAGTGGAATCGAGTTGGAGCTTTATTTGATTTTGTATTTTCACTTCTAGAAGTTGAAGATCCTGTTGCTTTAGTTTTATTTTTAGTTGCTTTTCTTTGTTCCTGGTCGTCATTATATTGACCTATAGTAAATATACCTTTGCTCTCTAAAGTCGCTAGAGTAGTTTTTATGTAAGCATATTTTTTGATTACACTATCTTCACTAGCACTAATAAATATTTGTTCAAATACTTCTAAGTCAAATTTATCTGCATTTTCTTTTAATAGTTTTAATGTATGTGGCATAACTCTTTTTTCTATCTTGAAAGATTTATACATTTCTAAAAGTTGTTTTTCTTTTTCGCTAACAACAACTACAACAGAATCATTATTTTGTTTTGTTATTATTTTGTTGTTATTATTATTTAGTAGTGTCGTGTCAGCCGTATCAGACGTAGCCGAATCCGTACTTTCAGTAAATGGTTGAACGGTAGTATTTTCAATTATTTCACCGTTATCACTTACGTTCATATTAACGATACGTGGCTTCGTATTATCGTAATTAGTTACGTCAATTGGAGTTTCAAAAACAGTATAGCTTAAACCTAAAACTTTACCTTGGTATCTATACTGAATTTTTTCCATGTAGCCAAATTTAAGTAATTCTTTTATTACTGTATATGTATGATCACGACCACAACTAGTGTGTTTAGTTAATTCATTTATATATATAATCCAATCATCTGGAAGACTCATTAAATATGAGTGAAGTCCTTTTGCTGCCCAAGTAAGAGAATTATCATTTATACAAGTTTTATTTATTACTACATATGGATTGTCTTTATTTTTCTCTACTCTCACAATATTTTTATTTTTATCAAATTTTTCTTTTAAAGCATTAAATATTTTATCTTTTGACATTTTGTTTTCCCCCTAAAATTAAAAAAACCTTGATACTTATATATCAAGGTTTAGAGGACGATTTTTAACAAATTTATTGAAAGATATCATTAAATGTGATATCATATTTACATAAATTAATAGAAAAAACCAGTCTACAAACTTACTTGATACGTACGAGGTATCTTGTCGGTGACTTTACGAAGGAGTGCTAATCCTTTGTTAGTCGGTAGGCTTTTTTTCTTATTTATTTTTATTTTTAATTTTGTTTTTTTTCTTAATCCAATAATAAAACTATTGCATGATTTTGTCAAATAAAAAATAAATAAGTAGTTTTCGTTTATTTAAAAGTTCTAAATACTCCTTTAACAATTCCTACTATCTCAACATTTCTCTCACCTAAAATAATAGGGTCCATAAATTCATTTTCTGGTTGTAACCTAACTAATCTTTTTTCCTTGAAAAATCTTTTAACTGTAGCATGTTCGCCGTTAATTAATGCTACTACAATCTGTGAATTTTCTGCATGACTAGTTTTATCAACTATGACAAGATCTTTATCTAATATTCCAGCTTTTATCATACTCTCACCTTTGACTTTTAATATAAAGTCATCTTTACCTTGAATTAAACTTGAAGGTAATGGTATGTACTCTTCTATGTTTTGTTCAGCTAATATAGGTTCTCCTGCTGTGATTTGACCAACAACAGGAATAGAGATAATTTCTTGATTGATACCTGTAACACCGTCTAAAGAATTACTATTTAATATTTCAATTGCCCTTGGTTTTGTAGGGTCACGTCTAATATAGCCTGATTTTTCTAAAACATTTAAATGCGAATGAACAGTTGATGTAGATCTTAATCCAACTCCATCACAAATTTCCCTAACTGAAGGTGGATAACCTTTATTTAACTGTTCTCTCTTTATAAACTCAAAAATCATTTTTTGTTTTTTTGATAAATCAAAATTCATACTCTGCTTTCCTCCTGAAAATAAAATTCTAAAAATGTTTGAAAAAAATAAAAAAGCTTGTTATAATTTAAATACCGAATACATGTGTGATGGTAGATAGAATTAACCGAACACATATTCTGAAATGTAATATTAATAATAACATACAAATATTAAAATATAAAGAAAAATTAAAAAAATAATAGAACGAATGTACTTGGGGGTGGATAACTAAATGTTTAGATATAAATTATTTAATGGAGACTGTATTGAGGTAATGAAAAATGAAATTGATGATAAAAGTATAGATTTAATACTATGTGACTTGCCATTTGGCGTCACAAACTGTGATTGGGATAATATAATAGATTTTGATTTGCTCTGGGAGCAGTACAACAGAATTATAAAAGATGATGGAGCTATAGTTCTATTTTCTATACAACCTTTTACAACTAAGTTGATTGCTTCAAATTTGAAAAACTATAAATACAGCTGGTATTGGGTTAAAAATAAATGTACTGGATTTGCATTTGCTAAACATCAGCCGATGCGTAAAGTTGAAGATATAAATGTATTTTATAAAAAGAAACCTCTGTATGTACCACAAGGATTAAAAAAGCTTGATAAGCCAATTATAAAAAAGGGGAAAAAAGTAAAAGTAGAAAGTATATATGATTCAACAACACTTGCAAAGGATCATATAGTTGAATATACAAATTACCCTAATAATGTTTTATATTTTGATAAAGAATCTAAAACAATACATCCGACACAAAAGCCAGTAGATCTTCTGGAGTACATAATAAAAACTTACACAAGGGAAAATGAAGTAGTACTAGATAACTGCATGGGTGGAGGAAGTACTGGGGTAGCAGCTGCAAATACAAATAGATGTTTCGTAGGAATTGAAATAGGTGAAAAGCACTTTAAAAATGCAACAAATAGAATAGAGAGAGCATATCTAAAAAAAGTTAGGAAATAGTTTTATGGATGAAAGAATTTATAAACTGGTTAGTAAAATAAAATAATTAGATAATGAAAAAAGTGATTATCTGTTATTTATAAAAATACAAATGATCACTTTTTTATTCGTTTAATTGTATATGATCTTAATTTGCTTCTGCCTAATAAATAATCCATAGATACGTTGAAATAATCTGCTATATTATTAAGTGTAATTTCATCTGGAAATCTCTCTGAATTTTCATAACTTGATATAGTTCTTTGTGATAAATTTAAAATTTTGCCAAGCTCATTTTGAGATATTTTTTTTTCTTTTCTTAATTTTCGTAAAGTATTTGAAAGCATATGAACCTCCTATTTGTATATTAATACAAAATAGAAAAAAATGTAATATATTGTGAAAATAGCTCGAAATGTGCTAAAATGTAGAAGAAGTTTGTATATAATTACGAAAAAACAACAAAAAGTATAAAATATAGAAGAATATATATTTGAAAAATAGGGAGGGAATATATTTTGAAAGAAGAATTAATTGGACTAATAAAAAAAATTGATGATGAAAGGATTTTAAGAAAAATTAAATGTATATTAATAGGAATTATTTATAAACAAAATAAAAAGCTAGATATTTAGTTATATCTAGCTTTTTATTTTGTTTATAAATTTTTCAATAAATATCCAGTCTTCATCATCTAGTTTTAACATTTCCTCAATAACCTTTTTCTTAAAGCTATCTTCTTCAGCTACTAACTTACCTACTAATATATTAAATTCATCATCAGATGATAATTTTTGGAACATTTCACCTTTACCAGTTCTTAGCCAATCTTCATTGACATTATAAGTTAAACATATTTCTTTAATGTTTCGTTCTGTTAGATTGATTAATCCAGATTCGATATTGCAAATATTGGATCTACTTAATCCTATTGAGTTTCCAAATGACTCTTGAGTTTTTTTCAATGATTTTCTTAATTCTTTCATTCTCGTTTTCATAAATTCACCTCATAAACATAATAGCATAAAATATTGACATTTACAAAACAAAAAACAATGAAATTACCTTTTAAGTATTGACAATAAACAAAATTATACATAAAATGACATTAACGAAACAAAAAAGGAGTGTTCTTATGACAGTAGAAGATAAAGAAAAAATATTAAAAAATATATTTGATAAAACAGACTTAATAGAAGAAGAAGATAAAGAAGTGATAATAGCGTACATTAGAGGAACAGTTGACACAAAAGAGAGGATAAAGAGAAATGAAAAAATAACAACATGTAAATATGAGGTAGGTTAAATTACATGTTGTTAAGACGCAGTAAAAATTAAATCAATAGCGAGTCTTTTAAAAGTCCAATAATGTGGCATTTAAAGGGCTTGTAATAGATATTAACAAGTCAACGAAAATATAACTTAGGATAGTAATATGACAAAAAAGAAAAACAAATATATAGAAAGTGATTATGAAAGATTACATGATCTAAAGATTAATACAGATGATGAATATGTAAATCACAATCTAGAGATAAGGAATAAATGTAATTATGTAACAAAAACAGTTACAGCAGGACCGATAAGAGAAGTAGAAATATATCCAGTTTATAAAAAAAATGAAATTCCAGATGAATGGAAACCTAAAAAGAGTAAAGAAGCTCAAAGAAACCTAAACGATAAAAATGCTAGAAAAAATTTAATAAGATTAATTAATACGAATTTTAGAAACGGAGATTATTTAATAACTCTTAATTATTCAGATGATAATTTACCTGCAGATCATGAAGCAGCAAAGAAGAATATGCAAAATTTTATTAGGAGATTAAATTATCAACTTAAAAAAAGAGATTTAGAAAAAGCAAAATATATATACATAACAGAGCATTCAGTGACAAATAAAATAAGATGCCATCATCATTTAATAATATCTACAGAGTTGCCAATTGATGAAGTTGAAGTACTTTGGAAGCTTGGAAGAAGAAATAATATGAAGAAGCTAAACTGTGATGAATTAGGTTTAACAGGTATAGGAACTTATTTAACTAAAGACCCAAAAGGTAAAAAAAGATGGTGTTCTAGTAATAATCTTAAAAAACCTGCAGTTACTAAAAGTAATACTAAGTTTAGTAAAAAGAGAGTACATACAATGACAAGATTCCAGCATCTTATCAAGCAAGATATGGAGAAAAAGAATCCTGGATATGTGTTAGTAGATTATGAAATACTCATAAATAAATTTAATGGAAGGCCTTATATTTATACAAGAATGAGAAGGCTTTGACAAAGAAATGAGGGGGAATACAAATGATAGTAAGTAAATATGTAATTCATGTTTTAGATGCAAACTCTAAAATAATCCTTAATGACTTCGAAGGTAAGAATAATTTTAGCACAGAGAAATTTATACAAAGGCAAGTTAAAAAAATAATGAAACATGATTTTCTTAGAAAAGCAAAATTTAATGACTATGAAAATAATTTAATTAGAAAGTGCTCTGATATTTTAAGCGAAGACAAAGATAATTTTTTAAGTACATCGAAAGAAGTTGCAAGTTATTTCTATGAAGTAATGGTCAATAAAGGAGAGCTTGAATCATGTGATTTATTAGTGGCATCTATATTAATAAAAGATATAAGTTATGTTGCTATTTTGAAACTTGATTATAAAAAATTACATAATCACATGATAGAATTCAAAGATGAAAAATTCAACATACAAATGATTGAAAATGAAATAGCGATACAAAATACATCTATACAACAAGCAGTAATAATACCTATAAACAACCTAGAAGCAGAATATGATTTATATGTTTTAGACATAAATGCTGAAAGAGAAGGCAGAACATCTACTTTTATAAAAGAGTTTCTTGATGCTGAAAAAGTAGAAGATGAAGCTTATTTAACAAAAGAATTTATAAGATTAACAAATATTTGGATAAATAACGGTATACCAGATATATTAGATGCTGAAGAAATAAGACGTTTTAGAAATGACATACTAAAGCACAACAATGTAATGGATCTAGAAAAGTTTTCAAAAGAAGTATTAGACTACGAGCAAGATGAACAGTTTAAAAGATTTTGTGAAAGTTATGGATGTGATAAAGATTTTACAATAAATCATAATGTAGTAGATAAGAAGCTTAGTAAAAGAAAAATACAAACTTTATCTGGATTTGAAATATCAGCTAGACTAGAAAATTTTGAAGATAGAAGTAAGTTCAAAATAGAAAGAAATGCAAATGGATTATATGACGTAATAATAAAAAATGTAGATTATCTCTATGACAAATAAATAAATCAAGGGGGAGCTTATGATAAATGAATTTAAAAATTTACTAAATAATCTTTGTAACGAATTCGGAACTAACAATGAAGTTGTATTAAAAGTAAGTCAACATATAGATGAATTGATAGTTACAGAGCAGAGAAATAGATTAAGTAAGATAAAAAATTCTAGTAAGTAAGTAGGTGATGTTATGAATATATTAGAAGCTGCAGATATAGTAAAAGACTTAGCAAATTGCATAGCTACTCAAAAAGGAATTACAGTACAGGAAGCTTATGAAGAAGCTATAGAGGAATTAAAGGAAATGCAAAAAAATAATGAGTCTTTAAATAATAGGGGGAATTAGAAACATGTTAATAGTAAAAATCAAATCACATAAAAGCAAGAAGGAATATAGATATAAGACTAAAAGAAATTTGTATCAAGAATTAAAGAATTTAAAATTTAGAGGTGTAGAAATATTAAATTTAAATTTCTATAGTAAAAGTCAAAGCTGGGGTAAATGTGAAAAATTAATAGTTATTACTGAATAAAGGAGATTATCAGAGTATGAAACAAGGCAAGAAACTAAATAGAAAAATGAAAGTGTTTCTAGAAGATAAGGGACTTAATCCTAATGACTACCTAGTAGAAAGAAAGACTTCTACGGAAGTTAGTTTCATAAATAAAAAAACTAATAAAGTAACTTATTTTCAATGTGACTGGGGGAAAGTGTAATGTTTTTAGGATTATATACAAAAAAAGAAGTGAATAAAGAAAAGTTGAAATCTTACCAAAATGGATATGATGATGGAACTATTTTTACAAAGGATTTAATAGAGCAATCAAACTTTAAATCTGCAAAAATCTATGAACTAGTGGAAGAAAATAAAGAACTTAAATGTAAAGATAAAGCTGAAAGACAGGAAAAAGTTAGACAGATAGAAGCAATAAAAAATAGAACTAAAAAGCATAGGGTAAAGAAAAAATGTGAAGCTAGATTACAAAAAATTAGACTGGGGATATAGAACTATGATAAAAAATGGAAGATGCACGAAGTTTGAATTAAATGAAAGTACAGGTAGATGTAAATTTTATGGTGGAAGTTTAGAACATTTAGCAGCTTGTTATACTAAGTGCAAAAAAAGAAAAATAGCTAAGAAAGATAAAAATAAGATAGCTTTAGATAAATGTATAACAGGTGTAATAATTGAATAATTAGAGGTTATTAAATGAGTTGTCCAATTTTAAATGGAAAGATAGAACAGGAATTAAATTATAAATTATCAGATAAAGAAATTTATAATTTTTGTAATAATGGATGTAGTGTAATATGTGAGCAGTTACTTAGAGAATACATAACAAAGCAAATTAATAAATTAGGAAATTTACCAGGGCAGGTGAGCTGGGGAATATGAATAAGATAATAGAATTATTAATAGTGTCTATACTTGCATCTATTGTAGTTAAAGTAGTTATAAAAATTTGTAAGGAGATAAATAGAATATGAATCATGTAGCTTTAGTTGGAAGATTAACGAAAGACCCAGAATTAAGATTTACTCCAGGAGATGGAATACCTATAGTAAATTTTACACTGGCAATAAATAGAGGATATAAAAATAAAGAAGGTAAAAGTGAAGCAGATTTTATTTTCATAGAAGCTTGGAATAAGCAAGCTGAAAATATAGCTCAATACTGTTTTAAAGGAAGTTTAGTAAGTGTTCAAGGAAGTTTAAGGGTTGAAACATACATGCATCAGGAGCAGAAAAGAAGTATAACAAAAGTAAGAGCTAACTATGTTGGATTTTTAAGTTCAAGTAATTCAGATAATAATAGTTCAGAAGGAGCTCCTACATTTACACCTAGTTTTGAAGCACCTGCAGGTTTAGATCCTAATGGGTTCCAAGCTATAGATGATGACGAAATACCATTTTAGAATTTAAATATAATTTTTATTTAAGGTACCGACATTAATGTCGGTAGCAGGAGGGGATTAAAAGTTTTGGATGAAGATAAAGAAATAATAAAAAATTATAGTTATGGAGTTAGTAAAAATGGAGATATAGATATAAATTTTTATAAAGGTGGAGGAAAGTTTTCACAAATAATAATTGAAAACAAAGAATTAGAAAAAATGTATGAGTCAGCCAAAATAATGAAAAAAGCAGTTTTTTTCGGATTATTTAATAATAAATAAAATAATTCATTTATATAATAGGGGGAAAGAATTATGGCAATAAGAAAATATACTAAAGCTCAAAGTATAGTAGCTACAAAAATTGCACTTGATGGAACAACATTACAAAATAATCAAGTTAAAAATATAAAAATGAGTAAAAAGAAATTTAAAGAGTATGTAGAAGGTATCGGAAAAAGAGAAATTAAGTTTATAAGTAAAGAAGAGGAAACAAAGTGATAAATAGAACAGAAAAAGCTGTAAATCTAATAATTAATTATATAAATAATATCATAATGAAAAATACTGTAAAAAGTAATATAAATGAAGTTGAGTTTGAATTTCGTGATAAAGAAGATTGTTATAAAACAGATGAATTTAAGCAGCTATTAGATGGTTATTGTAAAAAGAATAATATTACTTATGAAATGAATGAAGTAAGTGAACGTATAGCACATTTCAAGATGAAGCTAAACTAATTTAAAGGTGGAGATATGAAACATAGGGTTTTGAGTATAAATGGACAAGATGATTTAATTTATGAAAACTTGTTAAGATTGGGAGAATGTATTGTAACAAATAAATTAAGGCCAATGAACCATTATTTAAGTTCTTTTTACAACAAAAAAGAAGAAAGAGAAAGATTTGAAAAGATAGATTATATTAGAGAATTAGGAACAATGACTGATGCAGAATTTGAAATGTGGCTTTATAGTTATAAAAAGAAAATGAATAAGAGTAGATCATATGGTCCTAAAACAAAAGTTATTAATAAATATGCAGGTACTAAACAAGTTTATGAAAATATGAGAGAAGCTTGTGAAGATAATAATATAAGATATAGCAACTTAGTAGAATTATTTAATACTGAAAAAACAAAGAAAGTAAAATATAAAGGCTTAATATTTGAGAAAGTAAAATAACTTATTTGATAATATAAGGTTAATGCAGTATTATATTAGCTTTGTATTATCAAATGAGTATCAAATGAAAAGGTGGATATAATGAGGAATTTAATAAAAATAAAAACAGAAGATAATGTTGTTTACATAGGCAAGAAACAAAAAGATTCAATGGAGCTTAGATGTAGCAATTGTAATGTAGTAAAAAATGAAGGTGAAATAACAGTAGAAGTTGACAAGGGAACTGGATTTAAAAAGTATAAGTGTGATAATTGTGGGAGTTCAACATTTACACCACAAATAGATTTAGAAGAAATACTATAAAAGGAATTTAGACACTATGAAGATTAACAAAGAGACACAAGAGCAAATTGCAATAATGGATTGGTGTAGATGGCAAGAGAATCACTATCCAGAACTAAAAATGATTTTCCATATAGTTAACGAAGGAAAAAGAAGCTCTAGAGTTGGAGTAGAATTACAAAAAATGGGAATGAAAAGAGGTATTCCAGATATTTGTTTACCTGTGCCGAATGCTGAATATCATGGCTTATATATAGAGCTTAAAGCAGATAAGACAAAAAGGATAAGTAAAGAACAAAAAGAATGGCTAGAAAAGTTAAGTAGTTATAGATATAAAGCAGTTAGAGCCAATGGAGCAGATGAAGCTATAGGAATAATAAAGGAATATTTAAATATCAAGGAGCGATGGTAATGGAAATAAGAAAAGATAAATTCGTGAGAACTTTAAATCCCCAAAAGCCTATAAAACCTATATATAAATTAACACCATTTGGAATAGCTTTGAGAGATATAAGAATTAGTAGAAAAGAACTTATATATGATATGAGTTTAAAATTAGGTACAAAACCTTCTGATATAACAAGTATTGAATTAGGCGAAATAAAAGTATCAAGAAAAATGTTAAAAAAAATTATTAAAGAATATAACTTACAAGACAATGAAAAGCAATATATCATAAAAACTTATATACAATCAATTAAGAAATAAAGGAGATAAAAATTATGAGTTGTAGATGTGCAAAATTTGATAGTAATAGTTTTAGATATAAATGTAGTGTAAGTGGTGATGGATGTATGTTTATGATACCAGATGAAAAACTTTGCTATGAAACATATGGAGAAGGACCACTAGATTATGAAAATGGTGAGGTAGATTTAAATAAAGATGAAGAATAATAGTGGAGGGATATTATGAAACTAAATAAAACAGTAATTATAACTTTAAGTGCAGTAGTAATGACTATAATTCTTTGTGTATTCGCTACACAAGGAGTTCAGAATAAAGCAATAGGATTAGAAGAACAAATATTAACTGCATCATCAGATATAGAAGTTCAAGAAAAAAGAAGAGTAGATTTAATTTATAACTTAGTTGATACAGTTAAGGAATATGATAAACATGAAGCAGAAACATTGAAGAATATAGTTGAAGCTAGAGGGAGTAAAGGTGGAGATATATCAGATGTAACTACTGTTTTAAGTGCTGTAACAGAAGCTTATCCAGATTTAAAATCTAATGAAAATTATAAACAGCTTATGACAGAATTAACAGTAACAGAAAATATGATGGTTGACTATAGGACCAATTATAATAAACAGATAAAAGCATATAACAGATATGTTAGAAAATTTCCTAATAGAATGATACTAAACTTATTAGGTTATGAAACAGTATCTTATACATACTTAGAATATAATTCTCCTTCTAATGCTCCAAAGGATTTATTCAATGAATAATATTGAAATTACTAAAAGAGAAATAATTGTTAGTATATCTATATTGGCAATTATGCTTATAATTGGAGTTCTAGTCGGAGATAAGGTTAATGAATATCAACAAGATAAAGAAGCTCAATATAATAAAGCATTTAAAATAACTAAAGATGCTGAATTGTTTACATATGCTATGAAAACTAATATAGGTAATGCTTTAGTAGAAGGTGAATTAAAAGCAGATAAACCAGTTAATTATAAAGATGAAATAGATGGAGAATATTTAGTTTTAGAAAAAATAAAAGAAAAATATACAATGCATACCAGGGTAGTAACGTATACCGATAGTAAAGGAAATACTCATTCTAAAACAGAAACTTATTGGACATGGGACAAAGTAGATCATGATATTAAAATGGCTAAAAGTGTTATCTTCTTAGGTATAAATTTTGATACTTCTAAATTTGATTTACCTAGTACTAGTTATATTGATACTGTGAATGGTGGTTATCATATAAGATACAAATTTTATGGATTAGAGTCAAAATTTAATGCTACTATATTTGGAAATCTTAAAAATAACACTATAGCTAATGACAATATAAAAGTATATAAGAATATGACAGTAGCGGAGACTTTAGAAGAAGTAACTGGAAATATATCAATTATATTGTTTTGGGTTTTATGGATATTAATTACAGTAGGTATTGTAATTTTATTCATGTATCTAGATAATAATTGGTTAAATACATAAAATTAGGTGGGATATACATGATAACAAAAATAAAAATAAATGGAATAGATTTGATAGAAATAAAAAGCTATATTCCATTTGAACTTAGAGAAAAAATAAAAGTACTTGGAGAAGAGTATATAATAACATCAATATCGAGTGATTGTAACGTCATAGAGATAGATTGTGAAAATGCTTCTAAATACGATGAGTGGAAATAGATTAGTTATAACTGGAGGGAATATATGAAGCTAAAAGAATTATTAGCAGTTAGCAAATTTGAGGAATATAATTTAGGGTTTGGAAGCTTTACAAAAGAAGAAATAGAGATGGATCATAAAACATTCTTAGATAAAGAAGTAACTTCTATAGTACCAAGACCTTATACTGTACGAAAATTTTTAAACAAGAAAATGTATACAACTGTTTTAGTTGATGCATTAGTATACCTTAACGGTTTAAACAATATAGAAGCTAAATAACATAAAATTGGGTGGGATATAAATGACAGAAGAAATGACAGATATTAAAAAGATGGAAGAGTTATTTAAAAAGTATAGAATGTTAAAGAATGAAATAGAAGGCATAAATATAAGTATAAAACATATAGGCCAAAGAGGTATGGAGTATAGTGGAATGCCACAAGCTACAGGCATTAGTGATAAAGTACAGAAAAACTATAATGAACTTGAAAAGCTTAAAAGAGAAAAATTTGATAAAGAAATAGAAATAGAACAAGTAGACAATATGTTAAAGCTACTAACTGAAGAAGAGTATAAAATAATTAAATTAAGATACTTTGACCAGTTAGAAATAGTCAAGGTTGCTAGTAAAACTAATATGCATATAAATACTTATTATAATAAAAGAGCAATAATATTTGACAAAATAATACCTTATGCAAAATATTTTAAACTAATAAAATGATGAATGTATAAAATTTGGATATATATTGTGTAAAGTATGTAAACTTATTGTATTTAAGACGAGCTATAATTATAGTATGTCATATTACTAATAAACAGATTGTTGATAAAATAATAATCATAAAGAAAGCATCTAAAAAGGTGCTTTTTTTATGTAAAAATGCAGGCATAGAACTAACTATTTTATGTCTACTTTTATTTAAACCTTAGTAATATAGTGACTTAAAGTATATTACTAAGGTTTAAATAAAAGGTTATGTCAGTGATTATGTCAGTGATAGATATAAAAACAGCTAAAAAATATAAAGAAGTATATAAATATTTGTAAGCCTATTTAAAAGATTTAGAGGAGGTATTTATATGATAGTAACTTGTAATGAATGTAATAATACATTTGAAATCAATTGTGATATGAAGCTAATAAATGATATAGAAGTAACTTACTTTAAATGTAGTGAATGTAATAAGTTATATATTATTTGTTGTGTTGATGAGTATATAAAGAAAGAACAAAGAAGATATAAGAAGTTAAAGAATGAAGTACTTAAGAAGATATGCCATAATAATATAACACTACATAGTGACACACTAAAGAAAAGGATGCTTAAAGAAAATGCTTTTAAAGATTTGTAATAAGTGTGGCAATGTGATTCAATATCCAAACAGATATTGTAGCTCATGCGCAGTTAAAGCAGAAGAACGTAGGAAAGAAGATAAGTTAAAAGCAGATAAGAAATATAATAACAAAAGAGATCCTAAGTATATTCGCTTTTATAATTCAACACCATGGAAGATATTATCATTAAAGTATAGGCAAGACAAAGAGTATAAGTGTGAGGTATGTGGTAAGTATGCAACTGAAACACATCATCTAATGCCTATACAAGTTGAAGAAGGTTGGGACAGAAGGTTAGACTATACAAACCTACAATGCCTTTGTATTGAGTGTCATAATAAAATCCACCGAAGGTTTCAACAGAAGAAACGTAGAAGGTAGGGGTGGGTTAAAAAGTTTTTACCGTTTCCTGGGGAAACGGTGCAGGGGAGGTCTTTGTACAAAAAAGCCCGTTTTTAAAAATTTAGAGAAGGAGGTGGCTAACTTTTGGCAGGTAGAAATAGAGAACCAGTAGATTTAATTCTTGCAAAAGGTAAATCTAAACATCTAAATAAAGAAGAAATCGAAAGAAGAAGGAACTCTGAAATCAAGGCACCAGCTGATAATGTTGAACCGCCTAGATATCTAAATAAAAAACAAAAAGATAAATTTGAAGATATAGCGAATCAATTAATAGTATTAGATATAATGTCTAACTTAGATTGTGATGCACTTGCAAGATACATAATTGCATTAGATTTATATATTTCAATAAGCAAAAAACTTCAAAAAATCATAGTAAATGGTGATATTACTGAAATAGATAATGTATCAAGATTACAAGATAGATATTTTAAACAATGTAGAATGTCGGCTAGTGACTTAGGGTTAAGTATAACAAGTAGATGTAAGCTGATAATTCCTAAACCACCAGAACCTAAAAAAAATAAATTTAGTGAGAAATTTGGTAGTAGATAATGGAAGCTTTATTATGGGATAGGGCAACAGCTCATGCAAATGTAGTAGTAAGTGGTAAAGTAATTTCAGGAATATTACATAAATTAGCTTGTCAAAGGCACCTTAATGATTTAAAAAAACAAAATACAGAAGAATTTCCTTATTACTATGATCCAGATATGGCAAATAGAGTTATAGACTATGCTGAAACCTTAGTTATTGCTGAAGGAGATGAACCAAAGCCTGTTCAACTAATTGATGAACAGGCTTTTGATATTGGAGTAACCTTTGGGTGGTTCAAAACTACAAATAATAAAAGAAGGTTCAGACGTAGGTATAAATCAGTTGCTAGACAAAATGGTAAAACATTTGAGAATGGTATTATGGGTACTTATATAGCAGGATTTGGTGGTTATAACTTTGGTAAATTATTTACAGTAGCAACTAAAAAGAGACAGGCTCGCCTTGCTTGGGAGGAAATGTCTAAGTTCATAACGGTAGATGATGACTTAGAAGAACTTTTTAAAGTACAAGATTATAAATCATTAATTACTGCATTAGAAACAAATTGTACAATAGAAGCATTATCTAGAGAATCTGGCTTAGATGATGGTTTTAGAAGTATATTTGCTTCTATAGATGAAATACACCAACATAAAGATAATAAAATATATAAAGCTATTTACAACGGAACTAGGGCACTATCTGAAACGCTTGTATCAATGATAACTACAAGAGGTGATAGGCTTAATAGTTTTTGTAAAGAAATGGATGACTATTGTATTAAAATCCTTCAAGGTCTTACGACTGCAGAGGATTTTTTTGTTGATATATATTCATTAGATCCAGAAGATGATATTTGGGATGAAAAGAACTGGATAAAGGCGAATCCATTTATTTGTTCTAAACCAGAAGGTATTGAACAGTTAAGAATAGATGCTGAAACTGCTAAAGAAATGGGTGGAAGTGATCTAAGGGACTTTATAACAAAATGTCTTAATATGTGGGTTCAAAATACAGATGATTTATTTGTAAATCCAGAAAAATGGCAAAAATGTGCTACCAAAGAAACACTTGAAGAAAAAAGAGGTAATAAGTGTTGGGTAGGACTAGATTTATCAAGTGGTGGAGACTTAACAACTTTAGCACTTGAATTTGAGGAAGACAATGAAGAGTATTATGTATATTCTCACTCATTTATGCCTAGAGGTAGACTTGAAGAGCATATAGAAACCGACTTAGCTCCATATGATTTGTGGGAAGATAAAGGCTTATTAACTGTAACAGGTGGAAGTGGTGACTATAAAAATGATTATAAATTTATAATAAAACATTTAAAGGAACTACAAAGTGAATATGACTTACAATATCAAGGCATAGGGATAGATCCACATAATGCCGATGGAATTTTATCTGATTTAGAAAGTTTCGGATGTCCTATTTTAATAGTTACTCAATCTGCAAAGTTTTTAAATGATGCTACAGAAGATATTCAATTAGCTGTAAAATCTGAAAAAATTAAATATGATGAAAAGAATGAATTATTAACTTGGAGTGTTACAAATGCAAAAATAGTTAAAAACTCATTTGGTGAGAAAAAAATAGATAAAGAGCCTAGAGCTAAGTTTAAGAGAATAGACCCAGCGGATGCTTGGGTTGATGCTCATACAACTATGATGAAATATAAAACAAAAGAAGTTGTTGATGTAAAAACTGAACTTGAAAAATATCTTGAAAAAATGGGATGGAAGAAATAACTATGAAAGGCGGTGAGAATATGAAAATAGCAAAAAAATTTAAAAATGCATTTAAAGCTTTTAGGCAAACAGGAACAGATATGTCATTAGAACAATTAGTTGATTTTTTAGGACTTAAAGGAATTGACAAGGAAGATTTATCAGAGGCTACTTATTTTGCATGCATGAAGGTTCTTAGTGAAAGTATAGGAAAATTACCTTTAAAATTACTTTCTTACAATGATAAAAATGGAGTAATAGCAGCAAGACAACACCCATTATATAATGTTTTAAAAAATAGGCCAAATAAGTTCATGACTGCTTCAACATTTTGGAGTACTGTTGAATTTAATAGAAATCACTATGGAAATGCATATTGTTTAATTGAAGGAGCAGGAAATAACATTCAACTTTGGATTTTAGATAATACAAGAGTTCAAGTTTGGTATGATGATGCTAAATTATTGGGTGATAATGAAGCTATTTATTATTTATACTCTACTGGTTCTAAGTCTTATAAATTTTCAAGTGAAGAAATACTACATTTTAAAGGCTCTAATACTTTAGATGGGATAACAGGTATTTCTGTTAGAGAACAATTAAAATCTACTATTAAAGGAAATATCAAGTCTCAAGAGTTACTAAATAAATTATATGATAGTGGATTTACTGCAAAGGCAGTTGTTCAATATACAGGTTCATTGAGTGACGAGAATGTTCAAACATTTATTGAAGGAATTGAAGAATATGCGACTGGATCATTAGAGCATAAAGGAATAAAAAATATTATACCTGTGCCTTTAGGTTCAACTCTTACACCTTTAAATATTAAATTAGCAGATAATCAATTCATTGAGGTAAAGCAGTATAGTGCTTTACAAATAGCAAGTGCGTTTGGTATTAAACCTTACCAAATTGGTGATTATTCTAAATCAAGTTATGCAAGTGCAGAAGCACAACAATTAAGTTTCTACGTTGACACCTTATTATATATAATTAAGCAATACGAAGAAGAAATATCTTATAAATTACTTAGTAATGAAGAATTAAATCAAGGTTTACACTGCAAATTTAATGTATCTGTAATACTTAGAGCAGATTTAAAAACACAAATAGAAACATTATGTAGTGCAGTTGGTAACTTTATTTATACACCGAATGAAGCAAGAGCATTGCTTGACCTTGAAGCTAAAGAGGGTGGAGATAAATTACTAGGTAATGGTGCTGCTATTCCAGTTGAATTAGCTGGAATACAATACATGAAAGATGACAATTTAGAGGAAGGAGGCAATAAATCATGGATAAAGAACTTTATAAGAGAAACCTTGAAGGAAATGAAGGATGCAGCATAATTCAAAAAGCTGCACAAGTACAAGCTGGAGAAATAACACCTAAAGAGCTTACACAAATTAATAAATTAACTCTAGAGCCTTTGGCCAAAGAAGATGTTTTTACATTCAAAGTTGCTATGTGTGATAATGAAATAGATAGACAATATGAAGTATTTCCATTAAAAACACTTCAAGAATTTCAAAAAATGTATATTGGAAAAACTATGATAAAGGATCATAGGCGAACTGCAGATAATCAAGTAGCAAGAATATATAATACAGAATTACAACAAAGTTCTAAGACAACTAAAACAGGAGAATTATATACTCAATTAGTTGCACATTGTTACATGTTAAATAATGAAGCTAATAAACAATTAATTTCAGAAATTAAAGCTGGAATTAAAAAAGAAGTATCTGTAGGGTGTTCTGTAGAAAAAGCTGTCTGCTCAATTTGTGGTACTGACAATAGAAAAGACTATTGCAGGCATTACTGGGGCAGAGAATATGATGGCAAAACTTGTCATTTTAAACTTGATACAGCAAAGGATGCATATGAATTAAGTTTTGTAGCAGTTCCAGCTCAACCTAAAGCATCAACTATAAAAATGTATGGTGCTGAATATAAAGACTTTACTGAAAAAGAAGAAAATCAAATAAATGAAAAACAAAATAATAATTTAGAAGATAAAGAATCTGAAATTTTAGTGAGATTAAAATTTATAGATTCTTTTTTATTTACAAAAAAACAATTGGAGGAATAAAACATGAATAGAAAAATGAGAGAATTATTTACTAAAATAGAGCAAAAGCATCTATTAGCAAAAGGATTTATGGAAGGTGAAAACAAAGATTTAGAAAAAGCTAACTCTTTATTAGATGAAGCAGATGAATTACAAAAAGAGTTTGATATAGAAGAAAGGTTATTTAATGCCGCTAAATCTAAAAATACACCTACTGAGGATGATTTAGAAAAAAGTAAAAAACAATCTAAAGAAAAAGATGTTATAAAAGAGTTTGCAAATGCAGCAAGAAGTGGATTTAGAACTAAATCTATGAATGAAGGAACTCCTGCAGATGGTGGGTATACAGTTCCTGAAGAAATATTAACAGAAATTAATAAATATAGGGAATCAAAGAGATCCTTAAAAGATTTAGTAAAAGTTGAAACAGTCACTACAAATAAAGGTTCAAGAACTTTTAAGAAAAGAACTCAACAAACAGGATTTACTAAAGTTGGTGAGGGTGGAAAAATAGGAGCAAAAGCAACTCCAAAATTTGAAAGAGTAGATTATGAAATAGATAAATATGCTGGATACTTCCCTGTAACAAATGAATTATTATCAGATTCTGACCAAAATATAGTTGATGAATTAACTCAATGGATAGGTGATGAGTCAAGGGTTACAGCTAATAAATTAATATTAGAGGTAATAAAAACTAAAGAAGCTGTAGCATTAAATGGTTTGGATGGAATAAAAGAGGCCTTAAATGTTAAATTAGGACAAGCTTTTAAACCTACTTCTAAAATAATTACAAATGATGATGGTTTACAATATTTAGATACATTAAAAGATTCAGATGGAAAGTATGTCTTACAGCCAGATCCTACTCAACCAATGGCTCAAAAATTATGTGCTGGTGCTAATAGTATTCCTATAGAAGTATTACCAAATGAAGATTTAGTAACTACTGAAAATAAAATACCATTTATAATAGGTGATTTATATGAAGGTATATGGTTCTGGGATAGACAACAAATGAACATTAAAATGTCAGATGTTGCAGTTATAGGTGACTTAAATGCTTATGAAGAAGATTTAACTTTATTTAGAGCTATAGAAAGAGAAGATGTAACTACAAGAGATGAAAAAGCATTTGTTAATGGATATATAACAGTTACTGAATAGGTATAAACTATGATTACTATTGAAGAAGTAAAAGTATATCTAGGAATAGATTATGCTGATGAAGGGATAGATAAAAGGCTTGAACATTTAATAAAGGTTTCTTCTGAGTATCTAAAAGGTTCTATTGGTGGTGATTTTGATTTGAGTGACTATCGTGCTAAGGAATTGGCATTGATAGTCATTTCTGATTTATACGACAATCACGATTTGAATGCTAAAGTAAGTGGAACTGTAAGAATGTTAGTCAATGATTTTTCATTACAATTAAGAATGGAAATGAGGCGAAAGAATGGTATTTGATAGACCTATTATTATTCAAAAAATAAATGAAGATACTGAAACATGGCAGGATTATTTACCTTGTCATTGCAGGTTGAATAAAGCTGGATATAGTGAATCTCAAAATACAGGTTCAATAAAATCTAAAGCAAAATTAGCATTTGAAGTTAGATACTGTCCTCCACTTGAGGATATTTTTTTAAATACTCAATTATACCGAATAGTCTATAAAAATAATAATTATAACATTATTGATTATGACGATTTTATGTTTAAACATAAGACGATTAAATTGATAGGAGAGTCGTATTAATGAGTAATACTATAGTAATTGATGCATTAGCTAATGAAATTGAATCTTTATTAAATAGTTATAATAATGAAATTATAACTGGTGTAAAAAAAGAAACAAAGATAGCTATGAAAGAATTAGTTAAAGGCACGAAAGCAGATGCTCCTGTAGGTAACAGAAGAAACAAACATTATAAAGATTCAATCACTTCAAAAAAGGTTGCTGAAAACAATGATAGGTTAATTATGAAATGGTATGTAAAAGGTTCTGAATATAGACTTTCACATTTACTAAATGATGGCCATGCCACTCGAAATGGTGGGAGAGTAGAAGGAGTTAAGTTTATTTCTAATAATGTTAACAAAATAGAAAGATTATATATTACAGCATTGAAAGGAGTAATTTTAAAAAGTGGTTAAAGATATTTTGAATACTATAGGTATTCCATATAAACAAACAAGATTTTTAAAGGCGCCTTCACAAAGTTACATAGTATATTTTCATGATTATGAAGTCAGAGGGGCAGATCACAAGAACTTAATAAAAGAAAATGATATTACTTTAGAATTATATTCATATTCAATAGATGAAAAGTCTGAATCATTAATTGAATGTGAATTGAACGAAAGAAATATTGAATATAAAAAGCAAAGTTCATATTGGATTGATAGTGAACAGTTATATCAAACAATTTATGAATTTAACTATATAGAAAAAGTTTAGGAGGAAATATATAAAATGACAACATCTAAAAATGAAAAAATAACACTTGGAAGTGGTAAATTATATGCACTTTTATATAATGGAACTTTACCGGAAATAGAGACTATAGTTGTTGAAGAAAATAGACTTGGATATATACAAGGTGGAGCGACACTTGAGTATAAACCTTCGTTTTATGAAGCTAAGGATGACTTAGGTTATGTTACTAAAACGATACTAACAGAAGAAGAAGCAACTTTAAAATCTGGCATAATGACATTTGATGGTGGAACATTAAATAAATTGTGTGATACTGCAAGGGTTAGTGAGGACAAGGCTAAAGGCCTAAGAACAGTAAATATAGGTGGTGCAGGTAACCAAAAACAAGAATCTTATGTTATATTATTCCATCACGAAGATAAGGCTGATGGAGATATTTATGTAATGATTGTAGGTAATAATCAAAGTGGATTTTCACTATCATTTGCAAAGGATAAAGAAACTGTAATAGATGCAGAATTTAAAGCTAGACCTATGGATACAGATGGAACACTTATAAAATATATAGAAGAAATAGAAAAGGTAGAAGAATAAAATAAATTAAGTATAGAAAGGGCAGGAAAAATATTTCCTGCTCTTTTATTTTGGGAGGATATTATGACAAATTTAAATTTTAATAACGTAAAGAAAACGTATATGACAATAACATTGCCAGATGATGAAAATACAAAGTTAATGATAATGACACCTACAAAATCAATATTGGATAAGTTAATCGGAATGGAAGAATTTATATCTGGAGTTGATGAAGTTGGACCAGGCGTTTTAGATGATCTATACAACGTATGTGCAGAAATAATGAATAGAAATAAGGCTGGAAGAAAAATAACAACTGAATATATTTCAGAAGTATTAGATTTTGAAGATTTAATAATTTTCTTTAATGCTTACATGGAATACGTTGGGAGTGCTTCTAATTCAAAAAACTAGTTATCCCCTATTACCCTATGCAAGAGGAATTAGGGGGACATAAATATAGCGTTGAATCTTACTGGGAGCATATGGTGCATGATTATTCTGGATTAAATTTTTTTGAAATTCAGAATTTAGATTATATAGATTATCTAACGTTAAGGAGGGATGCATTCATAACTAAGATGAATCAATCTGAAAAAGGACAAGAGTATTTAGATAATGCCTATAGACTAGAAGAAACAAAACCGAATAGAGAAAAATTACGTAAGAATTTCGGAAAGGAGGTATAATATGGCCGGTTCTATAAAAGGAATAACTGTTGAAATCGGTGGTGATACTACCAAACTTGGTAAAGCTCTTAATGATGTAAATACACAATCACGAGGTCTACAAAAAGAATTAAAGGGCGTTAATACACTTTTAAAATATGATCCTTCTAACGTTACTCTTATAAAACAAAAACAGGACTTACTAAATCAATCTGTTAGTAGTACAAAAGAAAAGCTTAATAAGTTAAAAGAAGCTCAAGCTCAAGTTCAAGAACAGTTTGATAAAGGCGAAATTACAGAAGAACAATTTAGAGATTTTCAAAGGGAAATTGTTGCTACTGAACAAAGATTGCAAGGTTTAGAAAGAGAAGCTAGAAGCTTTGGATCAACTGCAAGTGCTAGTTTAATTAGTGCAAGTGAAAAATTAAAACAATTTGGCGACAAAGCTGTAAATGCAGGTAAAAAGTTATTACCAGCTACTGCTGTAGTTGGAGCTATAGGAACTGCAGGTGTTAAAACTGCAGCTGAATTTGAAGGTTCAATGTCTCAAGTAGCAGCAACTATGGGTATGACTGCTGAAGAAATCAATAATGGAAGTGAAGACTATAAAAAATTAGAGCAAGCGGCTAAAGATATGGGTAAGGCAACTATGTTTAGTGCAAGTGAAGCAAGTGAAGCATTAAATTACTTAGCACTTGCTGGTTATGATGTAGATAAATCAGTTTCAACCTTACCAACGATACTAAATCTAGCAGCAAGTGGTGGCATGGATTTAGCACTAGCATCAGATATGGTAACGGATGCTATGTCAGCACTTTCGCTTAAAACAGATGAAGCTGACAGTTTTGTTGATAAAATGGCTAAGACTTCTCAAAAATCTAATACAAATGTACAGCAATTGGGTGAAGGTATTTTAACAGTAGGTGGAACAGCTAAGGTTTTAGCTGGTGGAGTTACTGAAATGAATACTTCTCTAGGAATTTTAGCAGATAGTGGAATAAAAGGTGCAGAAGGTGGTACTGCACTTAGAAATATGATACTTTCATTATCCTCTCCAACTGATAAGGCAGCTGGTTCTATGGAAGAGCTAGGTTTAAAGGTATTTGATGCACAAGGAAATATGAGACCTTTGAATGAAATATTTAAAGATTTAGATGGTTCTTTAGGTAAGCTTACTCAAGAGCAAAAAACAAAAGCTTTAAGTAACATATTTAATAAAGTAGATTTAAAATCAGTAAATGCTCTACTTGCAAATAGTGGTGAAAGATTTGATGAGTTAAGCGGATATATAGATGATTCAGAAGGTGCAGCAGCAACTATGGCTGATACAATGCAAAACAATTTAAAAGGTCAAATAACTACCTTAAAATCTGCAATCGAAGGTATATTAATTGAAATAGGTAATGCATTGCTTCCTACTATAAAAAATGTAGTTAGTGCATTACAAAGTTGGGCAGACTGGTTTTCAAATTTAGATCAACCAGCAAAAAATATGATCATAACAATAGGATTGATTGTTGGCGCAATTGGTCCACTGTTAATTATTATAGGAACATTTGCACAAAAGATAGGTAGCATTATTGATTTAGGAATTAGATGTATTCCTTTGTTTACAAAAATAGGTAGTGGCCTAAAATCGTTATTTGGAATAATAGCAGCACATCCTATAGTTGCGATTATAACAGTTATAGTTGCTGCAGTTATGTACCTATGGAACACAAATGAAGGTTTTAGAAATGCTGTAATTGAAATTTTCAATAATGTTGTTGAATTCTTATCATCATGTATTGATAGCATTGTTACTTTTTTTACTGAGACTGTGCCAAATGCAATACAAGATATGTGCACATGGTTTAGTAATTTACCTAGCATGATTGGTTCATTTTTTAGTAATCTTATATCTACAATTGGTACATGGTTAGGACAATTGCCTAGCATGATTACTACATTGCTTAGTGATATCATATCTTTTTATGTTTCATTTTATAGTAATTTATTTAGTATGGTTGGTTCATTTTTTAGTAACCTTCTATCTGCAGTTGGTACATGGCTAGGACAATTACCTTACAAGATAGGTTTAGTTCTGGGAATAACAATTAGTACTGTAATCAATTGGGGCAATGACATGATAAATCAAGCTATACAAATAGGTACATCATTTGTAAATAGTATTGTAAATTTCTTTCAAAACTTACCTGGTCGGATTTGGACATGGCTAGTTTCAACGTATAATAAAGCTATTGCTTGGGGTACTCAGATGAAGGCAAAAGCTACTGAGATAGGCACAGCGTTTGTTAATGGTGTTGTAAATTACATCAGAAACCTACCTGGTCGAGTTTGGTCATGGCTATCAAGTACAATTTCAAGAGCAAGTAAATTTGCTGGTGATTTTGCTGCTAAAGGTAAACAAGCAGCTAAAGAGTTTGGAACGAAGATTGTAGATGGTATAAAATCAATACCTGGTAAAGTACAGGCTGCTGGTAAAAGTATTGTTGAAGGACTTTGGAAAGGGATAACTGGAGCTGGTGGCTGGTTAAATGATAAAATTAGTGGATTTGCAGATGGTGTTGTAAAAGGATTTAAACAAGGATTTAAAATAAATTCACCAGCTAAAGTCATGTACCCTATAGGTAAAGGAATAGATGAAGGAATTGGAGTATCTATTGATAGAAATGCTGATATACCTATCAGATCTGCACAAAGAGTAGTAGATGGTGTTACAGGTGTAAATTTCCAGAAATCTATTAGTAAATTACAAAATGATGTACCACTTAACAATCAATCTAATTCTAAAGATATGCTTATTGATTATGATGCAATGACAGTAGCATTTATGAATGCTATGGAAATGATTAATATAAATTTAGATATGGATGCAAAGCGAGTAGGAGAAATTACATCCAAATATACAAATGATTCAATAGAAATTATAAATAAAAGAAAAAGCAGATTGGCAGGTATGACAAATGTATAATTATGTAAAATACAATGATATAATGATTAGCGATATTGCAACAGTACTAAAAATAGAAAATACATTACTCCCTGCGAGAATAATCAATACTATCAATATATTTGAAAAAAGAGGAGAAATATTTGATAGTTGTAAATATGAATCTAAGGAAAAAGTATTAACAATACTAGTAGAAGGTATTGATCTAGAAGATTACGAGGATAATGTAAGAAGTATATTACAAGCTTTTGATGTAGATATGCCTAAATCATTTTATAAAGAAGAAGATAAATTTTGTTATGCTATAACTAGTGACAAAATAACAAAAGATATAATAAATCAATTATCATGTATTTTAAAAGTTACTTTATATATACCAGAACCAGTTTATTATACTGAGATAGCAAAAGTTTTTGAAGGAAATAAAGAAGTTGAATGTTTAAATGAAGGTAGTTACGAATGTTATCCAATCATTAGTGTTGGCTTTGATAATGCAGCTCAATTTGTACAAGTTGAAAATACAGCAAATAATAAAAAAATACTTGCAGGAACAGTTCCAAGTTTAGGACTTCCTGAAAAAGAAGAAAAAACAGATGTAATAGTTGATGCATGTGAAAACATATCTGGTTGGACTGAAGGAACAAATAGTGTGGACTCTGGTAGAAGTACTGATGGAACACTAGCTTTAACGGAAGATGGTAAAGGTATAATGGTAGGAACTTATGGAAGTGGTAGCACTATTTGGAAAGGTGTTGGAGCCAGAAAAAGTTTAGGCCAAAACATAACTGATTTTTATATTGAAGCTACTTTAGAGCATAACAGCACTGGTATAAATGGTGATCCTACTGTTGGAAATAATGCTACTCATAAAGAAGAAATAAAAACAGGTGGTAGAACTAAATATTATCAAGCTACAGGTACAACTAATGTAAGAACTGGACCATCTACAAAATATAAAAAAATTGGCACTCTAAAAAATGGTGACAAAGTAACACCTATATCAGTTAGTAAAAGCTGGATTAAATTTAAATATAATGGAACTGATAGATATGTAAGTAAAAAATATATGAAAGTTAAATATAAAGACAATACAACTACAATTACTACAAAGAACTTTGTAACTACAAGTTCTACAGCACTAAGGACTAGTTATAATAAAACGTCAAAACAAAAATGCAGCATACCAGGAGGCACTACAGTTAGACTAATTAGTAGTAAACAATATTTAGATCCTTCGGACAAGAAAAAGAAAAGGCATTATTACAAGTTGGCTGAAAAGTATAAGGGGTACACTGGTTATGTTGCAGTTACTCAAGTTATTGAAGCATCAGACACATATTATGAATATGATGAAGAATTAGAGACAGCAGATGATAAAACTGCAGCAATTGAAATCTATGGTTATAGTGTAAATAATGAAAAAATATTTCGACTTGGATTATATGATGACGATGCTCACTGGGAATTTACATACCCACTTATACAGATAGGTTCAAAAGACTTTTTAAAAGATAAAACAATAGCACCAAAACCAAGAACTGAAACATCTTTAAATGCTAGTGATGATAAATTAACTATTAAAAAAGATACGTTACTATCAGGTCAATATGGAGACTGGAACGATTTTTATGGCAAAATCGGAATACAAAGGCAAGGTAAAAAGTGGCTTGCTTGGGTTTATAAATATGAAAATGGAAAGTTAGTAAAAAGGCTTTTATCTAATGAGACTACGGTTAATAATTCACCTAGTCAGGCTTTATCTTATATTGTACTTTATATAGGCACTCAAGATATAAATAAACCTAGTGGTGCTGCGCTTTACAACTTAGAAGTTAAAAACTTAAATCCAACTACTGAAGAAGAAACTAATATTTTAAAATTTAATCAAGGTGATGTATTAAAACTAGATTGTTATAATAACACAGTCTATTTAAACGATAAAGAATTTTCTGACCTAGATATAGGTTCACAATTCTTTGAACTCGAACAGGGTGAGAATATCATTAAGGTAAGAAGTGATGATGAAGAGATATCAACCGATGTAATATTCAATGAAAGGTGGTTGATATAAATGAATATGATGTTTGTATTTGATAGTAATAAAAAGCTAATAGGATTCTTAAGTAATAATGGTGCTAGTCCAATAGCACCATTTTTTAATGATTTATTTAAGCAGGATTTAATTACTGGTGCAGATACTTACGAGTTTACAGCTATAAATAATAGTTACACTTCAAGAATAATACAACCAGGTAATTATGTATTATTTTTTTATGATAATAAATATAAAATGTTTCAAATTGTTGAACAAAAACATGAACATAATTCTGGTAAAAAATATATGACTTCATATTGCGAAGGTGTTGGACTTGAGCTATTAACTGATTATTGTGAGCCTTTCACAATTGAAGGTAATTTCAAGTTATTTTTAGAAACTGTTCTTCAAGATACTGAATGGAAAGTTGGAAATATAAGCGAGAGTTTACTTCATAAAACATCATTAGTAAAAAATACAAAAAATGAAAAAGTATATAAATTAATTCAAGATAGTATTTCGACCTTTGGTGTTGAATTAGAGTTTAGGATTGAATTTGTTAAAAATAAAGTGGCTGGTATGTATATAGATGCATATGCAGATGGTGAGAGAGGAAGAAAAACATACAAAAGATTTGAGTATGGAGATAATGTAATAAGTATTAATAAAAAAGTAAATATCTATGACTTTGCTAGTGCAGGAATTGGTGAAGGTGGGGATGGAATTGACTTCAAGGACATTGAATGGAAAAAGTCTAATGGAGATCCTACCGATAAACCCCTTGGCCAAGATTTTGTTGTTAATCATATTGCAAACGATAGTTTTAATAAAGGTAAAAAATATATAAAGAAAACTTATAACTTTAATACTAAAGACAAAAGAGAATTATTAAGACTGACATATGAAGCATTATTAAAAGATGGAGAGCCTAAAACTGATTATGAAATTAACTTAGGATTAAGAGGTGAGGAATATAAGTCTATAAGAATAGGTGATACTGTCTATGTTATTGACTTTGATTATTTTCCTTCGGTAATGCTTGAAGCTAGAGTTGGAGTTTTAGAAATCTCTTTTACTGATCCTCGTAAAAATAAATGTATATTAAGTAATTACAAAGAAGTTCAAAGTAAGATTAAATCATTTAGTAAAGAAGATATAATGAATGAGGTCTTAGACTATATATCAAGATTAGAACTAGGTATTCTAACAGAAGCAGATATGAAGATATTAAGAGACTATATGGAAAAGATGAATTTCACAAAAGAGGAGATAGATTCATTATTCTCAAAATATCAAAATATTATTGTGGATGGTGTTGATATTAAAGGGAGTTCTATAAATATAACTCTTGATGATAAAAGATATTATAAATGTGATTCATTAGATAAATTAGTATTGAAAGTTGCTAATAACACAAATAGTAAATTTAAAAGCATAATAGAATTTACTACAAAGTACGACTGTTACCCTATGAAGTTGGAACAGAGCAATGATATTTACATGGTTGGAGAAGATTGTAAAAATGGAGTACTTATAAATAAGGCAGATACTAAATACAGAATTACAGTAACTTATATAAATAATGTAGGTTATCCTCGTAAATTTAAAGGGCAAGTAGAAGTTCTAAATAGAGGTTCTATGAATTATAAAGTAGCCGCTAAGTTTTCAAGAGCTGACCAATTAATTACTTTATCATTGCAATATTACAACAACAGAGGTTTATTTAAATATAATCAATTGACTCCATTAACATATTATTCTCAAGGGAAAAAACCTTCTAATTATGCTTCTAATTGGAAAACTGGAGGATTATATCATATTGATTGTAGTACATTCGTAAATCAATTATTCAGAGCCAGAGGATATGATAATAGTATTTATAAAAACTTAACATATGGCATGGGGGCAAGTGTGAAATATGGTTGGGGATTTGACATAGGAAGAACTGCCAGTGCACAGGCTGAATGGTGTATAAAAAATGGATACCACTTAAATATATCAACTACAAATGAAACTGCATGGTGGAATTTACTTCCTGGAGATCTAGTATTCTGGGGTGCTAGAACAGAATCGTCTGAAACAAATGTAGAAAGCAGATACATGCAGGTAAGCCATGTAGCAGTCGTGAGAACTCCTAAAAATTCAAATAATCAAACTACAACTATGGAAGTTACTACAAATAGTGATGTTGTTCTTAATAGAACATTACAAAATAACTTCCCAGAAAAAATATTATTCTTTGCAAGGGTTAGGAGGTAAGTTGTGAGTTTACAAGACAGTTATAATAACTTTACTTCTTCAAGTAATTCTCTTATAAGTCTTATAGAAGGCATTCTTTCAGAAGGGGAATTTACAGAAGAAGATAAAAATAATTTAAACGCTTTAAAAATAGGCTATAATTCTTCTTACATTGATGTGAAAGAAGAATTGCAAGATGCTAGCAATATAGAACTGGAAAAGAAAATAATTGAAATATCTAGCAAAAATTCTGATTTATCTCAATTAGATGTGTTTAACGCTCTAACTAATAACGGACAAGCTCAAGGTATTTTTATTGATGAAGAAACAGAAGAATTATATATTAACGCAGAGTTTTTACAAACAAGAGGTTTACGAGTTGTAAATGATGATAATGAACAAACCTTATATATAGATGAAAAAGGTAATCTTACTACATCTGGTGATATAGTAGGGGGTACTATAACAGGTGCAAAATTACAAGCCCTAACAATAGATACTAATGAAGTTAATATAGAATCTCAAGATGGTGGAATGATCCTTAAAGGTGCTCTACAAAAATTCACAGATGAAAATGGGAAAGTAAGAATTTTAATCGGTAAAGATACTGATAACAAATTCAAATTTCTTCTATTTGGTGAAAATGGAGAGACTATATTAATAGATAAAGATGGAATAAAAGCCGATGCAATCGCATCTGGAACAATTATAGGTACACATATAAAAGCAGATACAATCGAAGGTACTCACATAAAAGGTGAAACTATAGAAGGTAGTCATATCCAAGGTAATAGTATATCTGGAAATCATATTCAAGGTAATGTAATTACTGGAAACCATATCCAAGGTAAAAGTATTTCTGGAGATAAGATTCAAGGAAACACAATCGAAGGAACACATATAAAAGGTGAAACGATTGAAGGTTCTAATATAAAAGGGAATACAATCACAGGAACTCATATTCAAGGTGATTCGATTGGAGCAAAACACATTCAAGCAGGTTCTATAACTGCAGGTTCTACTATAATAGCAAATAGTGCTATTGGTAGTGCTCAAATATCTGAATTAGATGCAGGTAAAATAACTGCAGGTAAAATAGATACATCTAAAGTAGAAGTTGCAGGTACAGATGGTCACTTAAGAATAAAAGGTAATAGAATGCAAGTTTTCCAAGGTACTGGAACACAAGCAAAGGAAAGAGTTTCAATAGGTGATGTAAATGCTGACGGAACTGTTTTCGGTCTTAGGGTAAGAGGTGCTGACGGTACAACTGTTTTATTGGACGAAAACGGTATAAAAAAAGAAGGTATTACAGATGGTTCAATAACCAACGATAAGATTAGTAATAATGCCGATATAGATGGTAGTAAAATAAACATAAACTCTGTCGTGGATAGAATAAATAAAGATGGAACTACTTCAATACTAGGAACTAAAGTAAAGGTTGGAGATGGAACTCTTGATGTTAAATTATCAAATATGACCGAAACTCAAACGGAACATGGTAAAAGCATAGGACAAGCACAGACAGATATAAAAGCAAATACAGAGTCTATAAAGTTAAAAGTAGATAACACAACTTATTCAACTGACAAAAACAGTATGACACAAAGCATAAGTAAAAATACTGGTTCTATCGAAACATTGCAAAAAGAAATCAAATTAAAGGTGGAAAGTTCTGACGTAACTACTGCTATAAATGACCTTCAAATTGGTGTAAGAAACCTTTGGATAAAAAACAAAACAACTGGATACTCTGGAATAGAGAAATTATCAGAGAATCATATAACAGGACAAACAGAGTGTTACAGAATAGACAGTGGAGCAAACATGGTTTTCAACATAGAACCCAATTTTAGTCCTAGATTATATCAAAAAGTAACATTTAGTGCATGGGTAAAATATTCAAATGTAGTTCAAGGTGCAAATACATGGAATCTATTTAATGTTTTTAAACATGAACTATTTAGAAAGAATAGTTCAACGGGAGCAGAGAGTTCTGCAGATTATTTAACTCTAGGTAGTTTTAAAGGAACTTCTGACTGGAAAAGAGTTACATATACTTATGACTACTCAAATAACAAGAATTATGACCAATTAAAAACACGATTGAGATTTAATTTAGAAGGTACTTTAAGTGGAACTGCTTGGATTACTGGCATAATGGTACAACTTGGAAGCAAGGAAACAGATTGTGTACTTGCCCCAGAAGATGTAGACACTATAATAAGTGATAAAGTGTCAGAGGTAAAAATAACTGATGATAAAATAATAAGTACTGTCAAAGAAAATAAAACAGATGGGAAAAATACATTTGCACAACAGTCTGATATTACTCAATTAAATAATTCATGGACTGCTAAATTTAATGATGGATATAGCCAAGGTATAACAACTATAAATAAAGATGGAATAACAGTAACATCAAGTAATGTAAAATCTAAAACACAAATGGATGCAAATGGTTTTAGTATAATAAATACAAATACCAATAGACCAGTATTTAAAGTAAATGCAGATGGTACTCTTACATTGGAAGGTCAAATGACTATAACTAGTGGTTCGGTTTCTGATAGTGCTTTAAGTACTGCTATAAAAAATGGTGCTTCTGCAGGTACATCTGCAAAAACACGAGTTGACGATTGGACTTATAGTGGATCTACTGAACTTGATGGAAATAGCATAAGAACTGGAACATTAAGTGCTAGTAAAATCACTACTGGGACACTTGATGCAATAAAGGTAAATGTAGCAAATATGAACGCATCAAATATAACAAGTGGAACAATAAGTGCAGACATAATAAATGCAGATACACTAAGAGGTAAAACTATAATTGGTGGAATTGTTGATGGTGGTATATTAAAATCTCAAAAATCTGTAACGGGTGGAACTAATAAGGTTCACATAGAAGGTGCAAAAATCGCAAGTTCTATAACTAGTACAAGTGATATACAATCTGTTGAAATAGAAGGTAATACAATTGTATTACAACAAACCTACACTGCAACTATGGGAAAAGGTACAAAAACAGAAATAGATTACACAGGAGTAACAGTATACAATGAAGATGGAACAGACAAAGCAGTTCAACTTTTTTCTCATGGTAATGTGAACAATGGAAATGTTGGATATTTCAATGGAAATGTTCAAGTAGTTAAAAATCTAAAAGTTGGTGGTACTATTACTGGTAATGTTAGTGGCAATGCAACAACTGCAACTACTTTACAAACTGCCAGAACAATAAATGGTACGTCTTTTAATGGTGGTGGGAACATAACTACTGCTAACTGGGGTACTGCAAGAAATATAACTGTAGGAAATACAACAAAAGCAGTAAATGGTTCTGGAAATGTATCTTGGTCAACTGCAGAAATAGGAACATTTAGAGCAGTAAATGCAAATGGTTACTATGGGTTAGGGCTTCCAGATGGTTCTACTTCTAACTGGATAAGAACAACAACAAACGGAATTATACCATATCAATCTGGTGGAAGTAGTTCAATTGGTACATCTTCATGGAGATTCAACAACGGATATTTTGATATGATAGATGCAAGTGGTGGGGTTACTTCAACAGGAATTAGAAGTAACGGCGAACTAGTTTTGGCTTGTGATAATGCAAACATAGATTACACAGGAGCAATAGCATCAAGAATCAGATATAGAAATTCAAGTGGTAACTATTACTTTGACCCACACATGAATAACACTGTAAGGTTAGGAAGTACTACTTATAGTTGGAACGTTGTTTATGCTCAAAACGGAGTTAATACAACATCTGATAGAAACTTCAAAGAAAATATAAAATACATCAATAAAAATAGTGACTGTTTTAGTAATGATGATATGTATAAATTTATAAAAGAAGATTATTTATTAGCTCAATATAACTACATTGGTGATGAAGTAGATGATGAAAAAATTTCTGCAATAGCACAAGATTTACTTGTGAACACAGATGGTACTGACAATGAATTGGGTCAACTAGTAGTTAACTATAAAGATGCAGTTAAAAATAATAAAGAAGGCGAAAATCCAAAACTAAGCATCAATCAAGTACAATTGTTAAATATAGCAATAGGAGCATTACAACAAGCAATGTTAAAAATAGAAGTATTAGAAAAAAGAATAGGAGAAATTATATAATATGGGACTAGATATAAATGATATAGTACAAATTTACACTAATAAATTAGGTGAAAAAGAAAAAGAGAATGTGTTATTACAAGCTCAAATAATCCAATTAAACAAACTCATAGAAATTCAAAATGAAAAAATACAAGGTTTAGAAACTAAATCAGAGCCAGAAATGGTCCAATAAGAAAAACACAATGAAGGTAGAAATACCTTCTTTTTTAATACAAATTTATAAAAAGGAGAAATAAAAATATGGAAATAGCATTAGAAGTATTATTTAAAGTATTATTTGTAGGAATAGCTATAGACTTTGTTGCAGGAATATTAGCAGCTGCTAAAGAAGGAGGATTAAAGTCTAGGAGATGTAGCGAAGGAATATTTAGAAGCCTTGGAGAATGTATAGTTCTTGGTATATTTATAGCTTTAGATTACCTTGTACCTCAAATTAGTGGATACATAGGTACATTTATTATAGGGTTTATTTTTAAAGAAGGACTTAGTATAGTTGAAAACTTAGTAAGGTTAGACGTATGGGTTCCAAGTAGCATAAAGAAAACATTAGAAGTTGGAGCAGATAAAGTAGATAAATTAAATAATTAGTTAAAAAAATAAAGTGACTTTGTTTAGATCATAGACAAGTCACTTTTTAATTTAATAAAAATAAGAAAAGGAAGGTAAAAAATTATGAGTAAAATAACTAATGGAGTAATAAAAAATGGAATAAAAATAGGAGATGCTACAGTAATAAGCACAGATTTATTAAAGGCTGGTCATGCAATACCATATGTGAGTTATAAACCTACATCAATTACAATACATGAAACAGATTGCCCTGATGTAAGTGCAAAGACTATATATAAATCATTATCAAATGCAAATGTTGATACAACAAGAGCAAAGGCAAGTTTTCAAATAACTGTAGATGCAGATAATATAAGACAATGTGTTAATTTATTAAGAACATGCTGGCATGCTGGAGATGCAACAGGCAATAAGACTTCTATAGGAATAGAAATCTGCCAATATTCAAAAGACAAGGAAAAGCAAAAGAAAGCTTATCAAAATGCTGCAGAGTTAGTTAAAATATTAAAATCAGAACTTGGTATAACAAAAGTATATAGACACTATGACTGGACAAAAAAGAACTGTCCATCATATATGTTAAATAAAAAATACTCAGGACTTACTTGGAATTGGTTTACTAATCTATTA
>VSSQ01000337.1_pt1 | contig 38900 bp, 35 predicted proteins | sample 4763081 | NCBI WGS metagenome assembly VSSQ01 (sample SAMN12137344, study PRJNA551015) | bioreactor metagenome | isolation source: SDC9 anaerobic chlorinated ethene degrading culture | place: USA: Knoxville, Tennesee | collected 2015-01-01
ATCCATATTTTTCGATTTTTTTGAAGCTGATTAATACGGAAAACCAATCCATTGCGGAAAGGTTCGTAAATCTTGTTCCAATTGCCAATAAAAGGTAAGAAAAGGCACAACAAAGTGGTCGTATATCACCTCCCCACTCCAGAATACTCCTCCGGCAGCTGCCCCATACACACCTCCCAGATAGAGCCGTTCTGTACCTGTTTCGCTATCCAATTCGTACTGTCCGCCAATGTAATAGCGGGTGAGTTAGATAGCGCCGTTGTGGGGTTGCTCTATTTTATTGATTTAATGTAAATACATAAACCGGCGATCCATCTCTAATATACTTAACCCAATTCTCGACCAGATTCGGGTTATTCATCTCAATTCCTTCAACTGGCGTTATTACAAAACTTTCAAACCATTTGTTGGGTTCAATCACATCACTACTATAAGTTGCTTTTCGTGCCAGCACGCTATCGCCCGAATTAACTGTATAATCATTTGTTACTTTGTACATCCCGTTGATTTGCGAAAATTTCCATATTGTTGTACTGAAAGAAATCGAATTTTCAGCCGTATTTTTAACATAAAATGAAACTGAAACCGAATCATTTTCTTCTAATTCGAGACAACTGGCAAACAGGCTTAATATACAAATAAATAATAGGTGCTTTTTCATAAACTTGAAATGATTAAGTTGCTTATTTTATAAATACATTAGTACTATCAGGTTTGGGGCTGAATTTTCGAAAATTGACTACACTATTATATTCATATGTTCCAGTTCTTGTATTCTCTTGTTTATACCATAAAATAGTTGTGTCGTTTATAATTTTCCCGTAATCTGTAACTAACGGCCGTCCATGCCCCCAGGGTTGACCCCATCCCTGAGTGGTAATTACACTGTCATTGATACTAAACACACTCCACATAGTTTTTTCTTTTCTTATATCATCAAGATACATAAATTGATTTAGTGAAGTTATGTCTGAAATATCTCTAAAAGAAAGCATTACACCGTCTTGATAAAAAAACATATAAGTTGCATAATTACTATCTGTGATGTTTATTCCATAATAGCAACCGCCCAATCTAATTTCATCTCCTGTATAAGCAGTTTTTTTTATAGTCAGTTCCTCATCTTCACAACAAGAAAATGCTAAAATATATAATAAACATATAACAAATACATGTGTTTTCATATTTTTGATTTTTAATAATTTACCATAATGTTGTTCCGGATGAATATCCATTATACCAATAAGAAGTGGTTGGACGGTCTAACATACGAAAATATGGATCTCCTGTAAAGAAATGTATACCGTTTTGAACCAATGCGCGTAACTTTTCTGAATTAATTCCTTTTCTTTTTGACCCGAATCCAACGTAAAAAATACCAGCACGGTATTCATCAGGATCACCGGTTGAATTTGCAACGTATGTTAAATGACCATTAATCAGAGTAACATTCTCATCATTTTTTTTATTTATTCCCGGCTTTCCCGTAAAGATATTCATTCCCGCGCTAAAAGGTCCGACATTGATTTGCAATGCCACCGTACGATGGCTGTCACTATCTCCTTTGGGAACTCCGGGTAACTCAATGCCGAACATATAGTCATTCTCATATTTTATATTAACAAATGGATTCCCAAAAGTTATCATGTTGGTAGTTTGGTCGGTAAAACCATCGCTATGAAAAGTTGTTCCCGAATAAGTTAAACTTGCCGGTATACCAAACATATAACCATTTAGTGCCCATTCTCCTCCTTTATGCGTTACTTTTCCAACAATGCTGCCATCATAGTAACTTGTATAGGTTACTTCTCCATAGTGTTTACGATAACTTAGTGGGATTAATTTAGGTACACCCCATGAAACTTCGTATCCTTTACCATTGATATCACTTCCCTCAACATCAACTATGTGAAGGGCTATGGGAGAAAAAATCTTTTGAAATTCGTATCCTGCATCTGAATAAAAAAGCCAATGAAAAAACTTTTGAAATATCTCCCCACTCGGATCACTGTACCTCAATGGATTATTCAAACAATAACTATATCGGTTGTAGTTCTGCGAGAAATCCATCTCTTGCACATAAGGATCCGGGCTTAAAAACCTGCCGAGCGCCGGATCATACAACCGTGCGTTCATGTTGATTAATCCGAATACTGTCAGATGCTCGTGTCCGGTATAGCCTCGTCCTAAGAATAATACCGGTTCGCTACCCACAGCATAAACCTGCTGCGTAGCCGGGTTGCGTAACCGTCCCCAGGGGTCGCAGCTTAATTCCTGTTTCAAAGAACCATCGGCATTTACCACGTGGGTGATGCTGCCCAAATAATCACGGCAAATATAGTAAATTTTCCAATTTCCTGCTTCTTTTACGTAAACAGATGCTGCGGAATAGGCATCACCTCCCAGATAGAGCCGTTCTGTACCTGTTTCACTATCCAATTCGTACTGTCCGCCAATGTAGTAGCGGGTGAGTTGGGTAGCGTTGTTGTGGGAGAGATGCATTTTTACCCGACTACCGGCATCGTTGTATGTAAAGGTAGCCGTGTAGCTGTTTTCGCTGATAGTAGCCGGGCGTTGCATACCATTGTAGGTGATGTCCTGATCCCGGAGCGGGATGGCTGTGCCGTAAGGTGTAACTGCTGTAACAGCATAAGGCATAGCCGTGTTTTCGTAAGCAAAACTGCCTACTGCCGTGTGATTGGTAATATTGCCAGTCACGTCATACGTTATGGTGTTGCCCCCGAATCCTGTCAGGCGATTTAGATTGTCGTAGGTGAAGTTTTCCTGCAAATTACGCGTGTTGTCCTTCCGCCAGTTCAGGTTACCGGTGGCAGAATCAATGTTATAACCGAAGTTTTGTATTGTAGCTGATCCGTGTTTGACTGTCCGTGAAGTAGGAAAACCATACGAATCATAACCGTACTCCCGTGTCAGGCTGCCTGTCACAGCCTCAGTCGCCAGTCCCATGTCGTTTTCGCCGGTCAGTTTCCATACAGAGGTCGTGTTGTTCAATTTTATTTCAGCCAGCGTGCCATACGAGTAGTTGTAGTGTTCGGTAGCTAAGGCGCCATTTTGAGTGCTGTAACTTATTGATGAAGTCACACCCGTTGAGTAGTTAAAAACTTTTTGCAGGTATTTACCGTCGGGGACGATCTCTTTCTCCGAGGTCAAGCGCATCAACCCATCGTAGGTGTAAATTTTTGCCGTACCATTGTTGCTGCTTATCGTACTCAATTGTCCATCGGAATTGTAGGTGTAATTTGTAACCAACTCTCCGACTATTTCTTTTTGAATCGGGCGGTTGTAAGCATCGTAGGTCGTGTTAGTAACCTTGCCGCGGCTGTCGGTTTGGCTGTTCCTGTTGCCAGCAGCATCATAGGTATATGTCAGAGTGCCGGCACTGGGGTCAGTTAATCCGGTTTGCCTGCCATAAATATCATACTGGAAACAAGTGGTGATATTACCCGGCGCAACTATCGACGATGGTTGTCCGTCGGGGCGCAGGTTGTAGGTGATGGTACCTGCCGGGTCGGTTACGCTGATTACCTTGCCGGCAGCATCTTTGGTAGTGGTTTTTGTTACGCCATCGATGGTTGAAGTAACAGAAAGTCCGCTGTAGGAGTAACTGTCGGTTTTTCCCGAAGCATACGACACGGTAAGCAGGCGGTCATAATCATCGTAGGTGTAGGTATTCCACTGACCGGGCAAACCGCTTTTGAAAGGAAGCGACACCCGCGAAAGTCGCCCGTAATCGTCATATTCTTTATCGACATAAAGGTAATTACCGTCGAAGCGCATGGAGCCGGCACGTACTTCGCGTCCCAGTGCATCGATATAGCGTTGAGTAGCAGGAAAGCCGGTAGCACGGCTTGTAACTAAATACATATAATCCCCTTCGCCACTACTACCGCTGCCGGATGGTGGTGGCGATACGTTGGCTGTCCTGTCGATCCTCAATTGCAAATTGCCACCGTTTGCAGCACTGTACGTAAATCCCGGGGAAAGCGTGATGGAATTGGATGCCGTGATCGTTCCTCCTGCGCTCATGGGCGCAGAAAAGACCATATCCTCGTCATACTCATCGCCCGTACCGCCGTAGAGTCCAGCAGTACCTTGTTCGTTTCCTCCTATACCTATCCATTGCAAATTAACAGTTTTAATAACCCCATCGGGCATGGTGGTACTTATTTTACGTCCCCAATGATCGTAACTAAATTCAGTTACATTATTTTTGTGATCAGTTATAGAGGCTAAACGTCCTTTAGTATCATAAGCATAGTCCTCGTACAGTCCCAACGGGTTCGTTTTACGGCTCAACCGCCCGAACGAGTCATAGCTATACGAAGTTTCCACGCGGGTAGTTGCTGTAAAACTTTTGTGACTTTCTTTGGTAATGAGGCCGTTCTGATACGTGTTGACAACTTCAGATACCTGATTGTTGTCTTTGCTGCGGATCACTACAACGGGTAATCCAAAATTAAAAACGGGGATATACATTTTTTCAGTTGAAGATTGCCCGTTTCGCGAAGTAGTCGTGATTTGTTGGTACAACAAACCTAATTTATACGGAGTTCCTGTGTTATCATTATGGTATGAGCTGTTAGTCGTAACCATTAAACCATTGCCATAATTTTTATTTTCGTAAACAGGATTCCCGTAGCTATCGTAAGAGTAGGTTGACGTAACCGAAGTATTAGCCAGTTTATCGGTTTCTGTTTTTTTGTATAAAGTAATTTTTGCTATCTTATTCGTAGCAACAGATACATTGTACAAAAATGAAGCCGAAGCTGCCGGACTGTCGATGCTTGTCAGGGTTCCGAAGTTAACCGGGTTAAAAACCTGTGTTGTAGTTGTGTTACGTTTTTCATCGCGGACCTGCACCTGTTCAAAGCCCAAGAATCCTTTTCCCCTCAAATCAATCATACCCCGGGTATATTTAGCCGAAGTAGCGGCAATGCTGTTTCCTGAGAGAAAACTTTCGGAATAAGCATGTAAATAAACATTGCCCGACAAACCCCGGTAGGGATAGGTACAGGTTGCTCCTTTATGGTAGATGCTGTTGTAGTTATTGAGGAGAATACTTGCATATTGATGTTTGTTGACAATACCTGTGCTGGTAACAACGCCGGTTAATAGTTGTTCGGTACTGAGATTGCGATTAAAAGTAATGGCGTCAAGTGCATGATTGTAGATAGAGAACAACTGGCTCATTTTGTAACCTGTTTCCGTGTTCCCGGGGATTAAAAAAGCTTGAGCGCCACCGGTAAGATTTATTGTTTGGCTCTCAGGAGTATTCGTCAGTCTTCCATTAGTATTAGGATAAATTTGAAGCGTTCCATTGTTATTTACCACCAAGTCGGGTTTACCGTCACCGTTCATATCCTGCAGGATAAACTTTGTATCAGCGCCATAAGAAGCCGAAGTCATTGTTTGAGTAATAAATCCGCTACCGGTTGAGTAATAAACCGTCCATGTATTGCCGCTTTCTTGTTCAGGGCTAATGGTTATATCCGTCATGCCATCGCCATTCACATCTCCGAATAACATTTGACGGTTATTGGTATTGATAGGCCCGTAAGATGCTATCTCGACTAAATATCCGGTGTTCAGGTCGAAAGTATAAATTCTCGTACTTCCCAATGTTTTCCGGCAAATATCAGCTTTCCCGTCCCCATCAAAGTCCATGACAAAAACTTGATCGGTGAGATCAAGAGAGAAGCATACCTTATCAAAAAGCGCGGATTTAGACCGGCTGTCAAAATCAACTAATGTAGCCCAGGACGGAACAGTTTTATCCCTGATGGTTTTATTATAATTAATAGTCAGGATGGTTTGCTTCCCGTTACCTAAAAAATCCCCGGTTAATACCGCTTTACGGATGGGACTGTACAGATCACTCCAATTTGTTACATATCCATAATTGCCAGAAAAGGAGTATCTTAACGTGCAAGATGAGTATCCGAGGTAAGTTTCCAGGTCGTATACTTTATAAGTGATTGTTTCTCCCGAAGATCCCACGTGCGAGCTGTTCATTTTTACTAATTCATCTTTGCCGTCGCCATCCACATCCATGGCGCTAAGCAACAGGAAACCACTTTCGGTAGTCAACGAGGTGGGAATCGATGTAAAACCTGAAGGTAAATCAGGATACACCAACAAGGATTGATCGGGGCTATAGGTACTCCCGTACTGCCAGGCAATCACGGTACCGAATATATTCTTTTTTTTGGCTATAATTCCGTATGTATTGAAATTGGGATAACTGATTAACCCGTCATCATAACTGTACGAGTTGAATTTTCCTTTGGTCAGGATAAGATCGGGGGCTGATGCATTGTTAAAATAGGATGTCAGTATCTGGCTGTTTTTATAAAATCCTGCCAGTTGATTATTTTCACCATAATAGAACCGAAGCGGGTTCAGCGATTTTCCATTGCTGGAGCATTCAATTTGAGTAAGCATAGAGGAAACCGCGTTTGTGTAAGTTAAGTTGTATGTAAACAGTAACTGTCCGTTGAAATATGTGTTAATACCCTTTAAGCGTTTATTTTGCGAAATTCCTAATCCATCTATGTATGAAGTAGCATAATCGCTTCTGTTCTCATAACTAAAACTAATTTTAGCATAATTACTGATAGGGTTACTTCCCTCTCGTCCGCCGTAATTTATTTCAGAGACATAGTAAACGTTATAAGTTTCTGTATAGGTGTAATTGATTATATTACCTGAAATGTCCTTTACTTTAGTCAATGGATAAAGCACTTTTTTTGAGTAATTTCCTTCATATCCGTATGTAGCAACACTTCCGTTAGGATAGTAAACATTAAAATATCGTATTATCGTACCGGTCAGATAGGCTGTAACTTTTATAAATCCCTGTTCGGTCTGAAAATATTTCTCTGAAGAATTCCCTGTTTTCAGATCTATCAAACGTTGACCATCAAGAACAAAAGCGCCGGAAACATCTCCTTTTGCAGGTGAAGGTTTTCCCTCAAAATAATAATTTGAATTAACGGCAGCAATTACAGACAAACCTCCGATTTGCCATCCGTAGCCGGCAATCCCGTTACCTGACATGGAATTATAAACAAGTTGGATGTTCGGGTTTACGCCATTAGGAGCTTTATATGCTTCAATTGGAACGGAATAACCCAAAGCTCCGTTTGCACTGCTCTGGTTAATTGCAATTTCGCCAATGTCCTTTGATTTATCCACTGCATAAGATTCGGGAATATGCGAGAGGTCCATATAACCACCACCATAGACTGAGGATTTGCCTGTTATGGCGGATGTTTCTTTATTGTTCCTATCTTTGTTTTCGGTTACAGGCCGAAGATCCCATATTTCAGGGATAAAACTGTATAAAGTATCTCCGTTTTCAACACTAATCTCATATCGGCTGTTCGAAAACCCGGACTCATAGGTATTTTCTCTGTCCTGTCCTTTGCTCAATAATACCCATGAACAAAACACTATAGATAAAAAAATGTATTTATATGGATGTGGCATAGTTATCAAGATTTAATGATGATGGTCTTCGATTAAACTTGTCAGATTTGAAGAAAGATACCAGCTCTTATCTGTTTTCTAATAATCTTATCTTTTCATTTTGCTGATCAATCTGCTTTTGTTGCTCAATGATATACAGCGTCAGCTCTTCCACCTTTTGCAACAGCTTGTTTTGCATCTCACCCATGCTCAATCCTTTCTCTTCCACCTGAGCTGCCGAAGGAATACCCGGGAGGTGTTTGTTGGTTCTGACGAACTGTTCCACTTCATGCAAGGGTTTCAGGCGGTAGTCCTGATGAAAAACATAATCGGGCCAGGCACTTTGAAGTTTTACCACAACTTCTTCGGCGATGACTTTACCGGCAATGGCGAGTTTGAATTCTGAAGGTATGACGGACGTGCCAATACCGACTTTGCCATCGTCTTTAACGGTTAGTGCATCGACATCTGTTCCTGATGCAGTTTGGAACATGAACTTTGTTTCACCCGGCAAGAAACGAATATACGATGAACCTCTTGTGTTGTCTATTCTTCCGTAATGTGGACTACCATTAACATTATAACCAATTCCTGTACCATAGTAGGTCCAACCCGGTTCACTTGCCCATAGCGATAGATTAGCTGGTTGGTCACTTCCATTGCCGATAGAGGACAATCTGATTTTTGTGTCATTATGTCCTCCTGTGACTGTTAGTTTTTCTGTGGGGGATGTGGTGCCTATACCAACATTCCCATTCGCATTTTCAAGAACTAACTTAGACCAAGTTCCCCAAGTTGTTTCCGATGGTAATCCTGTTCTGTAGAAAATACCCCCGTCATTAAAATTCAATTGATGATGTTTATTTCCTGAATTATCATGCCAAGGAGCTATTGTTAATAAGCCAGAATATGTTCCAGTTCCAGGAACATCAATGATACTTCTTTGTTTAAATTCTGCTTTTATCTCACTACTAAAACCATTGGGACCAGTATTGACATTCCTTGTGTCCAGAATTGAAAGTTTTGTTGCAGTCTGAGACATTAAAGGGTTGACAAATAGACTTGTTATCAACAACGAAATGATTATAATTTCTATTTTTTCAGTTCTCATAAAAGTTGATTTAATGGTTGATTTGTATTTTTTGATTCTATATTCTACTCCTTAATCACCTTGAATTCCTTCCGTTTCTCCCCCTCCTGAACCCTTAAAATATACCATCCTTTGGGGTAGGCAGTCATATCGATGGGGTTTATGCCTTGCTGTGCCGTGGTGTTGTAGAGCATCGTTCCCTGCCCGCTGTAGAGTGTCAGCCGGATCTCCTCATCCCAATCGCCGCCGGTGATTTCCACACCCAAAGCGCCTTTAGTGGGGTTGGGGTACACGAGGATATTTCTTTGGCCGAGCACATCTTCGACCACCACGCTATCGGTTGGCTGACCTTTTATGTTTTGTGGAAGTGATACGACTTTCCGGGAAATACGGTTGCCTGCGTAGTCGTAGTAATAACTGATGGTTTGAGAATGGATTTGTAAAATGACTGCGATAAGGAACATCAACAGAGCCGGCAGTCGTTTGATAGCTACTTGATCTGACTTCATAATAGGTTAACAATGTAGATTTGAATGTGATTTTTCGATATTTGTGCAATCATTCTATGTATAAAAAATGATACACTGCAATATTATACATAATTATTTGTATATTCTACAGCAAGAATTTAATGAAGATTGTTAGTGAATATCAACAAGAGTCAATATTTTGTTTTAACAGACTGGTTAACAACACCTAATAGAGACAAGTTATTTTAAAGACGAAGAATTGAATTAATAAAAATTAAATGTTTTATAGAGATATTTGGTTTTTATTGATAATTTGGCGTCCCCAGAGAATTAAAAGGAAGGGGTTGTTTATTTAGATATTACAGGTTGCAGATGAAGTTTTTCAATGAAGTTTTTTATTTATTGCCGGTGAAATTTTATAATTTCATTACCTTTGCTTTTGATGAAGAAAAAGATATTGATAGATTTTTATTTAAGGCAAATTCACAAGGAGAAAGGAAAAAAATAAAACCATAAAGTTTGTTGATGAACTTTATGGTTTTACGGGTTTTTAAACCTGGGGTGGAAAACGGGGCTCGAACCCGCGACCTTCGGAACCACAATCCGACGCTCTAACCAACTGAGCTATAACCACCATGTTTTCGAGCTGCAAAGATAATACAGCAAAAAGTTATATGCAAGTGATTTTGACAAAATTAAAATAAATTTTACATTAAACTAATTATCAAACACATACACAAACATTCAAATGAAATTTCTACTTACAAATTCTGAATTAGACCAGCAAATCAACCTTATAAAAAGACAAATCAGGCTCTCGATGGATGGTATCGTTGCTGATTCGATGAAAGAACATGGCATCGTCTACAAAAAAAATTATGGAGTTTCAATTACCAGACTCAGAGATTTAGCAAAGAATTACACAAAAAACCATGATTTAGCACAACGACTGTGGCTGCTTGAAATACGTGAAACCATGATACTTGCATCACTCCTGCAACCTGTAGAAACATTTACGCCGGAAATTGCGACCCATTGGTCAAACAAATGTAATAACATTGAATTAATTGAACAGGTTTGCATGAATTTATTTCAACACCTGCCTTTCGCAGCCGACTTTGGTCAGAATTGTATTCTGTCTGAAAACATGCAACAACAAATATTCGGTTTCAGCCTGTTGTTACGAATATACAAGCAACTGGGCACAGCTGAAATGAATAAAATCATGCAGCGCATACTTCAAATGCAAATACCGGAACAAGAGAGCACTTTACATAATACGATAGCACTTTGTTTGGCACGACTTACCCGGAAAGATAGAGAAACGGCACAAACAATACACAAAAGTATCCAGTCATTCAAGGATGACAAAATAGCCGGAAGAAATCACATCTTCCGGACAGTAGAACAAGAATTAATATTTTTAGGATATCTGGATGAGAAATTCTGAAAAATGCCTTATCTTTGTGTGGTTTAATCAGTATCAATGAAAGAAGAAAGTTCCACCATCATTAATATATTCACGGAATATCTGGTCAGACATAAACACAGAAAGACCCCTGAAAGATTTGCTATACTGGAAAAAATATATACCCTTGAAGGCCATTTTGATGCTGAAAAACTTTATGAAAGCATGCAAAATGAATACAGAGTCAGTTTAGCTACCGTATACAACACGCTTGATTTACTTTTAGAAGCCGGTCTCGTCATTAAACACCAGTTTGACGGACTGTCCGCTCAATATGAAAAATCAATCGGCGCTAACATTCATAATCATTCTGTTTGCATCGTGTGTGGAAAGGTCAAGGAGTTCACTGATAAAAAAATAAAGAAAGCTATTCAGTCGAAAGAATTCGCCAATTTTCAAAGCACGCATTATTCCCTTTATATCTATGGGGTATGTAAAAAATGCAGTAAAAAATAATTTATAACAATAACAATGAAAGTAGATGTATTATTAGGACTCCAATGGGGTGACGAAGGAAAAGGAAAAGTAGTAGATGTATTAACTCCCGGTTATGATTTGGTAACAAGGTTCCAGGGTGGTCCCAATGCAGGTCACACACTCGAATTTGAAGGACAGAAATACGTGCTGCGCTCTATTCCTTCCGGTATTTTTCAGGGAGACAAACTCAATATAATCGGCAACGGAGTAGTGCTTGACCCAGCTCTTTTCAAGGCTGAAGTTGAAGCTCTTGAAGCATCAGGACACCCATTGACCAAAAGATTGAAAATTTCTAAGAAGGCACATCTCATTTTGCCGACACACCGTTTACTCGACCAGGCATACGAATCGGCGAAAGGAGCCGGAAAAATCGGCACAACCGGAAAAGGTATCGGTCCTACTTACACTGATAAAGTCAGTCGTAACGGGGTAAGGGTTGGTGATATACTGCACAATTTTGAGGAAAAATATAATACTGCCATCAAAAGGCATAAAGATCTGCTGGCACAATATGATTTCGACTACGATCTGGCAACACTCGAGAAAGATTGGTTTGAAGGCATAGAATGTATCAAAAAGTTTGAACTTATTGATAGTGAGCATGTAGTTAATAATGCCATCAAAGCAGAAAAGAAAGTATTGGCAGAAGGAGCACAGGGAACCATGCTGGATGTTGATTTCGGATCATATCCCTTTGTGACATCCTCAAACACCATTTGCGCCGGAGCTTGTACCGGGTTGGGTATTGCACCCCGTAACATCGGAGAAGTATACGGAATTTTTAAAGCTTACTGTACCCGCGTTGGTAGTGGCCCGTTCCCGACAGAGCTTTTTGATGAAACAGGAGATCTAATGCGCAAAAACGGCAATGAGTTCGGATCGGTAACCGGTCGTCCGCGTCGTTGCGGCTGGGTTGATTTAGTTGCCCTGAAATACGCGATAATGATTAATGGCGTCACACAGCTTATCATGATGAAAAGTGATGTAATGGATGCTTTCGAAACCATCAAAGCTTGCGTGGCGTATAAAATCAATGATGTTATCACAGAAGAATTCCCTTACTCGATCGAGGGAGACATCGAGCCCGTTTACGCCGAATTACCAGGATGGCAAACGGATATGACAAAAATGCAATCGGAGGATGAATTTCCGGAAGAATTCAACGCATACCTGAATTTCCTGGAAGAGGAGCTGGAAGTGCCTATTAAAATTGTATCGGTAGGTCCTGACCGGGCACAAACGATTCTGAGATAAAAGATAATACAACTTATTTACACAAGGACCCTGACTGATAGCTCTCAACAAATATCAGTCAGGGTTTAAAATTTTAATCAGCAAAAACAGCTACTTCAAATTCAGGAGTTTTGCAATTTTTCCTTTAAAATCGGTATTTTCCATGAAGCCAGTAAACTCTTCCGCACCCGGTCCGAATGCAAATACCGGCACAGGCACACCCGAATGACCTTTTGTTGAGAATTTAGCTTTCACCTTGCCTTTTTCAATACTACCATCAGTTAATGTTAATCCGCCTGTTTCATGATCTGCGGTAATTACAACAAGTGTATTGCCATCTTTTTCAGCAAAATCAAGCACCTTACCTATTGTCTTGTCAAAATCCAGTGTTTCCCTGATAATTTGCTCGATATCATTGGAATGACCCGCCCAATCGATCTGTGAGCCTTCCACCATCAGGAAAAAACCTTTTTTGTTCTTATTCAGTATATCAATTGCAACCACCGTCGCATCGGGAAGCAAATCACCACGTTCAGGCATGGGAGGTGGTTGATCTTCATGAATTAATCCTGCCAGCTTCCCCGAGTTTATTTTTTTCACCTCATTCAGGTCATAAGCAATCTGATATTGTTTGTCTTTTAATTCCTGTATCAGGTTCCGGCCATCTTTACGCGATTCAAAGTACTTTCTGCCACCGCCGATAAAAACATCGATATCTGTTTTCAGAAAATCAGCCGCAGCCGCCTCGTACATACTTCGATGAAACTGGTGAGCAATAAACGTAGCCGGAGTAACATAGGTAATAGCACAGGAAACAACTATTCCGGTAGCCAGGCCATTACGATCGGCTTGTTCCAGGATACTTTCTACGGCAACTGAGTCGGGGCTCATTCCAATCATCCCGTAATTGGTTTTTACTCCGGTAGCGAGGGCTGTCCCGCCTGCACCCGAATCCGTTACAAACCGGTTAGCACAATATGTTTTTGAATATCCAACATGTTTACATCGTTCTAATTCGAGTTTATTTCCATTTGCGACCATGGCTGCATATATATGCGCCATTCCCATTCCATCTCCGATTAAAAGAATAACATTCTCCGGTTTTTTTGTTGCTGAAACCGATCCCAGAAGGATAGTAGAGACAAGCAACAAGGTTGTAAATTTCTTTAACATTACAATAAAATCTTATTAAACATACTAAACATAAAGATCTAAACAGTACCAAGCGCTTTTGAAATTCCCTTTAATTCTGTTTTGATTCTTTTTAAACGCTCAATCAGCTCTTGTTGTTTAGCCACGTGGTCTTTTTTCTGACTCAATTTTTGCCGGGCGCCCTCCAAAGTCAAGTTTTGTTCATTAACCAGAAACATGATTTGCTTAACCAGTTTGATATCATCTTCAGAATAAAAACGGGTGCCTTTTTCATTTCGTTTAGGCTTTAATTGCTTAAACTCTTTTTCCCAAAAGCGCAAGTTGGAAGCATTGATGTTCAACATCTTCGACACTTCTGCAATAGAGTAAAATAGTTTTTCCATAACATAACAAATTATTATTTGTTAATCTTTAAGCGTTGCCCCGGACGTATCATCGAACCTCTCAGATTATTCCATTGCTTTATCCGTGTAACTGACACTCCGTACCGGGCAGCAATACCACTTAATGTCTGGCCTTTTCTAACCGTATGATAAATCACTTTACTACCAGATGAAGAAGCTGCTGCTTTCGGTATCGATACTTCAACCCTGCGGTTATTAACCAAAGAGTCTGCTTTATAAGCAACTATCTCATTCATTTTATCGATGAACATACCCGTCATTTTCATCGGTAATACTACAGCATAAGGTTTTAAATCACCCGGAATAATTTCTCTTCTATATTGAGGATTCATCATTTTAATCTGTTCTTTAGGCATATTCAACACAGATGCAATCTGATCAAAATGAACCCGTTGATTAATCATAACCGTATCCACCGCTTTGGGAAAATCAATCGTTGCTTTACATATATTATGCGCATTAGCATAGTACAAAGAATAATTTGCCGCAATAAAAATGGGAACATACCCCCTGGTTTCAGCAGGCAGGAAAGGATAAATAGCCCAGTAATCCTGTTTTCCACCGGCTCTCCGAATAGCTTTGTTTACATTCCCGGGGCCGCAGTTATACGCTGCAATAACCAGATGCCAGTCACCATAAATATCATAAAGATCTTTCAGGTATCTCGCAGCGGCATGCGTTGATTTATAGGGGTCCATTCGTTCATCTACCAGGCTGTTTATTTCAAGTCCGTACATTCTGGCCGTAGCTGTCATAAACTGCCATAGTCCGGCAGCGCCTGCCCTTGAAATAGCCGTCGGATTAAGCGCCGATTCTATAACAGGAAGATATCTGAGTTCAATAGGCAGTTTATTTTTATCAAGGACCTGTTCAAACAGCCGGAAATAATAATCTCCCAGTCCAAGCAGGTAACTGACCTGATTTCGCCTCCTTACCGTATATAGATCGACAAATGACCGCACATAATTATTAAAAGGCATTTCCATCACGCAGGGCATCAACCTGAGACGTGTACTGATGACAGAATCAGGCACATGATGATCAAAACGGGTAGTATCGCAATTAGATTTTCTGGTTTTACTTACAAACCAGTTTGAAAGCATGTGATCAAGCGCGTAGGTAACTTCATCGGGAACAGGAATACTGTCAGCAACAGGTGTTTTTTTTGTATCGTCAATCAGCTTAAAATCCGACTGAGCAAATAATGAGATTCCTTGAAGCAGCAATAATACGAGTATAAAAGACTTCTTTAAAAACATTCTTCTATTAAAATTTTATACTGCCTGTTAACCCATAAGAAAATGATGTTTTAGGCATTTGATTCATTGTAAATCTGTCATTGATGATCGATGGTCTCAATTTGAGTGATAAATCCGGAGAAATATCAAAATCATATAGGTGTGCATCCACAAACGCATCAATTAATGTTAAACCATAATATGCAATCGAAACGATGATACTGAGATCTCTGTTGTATCTCGATTTGTCCATTCCGCTTTTCAACAAATTTGTAAAAGCATCTTTCCCCCCATAGCTGTCAATGGTATAACCCGGTGGAATTATTTCCAGGAAACTATTGGTATTATCGTCGGCATCTGTAATATCAAGATAAGCATTTTTGTACGACAACAGTTGTTTTGAATTCCAGTTAATCGCATAAAAACAACCTAAAAAACCACCGTATACAATCGGGAGTTTCCAGTACTTCCGGTTCAGTATTTGTCCGTAACCCGGAATTACAGCACCCAGCCAGATGGCGCGTACAGGATCCGGCTTATACGTTTGCATTTGAACCGGAGCCTCTTTTTCATCAACCGGAACGATCAGGGGTTCAGACAAGTCAAGGCGCCGCAGCGACTGGACTGTATCCTGAGCATTTACAATAGTATTATCCTGAGCTGAAAGACAAAAAGGAAAAAGCACAATCAGCAGAATCAATCCTATTTTTGGTTGCTCAAACACAATTACTTCGGTTGTTATTAGTTTCTGTCAATCGTATCTAATAGTTCCATGATGCGGGATAATTCATCATCATCTTTAAAAGATATGGTAATTTTACCTTTTCCTTTCTCGTCGGATGTCAGCTGAACTTTAGTGTCAAAAAGTTTTCCAAGTCGATGTTTCAGTTCTTTGTATTCAGTCAGATTCACCTTTGTTTTCACCGGAACAACTTTTTCAAAAGCTCCTGTTTCAGTATACTTACGCACCAGTTCTTCCACCTTTCTCACCGAATATCCTTGTTTGATAATCATTTCATACAAATGAAGCTGAGCTACCGGGTCAGTAAGTCCCAGTATAGCCCTTGCATGTCCCATATCAATTTTTTTATCTTTGATGCCCATCTGAATTTCGGCAGGTAACTTCAGCAAACGCAGGTAATTGGCAATTGTTGCTCTTTTCTTGCCCACTCTTTCACTAAGACGTTCCTGAGTAAGCTTATATTCTTCCATCAGACGATAAAAAGACAATGCGATTTCAATGGCATTCAGATCTTCGCGCTGAATATTCTCGATCAGCGCCATTTCCATTACCTGCTCATCGGCAGCAGTACGAATATAAGCCGGAATCGATTTCAATCCGACCATTTTCGATGCCCTGTAACGACGTTCGCCAGCAATAATCAAGTAAGTTCCGTCATTGTTTTTCTTCAGGGTTACAGGGGAAATCACACCCAACTCCCGAATGGAAGCAGCGAGTTCTTCCATTGCTTCCTGGTTAAAATAGGTACGGGGTTGATTGGAATTAGTGATTATCAGGTTAAGATCAACATCACTGATAGACGACGAACCTACGGCATTAAAATTATCCGTATCAATCAGTGCCCCCAATCCTTTCCCTAATCCTGTTGTTTTTGCCATAAAATTGCTTATTCTTTTATGTATGTTAACCACATGATTTACAACTGTCGAAAGTCAAAAGTCAAAAGTTTAAATCAAAACATCAAACTTTTGTCGTTTGACAAAAACTAACGTGTACTCATGTGACTTATGTGGTGAAAAATTAAAATCAAATATTCTTCTGTATTAATTCCTTTGCAAGATCCATATAATTGGTACTACCTTTGGATTCTGCATCATAAAGTAAAACCGGCATCCCATGACTCGGCGCTTCACTCAGTCGCACATTGCGGCTGATAACCGTCTCAAAAACCATGCCTTCGAAATGTTTTTTCACTTCGGCTAATACCTGATTGGCCAAACGTAACCGGTTATCATACATGGTCAATAAAAAACCTTCTATTTTAAGTCCCATGTTGAGTTTACTCTTTATTATCTTAATGGTATTCAACAGCTTACTAATTCCTTCCAAAGCAAAATACTCACACTGAACCGGAATTATCACTGAGTTTGATGCAGTTAATGAGTTTACGGTAATCAAGCCAAGAGAGGGAGAACAGTCAATCAGGATATAATCATATACCGTTCTCAGCGGATTCAGCAAACGTTCCATAACACGTTCCCTGTTTTCCATATTCAGCATCTCAATCTCGGCACCGACCAAATCAATATGAGAAGGTATAATATCCAGATTTTTGATCTGAGTTTCATGTATCGCCTGCTGCGTTGGCACCCCATCAATGAGACATTCATAAATTGTGAACTCTAGCGTACGAATGTCTACTCCTAACCCTGACGAAGCATTTGCCTGCGGATCGGCGTCAACAATCAACACTTTCTGTCCCAGAGAAGCCAGCGATGCGGCCAGGTTAATAGCTGTCGTAGTCTTCCCTACCCCTCCTTTCTGGTTTGCCAATGAGATTATTTTACCCATATTCTTCAACTTATCGTGATTTGATTATATGACGGGCAAAGATAAGAAAAATAAATTGATATTTTATTTCTCCATCCAATCCGAAGATCATTCCCTGTGTTTCATTTTAATCAACTTCAAACCCTTGTAAAATGGGGCATAAAGCCAATCTATTGATAACCTTTAAGATCGTTTATTGCTTATCATTTTAGAATTTTTCACTATTTTAGGAAATCGATACAATTTTAACGATAACGAACGGATACAATAACAGCAAAGAACAACATTGACGATTTGCAATGTTGTTCTTTGCTGTTATACTTTACTCCTTTTTACTGTTTTATTTAACCGGCAAAGGGAGAAAATATTGGACATGTAATGCCATACTTCATCAGAATATTTTCCATGCCAGTGAAATCACAAAAGTATTGGTTGGCATAGATATATTTTTCAGATCGGAAGTTTTTTGAAAATCCTGGATAAGATTTACACGGGCATCTAAAGCAAACATAAATAAATCCACCCCAACACCAGCATCAATACTAACCTGAGAATCTTTAAAGTCCTGCACCAAACCGGCAGTCGTAATCTGTTCTTCAGTCAGATTTTCATATTGAAGAGAAGAACCGGAGTTCATAGTAAATCGAGGACCGGCAAATGCTCTTACATTAAGGACTTTCAGATCAAGTAATTTATATCCCAACAAAATTGGAACTTCTACATTACTGATGTTCATATACGTATTTACATCTCTACGTGTATCTTCATCAATAAGTACTTGTTTCAGTTCATACTCTTTCTTTTGAACAGAATAAAGAATTTCAGGTTGAATATAGAACTTATTGATAAAAACACGTGCAAAAGCACCAGCCTGAAAGTTGTTCCACATTTCACTTTTCACATTGTCCATAGTATATGAACCATTGCTCAACGAACTAAGATTCTTAAGCGACAAAGATGAATTATAACCGGCCTTCAGTCCGAAATTAAATTGTGCAGATACAATCGTAACAAATAACAGGAATACGGTTGAAAATAAAATACGTTTCATAAGCGAGTTGTTTAAGGGTTAATTAATTGCTTGTTGTTTTGATACTGAAACACTTTTTCGAGAAATTTGTTTGATGTTTACAGATAACATGGCAAAATTATAAAAAAACAATAGATTTTAATCCCTCCTGATTAAATTTTTTATCTTTGCACATCCAATGCGCCATATACTTTTAATTATGGCATAAAACTGCTATTATGAAACGAGCTATTTTCCCGGGCACATTCGACCCGTTTACCATAGGGCATTACAGCATTGTTGAACGTGGCCTTGCAATGTTCGACGAGATCGTCATCGGCATTGGCGTGAATCACCTGAAGAAAACTCTGTTTGATGAATCTAAAAGATTAGACATCATCCGTCAGGCATTTGCCGGAGAGCCAAGGGTAAAGGCAATGATATATAACAGCCTTACGATCGACTTCGCGAAATCAGTGGATGCACAGTTCATTCTGAGAGGATTACGCACCGTAGCCGATTTTGAATATGAACGAACCATTGGCGACACCAACAGGATTCTTTCTGGCATTGAAACCGTAATCCTGTTTACAGAATCGGCTTATGCACATATATCTTCAACTGTTGCAAGAGACCTCATATCGTACGGAAAAGACATCTCTGCGTTTCTGCCACCCAATGTAAAATTATAACAAGGACACAACGTAATTTCAATAAAAAGGTTAGATAAATATAAAACTTATGCTAAAAAAATCTTTTTTCATTGTAATCTTCCTGATGATTGGATTATCTGGAACGATATATGCTCAAAAAACAACCAAAACCTTTCATATCAGCAAGAGTTTGAGTATTTTCAATTCGGTATTACGGGAAGTTGACATGTATTATGCCGACACACTCAATCACGAGAAGATTGTTAAATCGGCTGTAGATCAGATGCTCCGGAATTTAGATCCTTATACAGTTTACATCCCGGAATCGGAATCGGACGACATCAGTTTCATGACGACAGGCGAATATGGCGGAATTGGCGCCCTTATTACCAAAACCAACGACGGCATCTGTATTTCTGAACCTTACGAAGGCATGCCTGCCCAGAAACACGGATTGAAAGCCGGAGACATTTTATTGGAAATAGACGGCGAGAAAACAACCAATTTCTCTGTTTCAGAAGCAAGTTCGAAATTAAAGGGAACTCCCAATACCGAAATCAAACTAAAAATAAGACGGTACGGAGAGAAAAAAACTATTGAAAAGAAATTTTTGAGAGAAAAAATTCAGGTACCACCTATTTCTTATTCCAGCATTACAGCTCCGGGTACAGGATATATCTTGTTGAATGATTTCACTGAACAGGCTGCGTTAGATGTGAAAAGCACCATTCAGGAGATGGTTCAACAACACGGGATCCAATCCCTGATAATAGACCTGAGAAATAACGGAGGCGGATTAATTGACGAAGCCGTAAAGATTATGGGATATTTCGTCCCTAAAGGTACTGAAATAGTCAGTACTAAAGGAAAGAGCCCGCAGGCATCCTATACTTACAGAACCACATTGGAGCCCATCTTTCCGGATATGAAAATCATTGTGCTGGTAAACAGTGCTTCTGCTTCCGCGTCAGAAATCCTGGCAGGCGCAGTTCAGGATCTCGACCGGGGTATCGTGATCGGTGAACGTACGTTCGGAAAAGGGTTGGTACAAAACATCAGACCGGTAAGTTACGGAGGACACGTTAAAATCACGACTGCAAAGTACTACATCCCCAGCGGCAGGTGTATTCAGGCGATAGATTATGCGCAACGGAATGAAGACGGAAGCCTGAAACGCGTTCCGGATAGCCTGACCACCGAGTTCAGAACCAACAACGGACGTATTGTTCGTGATGGTGGCGGTATTATTCCGGACACCATTACACAGGATGACAGAAAAATCAACATTGCTTATTACATCTACGCTCAGAATTTATATTTCGAATATGCAAACCGCTATGTTTCTGAGCATGAAACCATTGCAAAGCCGGCTGATTTTAAACTTACCGATGCTGATTTTGATCATTTCATTGCATTTATCAAAGAAAAAGGGTTTACCTATACACCACAAACAAAGAAATATTTTGATGACTTGTATGAATTTGCCAAGCTGGAAGGTCTTGATCAGGAAGCAAAAGGTGAATTTGAGGCATTACGTTCGAAACTGATGCCGGACATTGATGTCAAATTAAATGAGAACAAGGAAGAAATACTGGACATTTTGAGCGCTGAAATTATCAAAAGATATTATTATCAAAAAGGCGTGATCGAATACTCTCTGGTTAATGATGTTGATTTGAAAACAGCTATTGAGGTTCTTGGTAAACCTGAGATATACAACAAGCTTCTCCAACCGCAAGTTCAATAAGGTGAAACAATTAAGGCAAATTCTGAAGTACTTACAGCACCTCATTACGGCCAGGAACACAGGCGGCCATGGTGTTCATTCGCCTTTTGTTTTTCATTTTATCCGGGATATCCTGTCTGAAAAGTATCCTTATTATATATTTAATGATATTGAAAAAATCAGATCCCGGATGCTCAGTAGTGCGCAAACCGTTGAGGTCACAGATTTCGGAACCGGTGTAAGCCGGCCAAGAAACATTGCGGACATTGCCCGAAAATCAATTAAGAAGCCAAAGCAGGCCCAATTACTTTTTCGCATTGTCCGGCATTACGGATACAAAAACATACTGGAACTCGGAACATCCCTTGGTATCAGTACGATGTACATGGCATCGGTATCAAACAAATGCAATTGCATAACCCTGGAAGGATGTCCGAAAATAAGCGCTGTCGCACAACAGAATTTCGACAGATTGAAACTCAGTCAGATTAAATTAATAACTTGTAATATCGATGAAAAACTTGAGTCGATACTCGCATCATCCGGTCAGCTGGATTTCATTTTCATAGATGCCAACCATCGCTACGAACCTTTGATGCGTTATTTCAGGTTGTGTATGAACCATATCGGAGATGATTCCGTTATTGTTGTGGATGATATACACTGGTCATCCGAAATGGAACAGGCATGGAAAGCAATTCAGGAGCATCCGCGGGTGAAAGTCACTATAGATATTTTTCACATGGGTATCATATTCTTTCATCCGATGCTCACAAAAAAACATTATAAAGTACATTATTAGTCGAAGGTCGAAAGACATTAGACATCAGACATCAGACATAATAAAATGAAAATTTACACCAAAACAGGCGATACCGGTCAAACCGGATTAATCGGAGGCACCCGCGTCTGGAAAAACAACCCCAGACTGGAAGCTTACGGAACTATAGATGAGCTGAATTCATTCATCGGAATGCTGACAACCAGCGGAATACCTGATGAGGTACTCGAATTCCTGCAAAACATTCAACATAAACTTTTTGCCGTGGGGTCGCATTTAGCCACCGACCAATCAAAAACCAGCCTGAAAGCTGCATCCATTATCCGGGAAGATGACATTATCAATCTGGAAAAAGAAATTGACAGGATGGACGAAACACTTCCGCCTTTGAATAATTTCGTACTGCCGGGAGGTTCTGCTTCCGGAGCAAACGCACATGTTTGTCGTACCGTTACACGCAGAGCCGAACGGAAAATCATGGATTTAATACAATCTGACATCCTAATTGATGCTACCATTTTAAAGTATATCAACAGATTATCCGATTATTTCTTCACCCTATCGAGATATCTCACTGTCTCAGAGGGACATAAAGAATTTTTCTGGAAAAAGGAGATATAATCATTTTTTTTCCTATTTTTGCACGAAATTAGAAAAATAGTTTCTTCACATTTTTAATAAAGACCCGTCAACTATGTATTGGACATTAGAATTAGCATCAAAGATTGAAGACGCACCATGGCCCGCAACAAAAGATGAATTGATTGACTATGCCATCAGGTCAGGCGCACCATTGGAAGTAATTGAGAATCTGCAGGAAATTGAGGATGAAGGTGAGGTTTACGAGTCGATCGAAGATATCTGGCCGGATTACCCCAGTAAAGAAGATTTCTTTTTCAATGAGGAAGAGTATTGATCTTCCTCTTTCCCATTTTTCACCGCCAATTTTTCCTATGTTTTTAATACAAAACAATTTTTCAGCAATTTTTCAGTTTAAATATCTACACCGTAATATTTCCTGAGAAATGATACGGCTGTCAGGGGAAGGAATGAAAAATATACACATGAAAAGAATTGTTTTTGGTATTTTCCTGGTATTATCCTTTTTGAGTAACCTCCACGCGCAGTTCGATGCACAATCAAGCCAGTACATGCATAATGCTCCGGGATTTAATCCGGCTGCTGTTGGCGAAAGCGGCATGCTCGACATCACGGGACAACACCGGCTGCAATGGATTGGAATGCCAAACGGGGGTTCTACCACTATATTCAACATCAATTCACCCTTAAATATTTTGGGAAGAAAACATGGTATTGGCATTAACTTTATCAATGACCAGATTGGGCTGTTTGTAAATCAGCAAGTGCATCTGCAATATGCTTTTAAAATCAAAGCAGGTAAAGGTGCTATCAACATTGGTCCGCAAATCGGTTTCCTGAGTATTGGTTTCAGAGGCGACAGTGTTCGCGGCCCTTTGGTTCCCACCGGAGAATACCACGACATACAAAACGACCCTGCCATCCCGGGTAGTTTGGTAGAGGGATTTGCATTGGATATGAGCCTGGGGGCCTGGTACACTCAACAGGATTTTTACGCCGGAATTTCTTACTCTCATTTCAACCAACCGGTTATCGAGTGGACTGACCAGCATGAATATCGTCCTACAAGCACTTTATACATCACAAGTGGATACAGTAAGACATTGAACAATCCGAAATACGTATTCAAACCATCGATGCTGCTAAAAACCGATTTCACAACTTATAAGCTCGATGTATCAGCACTCATGTATGTTAACAATCAATACTGGGGCGGATTAACATACAGGCATGGGGATGCGGCTGTAATTTTAGCCGGCATCAACATCGGGAACGGACTTTCAATCGGATATTCCTTCGACTTCCCTGTATCACAGATGATTAGAGCAACATGGAGTTCACATGAAGTGATGCTTTCATACGAAATCGACATCAAAGCAGGAGATTCATCACGCAGAAAAAAATATAAAAGCATACGGATTCTTTGATTCACACAGAATAAAATGAATTATTTTTCGTTTGATAAGTAAAATTTCAATTTATGAATAAACTTTTTGTAATCATAGCGTTATCATTGATGGTACTTTCCTGCAATAAACCTGCAGGAGAACTGACAAGTGCACGCAATTCGGCCAAAATGGGTTTTTCTGATACCAAACCATATGGCATGCAATTAATTAAAAAAGGAACCTTTATGATGGGGGCTCACATGCCAAACGGGATGTTTCCCGGTCGCGAAGCGCCACGTCAGGTAACAGTCGAATCCTTTTATATGGATGAAGCTGAGATTACCAATGACCAATACCGCCAGTTTGTATTGTGGGTGCGCGACTCCATTGCTTATCGTGAACTGATTAACATCGGCCGAAATGAATACATGATCGACGACCCCAACAGCGAAAGCGACTCTGTCCGCATCCGCTGGTCGCAACGTATCCGCTGGAACGACCGTAACGAAGATGTTCAGGAAGCTTTATCTTCTTTGTATTATACCGGTAACGACGATCTGGGGCATCGTCAGCTCAACGCTGCCCGCATGGTTTACCGCTACGAAGTATTCCATTACGATCAGGTATCTCTACCCCGCAATCAGTTTAATTATGTTACCAATTCCTATCCTGAAGGGGCTTATGTTACCATCGATTCAACTTATTTTGATGAAAACGGTCATTTGGTAAGCAAGACTATCAACCGCAAACTAACAAGCAGAAAAGATTTTTATTCGACCAAAATGGTAAATATCTACCCGGATACACTCACCTGGACGCGCGACATTCGCTTTTCCTATAATGACCCTAAGATGAAGATGTACTTCAGCGACCCTAATTATTCTGATTATCCGGTGGTGGGTGTAACCTGGGAACAGGCACAGGCCTTTTGTCATTGGCGTACTAAAATGTACAACGAAAATCATAAAATAAAGACAGAACCTTACCGCTTACCAACTGAAGCTGAATGGGAATTTGCCGCAAAAGGGCGTGAGAAAGATGCTATCTATCCCTGGAAAGGCAGTAAATTAGTGGATGAACGTAAAAACTGCTACCTGGCCAATTTCAAACAGGCCAGAGGAAATTATGTGAGCGATGCTGCCGTTACCACCAAACCGGTAAAATCATACAACGTCGTACCCAATGCCAACGGACTTTACGATATGGCGGGTAATGTAGCCGAGTGGACTTCAACAGCCTATTTCGGAACGTCCAATATAGCGACAGCTGATATCAACCCGAATTTTGAATACAATGCCAAGGCTGACGACCCTGTTCACATGAAAAGAAAAGTAGTGAAGGGCGGCTCCTGGAAAGATGTTCCCTATTACCTGCAAAGCGGTGCCAGAACTTATGAATATCAAAACGTAGGTAAACCATACATAGGTTTCAGGTGTGTGAGATCATATAAGGGAGACATTAAATAGTGGTCAGTGGTTAGTGGTTAGTGGTTAGTTAAATTTTAATATTGAAAATCGTCAAAATAGTATATCATTATGATGGACAGAATAAAAAAATTAGGGTCGGTTAAAATCACGACGAAAGACAGACTCTTTAACGCCGGATATGGTATCGGTGCTTCAATCGTAATTATTGGAGTACTTTTCAAACTGATGTATTGGGAAGGCGCCGATATTATGCTGACAGTAGGACTGTTGACTGAAGCGCTTATTTTTGCCATGAGCGCTTTCGAAAGACCTCTGAAAACTTATGAATGGGACAAGGTTATTGATTTTGAAAACGGCAAAATCGACCTTCAGATTAATAACGGATTTACGCCATCAGCGGAAGGAGCTCCGGCAGAGCAGGCTTATAACCAGGGGGGCGCCTATCCTCCGGCGACAAACTATCCTGCTCCAAACGCTTTCCCGGGTGTTACCAACATTGAGGGATTAAGTGATGAAGATGCACAGAAACTGAATCAAAGTATTCAAAATCTGACAAGAACAGCCAGTCAGTTGAATGAAATTGCCTCTTTCTCTTTAGAAACCGAAAGATTTGCCGAAAGTATCCGTAATATCTCTGAAAACACTTCGAAGTATGCACAAAGTCAGGAGGCCCTGATAGAAGCTACATCAAACCTGCAAACGATTTATCAGCGGATTGGTGAAGATACTGAAAAGATTGAAGTTAACACCCAGGAATACCGTACCAAGGTTGAACGAATCAACAGCAACTTAGCCGGTATGAACTCTATTTATGAGATTCAGCTCAAAGACATTCATGCACAATCGGTGCATTTCCATAACCAAACTGAAATTTCGAAGAAACTTTCGGAAGAAATGAAATCGGTAACAGGAGAAATCAGCAAAATGAAAGACATATCGGATGATTTCTCACTCGCAACACAAAAACTGAAAACAAACGCCAACGAATTAGCTGACAACATTGCCAGACTGAATGCCATTTACGGTAACATGCTGAATTCAATGAGTTAAAATATCAAAGCAGCTTAATACGAAATTATGAGTGGAACCAAAAACTGTCCGGAAACCCCGAGGCAAAAGATGATAGGCATGATGTACCTGGTATTGATTGCCATGCTGGCGCTGAACGTCTCCAGTGAAATCCTGAACGGGTTTAAGCTGGTCGACGATAGTCTGCACACCTCTACCCTCTCCATCAATGAACAAAATGATCGTCTGTACCGGGAATTCAATGCCATGTATGCACAAAACCCGCAAAAAGTCGGGGAATGGTTAGATAAGGCTAATAAAGTACGAAAAGAAGCTGATTATCTATTTGATTACATACACAAATTCAAAATTGAATTACTGAAACTGGCTGATAAAGATAAAGCTGATACACTATATGCCAGAAAAATCAACAGAAGAGAAAATCTGAGCGTTGCAGCAAATTATGCCCTCCGCGAAGGTCACGGAAAAGAATTGAAAGAAAAAATCGAACATTACCGTGACTTTATGATTTCACTGGCGGATAAAAATCTGGGAAAAAACGAAATATTCAGCAATATATTCAACACAGAGAACATTAATAATAAAAGTTGGGAAATAGCAACTTTTGAAAACATGCCTGTATCAGCGGTTATTACCATTCTTACCAAGTATCAGAATGACGTCAGGAACAGTGAATCGAAGATGATTCAGTTTTTAAAGGAAAGAACTGATGAGGGCGACGCCAGGGTAAACAAGTTTGATGCTTTCGTAGTGGCAGAATCGAATTATGTGATGGAAGGTCAGGAATACCGGGCAAAAATCCTATTGGCAGCAGTAGATACAACTAAAGCTCCTAATGTTTTTATTAATGGGAATAAATTAGCCGGAAATAATTACGTAGTAACACCAAACCGCTCCGGCGAATACAGTTATTCAGGTTATATCGAATTGCCAAACAGCATGGGACAACTGCAACGATTCAATTTTACCAGCAAATACAACGTGGGTAAACCGGCTGCTATCATTTCCAACGATGACCTGAACATCCTGTATCGGGGCTTCGACAACAACATCAGCATTTCAGCGCCAGGAATTCCGACTGATAACCTGCGTATCAATGTTAACGGTGGCACAGCAACGCCTAAAGGCAGCGGAAAATATATTATCAAGCCTACTGCCAATAGTGTTGAAGTTTCGGTAATCGGAAACATAGGAGGAAGACAAATCAACATGGGTAGCAATACCTATCGTGTACGTCAGTTGCCCGACCCCAAGCCCTATGCAATATACAAAGACAACAACGGAAACATCCGCAGTGTATTCGACGGGAGTGTACACGGTCCGACCTTCGTGGCCGGTAATCCGACAGTAACTGCCGGCTATGGGGAAGATGCATTGGTACAGGCCAATTTCACCGTGAAATCATTTGCCATCAGAATAGGCAGAAGAACATACAACTCGAACGGACCGAAATTTTCGCAAGAGCAGATCGACATCATCAACAACCTGCCTTCAGGTACAACGTTGGTTATCCAACGCATCATGGCGGTGGGACCGGATGGCGTTCAGCGAAATTTATCGGCTGTAGCGATTGAGATATTATAAAGGTCAACAGTCTGCGGTCCACTGTCTTCAGTCAGAATACCACAGACTGTAGACCGTAGACCGTTGACTGTAGACTGTAGACATTAATTAATAAGAAATGAAAAAAACAACTTTTATCCTCGCATCATGCATGTTGTTAGCCGGTTTAAGTACAACCGCTCAGCAACCCAATCTGAATTTCTTTGAATCAAACGGGGTTATGAATCAATCCGGGGAACTCAGCAATGACCTGGGATACACATTAACGCACCTCGACAATAGGGCCGACGATGTGGTATGGGCACATGTGGTGTATAATATCATCGACCTGCGGGATAACATCAATGCACAGCTCGCCTTCCCGACCGGACAGGATGCAAATTACAAGAACATGTTCAGACTACTCTCGGAAGCCGTGGTAAAAGGAGCTCCGGTTTACTACCCGAATGAGGCGGGGATAACTCCTTATTTCGGTCAGGAGAATTTGGTACCGGCAACGAAACTGTCGGATGTATTTTTCATCGAAACCAATGTTGCCGGTGCGCAATACATCGATCCGCTTTTCGAACGGGATTCGGTAAAAAACACAATAACTATCAGCAACCGTATTTACGACCGTTTCTCAAAACGTATCAATAAATTCCTGATTCAGCAGGTATATTATTTCGACAAACACCTTTCTCAGATGAGCAGTAAAATCATTGGCATTGCGCCCTTGATGACTATGGAAGATGCACTTGCGCCAGCATTTCCGGATTTTGAGGATGAAAATGCCGGAGGCGCAGATACCCAGCAACTTAAAACTACACTCAGGGATGCCGTTGTTTGCTGGTTCCTGTACGACGATCTGAAATCATATTTTTCGGCTCAGCCTGTATTTCAGGAAAGCAACATTGCCCAACGCATCAGCTACCACGAATACTTCTCCAAAAAGATGTACGCGGCCTATATGATTGGAGATAACAGTCTGATGAAAAAACTGTACAGCAACACAGGAGAACTTACGATCAACCAGATTACAGAAGAAATTAAAAACATCCAGCGAAAGTTGGTTGAAATTGAATCCGGGATTTGGGGAAGATAAAAGCGACAACTCACCATTCCAAAAATTTCCGTAACTTTGCAGCGATTTCAAAAATGACATGGCATGCGAAGAATTATCATAGCGGATAATCAGGATCTGACCCGTGCGGGTTGGATATACCTGATTAATAAAAGCGGTATTAACTCACAAGTTGAAGAAACCCAAACAAAAAAGGAATTGATTTCGCTTTGCGGACAATTTCCGGATGCTCTTGTTATTTTAGATTATGCATTATTCGATTTCGAACGGATACAGGAACTGATTTTCTTGCAGGAGAAATATCCGAAAACCGATTGGATTGTTGCATCAGATGAACTGAGCGAAGATGCTGTACGCACCTTGCTGTTCAATTCGGGAAAATTCAGCGTATTGTTGAAAGACAGTCCCGCCGAAGATTTCATGAGCGCGTTCAAACAGGCAATGAAAGGAGAGCGTTATATCAGCAGTTTCATTACCAACCTGTTGCTTGAGGCTTCGAAACAGAAACAAGCCAATCAACCCCGAAACATTCTTACAGCAACCGAGCAGGAAATTCTAAAAGAGATGGCTTTGGGTAAATCAACCCGTGAGATTGCTGTCTTGCGTCACGCGAGCATGCACACGATCATGACTCACCGGAAAAATATCTTCCGTAAAATTGAAGTGAATAATGTGCACGAGGCAACAAAGTACGCGATGAAGGCAGGGCTGATTGATTTGGCGGAATATTATATTTAGTGGTTAGTGGTAAATGGTTAGTGGTTAGTAGGGGCGTAACGCTAACGCCCAATTCTCATGAATTGAAGAGAGCAATTCGATTGAATCGAATAGAACGATTTGATCTGGTCGAATAGAGTTATTCGAATGGTTCGAATAGAGCGGTTCGAATGAATCGAACAGTGCGATGCAGATAACTTGAGTGGGACGACTCAAACAAGCTGGGAGGAACGACTCAAATGAATTGAGTAAAGACACCTTCAAAAAATCAAATTTATATATTTTTCACATGAACATAGCAAGTTTAATTTCGGGTGGTGTTGACAGTTCGGTGGTAGTACATCTGCTTAAAGAAGCAGGCTACGACCCCACCCTGTTTTACATCAAAATAGGGATGGATGATGATGAACTGCTGCATTGCAGTTCGGAAGAGGATATTGAAATGGCTTCGCTGATTGCACATAAATACGGCTGCAAATTAGAAATTGTAGATTTGCATCAGGATTACTGGGACAATGTGGTTGCCTATACAATTGACAAAGTCAGAAAAGGTTTTACACCCAATCCGGATGTGATGTGTAACAAATTAATTAAATTCGGAGTTTTCGAACAGAAAGTGGGTCAGCATTTCGACAAAACTACAACAGGACACTACGCTACGACCATTGAAAAGGATGGAAAAACATATCTTGGCACAGCCAAAGACCCGGTGAAAGATCAAACCGATTTCTTAGCACAGATAAATCATCTACAGGTATCAAAGCTGATGTTCCCCATTGGGCACCTGATGAAAAGCGAAGTACGCAAAATAGCAGAAATTGCGAATTTGCCCAGTGCCAAACGCAACGACAGTCAGGGTATTTGTTTCCTGGGCAAGGTAAATTATAATGACTTTATCCGCCGTTATCTGGGCGAAAAAGAAGGTCCGATAGTTGAATTAGAAACAGGTAAAATACTCGGCAAACACAAAGGCTATTGGTTTCATACGGTTGGACAACGAAAAGGGCTTGGCTTGTCGGGCGGACCCTGGTATGTTATCCGTAAAGACATTGATGCCAACATTGTCTGGGCATCAAAGGGATACGACGTGGAAGCTGCCTATGGAAATGCTTTTTCGATGAAAGATTTTCACTTTATCACCGAAAATCCCTGGCAGGATAAAGCCGAAAACGTTGAAATCACATTTAAAATACGGCATACACCCGAGTTCATCCGCGGCAACATAATCAAAACACCTGAAGGATACCGGATTATATCCTCAGAAAAGTTGCAGGGCATAGCACCCGGACAGTTCGGTGTGGTATACGATATCGATCAAAAGATTTGTATCGGTAGCGGCGAGATTATTTCTGCCTGATGAAAATCTGAATCGGCGTACCCGTAAAGCCCCACTTAGCCCGGATTTTATTTTCCAGAAAACGTTTATACGGATCTTTCACATACTGAGGAAGATTCGCGAAGAAAATAAATGTCGGCACCTGTGTATCCGGTAATTGAGTGATGTATTTAATTTTGATATATTTCCCCTTCAATGCCGGTGGCGGATAGTTTTCTATCAGGGGAAGCAGGTACTCATTCAGCTTAGCTGTCGGAACTTTCTTCTTTTTATTTTGGAATACCTCAACAGCCAGATCAACAACTTTCAGGATACGTTGCTTGGTCACTGCCGAAGTAAAAACAATCGGGAAATCAACAAAAGGAGCAAAACGTTCCCGAATTGTATCTTCAAACTTTTTGGTATCATTACTTTCCTTATTCGGAATCAAATCCCATTTATTTACAGCAACCACCAGTCCTTTTCTGTTTTTCTGAATCAATGAGAAGATATTCATATCCTGACTTTCGATTCCACGGGTAGCATCCACCATCAGGATACAAACATCCGAGTTTTCAATGGCACGAATGGAGCGAACCACTGAATAGTATTCGAGATCTTCATGCACCTTGGCTTTCTTGCGGATACCGGCAGTATCAACAAGGTAAAAGTCATGTCCGAATTTATTGAAACGGGTATAGATAGAGTCCCGGGTAGTACCGGGGATATCGGTCACAATGGTTCTGTCTTCACCGACAAAAGCGTTAACAATTGAAGATTTACCGGCATTCGGACGACCAACCACGGCAAATCGGGGCAATTCAACATCAATATCTTCAGGTTCAACAGCTGGCCCCAACAGTTCGGTTAAATGGTCGAGCAATTCGCCGGTACCTAATCCGTTAATAGCAGAAACTAAAAACGGATCACCCAACCCAAGAGAGTAAAACTCAGCGGCATTAAACTGCCAATCGAAAGTATCGGCTTTATTCGTTACCACAATCACCGGTTTCTTTGTTCTCCTTAATATAGAAGCCACTTCATTATCGAAATCGGTAACTCCATTCTGAACATCTACCACAAACAAAACCACATCAGCTTCTTCAACAGCAAGTACCACGTGTTTTTTGATTTCTTCTTCAAAGATATCATCTGAGTTTACCACCCAGCCTCCGGTATCAATTACGGAGAACTCACGTCCGTTCCATTCACTTTTGCCATACTGGCGGTCACGTGTTGTGCCGGCCTGGTCGTTCACGATAGCACGGCGGCTTTTGGTCAGTCTGTTGAAAAGCGTTGATTTCCCTACGTTGGGACGACCAACAATTGCTACTATATTTCCCATACTTTTTTATATCCAGAGGATAAAACATTTAATTTAACACGTGGGTTATTACTCACGCCGGGTAAAAATATTAAAAGATAAAAAACCTCCCGTTTTTAATTCGGGAGGTCTTATTTTGTTTTTTGACAGATAGTAGTTGTTGCAACAGTGGTTCAATAATTAACCTCTATAACACCATCCACTATTAATTATTCCTGATTCAGCGTTACACGTTTGAAAGCAACAGCAGTAGCCTTATTAGCTTTCAGGTATGCAGAAACCGTAATTTTTGAATCTTTGATGAAGGCCTGTTCCAGCAAAGTAGATTCCTGGAAGAATTTATTCAAACGACCTTCGGCAATTTTATCGAGCATTGCTTCCGGTTTACCTTCCTGACGGGCTTTGTCTCTACCTATTTCCAGTTCCTGTTGGATAACCTTTTCAGGCACAGATGTACGATCGAGAGAAACTGGATTCATAGCAGCAGCCTGCATTGCGATATCGCGGGCAACCTGATAATCCACATCTTTTTCTTCGAAAGCAACGATAGTAGCCAGTTTATTTCCAGGGTGAATGTAAGAGATCGCGCTACCACCCTGAACAAACTCGTAGTAATCCAGTTCCATTTTTTCACCGGTAACACCAGAACGTTCAGTAACCAAATCGGCAATTGTACGACCATCAATAGTCAACGCAGCCACTTCAGCCGTTGAAGCCGGCTTAGCAGCCATGGCAACATCCAGAATCGACTGGGTTAATGCAACGAAATCTGCATTTTTAGCTACGAAGTCAGTTTCACATTTCAACGCGATGATAGCAGCAAATCCATCTTTTGCAGCGGCCAGCACACAACCTTCAGAAGCTTCACGGTCACTACGTTTAGCAGCCACAGCCTGTCCTTTTTTACGTATAATTTCAATTGCTTTTTCGAAATCGTTATCTGCTTCTGTCAAAGCATTCTTACAGTCCATCATACCGGCGCCGGTCATGGTACGCAATTTCGAAATATCTGCCATTGTTACAGCCATAATTTCTTATATTTATTTTTTTATTAACAACTAGTTGATTTACTATTTATTCATCTACAATTTACATTAATAGTGGAGCATAGATTTTTGCTTAGCACCAAATCGTAAATCGCAAATTGTCAAATCGTAAATATTTTTATTCTTCTTCCTTCACAAACTTAGTCAGGATGTTAGCATTCAATGCTTCATCATCCTCTTTTTGTGTTCTCGGACGTTTTGAAACGCGGTGTTTTCTTTCCTTCACTACCGGAGCTTCAGCTGCTTCGGCATCTACTTTTTCAACCTTACGTTCTTCCAGGCCTTCCTGAATCGCTTCAACCAAAGCAGTCAGGATAACATCTACCGATTTGGTAGCATCGTCGTTAGCAGGAATAATAAAATCAATTCCGTTAGGATTTGAGTTCGTATCCACAATACCAAACACAGGAATACCCAGGCGTTGTGCTTCTTTCACCGCGATTTGTTCTTTCATCACGTCTACCACGAAGATAGCCGAAGGAAGACGGGTCAGGTCGGCGATAGAACCAAGGTTCTTTTCCAGTTTCTCACGCTGGCGGGAAATCTGGAGTTTTTCGCGTTTTGAAATATTATCGAAAGTACCATCAGTAGTCATTTTATCGATGGTAGTCATTTTTTTAACCGCTTTACGGATAGTTGGGAAGTTGGTCAACATACCACCGGCCCAACGTTCTGTGATATAAGGCATACCAACCGCTTTTGCCCTTTCGGCAACCACGTCTTTAGCCTGTTTTTTGGTAGCAACGAATAAAACCTTGCGACCCGATTTAGCGATTGATTTGAGTGCAGCAGCTGCCTCATCGATTTTTACCACCGTTTTATGCAAATCGATGATGTGGATGTCGTTACGCTCCATAAAGATATAAGGAGCCATAGCGGGGTTCCATTTGCGTTTCAAGTGACCGAAGTGGCAACCTGCTTCTAATAACTGATCAAAATTTGTTCTTGACATTTGTTTTGTTTTAATTTGTTTACTTTCTGTGAAAATCAATTTCCGGGTAGCCATCCAGTGTCTATGAGTCCCGGGAATTTAGATACTAAACCAAATTCATTCACTATTTTTTCATTTACTATTTACTATTTGGAGCTATGCAGAAATCTCAGCGTTTCGACAAATAGTAAATCGTAAATAGATAAATCGTAAATAATATTATCGTTTTGAGAACTGGAATCTCTTACGGGCTTTTGGCTGACCTGATTTCTTACGTTCCACTTCGCGTGGATCACGGGTCATGAAGCCTTCTGATTTCAAAGCTGGTTTATCTTCCGGATTGATTTTAACCAAAGCACGGGCAATTGCTAAACGCAATGCTTCTGCCTGACCTTTAAAACCACCGCCGTCGAGGTTTACTTTGATATCATATTTTTCAGCAACTCCTAATTTATTCAGAGGCTGTTTCACTACATACTGCAATATCGGTGATGGAAAATAGGCGTTCAAATCACGTTTGTTGATGGTAATCTGACCATTTCCTTCGCTTACGAAAACACGTGCAATTGCAGCTTTTCTTCTTCCTAAGGCATTTACTACTTCCATACTGATTATTTAAGTGCGTTTAAATCGATTGTTTTGGGTTGTTGAGCTTGTTTGTCATGTTCCGGACCGGCATATACATACAGGTTGCTCAAAATCTGAGCTCCGAGTCTGTTTTTCGGCAACATACCTTTCACAACTTTCTTAATCAGTCTTTCAGGATCTTTTGCCATCATCTTGGCCGGAGTCATTTCACGTTGTCCGCCGGGATGACCGGTGTGACGAAGATAAATTCGGTCGGTCCATTTATTACCTGTTAACACAACTTTTTCAGCATTGATAATAATTACATTATCTCCGCAATCAACGTGAGGGGTGAAACTGGGTTTGTATTTACCACGCAAAAGTTTGGCAACTTTCGAGCCCATACGTCCCAACACCATTTCGGTAGCATCCACTACTACCCATTCTTTCTGCGCTGTTGCTTTATTGGCAGAAATGGTTTTATAACTTAACGTATCCACTTTATAAAAATGTTTTTTAATTAATAACTGTCGTTTTTACACTGGTTTTCCCGCTGAATCTGAATGAGGCTAATCGGCACAGATTCAGGATATTCACACAGATAATCACGAACTATTACACTGGGATAATAAACGGACTGCAAAGATAAGACAATTCTTTTATTTACAAAACACCTGAGAATAAAAAATTTAGGAAAGAGTTTTACGCCGTAAAACATAATTTATCCTGCTTCTATCGTTTTGCCACGCCAATCCACTATCAGACCATCATAAAGGATTATGGAGTTCCTTATATTTCAGATCATTACCCGATTATGACGGTTTTTGAGTATTAAAAACATTTTATTTACTTTTGTCATAAGGAAACAAACTATAAAATTAAATACTTAAAACACATGAGAAAAATTTTCAATACAATCTTTTGTATACTGATAATCAATTACCTGAGTGGTCAAAACTCAGAATCACTTTCCATCACACTCGATTCGGAACAATATAAACAATTTGAAAAACATTTTGCTGAAAAAGAAAAAGCAAAAATGCGGTCAACCGATTGGGCGCGCTTTTATCGATATGAAGCCATGAATGATTCGATGCAGAAACCTGCCAAGGTGGTTTTTCTGGGTAATTCAATTACTGATGGATGGTATAAACAACATCCCGAATTTTTTATTGAAAATGGATTTACCGGTCGCGGAATCGGCGGACAAACAACCAGTCACATGCTTACCCGTTTTCAGGCTGATGTTATCGATCTGAAACCCAAGATGGTTGTTATCATGGCCGGGACCAACGATATTGCCCGTAACAACGGCATTATCAGTCATAAACATATCATGCAAAACATCAAATCGATGTGTGAGCTGGCTCAGTTTCACAAAATCAAACCGGTATTGTGTACCATATTACCTGCTTATGAATTCAGGTGGAATAAAGAACTGACCCCGGCTGCCGATATCAAATTGCTGAATGAAATGATTAAAGTATATGCTGATGCCAATAAGATTCCTTTTGTCGATTACTATTCAGCGCTGGTAGATGAACGAGGAGGATTACCTGCTGAAATTGCTGCCGATGGGGTACATCCCAACATGAAAGGTTACGCAATTATGGAACCGATTGTATTGAAAACTATCCGGAAATATGTAAAAAAATAAAATATCTGATATGCAACTCAAGTTCATACTACTGTTTTTAGTTACAGGTTTATGCCTGACCGCTCAAACGCATGTCGATTCGATTATTAACAAGCTCAACAACCCCCACCTCAACGAAGTGCTTGTTGTAGCACACCGGGGTGACTGGCGCAACTTCCCGGAAAATTCCATTGAAGCAATTGAAAGTGCTGCCAAAATGGGTGTTGACATCGTGGAAATTGATATTCAGCGGACCAAAGACGGGCATTTAATCTTGATGCACGATAAAACACTGGATCGCACCACAACAGGCAAAGGTCGTGTTGAAGACTGGACACTGGATTCCATCAAAACCCTTAAACTTAAAAATGGCTGTGCCATCAAAACGAAACATGAGGTACCGACACTGGAAGAGGCACTTTTGCATGCTAAAGGTAGAATCATGATAAACCTGGATAAAGCTGACCGCTATTTCGATGAGGTTTACCTTTTGCTTGAAAAAACAGGCACTGCTCATCAAATCATCATGAAAGGGAAAAAATCACCGGATGAGGTAAAAAAACAATTCGGGAAATATCTGGATAAGGTAATTTACATGCCCATAGTCGATTTGGATCAAAAATCAGCTTCTGTAAAAATGGATGATTTCGTCAACTCACTGCATCCGGTTGCTTTTGAGCTGTTGTTTGCCAAATCCAATAGCCAGGCTCCACAACAAATGAAACAAAAACTGGCCGGTAAAAGTCTGATTTGGTATAACACGCTTTGGGACACATTGGCAGGTGGTCGTGATGACGATATGGCGCTTAAAGACCCTGATAAATCATACGGTTACCTCATCGAACAACTTGGAGCACGCATCATTCAAACCGATCGCCCGGAAATGTTACTGGATTACCTGAAAAGAAAGGGCTGGAGATAAGAATCTTCTTCAAGTTAGTGCCGAGCAATAATCCTGCACCTGTTTAATCATACTTTGTTTCTCCTTTTCTTCCAGAAAAGAAGCTTCAAAAGAATTTTGGGCAAGCCGGCAGATCTCGGCATTTGATAAATTGAGTGATTCTGCAATTGCCAGATAGTTGTCTGTCACGTAACCACCGAAATAAGCAGGATCGTCTGAGTTGACAGTCACCAGCAGTCCTCTCTCCATGAGCTTTTTCAGTGGATGAAAACGTAAATCCTTCACCACCTTCAGTTTAAGATTAGAAAGCGGACATAAAGTAAGTGGTATCCTGCGTTGAGCCAGTTCTGTCAACAACGACTCATCATCCAACGCATTGTTTCCATGATCAACGCGGGAAACTTTAAGCAAATCGAGAGCTTCCCTGATGTAAGCAGCAGGACCTTCTTCCCCGGCATGGGCAACAGTCACGAAACCAGCATCCCTCGCCATTCCAAACACGTTTGCAAACTTTGCTGGAGGATGGCCAAGTTCAGATGAATCCAAACCCACACCCTGAATTAAATTTTTATACGGAATCGCCTGTTGTAGCGTTCTTATCGCATTCTTTTCATTCAAATGACGCAAAAAACACATAATTAAAGAAGTGCTGATACCAAACTGTTTTCGTGCATCATTCATCGCCCTGTGAATTCCGGCAACTACAACTCCAAAGTCAACTCCCCTGGTAGTATGCGTTTGGGGATCGAAAAAAATCTCGGTATGGATAACCCGATCATTATATGCTTTTTGTAAATAAGCAAAAGTAAGATCGTAAAAATCCTGTTCATATATCAACACTTTTGCACCAGCATAATACAGATCCAGAAAATCCTGCAGATTACTGAAATTATAAGCTCTTTTTAACTCATCAACAGTATGATATTTCAATTTCACATTGTTTCTTCGGGCAATCGCGAACATCAGTTCCGGTTCAAAAGTCCCCTCAATGTGTACATGCAATTCTGCTTTCGGTATACCTTTAATAAAAGAAGTTGTTGTTTCTTCCAGCATGACTTCAGATATTTTCACAAAAATTTATTTTTTTCCTGTAAAATTTAATTCAAATGCATTCGGCAATCCACCTCCCGAAATAGTTACTTTTCCTGTATGTTCCCCTGATGTCGTCGGATTGAAGGTAACAGTAAGATTATAACCCCGCTCTGCTGATGTCTGCGAAATGATATTCTCTGAAACGGAATACATTGAACCTGTTACATTAACCGTCAAATCTCCCTGAATTGAATTTGTCTTAATTCTGAAGGATTTTTGCACAGCATTACTCACGGTTCCAAAATTGATAATTTGCCCCGTGTTTACAACGTTACCTGTCAGAATAATTTCCGGCTGATTAACAGGAGGTTCCGGTTCCTGGTTCACATAAAACAATTGTGAGGTTTTATTTCCCCATATATATTCTTCCAGACCCGGAAAATCAATGAAAGGATTGCGGTTATTTTGTTTTAAATATACGGCTTCATTCCGGTTGATTTCTTTTTGACTGACCGGATCATTGCGACTCCATGTGAGAAACAAATCAATGGCATAAGATGTAAGCCCGTTAGCTGTATGATACACGATTTCAACATCCGTGCTTCCCGAATTTGCAGTAATCCAGGTTGAAATATTATCGGCGTATCGGGTTGCCATATA
>VSSQ01000212.1_pt4 | contig 38809 bp, 30 predicted proteins | sample 4763081 | NCBI WGS metagenome assembly VSSQ01 (sample SAMN12137344, study PRJNA551015) | bioreactor metagenome | isolation source: SDC9 anaerobic chlorinated ethene degrading culture | place: USA: Knoxville, Tennesee | collected 2015-01-01
GGATGTTCTGGGGGAAAGTTTAGTGCTGAAAAAACATGCCAATCGTCTTCTATTTCAGGACCCTCTTGCACTGTGAAGCCAATTCGTGAAAATATCTCAATGATTTCATTTCTTACAATAGAGAGTGGATGACGTGAGCCTAATTCCAAAAGAGATGAAGGTTTGGTTAGGTCATCTTTAACAGAAGCCTCCACTACAGAGCCTTCAAGTCCTTCCTTTAGGGTGTCTATCTTTGATTGTATAGTATTCTTTAAGTCATTCAAGAGCAAGCCTATTTCTTTTTTGCTTTCCCCTGGTACTGTTTTAAATTCTGCAAATAAATCATTAAGTAACCCTTTCTTTCCTAAGTAGGCAATTCTTATATTTTCAACTCCAGCTAAGTCCGATGCAACCAAATCCCCTACTTTCCTTATCTCCTCTAACAATCTTTCTTTCATCTAATATATTATTTTTCTTCTATTATAGTAATATTCATCTTTATATCCTCCAAAGGACGGTCAGACCTATCTTTTTGAGCCTTTGCTATCTTATCAATAACATCAAGCCCTTCAATAACTTCTCCAAAGACAGTATATTCAAAGTCCAAGAAAGGAACACCACCCACACTTGTATAAGCATCTCGTTGAGTTTGGTTAAGTTTCTTACCCATTCTCATTTCCATATTCTGGAGTTCTGCTGCAGAATAACTCTTTCCCTGAGTAATATAGAACTGTGATCCTGAAGAGGCCTTCTGTGGATTTACATTATCTCCCATTCTGGCTGCAGCCAAAGCTCCTTTCTTGTGAATAAGACTTTGGTTAAATTCAGCAGGGATAGTGTAGCTTGGACCACCTTGTCCCAATTGTTTACCCTTAGGAGCATTTTTTGAATCGGGATCTCCTCCCTGAACCATAAAACCGTCAATTACTCTATGGAAAAGCAATCCATTGAAATAGCCTTCCTTTGCAAGCTTAATGAAATTATCTCTATGTGCAGGTGTTTCGTTATACAAAACAGCCTTCATATCTCCCATTGATGTACTAATTAATACCATAGTTTGTTTCTCCTTTTTGGTTTGTTTTTGTGTTTCTTTGCTTATGTTTTCTGCTTGTTTAGTTTCCTTTTGAGTTGATTTATTTGCACAACCAAAAGTGAAAAGTCCAGCAAAAAGGACTAAAATTGATAAATATTTTGCATTCATATTAATTATTTTTCTTAGATTTGCACTTTAATTAAACCGCAATATTACAAAATTTCAGCCTTATGAAAAAGAATATCGTTAGATTTTTTTCTTTAATGCTTGTCTTAGCACTTGCAATTCCTTTCTTTTCAGGATGCAAAGAAGATAATAAATGCAGACTAACTGTTAAAGTGCAAGATGTTACTAATACTTCAATTGTCATCCCTGGTGCAAAGATAGTAATTTCTAAGGAACAAGGTAGCGTTAGGGCAGAAGGCACTACAGATAGTAAGGGAGAAGCTTATTTTACCTTTGATAATGAAGCCATTTTAGATATTAATGTTGAGAAAAAAGATGAAAACAACTACACTCGCTATGGAAAATCTACAGTAAGACTTATTCCTGGAGAAACAGTAGAAAAACAAGTTCTTCTTCAACAATAATCCAAAAGGTTTAACTTATTCTCTCCTGAGAATTATCCCAAGCTTATTATTATAAATAGTAAGCTTGTTTAATGTTTATCTAACTACAATTATCAACTCTTTTATTGTGAGAAATTAGTCTTTGATTATCCTTTTTCAAAGTAAAAATTTATTTTACTTTCTCTTTTTTATCTTCAAATTACATATACCAACCTTTACTTCTTAAGATAAGGTATTTAGAATTTTAGTAACAAAGAGGTGTGGAAAACTTTTAGTTTTTAAGCAAGTTTTTAACTCCACAATATTGGATAGTTTTGTAATTTCGCAGAACTTAAATTTAATATAATTATCATGCAAGATTTGTTTTCTTTATTTGAGCCTCAAAACAATGAGAAGAAAGGGAGCAACTCAGAAGAAATCAACTCTGAGAAGAACTCTGATCTCCTTAATACAGAACCTATGCAAAAAAAAGAAGATAATCAGAACACTAAAATAGAACCCAAGATGAATGAAACCTTACCAAAAGTCTATAAGACAGAAGAAATTTTAGATGCCGCAACAAAATATTTTAATGGAGATTCGTTGGCCGCCGATGTATGGATGAATAAATATGCTTTAAGGGATGGCAGTGAAATTTATGAGGTAAGTCCAGACGATATGCACAAACGTCTTGCTAAGGAATTTGCTCGTATTGAAGCTCAGTATTCTAACCCAATGAGCGAAGATGAAATTTATCAGCTTATTAAAGAATTCAAATATATTATCCCTCAAGGTAGTCCTATGAGTGGAATAGGTAATAATTTTCAAATTGTTTCTCTTTCCAATTGTTTCGTGATTGGGAATAGTGATAATTCAGACTCTTATGGAGGAATTCTAAAAGTTGACCAAGAGCAAGTTCAACTTATGAAAAGAAGAGGAGGAGTTGGTCATGACCTTTCTCATATTCGTCCTAAAGCTTCATCTGTTAAGAACTCCGCTTTAACCTCAACTGGTATTGTTCCATTTATGGAGCGTTATTCCAACACTACTCGTGAAGTTGCTCAAGGTGGACGTCGTGGAGCTTTGATGCTTTCTATTTCAGTTAAACATCCCGATGTGGAAGACTTCATTGATGCTAAAATGGAACAAGGAAAAATTACTGGAGCAAACGTTTCTGTTAAGATAGATGATGAATTTATGCGTTGCGTTGCTTCTGGCAAACCATATAAACAACAATTTCCCATTAACAGTCAATCTCCAAGAGTTGTAAGAGAGATTGATGCTCGTAAGCTTTGGAATAAGATTATTCATAATGCTTGGCAAAGTGCTGAACCAGGAGTTCTATTTTGGGATACAATAATTAGAGAATCTGTTCCTGACTGCTACGATGATTTTGGCTTTAAAACAGTTTCTACAAATCCATGTGGAGAAATTCCTCTTTGTCCTTACGATAGTTGTCGATTATTGGCAATCAATCTTTATTCCTATGTTGAAAACCCATTTACCGATAAAGCTAATTTTAATTTTTCCTTGTTTAGCGAACATGCTCGAAAAGGTCAAAGACTTATGGATGACTTGATTGATTTGGAACTTGAAAAAATTGATAAGGTATTAGCTAAGATTGAAGCAGACCCTGAAGATGAAGAAATAAAACGTGTAGAAAAGAATCTTTGGTTAAATATTAAACTAAAGTGCTTAGAAGGTCGTAGAACTGGATTTGGAATTACTGCTGAAGGAGATATGTTGGCTGCATTGGGATTACAATATGGCACAAATAAAGCCACTGAATTTGCAACAAAGGTTCAAAAAGAATTAGCTTGTTCTGCATATACTTCAAGTGTTGAAATGGCTAAAGAAAGAGGAGCTTTCCCTCTTTACGATGCAAAGCTTGAAGCTGATAATCCATTTATTTTACGTTTAAAGGAGTCTTGTCCTGATTTATATGAATCCATGCTTAAATATGGTAGAAGAAATATTGCTTTATTAACCATTGCCCCAACAGGAAGTGTAAGTATATGTACTCAAACTTCTTCAGGTATTGAGCCAGCTTTCCAAGTTGCATATAAGAGAAGACGTAAAGTCAATCATAATGACAACTCAAACAATATAAGCTTTGTTGACCAAGAAGGACAAGAATGGGAGGAATATAATGTTTTGCACCATAAATTTGCTACTTGGGCAGAAATTAATGGGTATGATATTGAAGAAATTAGAAATAACTATACTCAAGAACAATTGGATAATCTTATTGCTCAATCTCCTTATAGTGGAGCTACTGCAAATGATATTGATTGGGTAAATAAGGTTAAGATGCAAGGTGCAGTTCAGAAATGGGTTGATCATTCAATTAGTGTAACTGTTAATATTCCTGAACAAACTCCTGAGGAAGTTGTAAGTCAAATTTATCAAACCGCATGGGAATGTGGCTGCAAGGGAATGACTATTTATAGGGAAGGCTCTCGACAAGGCGTACTTGTATCTAATTCAGAGGGAGATAAAAAAGGCAAAACATTCACAGAAACACAAGCTCCTAAACGTCCTAAGAAACTTGAAGCTGATGTAATACGTTTTCAAAATGACAAAGAAAAGTGGATTGCCGTTGTAGGAATCTATGAAGGACGTCCATATGAAATCTTTACTGGAAAAATTGAAAATGATAGACTTTACATTCCAGAAGGAATAAATAAAGGATGGGTTGTTAAGGTTAAAGAAAAATCTGATTCTCGTTCAAGATATGATTTCGTTTACTTAGATAAAGATGGTTACGAAAACACAATTGGAGGTCTTTCTCGTTTGTTCAACAAAGAATATTGGAATTACGCTAAATTAATTTCAGGTATTTTACGTCATGGAATGCCTCTACAAAATGTTATTGATTTAATATCAAAGCTAACCTTAGATTCAGATACCATTAATACATGGAAAAATGGTGTTGCAAGAGCTTTAAAGAAATACATTCAAGATGGAACAGTTTCTCAAGGAGAGAAATGCCCTTCTTGTGGACAAGAAACAATTATTTTTTCAGGTGGATGTAAGAACTGCTCATCGTGCGGTTGGAGTAAATGCAGCTAAGAGTATTTATTTAAAGAGTTAAATAATGCTTTTAAAGAAATGCATAATACTATTTTTTATTCTTATTTGTATTTCTTGTGGTCTTTTTGCTCAAGTAGATAATCAAACAAATAATCGTATATCCTCTATTGAAGAAAGCGAAATCTCTGAAAGAGAAAAGCAGACTTTAATAGAGGATTTATATTATCTTAGCCTTAACCCAGTAAACATAAACACTGCTGATAAGAACACCCTTTTACTTATTGGCTTAAACGAGTTTCAAATTCTTTGTCTTCAAAGATATATTAAAGAAACACATCCTCTTTTAAGCATTTATGAAATTCCTCTTATTAATGGATTTTCTGAACAAACCCTTGCAGAAATCCTTCCTTACATATACGTTGCACCAGTAAAATGGAAAGCATCATTAAGATTAGATTCCATTTTTTCTAAATCTATTCATGATATAAGAATTCAAGGCAAAAAAATAATTGAAAATGCATGGGGATATAGAAGAACTGATAGTATGGGATTTCAAGGTGATAATTTTTCAAACAATATTCGCTATAACCTAAACTACTTCGATAGACTATCATTTTCTTTTGTTGCAGACAATGATGCAGGAGAACCTTTTTTTACATCAAAGCAGAAATATGGTTATGATTATATCTCTATGCAAGCCACAATTAAAGATATATCTTTTATTGAACAAATTACTGTTGGGGATTATCGTCTTGGATTTGGAGAGGGCTTAGCTTTAAATCAGAATCTTAACTTTGGATATTTCTCATCTGATGCAAAAAGCAAGAGAAATTATAATGGAATAAAGCCCAATCGTTCTGTAATAGAATATAACTATATGAGAGGGATAGCAACCAAACTCAAATTAAAGGATTTTTCAGTTTTCCTTTTTGGCTCATATAATAAAATTGACTATTCAGGGAGTATTATTGAGACAGGACTTCACAGAACATTAAGTGAACTTAGCAAAAAGGACAGTAATAGAGAAATTGTTTATGGAACACATATTGGATGGAAAAGAAAAGGCTTTGAAATAGGGACAACAATTTTTCATTATGAATACAAGGACTCCATAAAGCATCAAAATCAAAACTATATGAAATATTATTTTGAAGGCAAAGAGAATAATATTTACAGTATAAATTTTTCTATCCCTTTATTTTATGGACGCATAAGACTTTTCTCAGAAATGGCTATGAGTAAAAATAAAGGATATGCTGGACTTATGGGAGCAGATTTTAATATAGCATACAAAACCAACCTGACAATAAACCTTCGTAACTACCAGAATCAATTTCAAAACTATTACTCCTCTGCAATTGGAGCACAATCGAGAAATGCCAATGAAAAAGGGATATATGCAGCATATTCGATGTTAGTAAACAAGTATTTCAATTTCTTTATAGCAATGAACTACTTCTTCTTCCCTGACGAAAGTTATAGAGCCAACGAATCAACTAGAGGATATAAGATAAAAGGAGAGTTGAACTATATCCCAAACAAAACAAACCTTATAACCCTTTTGTACAAAAACAATAATCGCCCATACAATGAAACCCATACAAACAATGTGGTTTTCCCTGAAGATAATATCCTGCAACAAATTCAACTTCGCTATACCCTTATCCCTAATGAATGGCTAATGCTGAAAAGCAGAATTGGATATTCTCAAACCCTCTCCTATCCTTCAATAAAAAAGAAAGGAGGATTTGTTTCGCAAGATTTTATTGTAAAACCCAATGCCTTGCCAATAAGTATTAATTTCCGCTTTTCATGTTTTAATACAGATGACTACGATAATGCTTTTTATATTTATGAAACGGGACTTCCTCTAAACTACTCTTCATCGCAACTTTACGACAAAGGTATTCGCTCCTATATAATTTTAAAATATGATTTCACCAAAAATATATTCCTGACGGCTCGTTATAGCATAACTCAATACTTCAATAAAACCTCCATTCACACTTCCAATGACGAGATTGAAGGAAAGAAAAAGCAGGAAATAGGAATACAGTTCTATTGGTTATTTAACAAGAAAAGTAAAAAGCCATTTACTTTCGAATATTAGTATTTAAAGATTAAACCAATAAACTTCTTCTAACTTTCAATAAAGACTATTCTTACAGGTATCTTTTTATTTTATAAAGATTGTGGGTGTAGATATGTGTATCTGTGCGAAATATTCCTTTTTCATCTATGCTGTCTATCCTCACTTGTCCTGAAGAGTGGATGATTTGATTTTTGCCTAAGTAAATACCAACATGAACAACCTTTCCTTCATTATTTGTAAAGAAACATAAGTCTGCCTTTTGGGCTGAGGCAAGGTTTTCTACTTCTTCTCCTTGAGTGATTTGTTCTGAAGCATCTCTCAATAAGTGTACTCCTATTTGCTTAAAACACATTTGTGTTAGTCCTGAACAATCAATTCCAAAAAGACTTTTCCCTCCCCAAAGATATGGAGCAGAAAGATATTTGAGAGCAATGGTTGTTAAATGAAGTGAGCTAATATTAAGGTTTTTGGTTAGAGAGCTTTCTGCTATTTCAAAAACAATTTTATTTAATTGAAACTTGGGAGAAACAACTTGTGAACCCAAATAAACAGGATAGATTATTTTTTCTCCAGTTACGGTATTGGTTTGAAAAACATAGGAAATGGCCTCCTTAACAAATTGCTTTGAGGTTTGAGTATAGGATTCGTATTCATGAGCATTTAGAGCAATAACTTGTTTTTCATCTACCCATCCAATATAACTGTCATCGAAGGTTTGAACTAAAATTCTTCCATTATTCCTGTCCAAAACTGAAAATACATCCCCAAAAATCAATTGACTTACCTGTTCCGATTGTTCGCTGTTCTCTTTTCTTAGTGGTGCTATTGCTATATGACAAAATCCGTAATGCATCATTAAATTCTATTAGTTTCTATTGCGTAAATTACTTTCTCAATTATTCTGTCCTCTTCATTTTCTTGAGGATTATATTTTGAACGAAGGTTATAACCAAATAGTTTCCCAAGTGATTGATAGAAGAAAGCCCTAAAACTACCTCTTAACTCTTTCACTAAGGTGTAGGAATCGTTTCCTGTTTCTCTGTCAACCAATCTAATCAAAACCTTGCCTTGACTTCTGGTGAGTTTCATAAGATTAGCGGTAAACTTCATATTGATTTCTTCTTCGGCTTGCTTCATAAGTTTTTTCCTATCCTTTTCGTCAAGGTCTTTCATGGCTAAATTATATGTTGCAAGTAGTCTTCCAGCTTGTTTTGCATATGGATAAGTTTTCTTTACATTGCGAATTAGCTTTGCATACTTACTCATCTCTTCTTGAGTTAATGGAGCAATAAATCCTTCAATTTTTACTTCTTTCAAATAACTTTTTGGAATTGTATCTCCATCCATTATGGTTGCAAAAGTAACTATCCTTTTCCCTTGAGCATTTGCTATAAAAGGAATCATGAACAACAATATTATTAATCCAAACTTTTTCATCTCTAACATTATTTTTTAGTTATATCAAATAATGTAGCAATAACTATGCCAGAGTTTATTTTTTTGTGTTACTAAACTTATCTCCGAACCTCTCAAACTGTTCTATAGCAAACTTTTTGGTTATGGTAACTTCTTTCTTATCTGTTTCTGGAGTGTCGTACATAAGGTCGGTCATAACCGATTCAATCATCCCTCTAAGTCCTCTTGCTCCCAACTCATACTCTATGGACTTTTCAACAAAGAAATCAAGAGCCTCATCATTGAACTTTAGCTTCACATTATCCATTTCAAACAATTTCTTATATTGTTTTACTATTGCATTTTTAGGCTCTGTAAGTATTCTCTTTAGAGCATCCTTCCCCAATGGGTCAAGATGAGTAAGTATTGGGAAACGTCCAACCAATTCAGGAATCAAACCAAATGTTCTCACATCTTGAGGTTGAATATATCTTAACAAATTACTCTTGTCTATCTCATCTCTTTTGTTTGATTCAGCATAACCTATTGCATTTGACTTCAAACGTCTTGCAATTGTTCTGTCAATATTGTTAAAAGCTCCTGCTGCAACAAAAAGAATGTTCTTTGTGTTGATTGCAATAAGTTTTTGCTCTGGGTGTTTCCTTCCCCCTTGAGGTGGAACATTAACAATGCTTCCTTCCAAAAGTTTCAAAAGTGCTTGTTGAACCCCTTCTCCACTAACATCTCTTGTTATGGATGGGTTATCGCTTTTGCGAGCAATTTTATCTATTTCATCAATGAAAACAATTCCTCTTTCTGCCTTTTCCACATCGTAGTCTGCTGCCTGAAGCAAACGAGTAAGAATTGTTTCAACATCTTCTCCAACATATCCTGCCTCAGTCAAAACAGTTGCATCTGCAATTGCAAAAGGCACATTAAGCATCCTTGCAATTGTTCTTGCCAAAAGAGTTTTTCCAGTTCCTGTTTGTCCTACAATAATAATATTCGATTTATCTATTTCCACCTCTTGCTGTTTGCCATTGCCTAAGGTTTCAAAATTATAGTTCAATCTCTTATAGTGATTGTAAACAGCAACAGAAAGCACCTTCTTAGCCTCATCCTGACCAATAACATATTGATCCAAATATTCCTTTATCTCTCTTGGTTTCTTTACTTCAAGTTTTTGTAAAAATTTCTTATCCTTAATTTTCTTGTCCTCCTGCTTCATCTTATAGAGCTCATCAATACAAGAATCGCAAACATTAGCTCCCATAGAAGAAATAATATACTCTACATCCTTCTCTGACCTTCCACAAAACGAACAATTAATCTTTTCCTTTGCCATATATAGTTTTTTCTTTTTATTAAATTTCCTTTCCTACCTTGTGCCCTTTAATTGAATAATAAGCAATGTAAATATAACAAGGTATAAGTATTAAATAAGGCAATTGCCTATCCCCAATTGCTGTTGCCCAATATCCATAAATTAAAGGCAATATTGCACCTCCAGCAATTGCCATTATCAAAAATGCTGAAGCAACTGCGGTATGTTTTCCAAGCTTGTCAATTGCCAAAGGCCAAATTCCTGGCCACATTAACGCATGAGCAAAACTTAAAAGTATAATAAATACAATTGAAACAATTCCTGAAGTGGTTAACGCTAAAATTGCAAAAACAAAACCCAAAGCCGCACAATAGGTTAGAGCCCTGCTTTGAGAGATATACTTAGGAACAAGAATTATTCCTAAAATATAACCTATCGTTAGAGCAATCAAACTAAAAGTTCCTAACATTGGAGCAATCTCTTTTGACACTCCCTGGCTTTGAGAATAAAGCCCCAAGGTGTCAATGGCTATTACCTCAACACCAACATAAAGAAACAAAGCCAAAACCCCAAGCCAAAGATAAGGGAAACTAAAAATGCTTAGATGTTGTGCCTTCTCAGACTCACTTTCTTGATTTTCCACCTTAGGCAACTTTGCCATCAAAACCATAAAAGCCAACAAAATCAACCCAACAGCAATACCTATGTATGGAGGAACAATTCTTTGAGCAAGCAAATCAAGTTCCATTTCTCTTGCACTTCCAGTTAGCATTTTCAAACTTTCACTCAAAGAACTCATATCGGAAAACAAAACCTTAGAAAGCCAAAAAATGCCTATCATTCCAGCAATCTTATTAAATAATCCCATAATACTCATTCTCTTTGCAGCCGATTCAATTGGACCAAGAATAGTTACATAAGGATTAGCAGCCGTTTGCAAAAGAGCAAGTCCAGTTCCTTGAAGGAAAAGTCCCACTAAGAAAACAACATAACTCCTTTCATTGGCAGCAGGAATAAAAACCAAAGACCCAATGGCCATAACAATAAGTCCCAAAGCCATCCCCTTAGCAAAACCCGTCTTTTTCAAAACCCAAGACGAAGGCAAAGCCATCACAAAATAGGATATATAGAAGGCAAAAGTTACCAAATAAGCCTGAGAGTCCGAAAGTTCGCAAGCCTCTTTTAAGAAAGGAATCAAAACACTGTTGAGCCAAGTAATAAACCCAAAAATAAAATAAAGAATTCCAATTATTGTTAAGCTAAAAATTAAGCTATTATTCTTTTGTTTCATACAAATTTATTGTTTTTTGAAGTCGCAAAGATAAGAAAAACAATAATGTTAATCATACAATTATTAATTTAGGATTAAATAAAACACTAAATTACCTTTAAAGAAGAATAGTATTTATCCATCACCATTCCAACACAAAATAAGGAAGAAGAGATACTTTAGAATTAGGATTTCTATACCAAAACTCTCCTTTCAAAACAATGAAATTCAAAATAAAGAAAATTACATAAGTTTTCTCACTAAAATAAAGAGATAAAGAACTGAAAACATAAGATATAAAACTAAAAATATAAGACATCAATCTCATTAAACTTCGTTTTAATCTACAAATAATGGCATTGTCTTCTCGAATTCATGGCATGATTTACTCGAATTCATGCCATGAATTAGTTCATTTCATGCCATGATTCCAACCAATTCATGGCATGATTCCGAGTATTTCATGGCATGAATTCAAAAACATCATGCCATGAATCCGACATCAACTCCCTATTAAAATTTTTCTAAACAAGATTTAGCAACATTAAAACAAGGATTAATTAGATTTATTAAAGGATAAATTGAATGTAAGACCTAAGAAAAATTTATAATTAGATAGATATTTTTAAGACCATTTTTCTTTTTCTTCTTTCTCATATCAACATGAAATCTCTCCCTTTTATAATATTTTTTTAACTGAATTAAAAATATTTAGCGAAATAACATCGGTATTAAATTACTTTCTTGTATCTTTGTGAATTAAAACTAAATGACAAGAAAATTGCAAAGAAGAATGGTGTTGAAAAATCAATGGAAGTAAATCTATGGGATGCTGCAAACAAACTTAGAGGAAGTGTTGAGCCTGCGGAGTATAAACATATAGTTTACGTTTGATTCTGTCAAAATTTGTCAGTGATAAGAATGAACGACAATTTAAAATAAAATAATATGGATGAAGTAAAGAACAAATATCTAATCCAATGGAATGTCAGCAATATTGGAACACATGAAAATATGATCCAAAATATTGATGCTGGTGAAAATGGTCCAATAAGAATTGGAGTATATTCTCCAAATGGTGGAGGAAAGTCCACTATTAGTAGACAGTTCCGGCTTTTAAGTATTTCTAAGGATAAATTGCCTAAATCGGACAAGTATATCACATTAGGAAACAATAATGCTGAATTTAAATTTAAACTTTTTAATCAAGAAAACGCGACTGAAAAATATGAATTTAAAATTATCCATTCAACAGATAAGATTCCTCAAATAACAAATAATTCTCAATTAATATTTCATGTTTTCAATAGTGATTATGTAAGAGAGTCTATTGAACCAGATAATTTTGGCCAGAACAAAGAAATTGAGGGATATATTATTGGAAAAGATGTTGTTGATTTGACAATAGAGAAGAAAGAATTAGAAAATATTAGAGGAAAGTATGAGCAGGTTAAAAAAGATATTAATCTTGAGATAACGAAAGCAAAAAGTGAATTACAGGAACAAGGAATTAGAGCTAGTACTAATGAATTTAAGAACTTTACTTTTGAAAACATAATCGGAGATTTTTCCCCTTCTGAAGAAGAAAATTTTAAATCATTAAAAAGCTCTCTTAAAAAGTTAGAAGGAATACCTGAAGATCTTCAAGATGTTTCTTTTCATAGGCCTTTCGATATCGACATTTCTGTTGTTTCAGATACTGTAAATGATTTAAAGGAAAAAATAACAATTTCTACCTTATCTGCTGAGTTTAAGAAAAAAATACAGACAAAAGAATATTTTATTAAATCTGGACTAGAGTTACTTGATAAGAATAAGAGTTCTTGTCCTTTTTGTGAGCAAGAACTAAAAGAAGCACAACTATCTTTAATAGATTCATATACTGCATATGTTTATGATGCAGAAACCTTATATAGAAATAAGTTACAAGAAAAAATAAAAGGAATAATAAGCCTAAAAAAATCTCTTGAAGAAAAATATCAAGAATTTCTGAAAATAAAGATTGGATTTGATAAAAATAAAAGTTTTTTCCCTTCTTTTCAAAATGAAGAGTTGTACGCAATTGAAGATATTTCAAAAGATCCTTTATGGGATAAAGTAATTGATTTGATTAATTCAAAAATCACTAATATTTCTCAAATAATAGATGATAATAAAATTACTAATATAAATCTATTGAAAGGGAATATTGAAAAATTAGTGGTTTCTATAACAGATTGTATAGGTAAGAATAATACAAAAATTTCAAAAATAAACAGTCTCATGAAGGATTCAGGAAGTGAGATTTTGTTTCTTAAAAAGAGAATGTGTAATGCAAAATATATTGAAATAAAAACTACTCTAAAAACATTGTTAGCAGATGAAAGTGAAATAAAAGAAGAAGGACAAAAAAAAGCAAGTGAAATTAAAGAAAGCGAGAATAAGGCAAAGAAATTAAAAAAAGAAATTGTTGCTGATAGATTTGAATCGCTAATTCAATTTGTTTTTTCTGATAAATATACATTTGACAAAGAAAACAATTACTTGAAGTTTAAGGAACATTCATTAAAAAATTCCGTTCATGATGTTCTTAGTGATGGTGAAAAAAATATTATTGCATTTTGCTATTATATCGCAGAAACACATACGCTAATCACTAATGAAAACGATTATGATAAGTTATTTTTTGTAATTGACGATCCTATTTCAAGTATGGATTTTAATTATACATATTCATTGTGTAGAATATTAGAACGTCTACATGAATATTTTGGGTATTCTAATCGAAAAAAACTTCGTTTTATCCTATTTACTCACAATATCGAGTTTATGAGTATATTATTACGAAATAACGTTATTCAAAAAAAATATGTTTTGATACCAAGTAATTTCAAAGAATTGAAAAAAGAACTAGTAATGCCTTATCATGAACATTTGTCTGATATTTGTAAAGTAGCAAATGATACTCAAGAACCAATGCATACAACACCTAATTCTATGAGGCATGTTTTAGAAACCATTGCAAAGTTTGAAGACCCTAATCAAGATCTGATTTCTTTTGTAGATAAATATGATGATTTGAAAAGTTGTAGCTCTTTATACAATATGATTCAAGATTTATCTCATGGTGTTTTTCGATCACAACCAGCAATATCTTCTGATGATTTGAAAAAAGGTTGCAAGACAATCTTAAAATTTGTTGATAATAAATATAAAGGACAAATTGAGAATATAAAGAGAACAGTATAGTTTAAAATCGTGCAAATGAAATTCATTGAATAAAGATTATGGTATTGTCCAAACAACAGAATATTGAATACAAACAAAGCTGGCACAATGATTAACTTAAATGGATATATGGCTTTTTAATTCTGTTGCTTTATAATGAATGATATAATAAAATAATAGGGAGGAGAATAGAAGATTTATGATTGAAATAATAATTACCATTATTAGTACAATTTTTGTTGTTCTTGGTTGGATTATTCATAGAAAAACTGAGCAAATAAAGATTATGGAGAATCAACTTTCAGAAAGAAAGTATAAAGCTTATGCAGAAATGGTTGCCGTATTCTATAGAATACTTAAGGATGTCAAAAATCAAAAAATTACAAATCAAAATGCTGTTATGGAGAAAATAATTGAGTCGAAACGAGATATATTATTGTATGGCTCAGATGCAGTTTTTGATAAGTTTAATAAATGGTTATGCTCTGCAACTGAAGAAAAGGAAGATAATACGCAAATGAAATACTTTCTTGAACTTGTTTTAGAAATGAGAAAGGATATGCGTGGAGGTAAAACAAAAATAACAGAAAAAGATATTCTTTTAAATCTTATTCAAAATAGAAGTGAAGTTGATGATTTTTTACAATTAATCACTAAAGAAAAATAGCAAAGATTATACGAATAGAGAGATAAATTTAGTGTTTAAAATTATTCTGCAAAGTAAACAAAAATTATTCTTAATTCAAAGAAATAATTTAAACTGAACGCTTGCCTCTTTCCTCAAGCAAATATTTATTTATTTCTTCTAATCCCCTATTTTTATTAGTTTTTTGTAGCATTGAGGATTGAAAAGATGAATATAATAGAGATTTAGAGTTTATAATTATGAAAAAGGATATAGCAAAAAGTGGATTAATCAGCGTTTAAAGAGTCACAAGCCACGTATTTTTTGCTCAACAGATTGATTTTTCAAATCCTTTCCTGAACTTATTTCTGCTCTACCCAAATAATTTTTGAGGTATCGTAACCTCTTTCTTTTGCTCTTTTAAGTAAGAATTCCTTATCCTCATCTTTAAGTTTTGGGGTGCGACTTAAAATCCATAAATATTTATCGGAATTAGAGCCAATTAATGCATAGGAATAGTTTTCTTGGTCTAATTCCAAAATATTGTAAGCTCCATAGAACCAAAGGAAAAATGATACCTTCAATTTGGCAGGATTATTTTTATCTGCAAACTTTGCCTTGCCTATTACTTCTTTATATTTGCCTTCAAAGCTATTCTTGTAGCCACTATTTACAACTTTAATTGTTCCATCTTCCTTCAGGCTATACATTGCTGTTGTTCCAACCATACCTCTTTCAAATGAATGGTCGTATCTTCCTATTTCATACCATTTACCTAAATATCTATTTATGTCAAATTCCTTAACGGTTGTAAGATCTAAATTTGTTTCTTTTTGAGCACAAGAGCTAAAACCTAAAGCAACAAGAATTAGGGTTAAAACATTTCTTTTCATAATATTTGTTTTTAAAATTACTATGGGCAAAGTTAGGAAATAAAATTATTTAGAATGAAAAGAACTATTTATTTTTTATTTTCTTTCTCTTTATTCTCGTTTAGGAGTAATTTATTGTACAATTTATTGTCTAAACAAAATAGTTTTAGATGTAAATTAAAATTCTATGATAAAAAAATTTAGAGTCGAAGGAATGGGATGTCTTGGCTGCAAGAAGGCTGTGGAAAAGACATTGAAAGAGGTTAGTGGAGTTGAGAATATTATTGTTGATTTGGAGTTGGAGGAAGCAACTATTGAAATGTCTTCTGAAATTGGGTTGGAGATGTTTGAAGATGCTTTGGCAAAGGCTGGGTTGGAATACAAAATTTTTAATTATCACGAAAGGAAGAAACTTAAGAAAAAGAAGAAGGCTTCAAAGAATTCTCCTAAGGAAGGGGTTTTCTATTGTCCTATGCACTGTGAGGGGGATAAGACTTATGATAGGTTTGGAGATTGTCCTGTTTGTGGAATGGATTTGGTTCCTATGAATGCTGCTATGGAAGAAGAGGAGAATAAACCTAATAATGCTTTGAAAAAGAAATTAGTTATTTCATCTGTTTTGGCTCTTGTGGTTTTTGTTATTTCTATGAGTGAGATGATTCCCAATAATCCTTTGATGCATTTGTTTAGTCATGAGGTTGGGAATTGGATACAGTTTATTCTAACTCTTCCTATTGTGTTCTACACTTGTTGGATTTTTTATGTTAGGGCTTGGAAGTCTATTAAGAGCTGGAATCTTAATATGTTTACTCTAATTGGTATTGGTACAGGAGTTTCTTTTGGGTTTAGTGTTTTGGGTTTGCTTATGCCTTCTGTTTTCCCTCAGGAGTTTAAGACAGAAAATGGGACTGTCCATCTTTATTTTGAAGCTACTGCTGTTATTCTTACCTTGGTGCTTTTTGGGCAGTATCTTGAGGCAAGGGCTCATAGCAAAACAAATGGTGCTATTAAAGAATTATTGAAATTAGCTCCTTCAGAAGCTGTTAAGGTTTTGGATAATGGAGAAGAAATTATTATTCCTATTGAAGATATTAAGGTAGGAGATTTAATAAGGATAAAGCCAGGTGATAAGATTGCAGTTGACGGTGTTATTAAGGAAGGTAATTCAAGTGTTGATGAGTCAATGATTACTGGAGAAGCTATGCCAGTTGATAAAAATATTGGAGATAGGGTTAGCTGTGGAACGATAAATGGCAACAAGTCTTTTGTAATGGAGGCTCAAAAAGTGGGAGCTGACACTTTGCTTTCGCAGATTATTAGGATGGTGAATGAGGCTGCAAGTTCTAAGGCTCCAATTCAAAAGATTACGGATAAGGTTTCTAAGTATTTTGTTCCTATTATTGTTGGTGTTTCTCTAATTACATTTATTATATGGGCAATTCTTGGTCCTGAACCAAGATTGGTTTATGCTTTTGTTAATGCAATTGCTGTTTTAATTATTGCTTGTCCTTGTGCTTTGGGATTGGCTACTCCTGTGTCGGTTATGGTTGGTATGGGAAAGGGGGCTAAGAATGGTGTATTAATAAAGGATGCTAAGGCTCTGGAAACTATGAATAAGGTTAGTGTTTTGGTTGTTGACAAAACAGGAACTCTAACAAAAGGGAAGCCTTCTGTTGAATATGTTTATTGTGCAACGGATAATAATGAAGAGGATATTTTACAAAGGATTGCGTCTTTAAATAAGTATAGTGAACATCCTTTGGCAGAGGCAGTGGTGGACTATGCTTTGGAAAAGGGAATTGATGTTTTAAAGGCAAAAGATTTTGAAGCCATTTTGGGCAAAGGTGTTATTGGGAAGGTAAATGATAGGGAAATTGGGTTTGGAAATGATAAGCTTATGCTTGAACTAAATGCTAATATCTCTGATGATTTGCAAGAAAGGGTTGGATTGGAACAAAGGTTGGGAAAGACTGTTTCCTATGTTTCTGAGAATGGAATAATTATTGGATATGTTGTTATTTCGGACTCTGTTAAGGAAAGCTCGGTGATTGCTGTTAGGAAAATGGAGGAAAAAGGTATTAGGATTTTTATGCTAACGGGAGATAATTTCAATACAGCAAAGGCTGTTGCCGACAGATTGGGAATAAAGGAATTTAAAGCAGAATGTTTGCCTGAGGATAAGTTAAATATTATAAAAGAATTGCAGGCAAAGGGAGAGATTGTGGCAATGGCTGGAGATGGAATAAACGATTCTCCTGCTTTGGCTCAAGCAGATGTTGGTATTGCAATGGGAAATGGAACTGACGTGGCAATAGAAAGCTCCGACATAACTTTATTGAAAGGAAACTTGGAAGGAATCCTTAAGGCAAAGAAATTAAGCTTTGAAACAATGAAGAATATCAAACAAAACCTATTCTTTGCTTTTGTTTACAATACTTTAGGTGTTCCTTTGGCAGCTGGAGTCTTATTCCCATTCTTTGGAATTTTACTTTCACCAATGATTGCTGCCGTTGCAATGAGCTTTAGCTCCGTTTCTGTAATTTCAAACTCTTTAAGACTAAGAAAGATTAAACTCTCCTAATTGTAACTTAAACTTTCCTAATGATAGAATCTAGTTTTATTATGGGTAGAATAATTTTCTTTTGTATTTTTGCAAGGTGAAAGAACTTTTAAAGGTTTATTCCCATAATCAAAAGTACGTTGACCTTCTCCGAAGAATAACTGTTAATCATTCAAGGGTTAATATTCAATCTTTGGCTGGGAGTAGTATGAGCTTTTGTGTGGCTGCCTGCATAGATAGTTCAAGGGAGTTCACTCATCTTATTGTTCTTCCCGATAAGGAAAGGGCTGCTTATTTCTATAATGATATTGAACAAATTTTCTCGGAACAGGACCTCGATTATTCGAAGAAGAATGTTCTTTTTTATCCCTCTTCCTATAAATTGCCTTACCAGGTTGAAGATATTGATAATGCTAATATTCTTTTGAGGGCGGAGGCTCTTAGCAGGCTTAACTCCAATAATAATATAATCTTGGTTACTTATCCTGAGGCTTTGTTGGAAAAGGTTGTGTCGAAACAAGTTCTTACTAAGAATACTCTAAAGATTAGTTTGAATGAGCCTTTAAATCTTGACTTTGTGGTTGATGTTTTGGAAGAGTATGCTTTTGAAAGGGTGGACTTGGTTGTTCTTGCTGGGCAGTATGCTGTGCGTGGTGGGATTGTGGATGTGTTTTCTTTTGCGAATGAACATCCTTATAGGATTGAGTTTTTTGGCGATGAGATTGAGAGCTTAAGGACTTTCGATGTGGTTTCGCAGCTTACTATTGAACAAAAGGATGCTTTGGTTATTGTTCCTAACATTCAGAATGAGAGTATTAGTGTTCAGAAGAGGGTTCCTTTGGTGGAGTATTTGAATAAGAATACTGTGGTTTGGGTTGAGCATTTGGGCTTTTGCTTGGATAGGATTGAAAAGGAGTTTGAGTTTTGCCAAAGAACATATCTTGACCTTAAGAATAAGGAAATGCATCTTCCTGCGGAGGAACTATTTATTGGAAAGGAGGATTTCAAAAAAGGGATTTTGAGTCATTCTATTGTGGAGATGGGTTATGATGCTTTACTTTCGAAGGATAATGTTGTGAGTTTTTCTACTTCTGCTCAACCTTCTTTTAAGAAAGATTTTTCTCTACTTGTGGATGCTTTGCATAGGCAGGCTGATGATGGGTTTACCAATTATTTTTGTGTGGAGAACCCTAAGCAAAAGGAAAGGATTGAAAAAATTCTTAAGGAGTTTTCTGACAGCAGCAAGATTTTGAATGTTCATTATTTGCTTAACTCCATTAGTGAGGGCTTTGTGGATAATGATTTGAAGATTGCAGTTTTTACCGACCATGAGCTTTTTGAGCGTTATCATAAGGCACGTCTTAGAGACCAGAAGCAGAATCATGAAGCTATAACGCTGAAGGAGATTATGCTTTTGAAACCTGGCGATTTTATAACTCATATTGATTATGGTGTGGGTAGATTTGCTGGTTTGGAAAAGTTAGAAAACAATGGAAGGATTCAAGAAACCATTCGTCTGGTTTATAAAGACAATGATATTCTTTACGTTAGCATTCATGCTCTTCACAAAATCTCTCGCTATTCGGGAAAGGATGGCACTGCTCCTACTCTTCATCGTCTTGGCTCCAACACTTGGAACAACCTGAAGAACAAAACCAAACAAAAGGTTAAGGATATTGCTAAAGACCTTATTGCTCTTTATGCTAAGAGAAAGGCTTCCATGGGTTATGCTTTCTCTTCGGATTCTTATCTTCAGCATGAGCTTGAGGCGTCGTTTATTTATGAAGATACTCCTGACCAATATAAAACTACAAAGGCGGTTAAAAAAGATATGGAGATGCGTGTTCCTATGGACAGGTTAGTTTGTGGTGATGTGGGCTTTGGTAAGACTGAGATAGCTATACGTGCTGCCTTTAAGGCGGTGGCTGACAGCAAGCAGGTGGCAGTTCTTGTCCCTACAACCATATTGGCCTATCAGCACTTTAAGACTTTTTCTAATAGGTTGGAGAATATGCCTTGCAGGGTTGACTATGTTAACAGGTTTCGTTCGGCTAAGGAAACAAGGGAGATACTTAATGATCTTAAGGCTGGGAAGATTGATATTTTGATTGGGACTCACAAGCTTTTGAGTAAGGAAATTGAGTTTAAGGATTTGGGGCTGTTTATTATTGATGAGGAACATAAGTTTGGGGTGGCAATGAAGGAAAAGCTAAAGAAGCTTAAGGTTAATATTGATACACTTACTCTTACTGCAACTCCAATTCCCCGTACTTTGCAGTTCTCTCTTATGGGTGCAAGGGACCTTTCCATTATCAACACTGCTCCTCCTAACCGTCAGCCTATTCAAACCCAAATCCACACTTTTGATGAGGAAGTTATAAGGGACGCTATCCATTATGAAATTTCACGTGGCGGTCAGGTGTATCTGGTTCACAACAGGGTGCAGAACATTGAGGAAATTGCAGGTATGGTTAGACGTTTGGTGCCTTCGGCTAAGGTTGTTGTGGGGCATGGTCAAATGAAGGGGGAGGAACTTGAGGACGTTATGTTTAACTTTATTGAAGGGGAGTTTGACGTTCTGGTTAGCACAACGATAGTTGAGAATGGTTTGGATATACCTAATGCCAATACAATTATAATTAATGAAGCTCAGAACTTTGGTCTTTCTGACCTTCATCAGCTTCGTGGTCGTGTGGGTAGGAGCAACAAAAAGGCGTTTTGCTTTCTACTAATCCCACCGCTGAGTCTTATCACTGAAGAGGCTCGTAAGCGTTTGAAAGCGATAGAAGACTTTTCGTCAATTGGCTCTGGCTTTAGTATTGCTATGCGTGACCTTGACATAAGAGGGGCTGGTAATATTTTGGGGGCAGAACAGAGCGGTTTTATTTCGGAGATTGGTTTTGAAATGTACCATAAGATTCTTAACGAGGCAATTGAGGAACTTAAGCAGACGGAATTTAAAGAGCTGTTTAAGGAGGAGGAAACTCAAACCCTATCTGAAGGCACTCTGGCTAAGGAATGCAACATTGAAACGGACCTTGAGGTTCTTATTCCTGACTCCTATGTTAGCAGCACGGTGGAAAGGCTTAATTTATATAAGGAGCTTGATGGTTTGATTACGGATAAGGAACTTGAGGAGTTTGCCTCTGGATTAAAAGACCGCTTTGGAGCATTGCCAAAGCAAACCTTAGAACTCATAGAAACCATTAAGTTACGCCAAAAGGCAAGGGAAATGGGAATAGAGAAACTTGTATTGAAACGAGACAGGATGATAGCAACCATAACCTTCGAAAGAGGTTCATCATACTTCGAGTCAGAAACCTTTACCAATATCCTATTATTTGCACAAGCCTATCCTAATATCTTACAGCTCAAGGAATCAGAAGAAAAGTTAAGCATAGTTTTCTCACCCATAAAGAGCATATCACAAGCCCTTAAGACACTGTTACAAATCACCAATTTACAATAGTTGGGAAGGAGTTTAAAGTCCTTAACCTCCTTAACCATGCCACTAAAATTTATTTTAACGCCGTCTAATTTTATTTTAACGCCGTTTAAAAACGCATATTACTACGTTAGAAGCTTTTTTTAATGGTTTTAGGGAGGTTGAACACAGTTTGCCGAAGGCTATAAACAATTAAATCCCAATTGCTTATCATTGGCGTTAGGGTGGTAAAAATTAAACGGCATCCTATCTTTTTTAAACGGAATCCCATCTTTTTTTAACGCCGTTTAAAAAAGCTCAGACGCCGTTTAAAAAAGCAGGGACGCCAGCTAATTTTACTCAAACGCCGTCTAATTTTATTTAGATTCCGTTTGGGCATAAAAAAAGAGGGCTAAGATAAATTATCTTTAGCCCCCGTAACAGTTTAGTTAACCAGTATCTTAGTTATTCACTATCGTTTGGAATTCATAGTTTGAAATATAACGACGGAATTCAATATCATTCTTTGCTTTGTACTTGTAAGCAGGTTCTTGTTTGGTTGCTTCACGTAGGTTCTTTATCAAACCGGGTACATCATCCAATCTTGCATAGCAAACTGCTCTTAGGTAATTAACTTCTGCTGTTTGGTCCATGCAGCAGTCAAGTGTACGGATGGCATTTCCTGTGTTACCAGTCAATAGTTGCAATAGAGCAAGGTTATATACGCATTTTCTACCGTCAAGTTTTCTTGCTGCTTCTTCGTAGTTACCTTTCTTGATGTCAACTATGGCTTGATTAACCATTGCTTGTTCGTTGCCAAGAGCAACTGCTTCTTGCATGTATTTATCTGCTGTTTGAACATCTTTAAGGGCAAGGTGTAAAAGGGCAAGGTTATTCTTAATGGTTGCATTGTTAGGAGAAAGTTTGTCAGCTGTTTCAAGGTATTGTCTTGATTCGTCCAATTGGTTAAGAGTTAAACCTACAGCACCAGCATTGTTCCATCCTTCCCATTGTGATCCGAATCTTTCGGTTGCAGACTTATAGATAGCAAGTTTGTTAGCATAGTTGGAAGTAAGAGATGCTGCGTACATAAGTTCATCAAAGGTTAAATCATCAGGGTTCGTTACTGCCATTTTAGCAATTTCCTGATCTGTTTTTTGAACTCCTGAGAAATTGAAAGCTATCTCACCTCTACGAAGTATAGGTAGGATGTCTTCTTCAATTTGACGGAATACCACTGACATATTACGGATTTCCTGTTCCCTTCTAATCTTGTCTGGTTGTGATTTAACAACGTTTATTACTGTGTTCTTTTCTCTTAATGAACTTCCTTCGACCAATCTTATAAAGTTGTCCCAGTCTTCTCCCTTTGCGTTGGTTTGTATTACCACGTCTTTCTTAGCGTCTTGTATGTACTTCTTAACGTCTGCTGGTTTAATGTTTTCTGCTTTTGCTCTTTCGGTAAGTGCTTCATCTAAGATGCTGTTTACCAATTTTTCAGTGGTTTCTGATCTTTTCTTAGACAGGCCTATATTAAAGGATTCTTCCCCTTCTGGAGATGCCCAGGCATTTACGAATATTTGACGAGGTACTGTATTGTTAGCAATGTAAGACTTCATATTGTCAATTGCTCTCTTAGCATCGTTTTTCTTATTTTGTTCGTTGTTCCAGTTAAGGTCAGCAAGGTTTACCGTAAAGTAAATGTTGGCAGACATTAGTTCTGTTGTCTTTGGGGAGTAGTTGTGAGGTGCCATAGAAAGGTCTCCTCTTGTGTCAACTCTGTTTGAAGTTGAGTTAATTCCTTGAGAAATCTTTACGTTGCCCAATTGAATAGCTCCAGGGTTTTCCAATGCTTCTGAGCGGGTAGCGTCAGCTTCGTTAACAGCCTTTGCTTTATATGCAACAGGGTTTAGAGTTAGTTGAGCGTTTTCCATTCCTTCTCTGTAAAGGACTGTATCTTTGTAAACAAATCTTCCTCCAGTTTTCTTATCTATTGCTTTACCATTACCTTCTATCTTACTTCCCTTAAGGTTCATTGGAGAAAGGATAACCTCACCTGTTTCCCAAGTAAGTATCGGCTGCATATAAACAACAGCATTCTTTTGGAAGTAGTTTTCTGGAATATTTCCATTAATTGTAACTATTACTTTGTCTCCATGAGCCTCAAGTGGGTTAGGAGAAACTTGATAACGTACTTGATTATGGTTCTTTTGCATAGTCTTAATGCTTCCACAAGAAGCCGCAACTACAACTAAAAGACCTACTAATAAAGTGTTTAATACTGCTTTTCTCATAATATTTATTTCATTAATTTAATTCTTACTGGCAATTTAAACGTAAAGCCACAACTTTACAATATGCAAAAATATTAATATTTTGTGACTTATCGTATATTTAAAACGAAATTAATACATTTTAGTTCTTTTTATTATATAAGGAAGAAGGATTTGGTCAAACCCTTTATTTATGTCTGCATCAACAAAATCAATCCTCGTATTTTCACAAGAAGTTTTTAGCATTTGGATTTTGTCTTTGATAGCTTTTTGATAAGCTTCCCTAATTTCCTGAGGGTTTAGTTTTATTTCCTCTAAGGTTTCCATATCCACAAAACGATGAGGGCGACTATTATAATCAAATTCTATCTCCTTTTGTTTATCACTCACATGAAAAAGAATTACCTCGTGCTTTGAATGTTTCATATGTTGCAAAGAAGAAATCAAATCTTCCGTATTTTCTTCGGAAAGTAAATCTGTAAAAATAATAATTAGCGAACGCCTATGAACCTGCATTGCCAGCTGATGAAGCAAGGGAGATATATTGGTTTGGAGTTTTGATTCCTTATCATAGGGTTTCAAGAGACCTTCCAAAAGAGTAAACACATGCTTTTTATGTCCAAAGTTTGATTTAATTTCCGTAATTAAATCAATTTTATCTGAAATCAAACTAAGCCCATATGCATCTCTTTGACGAGATAGCATTTGAATTAAAACTCCACAAGCATAGGCAGAAAAGGTAATTTTATTGGGATTGGAAAAGGATGGTTCTTTGCTAAGGGGAAAAAACATTGAAGAAGAATTATCCACAACCAAAAGGCAACGTAGATTAGTTTCTTCTTCATATTTTTTTACAAAAAGTTTATCTGTTCTCCCGTAAAGCTTCCAGTCTATATTCTTTGTTGACTCTCCACTATTGTAAAGTCTATGCTCTGCAAACTCTACAGAAAATCCATGAAAGGGACTCTTATGCAAACCTGTAATAAATCCTTCAACAACTTGATTTGTTACAAGCTCAAGCGAAGGATATCCGATTATACTTTCTATCTTATCGGACATCTTCTCCTTATAGATATTTTTCTATTATTTCAACAAATTTTGTTTTTGACTGCGCTCCAACTAATTTATCAACCATTTCTCCATTCTTTATAAAAAGAACTGTAGGAATATTTCTAATAGAATATCTTGAAGTTATTTCAGTTGCTGAATCAACATCAACCTTTCCAATTACTGCTCTTCCTTCATATTCTGTTGCTAATTCGTCAATGATTGGAGCAATTTGGCGACAAGGTCCACACCATTGTGCCCAAAAATCCAAAACAACTAATTTGTCAGATTGCAAAACTGCATTTTCAAAAGTTTCATCTGTTACATGTAATGCCATAATATTATAAATTTCTTATTGTTAAAGTTGCAAACTTAATATAAATTATTGACATAAACACAATAGATATTTTTGTAATTTCAAAAATCAGTGTAATTTTGCATTCTAAATATTTGATTCTATTTATTAAAGAAATTATAAAACTAATGACTGAGAAAAATTTAATTCTTGCAATTAATCCTGGTTCAACATCAACAAAAATTGCAGTATATAACGGAACAGAACAATTATTCCTTAAAAACCTTAAACACTCTGCTGAAGAATTAGCCCCTTTTGCTAAAATTGCTGACCAATATGAATTTAGAAAAGAAATTATTCTTAAAGAGGTGTCTGATGCAGACTTTAACCTAAAAGAATTTAAAGTAATTATAGGTCGTGGAGGTTTAATCAAACCTGTTTCTTCTGGAGTTTTGGAGATAAATGAAATGATGCTGGAAGACCTTCGTCAAGGAAGAGAAGGACAACATGCTTCAAATCTTGGAGGACTTATTGCTTACGATATTGCACAAGGAATTCCAGGAGCTAAGGCTGTTATTGCAGACCCTGTTGTGGTTGATGAATTATGCGATTTTGCTAGAATTAGTGGACATCCTTTAATGCCTCGCAAATCAGTTTTTCATGCTCTTAACCAAAAAGCAATTGCTCGTAGATATGCGAAAGAAGTAAACAAGAAATATGAAGAGCTTAACCTTATTGGTGTTCATTTGGGAGGAGGAATTAGTGTTGCTGCTCACCAAAATGGTAAAGTTATTGACGTTAATCAAGCTCTTGATGGTGATGGTCCTTTTTCTCCAGAGAGATCAGGAACACTTCCAGTTAACGAATTAATTAAGGTTTGCTTTAGCGGAAAATATACAGAACAAGAAATTAAGAAAATGGTTGTAGGTGCTGGTGGTTATGTTGCTTATCTTGGAACTAACGATGCTTATCAAGTAGAATGTAAGGCAATAGAAGGCGATAAGAAATTTGAATTTATTCAAGAAGCTATGGCTTATCAAATCTCTAAGGAAGTTGGTGCAATGTCAACTGTTTTGAAAGGAAAGGTTGATGCAATTTTCCTTACTGGAGGAATTGCTTACAGCAAACCATTTGTTGAACTACTAAAAGAAAGAATAGAGTTTATTGCTCCAGTTCACGTTTATCCTGGTGAGGACGAAATGGGAGCTTTGGCACTAAACGCTTTAATGCTTATTAAAGGAGAAGCAAAAAGCATAAAATACGAATAATTAAAAAGAAATTTTGACAAAAATTTGGTGGGGTTGGGAATTTATTATACTTTTGCACCCACTTAAGTCAAGGCGTCGTAGCTCAGTTGGTAGAGCAGAGGACTGAAAATCCTTGTGTCACTGGTTCAAATCCAGTCGATGCCACTTCTTTAAGAGTCGATAAATAAATGTTTATCGACTCTTTTCTTTTTAATTAGCCCTTGATTTATCTTCTATAAATAAGTTTTTATCTGAGATCCATTTCTAAAAACCAAGACTAATAATTTCAATAATTAATCCTGATTATCTTTTATAAGGTATAGTTGAAATTAAACGAGGAATAATTCTTTCTAAACGCCGATTATTTTTACAAACTCCTTATAAAAAACTTCTAAAATGAAGAGTTTTTACCCCAAAGATGCACATCTTTCATGTCAAATGATGTGCATCTTTCACTATAAAAGATGTGCATCTTTTTTTTGATATGTTTTGGGGGTTGAGGTTTGATTTTCTGAGATTGAATTCAGAATAAAATGTACTAAATAAACCTAATGAGCGGTTTTCATTTGCAAATATACTAAATTATTTTGAATCATTGTTGTTCGGGAAATAAAAAACATTACAAAAATGTCTTTTTCTTCTGATTTAAAGCTTTTATTAGGGATTGTTACAACGATTATTCCCTATAGAGTTTGGAGTTCTATAAGTTTAGAATAAATTCCATTTTGAGAAAGTAAGGATTGGTGATTACCCTCTTCAACAATCTTTCCATTATCCATTACAATTATCTTATCAGAATTGACAATGGTTGAAAGACGATGAGCAATAACAAAGGTTGTTCTTCCTTTCATCAGAGTATGAAGAGATTCTTGAACAAGCTTTTCGCTTTCTGTGTCTAAGGCTGAAGTTGCCTCATCTAAAAGAAGAATTTTTGGATTTTTCAATATAGCTCTTGCAATACAAATTCTTTGTCTTTCACCTCCAGAAAGAGTTAATCCTCTGTCTCCAATATTTGTATAGTAACCTTTTGGAGTATTGAGAATAAAATTGTGAGCGTTGGCTGCTTTGGCTGCATTTTGCACTTGTTCAAGTGTTGCATCTATTCCAAAGGCAATGTTACCAAAAATAGTATCATTAAATAATATACTTTCCTGAGTAACTACCCCAATAATCTTTCTTAGAGAATTTATATTGAAGTCTTTTATTGGAACATCATCAATGGTAATCTCTCCATCAATAACATCATGGAAACGAGGCAGAAGGTCAATCAAGGTGCTTTTACCAGAACCCGATTTACCAACAATGGCAACAGTTTGACCATGTAAGGCTTCAAGGTTAATATTCTCCAAAACCATTTTGTTTTCTTCATTTTCCTCTCTATAGGAAAAGAAAACATTCTTATAAGAAATCTTGTTTTTAAACTCAATCTCTTCAATTGCATCAGGCTTTTCAACAATCTTTTCCTTAGCATCTAAAATTTCGTATAGCCTTTGAGCTGCAGCGGAAGCTTTTTTGAGATTATAGTAAGCTGTAGTAACACTTTGCATTGGAGCCAAGATACGAGCAAACAACAAAACAAATCCTATAAGAATGCTTGGATTAATTTCCCCATTTATAACCATAAGCCCTCCAAAAATAACAATAATAACTAAGGCAAATATGCCAAATATTTCTGTTAAAGGAGCTGCCAATTCTTTTCTTCTAAGAATTTTGGTCATTAGTTTGGAGTAGCGATTATTTTGCTCTTCAAACTTCTTTACAATTGTTTCTTCTGCATTGTATGTATTGATAACTCTAATTGCACCAAGTGTTTCTTCGGCAGTTGAAAGCACTGTACCAATTTGTTTTTGCCCTTTTTCACTGTTTCTATTAAGGCTTGCTCCAATTTGCTTAATTAAATAAGCAACCAAAGGCATTATTATAACAATAAAAAGGACTAATTTGGGACTGGCAATTATTAGAGTTGTCATAAAAACAATAACCATCAAAGGATCTTTTATCATCATTTGAAGGCTACTTATTAAAGATATTTCAATATCTAAAAGATCTGATGTCATTCTTGAAAGCAAATCTCCTTTCCTTTTGTTTGAGAAAAAAGAAAGAGGAAGAATTGTTATTTTATGATAAATATCGTTTCGCAAATCTTTAATTACTCCGTTCCTGATTGGGGCAAGATAATACATACCCAAATATCTGAACAAAGCAGAAAGAAAAGCAAAGAAGATATAAATAATACTGATTATCATTAAGCATTTAAAGACACCATAGGTTACACTATAGCTGTTTAATTGCCATGCAAAATAATCAATAATTACATCCTTATTGAATGAAAACTCTGGACATAACTCAGGAGGCTGGATAATCCCAAATAGTACACTCACAAATGGGATTACCATTACAAAAGAAAATAAAGAGGCAAAAACATATAGTAAATTAAATACTATATTTAGTATTACCTCTCTTTTGTAGCCTTTAAGATACCTGAATATTCTTAATATGTTTTTCACTAATATCTATAATGATCTGCTTTATATGGACCATTCTTATCTACTCCAATATAATTTGCCTGTTCATCGGTTAGAATGGTTAGCTTAACTCCTATTCTGTCTAAGTGCAATCTTGCAACTTCTTCATCAAGGTGTTTTGGAAGACGATAAACTCCAACTTCATAGTTGTTCTTCCATAAATCAATTTGAGCAAGAGTTTGATTAGTGAATGAATTACTCATAACGAATGAAGGGTGTCCAGTTGCACAACCAAGATTAACCAAACGACCTTCAGCTAATAGATAAATGCAATGTCCATCAGCATAAATATATTTATCAACCTGAGGTTTGATATTTACTTTCTTAATTCCTTCCCATTTTTCTAATCTCTCAACTTGAATTTCGTTGTCAAAATGTCCAATATTGCAAACTATTGCTTCATCTTTCATTTTTGACATATCTTCAGCTGTAATTACATCTCTATTACCTGTTGTAGTAACAAAAATATTACCTTCTTTCAAAGCATCTTGAAGAGTTGTAACTTCAAAACCTTCCATTGCAGCTTGCAACGCACAAATTGGGTCAATTTCAGTTACAATTACTCTTGCACCATAGCTACGCATTGAATGAGCACATCCTTTACCAACATCTCCATAACCACAAACAACACAAACCTTACCAGCAATCATAACATCAGTTGCTCTCTTAATTCCGTCAGCCAAAGATTCTCTACATCCATAAAGATTATCGAACTTTGATTTTGTTACAGAGTCATTAACATTTATTGCAGGTATAAGTAATTCTCCTCTTTCCATCATTTGATATAGACGGTGAACTCCTGTTGTAGTTTCTTCACTAACTCCTTTTAACTCTTCTAATGTTCTATGCCATTTTGTAGAATCTTCTTTTAATACATTCTTAAGTATTTTCAATATTTCAGCTTCTTCAGTTGAAGAAGGCGTTACATCTAATATTGAAGCATCATTTTCTGCTGCATATCCTTTATGAACTAAAAGAGTTGCATCTCCTCCATCGTCAACAATAAGTTGTGGACCTTTTCCATTAGGGAAAGAAAGAGCTTGATTAGTACACCACCAATATTCTTCTAATGTTTCACCTTTCCAAGCAAAAACTGGAACTCCTGCCTTAGCAATTGCTGCAGCTGCATGGTCTTGAGTTGAGAATATATTACAAGAAGCCCAACGGACATTAGCTCCTAAAGCAACCAATGTTTCAATTAGAACAGCTGTTTGTATGGTCATATGAAGTGAACCCATTATTCTAACATTATTTAATGGCTTTTCTTTTCCAAACTTTTCTCTAAGAGCCATTAAGCCTGGCATTTCCTTTTCAGCAATTTCAATTTCTTTTCTTCCAAAGTCAGCCAAATTTATATCAGCTACTTTATAATTCAATGTGTAATCTGTCATTTTTATATTTAAATGTTTATTTATTTACTGCTAATCTGTCTTTATTTTAAATTCTAAGAGTAAAACAAAGCTCTAAATCATTCTTTATTAAAGAGAAATTTAGGTTGCAAAGTTACAATTATAATTCTAAAAAATCTTTGATTTTTCTAAAAACATCGGTATTGTCCATTACTCCACTGAATTTTTCTGCTCCTGAACCAAAAGCATAAACAGGAACCATTACTCCAGTATGTTCTAATGAAGTCCATTTGTCTTTAACATTTCCTTCATTAATGCTTCCTCCGTTAATAGTTAGTCCTCCAGTTTCATGGTCAGCAATAACAATTACAAGCGTGTTAGAATCTTTTTTAGCATATTCTAAAGCCAAACCCACTGCCTTATCAAAATCTAAAACCTCATTAACCATATTATCAAACCTATTCAAATGAGCTTCAAAATCTATTTGAGAGCCTTCAATCATAATAAAAAAACCCTTATCGTTTTCAGAAAGTATGCTAAGTGTTTTTTCTAAACTTATGCAAAGCATATTGTTTCTCTTTTGGGCAAGAGGGGGATGATTATCATAAAGTAGTCCTGCAATTAAATTCTTTTTGCTTTTATTTATTGCATAACTATCAACCTCATCAATATTATAAAGTAAATTATATCCTCTAACTTTTAGAGAGTCAATAAGAGAAAGTTTGTCCTTCCTTTTCTCTGCAACAAAATTATCCTTACCTCCTCCAATAAAAACATCTACATTTCCCTCCAAATAGGATAAAGCAATTTCGTCTTGCATAGTTCTCTTCTTAACATTTGCAACAAAAGCAGCTGGAGTAGCATGGGTAAGGTTGCATGTTGTTATTATTGCGGTTGACAATCCTTTTTGTTTGGATAGTTTAATGAGACTTGGATGTTTCTGCCATAGAGAATCTAAACCAATGGATTCATAGTTTGCTTTATGTCCTATTGCCAAAGCTGTTGCTCCTGCACCTGAATCGGTAACATATCTATCAGCACAAAAAGTTTTTGAAAACCCTGTTATTGGCATTGTAAACATATTTAAGTTACCATTATTTACTGTGTAGGCTGAATACGTTTGTGCTAATCCCATTCCATCTCCAATCATAAGAATTACTTTCTTTGGCTGAGAATAAGAAAGGATAGGAATAAAGAAAAGGAAAAGAATATATTGGATAAGTAGTTTTTTCATATCAGGTTATTGCTATAGGATTTCTTCAAGCATTTTGGAATAGAGGATTTTTGTTGTTAGCCCCATCTTTCTTACTTGCTGAGGAACTATACTTTGTTCTGATTGACCAGGGATTGTATTTACTTCCAAAAAATAAAGTTCTTGAGTATCGTCTTTTAAAATAAAATCTATTCTGCAAACTCCCTTGCAATTTAATCCTCTATAAATCTTCTTAGCTGTTTCTTGAACCCTAATTCTTATTTCATCACTAACCTCTGCTGGAGTTATTTCTGCTGTTGAACCATCATACTTTGCCTCATAATCAAAAAACTCTTTCTTAGGAATTATTTCAGTGATTGGAAAAGCTACAACTTCGTTTTTTGTTTCAATGACACCGCAAGTAAGTTCTCTTCCTTTAATAAACTCTTCTATAATTAATCTTTCATGCACTTCAAAGGCTGTTTTGATTGCAGGAGCTAATTCATACTTTTCTTTAACCTTACTCATTCCTATGCTTGAGCCTCCTTCTGAAGGTTTAACAAATAAAGGAAGACTTAGCTTTGAAAGAATTTCTTCTTCGCTCAAAGGAGAATGTTTGTAGAAACTTACATTCTTGGCAACTTTTACAATATCCAAATCTCTAACTACTGCATTACAAATAACCTTATCAAATGTAATTGCTGAAACCAAAGAACTGCAAGAAGCACAAGGTATATCCATCATTTCCAAATAGCCCTGCATAAGTCCATTTTCTCCTGGATTTCCATGAATTATCATAAATACTCCATCAAAATTAATCTTATTTCCATCAATACTTAGAGAGAAATCGTTCTTATCAATGAAGTATTTCTTATCATCTTTTTCATAATACCAATCTTTCCCAAGTACAACTATTTTATATACATTATAGATTGTTGAATCAATATTTTTCTCTACTTCAACTGCAGAACGAAGTGAAACAACAGCCTCACCACTATTCCCTCCTGCCATTAGTGCTATATTCTTTTTCATTTTATTTTATATTTGTCTTTCCTATTATTCTATAATTCTGTTTCGCCTTAAAATTCTGGACAATCAGTATTATCACATATAATATCATTCTTCCCAATTATCTTTTCATTTAGGAAGAAGAAAATATGATTAATTTCAAGACTTATTCTTTGAAACTCACTCCATATAAATTCTTCACTTCCTACTGCTTTTGAAGGGTCATCAAATGAATAATGAAGACGATTTTTTGCTTTACCTTGAAATATTGGGCAATTTTCATTTGCATCGTCGCAAACCGTAATAACATAATCCCAATCCATATTCAAATACTCATCAACATTCTTCGGTTTTTGTGAAGAAATATCAATACCTGATTCTTTCATTGCCTTAATGGCTAATGGATGTACTTCCTTTTGAGGGTTTGTTCCTGCAGAATATACATTTAGAGAAGGATTAAGCGTTTTTAACCATCCTTGAGCAATTTGCGAACGACAAGAATTGCCTGTACAAAGTATTAGTATGTTCATAAGGTATCTTTTAACTCTAATAAAAATTCTTTTATTTCATTTAAGGAACGGACAATCTCAACATTTGGATTATTTTTATCCTCATTTTCTATTTTCTCAACTGTTTCTTTCCCTTTAAGGTAGTTTTTTGCTCCTTCAAGAGTGTATCCACAGGTTTTTGTAAGATAGTGTATTTGTTTAAGAAGTTCAATATCTGATTTAGTATAAAACCTTACTCCTCTTTTATTTTTGTGAGGTTTAATTTGTTTGAATTCAGTTTCCCAAAACCTTAAAGTTGGTAAGCTAACATCCAACTCCAAAGCCACCTCTCCAATACTATAATATATTCTTTCTGTATTTTCCATAACTTTATTTATCGTTTATTATCTATCCACCATTCACTTTCATTTTCATTGTAGTTTTCCCATCCATTCTTAATATATTTTGGATTAGGGCTAAACTCACCTACTCCAATATCAAATCCCTTTGAATTAGGAATTCTAAAATCACCCCAAGTGCATTCAAGATTTATTTTCTTATCATAACTTGTCCAATAGCCCCAAAATTGATTATTTGAAAAATCATCTGCATATATTCTTAATCCATCATATTGCATTCTTCCTTTTTTGTCAAAATAGAATTTAATTAAAAACTCTCCTTCTAAAATCCCAGAATGATGACACTCTTTATTCTCCATAAACTGATAACTTCCTTTCATGTATCCTGTGTCAAACTTATCAATACTATCCAAAATCCAAATCATATTCCCAGTTTTACACTCTTCAATATTTATCTCTCCTTCAAAATCACAAATATTATCCTTCACTCTTGTTTTCCCTCTAACAAAATATTTATGTTTGTATTTAATTTGTTTAGCTATTGATAAGAATTGAATATAAAATCTTTGATATTCTTCTCCGATAAATCCTAATGGTTGTGGTTTATTTTGTTTAACACCTCCTTCGTGTTCTATAATAATAGAATCACTTATAAATAATTTAGAAATATCATATTCTCCTATTTCTTCATAATAGTTAATAGGATAATTTTTCATTTCTTGAGAATAAGAAAATGAAGATAAAAATAAAATTATAACAAAAACTATCTTTTTCATCTAATAGGGCATTGGGGTAAAAGCATTTATTATATGATTTATTTTTGTTTCGCTTTCATTTCTAATAATTGCAATAATATCAAATCGAGCCTCTTCATTAATATTATTTTTAAGGATATAACTATTTGCAACCTTTATTATTGCTCTTTGCTTTTCTTTTGTAACAGCCGATTCAGGCTCACAAAATATATCAGTACTTCTTGTTTTTACTTCAACAAAAACTATCTCACCACTATTCTTTGCAATTATATCAACCTCATTCTTTCCACTTCTATAATTTGTTTCAAGAATAAGGTATTTCTTCTCAATTAAATAATCCAAAGCCAATTTCTCCCCTTTCTGCCCAAAATCAACTGTTGTATCCATAATAATTTATTATTGCTCGATTATTACTTTATCATTATCTATTGTTAGCGAGGTTTCTCTTCCTACTACAAAAGCAATGTTTTTCTCTTCAATATGACCTATTGGGATATTAAATGCTTTTGGATAGTTGTATTCTTTTACTGCTTCGGAAATAATTTCATAAGCTGTTTTACCAAAAGAAATAGTATTATCGTGCATTAAAGAAAACTCTCCAACTATTAATCCTGCAAGCTTATCTAATTTCCCTGCTCTTTTCAATGCTTGCATAATCCTATCAATATGATAAAGATATTCATCTAAGTCTTCAATAAAAAGAATCTTCCCTTCTGTATCTCCAAAACTTGAAGAACCAAGCAAACTATATAGAATAGATAAATTACCTCCAATTAAATCGCCTCTTGCTTTTCCTTGAGAATTAAAACTATTTGATGGATATTCTCTACTGTTTGTTTTTTCAAATAAACATTCTTTAAGACTCTTTGTTGCTAAAGATTGGAAAGAAGCCTCATTAATATTAAAAGGCATAATTCCATGAATGGTTTCAATATTAAAATTGAAATAAATATGCATAAGCAATACTGTTGGATCTGAATATCCAATTATCCATTTGGGATGTTTTGAAAATTCTTTGAAGTCAAGCTTATCAATAATTCTGACTGAGCCATAACCTCCTCGAGCACAGAAGATGGCTTTAATATCCTTATCGTCTAAAAATCTTTGAATTTCTTCTGCTCTTTGAATATCGTTTCCCGCAAACTGATTGCTCTCTAATCCTATGGTCTTTCCAACTAAAACCTCTAAGCCCCAAAGAGAGAATAATTTAATAGCGTAATCTATTTCCGGAAGGTTTATCTTTCGTGCAGTTGCAACAATTGCTACCTTGTCTTTCTTAGATAATAATTCAGGTCTTATACTCATTTTCTACAATTCAATGGGCAAAGATAAATAAAACTAAGAAACCTATGGGTATAATTTTTAAATATAAAAATAGAATAGTTGTAAATTAAGACTTGACTATACAAAAATAGAGGAAGATTATTTTGAAATAACCCTCCTCTATTATTAATTAAATAGTGCTTATTTTAAGCAAACTTGTTTATTTGCTTGTCGCTACTGTTTTTGCAGTAAAGGTTCCTGAGAAAGGTTTAACTTGAGCTATGATAGCATTAGTATCTCCTCCCATAACGGTTGCTTTTGTAAGTCCTTGTCCTGAGAATGTTCCTACAACTTTGTCTGAAGAGTATTCTGTTATGTTTAAATTTCCAAACAAAGAGAAAAATGCACTGTCTGATTCTTCTGTTTTATAGTAAAGGAATAAATTATTAGTAGGACTTTCAATTCCATTAAGATTCAATAATGCTAATGGAAGACTTGCGCCAAGACCTAAAGTATAAGTACCAGTTGATGTTCCACTAAAAACAACTGTACCTGTGTTGGAAACATCTGTTGAAGTAACAATTGTTTTACCATCACGTTTGATGAAAGTTGCTAAAGGGAAAGAATAAGATGTTCCATCTATTGTGAATTCAAACTTTCCTGTAATTTCTTCACTTCCTTCACATGCTGAAAAGAAGATAGGTGCAATTAGCATCAAGTATAAAAAAAACTTCTTCATTGTTGTTTGTTTTTAAAATTTATTACGGCAAAACTAATACTTTTTTTATTTATCACAAAATTTCTTATTACTTTTGCACTACTAAATCAGTTTTTATGCGTAATCTTATTAGGTTTTTAAAGCGATACTCATATATATTCCTTTTTATCTTCCTTGAAGGCTTATCTATTTATATCATTTCTCAAAACTCCTTCTATCAAGGCTCTGCTATTACTTCCTTTGCCAACGAAATTGCAGGGAATGTTAATACAAAAACATATAATATTTCAAGATACTTCACATTAGGTTCTTCTAACGAAGCCTTAGTTAAAGAAAATGCAAGATTACGTTCAATGATTGAAAGCTCTTATGTTAAATATCAACATAAAACTTTTCAATATAATGACACTATTTACAAACAACAGTTTGAATATATAGATGCTAAAGTTATTCAAAAGACCATAAACAAAAGAAATAACTATTTTATACTAAACAAAGGTCGTGTTCACGGAGTAACTAATAATATGGGAGTTATTAGTCCAAATGGAATTGTTGGTGTAGTGGTTAATGTTTCAAGTAATTTTTCTTTAGTTATGAGTGTTTTGCACCAAGACTCCCGTCCAAACATAAAAAATCAAAGAACAAAAATATCTGGAACTCTTGTTTGGGAAGGAGGCGACTATTCTTCAGGGAAACTTGTTGACATCCCTTCTTCAATTCCTCTAAAAATTGGAGACACAATAATTACAAGTGGATTCTCTCAAGACTTTCCTGAAGGAATTATGGTTGGAAAGATAAAAAACTTCAAGAAAGATAAAGGAACAGGTTTTTATGTTGTAGATATTAAATTCTCTGTTGATTATAATAAATTGGAATACGTTTATATTGTAAAGAACTTCTTTAAGGAAGAACAAGTTCAACTCACAAAAGATATTAAAAATGAATAGAGATATTATACTTGGGTTTTTGCATTTTATTCTTATCGCTGCCTTTCAAGTTTTTGTTTTGAATGGGTTGAATATATTCGGCTATTTTAATCCAATGATTTATATCTGGTTTATTTTGATGCTACCAACAAACACCCCTAAATGGTTAGGACTTATTCTATCTTTCTTAATGGGCTTCACAATTGATATATTTTCAGGACAAGTTGGATTTCATGCAGCTGCTCTAACACTTATAGGACTAATTAGACCTTTATTTATTAGTATATTTTTCTCAGGCAAGGACATTCAAACAAACCTACGTCCATCAATAGCTGAAATGAGTCTGATGACTTTCCTCCCATACATTGCCTCATTAGTTTTTTTACATCATTTCATCTATTTCACAATAGAAATATTTAATTTCTCAGAGTTCTTCCTAACTCTGTTAAGAATAATATGCAGCACTATAATCACAACTCTGCTAATATTACTATGCGATTTCTTCTTTATTCCCAAAAGAAAACTTTCACATTAAGAAATCCGGCTTAATGGACATTTTTAATGGTTTTACCCTTAGTTTCGCCTTATGGTTACTATCTTTGCATCAAATGAAAGGTTATGAATAAAAAAAGTGCATTCACTGTGGTAAAGGATTTGTCCATAAATATGGATTTGTAAAAGGAGTTCAACGATACAAATGTGTTATTTGTAATAGACAATTTTTAGGAGGTATTCGTTTAGATTCTTCTCTAATTTGGGAAGATTATACCATTGGTAAACAGACATACAAACAACTTTCACTTAAGTATAATTGCTCAATAAAAACCATACAAAGACATATTGATTCTTATACAATAAACATCAACCCTCCCACAAGAAGAAAAGTTATTGTATTGATGGACACTACTTATTGGGGCAGAGGATTTGGAGTTATACTTTTTAAAGATGCAATAACAAAAGAAAATCTCTTAAAATATTATGTTAAACACGAGAGTAATTCGCTATATATACAAGGGATTGATGAACTTAAGGCTAAAGGATTTGATGTAATTGCAGTTGTTTGTGATGGAAGGAAAGGGTTGATTCAATCCTTTGTAGATATTCCTGTTCAAATGTGTCAATTTCATCAATCAGCAATAATTAGGAGATATTTAACCAAGAAACCAAAACTCAAAGCGGCACAAGAACTAATGGAAGTAATGGATTTAATGAAACAAACAAACAAAGAATCTTTTATAGGAATGCTAGATTTATGGTATGAGAAATGGAAAGACTTTTTAAATGAAAGAACTATTAATCCACAGACTACCAAATCATTTTATACTCATAAAAGGCTAAGAAGTGCATATAGAAGTCTGAAAACAAATTTACCATGGCTATTTACTTGGTATGACTATCTTGAATTAGATATTCCCAATACTACTAATGCTATTGATGGTCATTTTGCAGATTTAAAGAACAAGCTAAGAAATCACAATGGGCTGTCATTAAAGCGGAAGAAGAAGTTTATTGATGGGTTTTTAAAGGCATAGGGGATTCTAAAAATGTCAAAAGGGCTTTGATAAAACAAAACCCTTAGATATTGACGTTTTCGTCATCCATCTGTTTTATCCCTGATAGGTTGCTCCCCAGCAGAGCCTATTTCCGTTTAAACAGATTCTGCAAAAGAACAAAATAAAATCAAATGAATAACAAAAGTGGAAAAATAAAAACCATTAAAAATGTCCATTAGAGACTAACGTCTAAAAAAAACCATTAAAAATGTCCATTACTCCAGAAATCCATACTTATATAGTTGCTAATATCCATTTTGAGGATATTAATAAGCTGTTTGTAAATTTTGACTTCGTTTTTCAGAATTTAAATAAAGACTTTCTGAAGGTGAAATGCCATTTCGTTTCAGCGAAATGCCATTTGACCATAAACGAAATGGCATTTCATCGTAACAAGACCGTTGCAAAATCCAACTCCTCTATCTAAATAAGTTTTTTCTGACTAAAAA
>VSSQ01000338.1_pt1 | contig 38721 bp, 22 predicted proteins | sample 4763081 | NCBI WGS metagenome assembly VSSQ01 (sample SAMN12137344, study PRJNA551015) | bioreactor metagenome | isolation source: SDC9 anaerobic chlorinated ethene degrading culture | place: USA: Knoxville, Tennesee | collected 2015-01-01
GGCGTGGTGTGCGAATTGAGGTAAATGAAGGTTATGGTGTTGCTGAGCACATTTATCTGCGAAATCTGCATATTCATCATATTCGCGGTATGAACGGACATTTACGATTACCCAAACGTACAGGTGGAATTGGTTTTGCTGTCGTTTCGGCAAAGAATGGCGAGGCGCGCTTTAATGATATTTTAGTGGAGGGATGTCTCATTCACGATTGTTCAAATCAAGGTATTATTACTGAATGTGTAAGTGGAGATCGATTTTACCCCCAAACTCCTGAATGGAACAGAATGCGCATAACAAATGCCCGAATCAAGAACAATACGCTTTATAATATAGCGAAAAATGCCATGATTATTCGACTCTTTGATGGCGGACTGGTTGAGAATAATGTGTGTTTTAATACGGCAAATGGAATTTCAGGAAACACTATATTTAGTTGTGTGAGTGATGGCACTGTGTTTCAGTTTAACGAAGGTTTTCTGAATAATTCTCCTTCTGCTGATGGCTCTATGTATGACGCAGACTTGCGTTCCCCTAATACTTACTGGCAATATAGTTACAGCCACGATAATGCACATGGACTTTTCTGGAATTGTACTGTACAGAACGATTCCAATATTGTTTGCCGCTACAATATAAGTAAAAACGATAAAGGGATCATATTTTGTGTGAACTATCCGGTTAATTCAATTTCAATATACAATAATACAGTATATATTCCTGCCCACTTGTCGCCGGTGATTATTTCCGAGAGAAACAGAGGAAGTTCAAAAACAGGTCCTAATACACGTACTTATAGTTTTAAAAATAACATAATTTATAACTTGAGTCCTAATGCTATATATCACTGGAATAAAATGAAAGACCGGTATTTTAGGACTTTCATGGCAAATAGTTTTTATGGCATTCATCCTGAAAATGAACCTGATGATCCCCGCAAAATATTGCTGGATCCAAAATTTATAAATCCGGCGGTTGACAGTTTTCATGCACTTGAAGTTACTGATGGCTTTCGGTTGCAAGCTGACTCACCATGTATCAATGCGGGTGTTGAGATCGAAAACAACGGAGGCCGTGATCATTGGGGTAATCCTTTATATAATAACAGGCCGGATATTGGTACACATGAATATCAATCCCACTTTTCACTTCATGAGGTACTGAGTGATGGCACAGACCTCAGTATGAAAACAAATTAAATGATTCAATGAAATTTCCGAATAATATTCAAACAAGATTATATCCGAATAATATGCAAAAAATATTGACAATGATCCTGCTCTTGTGCTGTAACTATATTGTTGTTGCGCAAAGTCTCAGTGGAGATAAAAAAATTGTTGGTTATGTTAACGGAGAGCCTGTTACAAAAGATGAATTTACATTCTTTGCACAAAGGAACAGACATAAGGTTATATCCAAATTCAGAAATGAATACAAATTAAATTATCATACCGGTTTCTGGCAGGATAAATCAAAAGGTAAAACACCCGGCGAATTGTTGAAGGAGATGACTATTGAATCTATAGTTAGTTCGAAGGTTCAGTATCAATTGGCCAAACAATACGGAATAATCAACGATATCAGTTTCCAGTCTATCCGACAATACATGGAATCAGAAAACAAACAGCGACGTGAAGCATTGCAGAAGAATATTGTTATCTATGGCCCCGAACAATACAGTTTGGAAAGCTATTATGAATATCTGACATCCAATATGATCATTAAACTGAAAGATTATATGTTGAAAAATGATATAATTATGGTCGACTTTAGTCAAGGAGTCCAACGTGAAAATAATTCCACCATGCACGACGATGATAAATACTATTCAAAAGTACATGTAGCAAATACACAAATTAATCATCAATATGATGAAATTATAAAACAGATAATTGAAAAAGCAAAAGTTAAATTTGACAAACATGCCGATTAATATCAAAACACAGTTGCTTACCCGATCACATCATATAATTGTAGCTTTCTCATTTTTAGTTGCCGGTATGCTATTTCCAACATTAGCTGCCACTAATTATTATATTGATAATCTCAATGGGAATGATTCCAATAGTGGTCAGTCTGTCGATAAGGCATGGAAATCGCTTACCAAAGTAAATGCTAAAACATTTCAGCCTGGCGATTCAATTTTATTTAAGTCAGACGGTGTGTGGGTAGGCAGGTTATATCCAAGAGGGTCGGGTACAGCCGGGAAACCGATCGTAATTGATAAATATGGTCATGGTGGGAGGCCCCTTTTTGATGGTGATGGCATGACAGGTACGGGTGTGGTGTATTTGTACAATCAGGCCTATTGGGAGATTAATAATCTGGAAATTACCAACGATGCAGTAGCAGAGGGTGATCGTCGCGGTGTCAGAATTGAAATCAACGAGGGTGTTGGCGTTGTAAATCATATTTACCTGCGGAATTTACACATACACCATATCAAAGGCAGGGTGGGGCAGGAGCGTTCTCATAAACGAACAGCCGGAGTTGGTTTTGCTGTTGTTTCTGCCAAAAATATTGAAACTCGTTTCAATGATATCCGGGTTGAAAACTGCCTGATACATGATTGTCAAAATCAGGGTATTATAACTGAGTGTGTTGGTGGCGACGGATTTCAACCGGGGACACCGGAATGGAACAGGATGCGGATTACCAATGCAGTTATCCGTAACAACACAATTTATAATATCTCTAAGAATGCCATGATTATCCGCCTTTTTGATGGTGGCGTAGTGGAATACAATGTGTGTTATAATACTGCAAACGGAATAACAGGGAATACGATGTTCACTTGCGCATGTGATGGGACGATTTTTCAGTATAATGAAGGTTACTTAAATAACTCACCGGATGCCGATGGTTCCATGTATGATGCCGATCTGCGTTCACCGAATACCATCTGGCAATATAGTTACAGTCACGACAATGCACACGGACTTTTTTGGAACTGTACTGTACAGGAGGATGCAAATTTGATTTGCCGCTATAATATCAGTCAGAATGATAAAGGAATTCTTTTTTGCATTAATTATCCCGTAACCTCTATTCACATATATAATAATACAGTATATATACCATCCCATTTGTCACCGGTTATTATTTCAGAAAGAGGCAATGGGAATAAAACAGATAATCCTAATACACGAACCTATAATTTCAGAAACAACATAATCTACAATTTAAGTTCAACAGCTACTTATGATTGGAAAAATACACGTTATAACCGGACATTTGAAGCAAATTGTTTTTATGGTGTACATCCTTCAGGAGAGCCGGCTGATTCAAAAAAAATTACAACCAATCCTCTTTTATTTGACCCGGGAAGTGGAGGAATAGGTGTTAACAGTGTAAATGGTTATCAGTTACAGCCAAATTCACCCTGTATTGATGCAGGTGTGGTTATTCCGGATAATGGCGGACGGGATTATTGGGGAAATACCCTGTATAATGGCAAACCCGACATCGGTGCTCATGAATATCAAGGTCATTCTTCTTTGAAAAACGTGCTGTCAGATGGTTTTGAATTTAAATTGTCTGCAAATCCTCTTTTGTTGGGAAAGGAGTTAAAGATAACTACCGAAAATCTGATCTCGGAGCAAGTAACAATTCGGGTTTATTCGCAGGAGGGAATAAGAATCTTTAGTAAGGCTTACAATGAAAATATCAATAGTTTTTTAATCGGCTCTCCCTTCAAGATGCCGGGGATTTACTATGTTAAGGTTGACATAGGGAAACATGTCAGTACAAAAAAAATTATTGTAAAATAAGATTCCACCAACGGAACGTCAATACCGCATGTTAAATGAACGGAACCGGAAAGAAAATATCTCAAAGCCGCCGATGCAGGTAATTAGATTGTCATTGTGCAGATTATGGAAATCAATTTAAACTTTTATTGATTGAATACACGCTTTTTAGCCTCAATTTTTCTGATTCTGGTCAAAGCTTCCAGAAAATAGTAATCAGCATAATTGAGTGGCACATCTACCTCACGGTTTTTAGCCATAAATGCCACGCTGTGTTTGAGAATAAAATATCCATTCTCTCCTTTTTTTGCCATATAAGCGGGAGATGCCAATGCATTTACCATTTGCTTTCCAAGTGAATAGAACTTTGCAGATAATTTGTTGTTGGTAAACGTGCTAAGTTCTACCAATGCTGAAGCCATAACAGCACCTGCAGATGCATCTCTAAGTGCGTTTGGAATATCAGGTACGTTGAAATCCCAATAAGGGATTTTATCTTCAGGAAGATTTTTATGATCAGCAATATAGTTGGCGATCTTAATAGCCTGGTCAAGATAAGCTTGTTTTTTGGTTTCACGATACATCATGACATATCCATATAAACCCCAGGCCTGCCCCCTTGCCCAAGCCGACTCGTCATGTAATCCCTGATAGGTTTTACGCTCTACATACCCTCCGTTTATCGTATCGTAGCTAACTAAATGATAGGAACTGCCATCTGCACGAAAATGATATTTCATGGTTGTATCAGCATGGGATACTGCGATGTGATAAAAAACACTGTCGCCTGAAATTTTAGTAGCTTGTGTCAGCAATTCCAGATTCATCATATTGTCGATGATAACCGGATATTGCCAGTTATCATTATCCCACGATTTGATAACTCCCAACTGTTTACTGAAGCGTGTGGAAAGAGAACGTGCGGCAGTGACTATTACTTTTTCAAACTCCTTGTTTCCCGTTAGTCGTAATGCATTCCCAAAACTACAAAAAATCATAAACCCGATATCATGGTTTGTAGTCATGTGTTCTTGCTCCCGAATCCTTTCAGTCATTTCCAAAGCAGCTTTTTTCATTTCTTCTTTTCCGGAATACTCGTATAAGTACCAAAGTGAACCCGGGAAAAAACCGCTGGTCCAGTTCTTTGCATTAATTGTAACTAACTTGCCTTTTTCATTAATTGTATAGGGAAGTCTGTCCGGAATCAGGCTAATCTGATTATACAGATTGCTTAATTGAACTATTGAAAGCGATAAAGCTTTTTCAGTTTGTTGTTTGTGTTTTTTACTGATTGAGTAAACAGGTACTGTAAGCAGAAAGAAAATGACAAGTGCTATTGGTTTGATAAAAGTAAGTTTAAATTTTTTCATGATTGTTTTCAGAAAATCAAATGCTATAATAATAAAGAACAAATATCGTATTAATCTTGGTTTATTATTAAAAAAATAATTCAAAACAATACGAGAAATGTTCAAACCTTTTATAAAACTAATTTATCATATAAAGTACTATAACGAACACAAATTCTTATTTATACAGAAGAAAAGATTGTAAATTGTATTATTATCGTTTTTTGAGGATATAAAAGTGCAAATGCGGGTGATTTGATTCGATGGAGATTGTAAATTTGTGTCGGGAATAAAAAAACTTTTCATAAACAAAATTGGGCAACTATGAGGCATATAGATAAAATGAAGGTGTACATAGATCACGGTGATAAAATATCTTACAGGATTTTTATATCTGATAAATCAAAAGAATAAAGAATTGTTGTAGTTTTGTTGAAAAGAATTTAATCGAAAGAATTTATTTACTTGTCGATTCTCATATAAAATGGTTAAAGAAAACGATATTGCCTCTGTCTATAAACTTTATGTTGACGATTTATATACGTATGCTTGTTATTTGGGATTTAATAAGGATATTGTTCTGGATGCCATTCATGATGTCTTTTTTAAGCTTGCTTGCGATAAAAAAAAGATGTCGGAGATCTCAAATATTAAATTCTATCTTTTCAGATCGTTAAAGAACAGGCTACTCGATATTTTAAAGGCTCGTTCGCCACTTAGCCTGAGTGAAATTGATCTTTCATCTGAAATGTCTTTCAATATAAAAGTTAATGTAGAAGAAATCCTGATTGAAACTGAGGAAAAACAGCGGATTAAAAATCAAATTGAGGAAATGCTTAATACGCTTAATAAGCGTCAGAGAGAAATAGTTTACTTGCGCTACATACAGGAGTATGATTATCAGCAAATATCTGAATTAATGGGAATGAGTGTTGAAAATTGTCATAAATTAGTCTACAGATCGATTCAAAATTTAAGAGAAAAATTCGGTCCATTGGTGTTAATTCTGCTGTTTTCAACTCTTTTAAAAAATTAAAAATAAGTTTTTCAAAAAAAAGTGAGAGATTTTTCTCTTTCAATCGTCTTTCAATTGAAAGTAATAATAAAATAGGTAGATCAGGAGTTGAAGCAGATTTCAACTCCTGATTCGCTTAATAATATATCGTTTGTCTTATTGTTATCTGTAAAAGGTTTAAAAATATTTTTTACAACAAATGAGAGAAAAAAAATCCGTTTATACAGATTTTCTGAAGGATAAGAAATTTATACAATGGCAGCTTTTGCCTGATGAAAAATCAGAACGCTATTGGTCTGATTTTTTTCAACGGCATCCTCAGTTGGTTGAGGAGTCGCACCGTGCCATATCTTATTTGAAAGAGACAGGGTTGAATAAAAGTGAACTTAGCAGTTTTGATAAAGATCTTTTGTTAGAAAAGGTTCAACAATCGATCAAACGAAAACAGAAAAAAAGAACATTTATACGGATAGTGCAATATGCTGCTGTTGCAAGTGTTGTAGTGTTTTTTGCGATAACCGGACTTAATATTGAGATAAATAATAAACCCCGGGGAGATACGGGAGAACTAATTATTGGTAATCTGTTTGAAGCTGAGGAAATTCAACTGTTTGCAGAAAACAAGGCTATTGCTCTCCAGGATAATGCAAAATTGAAAATAAATGAAGATGGAAATGCCGAAGTCGTGCAAAACAATACACAAGCTTCAAAGTCATTGGATATTGCTCAAAGTGAAATGAATAAACTTGTTATACCTTATGGAAAACGGATGCAGTTAGCGCTTAGTGACGGGAGTGTTGTGTGGTTGAACTCAGGTTCCGTATTGGAATTCCCAACGCAGTTTTCCGGGAATAAACGAGAAATCTATTTGAACTCCGGAGAAATCTATGTCGAAGTGGTACCTGATAAAAAGAAGTCATTTTATGTGCATACAACTAACTTTGATGTTAAAGTACACGGAACTAAATTCAATTTGTCTTCCTATTCTAATTTGCCAACTTCTGTCGTACTCGTTGAAGGACTTGTGAGTTTAAAGTCTGAAAACGTAAAAGAACAATTTTTATCACCGAGTGAGAAAGCGGTTTACGCAGATAATGGTGCTTTCTCTGTAACCAAAGTAGATACCGAGAAATATACCAGTTGGAAAGACGGTTATTTAGTTTTTGATAAAACACCGATGACAGAGGTGCTAAGCCAGATAGAGCGATATTATAATTTGTCGTTTAATTATTATAGAGACATAAATCTGCAAAAACGAACCTGTACAGGGAAGATTTACTTGTCGGATGATTTAGATAATGTGATGATTACCATAGGGTTGTTGACTTCAGCAAAATATAAACGTGAAAAAAATCAAATCTATATTATGAATGATTCTGATTAAAATGTACAGATGTAGATAGCAAATTGGGAATATAGTTAACATGAAGTAAAACTAATCAAAAATTAAAACTTGTATTAAAGAAATCATGATGAAAAAACACACATTTTTCCTCTTAATTGGAATTTTGTTTTTCTGTGCTTTCAGCAGCTATGCTCAGAAAACAAAAATAAACCTGAATGTAAAAATGGGCACAATTAAGCAGGTTACCGCTGAAATTGAAAAGAAAAGTGATTTTATTTTTGTTTTTGCAGACGACACAGAGACCTTACTTAACAGGAAGGTAAATATAGTATCAGAAGGACAAAGTGTTGAATCCATTCTGAATAAAATATTTGCCAATACAGAGTTAAGGTACAGAATGCTGGATAAACAAATTGTAATTTATCGGGAAAAAACTGTAGAACCCAGCAAAAAAACCACAAAAGAAATCCCTGAACAAAAAAAAGTTACTATAACAGGTAAAGTGACTGATTCAAACAAAGAACCATTAATTGGAGTGAGTATTCTTGAATTAGGGACTAATAATGGAACCATTACGAATTATAACGGAGAGTATTCAGTCACTGTAAAATCTGTTAGTTCGGTTTTGAAATTTACATATCTTGGCTACGAACAACAACAAATTGAAATCGGAAATAAAAACTCAATTCAGGTTGTCATGAAAGAAGCAACCAAGGATTTGGATGAGGTTGTAGTCGTAGGTTATGGTACCATGCAAAAGCGGGATGTCACAGGTGCAATCGTATCTGTAAGGAGCGAGGACATTGAAAACAAAACGCCGGTAAATCTTTTTGATGCATTACAGGGACAAACCGCCGGCGTTCAGATTGTCAGGGGTTCGGGTGCGCCGGGTGAATCTTCATCTATACAAATCCGTGGTACATCAACGTTTTCTTCTGCGGGAGTAGCTCCTTTATATATTGTAGATGAAATGCCTGTAGAATCGATTGATGATATCAATCCGAATGATATTGCTTCTATGGAGGTTCTAAAGGATGCGGCTTCAGCTTCTATTTATGGTTCCAGATCTGCCAACGGAGTAGTTATTATCACAACTAAAAAAGGGGAGAAAAGCAAACCGAAGGTTGAAGTGAAGTACAATACCGGTATTGGAAAACTGGCTCACAAAATGCCGCAATCGAATCGTTTAGAACGTTTGTTGTACGATGATATTCGCAAACAGTACTTTATTGACATGAACATGGGGGATGCTTTGATTACAGAGTCAGATTACATCAGAGAAGACACCCTGAATTATTTTTTGAATGTAGACAACGATTATCAGGATTTGGTGTATGGTCTGGCACAGAAACATGATATGAGCGTTACTGTTAGCGGTGCTGAAAATAAATTACGCTACTATGTTAGTAATGGCTTTTTAAAGGAAAAAGGGTTAGTGCCAACTACAGATTATACCCGTCTAAATACGCGTGTTAATGTGGATTATTTTTTTACAAATAAATTCCGGACAGGAAACAGGCTGTATGTTTCTTATGCAAAAAAGAATAAAGTGAATGAGTCGGGTTTACAATCCAACATACAAAGAAGAGCTCCATATCACAGCACACATTATTCTGATGGAACACTTGTTGGCTTTACCGGATATGTAAATCCGCTTGCTTTAATCTATAGTTCAATAGATTTGGAAGATATATTTACAGCCAATGTATTTCAGTATTTTGATTATAATTTTTCCAGATATCTGAGGTTTAGGACAAATTTTAGCGGATCTTTCAGCTTAACAAAACAACGGAAATTTCAACCAAGTTATATAACGGATATTAACCAAAATGAAAACTCAGGCGCCGCTTACAATTTTCTTCATTACAACTGGATGAATGAAAACTATTTTACTTATAGCAGGAAATGGAATGGACATAACCTGAATGCTATTCTGGGGGTAAGTTATCAGAAGTGGAATTTTGACAGGGAAAATATTGTGGGTAGAAATTCGACAGACGACTATATCTATACCATGAATTCGTTTGTTTCTAATTTAAATCTTTCCTCTACCGGAACCTGGATTTCTGAACATTCACTAGCATCGATTTATTCCAGGGTTACTTATGATTATTTAGGAAGATATTTACTTGCTGCCAACATAAGACGGGATGGATCGTCCCGATTTGGCTCGGGAAATAAATGGGGTAATTTTCCTTCAGCTTCAGTCGGATGGAGGTTCTCGGATGAACGGTTTATGAAATTTACCCAGAGGTTCCTGGATGATGCTAAATTGCGTGTAAGCTATGGTGTTACAGGGAACCAGTCTATCGGAGATTATGACCATTATTATTCTTATGCTCCGGGTGATGTGTATGATGGAATCGGAGGTGTTGCTCCTGCCAGGCTGGGCTCTAAAGAACTCAGATGGGAAGGAATTACTCAAACTAATTTAGGACTTGATCTTAGTTTTTGGGGATCGAGGTTGGTTCTTAACGTTGATTTATATAATAAAGTGACTGACGGGATTCTTTCAAATTTCGAGGTTGCAAAAGAATTAGGATATTCGTCGGTTAGAGCAAATATCGGAACGGTTACCAATAAAGGAATTGAATTTGTAGCCTCCGGAGATGTTATCAGATCTGATCGGTTTACCTGGAATGCCTCCTTCAATATAGCCGTAAATGATAACCGGATTAATAAACTTTCATTGGGCAGAACCTACATACAGAATGGTTTGTGGTTAATGAGTGAAGGAGGCCGGATTGGTGATTTTATAGGTTTTAAATATATCGATATTTTTCCTTATAATGAGTCAAATGCTTTTACACCAGATTGGCAGCAGTTGACTCCTGTATTTGAAAACGGTGTTTTTCAAAACGCTTATCTCCTGAATGGGAGCACTTATTCTGGTGATGTGCTGCAAAAAAAACTACCTAACGGAACGCCATTCAGAGGTGGTGATGTCAACTGGGAAGAACACCCTGATTCAAAGAATGGAATAATCGATTATGATGACAGGATGTATATGGGGAATGCATTGGCCGAAATAACAGGAGGTTTTAATTCTACTCTTACATATAAGAATATTAGTTTATACCTTTCATTTTATTATTCATTTGGGAATGATATTTATAATTGGGCTGAGTATTTCAGAAATTCTTTTAAAAACATGGGTTCAACACCAACTCCTCAGGTGATACACAATATATGGAGAAAACCCGGCGATATCGCATTGTATCCCAGACCTTATGATGATGAGTTTGAAAATTCAAGATATGCCAATTCATTTTACGTCGAAGACGGTTCGTATATACGGTTACAGGATGTGAAAATTAGCTATAATTTCCCGGATAAATTAATTAATAAAATAAAGATTAATAAAATGAATCTTTACGGCTATATCAGCAATGTGCTGACATGGACTAAATACCAGGGAATCGATCCGGAGTTTACCAGTTATAACCCTATTCAAATCGGAGAAGATCGTGGAATGTATCCGAGAAAAAGAGAATTTGGACTTGGGTTGAATATTAACTTTTAATTTTTGACAACTTAAAGATTAATACATTTAAAAATGAAAAGCAAATTAAGATATTATTTATTGTCAGCACTCTTTTTGTCCGTTTTTACTTCATGTGATGATCTGATCAATATTGACCCGGTTAGTGAAATACCGGCAAGTGAAATGTGGCAATCAACGCGGGAGGTAAAAGCTGGTGTTAATCAATTGTATTCGCTCTTCCGGACAACCATGCGACGTAATTATTACTATTGGGGTGAGTTCAGATCCGATAATTTTATTGAAGGAAGTTCATTAGCAACGGATCAACAGGAGATTGTCAGAAACATACTTACAAGTTCGCATCCAAGCAGTATGTGGTCTGATTTATTCCGGATGATAAATCAGGCAAATCTGGCTATCAAATACATTCCGGACGCAAAAATGAATACAATTGCAGAAAAAGAAGATTATTTAGCGCAGAGTTATGCCATGAGAGCATTAGGTTATTTTTATGCAGTACGAGTTTGGGGTGACGTGCCTTTGTACACAGAACCCAATGAGATTTATGATGAGCGCTTGTATAAAACGCGTGCAGATGCCGATTCTATTTTGCGTAATGTAGTACTCGAGGACCTGAAAAAGGCGGAATCTATGACTTCCTTTGTCGTAAACAAGGAAAGAAAGCGAATTTCGCTAATGGGAATCAGGGCTATCATGGCTGATGTCTACATGTGGTTGCATGAATATAACCTGGCAGATCAGACAATTGAGAAAATTAAAAGAACATCCGATTTTGTTGCATTAGCCGACAATATTGACTCCTGGAGTAAACTTTTTACCGAAGAATTACAGAAGAAAGCTCCTGATCGTTCTCCCACTACAGATGAGTATAGTTCTAAGGAACTTATATTCGTCATTCACTTTGATATGGATGAAGTTGGTACATACGGATATAGTCTGGCTTATTCGTTATTCTATGGACCCAAAGGGAGCAGGAGTGTATCTATATCAGATCCTTTTATTTCTAAATTTGAGAATGGTGATTTGAGGAAGGATCATATTGTAACAAATGTGTCGGGTGACTGGCGCTTTACAAAATTTGCAAAAGGTACAATCAGCACCAGTTTATCTCAAACTTGTGAGGTTGCTTATCCTGTTTACAGGATGACTGATATGATCCTGTTACAGGCAGAAGCGAAGGCTAATATGGGAAAATGGGACGAAGCGCTCGATCTGGTGAAAACAATCCGGCAAAGAGCGGGATTATCCACGCCATCATCTGTAAGTTTCAATTCATTGGATGAACTGGTTGATTTCATATTGAAAGAAAGACAAATTGAACTGGTCGGTGAAGGCCGCAGGTGGTTCGATCTGTTGCGTACAAACAGGTGGAAAAAGGTAATGGAACCTATAAATGGAATGAAAACCGAAGGAAATCAATGGTTCCCGATTTATTTTCAGCATCTGGATGATAATCCGTTGTTAAAGCAAAATTCATATTATGGTAGTTAATTCTTCATTCAAGAAATCATGAATAAAATAATAAAACCGTTTCTTTTTATACTGTTAGCCGTATTTCATGCCTGCGAGATGCCGCTTCAGACAGATTATGATTATGAGCCGTCAGTGCTTGATCCTCATGTTGATATGACTGCATGGGAGTTTTTACAGACTCGTCCCGAGTTGTTTACTACGTTTATGGATGCAGTAGTCTATGCCGAATTGCAAAGCTATTACCAACAAAATGACTCTATGTATACTTTTTTAGTGCTGACAGAAACAGCCATGACAAATTACATGAAAAGTATCAATCCATCAGCAGTAACCATACAAGACCTCGATAAGGACAGGGTAACTGATATGTTGAAATACCACATTGTAGAAGGCAGGTATAGCTCGCACTACAATGAATTACAACCAGAGCCTATGTTCGTTCAGACTTTACTGAGGAATGAGAAAGGATTAATGACCATGCTGGTAAGGAAAAGTCCATGGAATAAACTGGTGGGTAAAATTGTGGTGAATGATGCCGGGAGTAATGGAAATTCTCCGTATCGACAGGCAAGAACCTCGAATATACTACCCGTAAATGGTGTTATTCATGTTTTTGATAGTTATTGTTATTATGTGAAATGATTTTTATTTAAACAAGGATGTATATGAAACGAACATGAACTAAGTTATTGAATGATTAAATTAGTTCATCGAGAGTCCCATACGACAACAAAAAAATATAAAGGTATGAAAAACACTTTTAAAATATTATTACTGGGTTTACTTGCCGTCTTTTTTCAGTTTTGCGAGCCGGACGATATTATCGATAAAAACAAACCGGCACCATCTGTTTCATTTGCTTTTGATACATTATATGTTGATTTAAATAAAATTGATAATCCTCCACTTGTCGCATTTGTGAAATCTTACGTTGGACTGACCAATGTAAGTTTAAAAATTAAAACCGTTAATTCAACTTATATTGAATATAAGACTTATGATGAATTCTTTAATGATAAAGCCTTTAGTCTTTCTGAAGGAATAACATTTAATGCAACACACAAGAGTCTCGTTGTTATTGCAACCGATAAAGCTGGTAAAACTACCGAAAGTGAATTGCCACTGAAAATTACGCAGTTGAAATCACCTCCCAAAATTACATTTTCTGTTGATTCTATTGTATACAACGAACTTGTAGGAGGAGAAATACCTTATACGGTCTATGATGTCGAATCTGATGCCGGGTTAACTTCAGTTGAAATGTTCTTTGCAACTGCAGACGGACAAGTTCCTTATGATGGTGAGCCTGCACAGCTAACAGGAAATCCTAAGACATATAATTTTTCTAAACACATTGAGTATACGCCAGCCCATAAAGGATTTATTGTAAAAGCAACAGATGTTTACGGACAGGTTGGAATTCAAACCCTACCGTTTAAATATATCGAAGTTCCTGCTCCTGTAATCGTGTTACAAAACGATACAGTCATTACTGATAATGAGGGTAATTACAACGTTGTTGCAAGTGTAACTGCTCAGGGAGGAATTGCAACGGTTGAAATTATTAAGTACCTGAATACAGGAGCTGGTGTTTATACAGAGGTGATTGATACGAAGGATCTGAATGCTGCTGTTGTGAATCATCAGGTTAATTATAATGTAAATCTGAGTAAAGCCACTGCTGCTGTTGTTGTTAAGGCGACAAACAGAATTGGTAAAGAAACCTCAGCTAGGATTACAACAGTAGTCGGCATGCGGTTCGCTCCTGCTGTAAAGATTGGAGGGCACCGATACAATCTCGGACTTGCAGGTGTGCCGGATGTATACCCCTTATTATCTTTAAAAGACATGAAAACTTATTCAATGGATTACTATACAGCCTCAAAAGCCAATACAGGAAATATTGATATCAAAATGTATGTAAACTATTCCACAACAGAGCCCTGGCCTATTTCAATTGTGGGTAACGGTAATGGGGTAACTACCCATGATAACATGTTTAAAGATTCTAAAAATATTATTATGAGTGATGTGCCTGCAGATCAGAAGATAGATAACGACACACGATTCCGGGTACTAACTAATTTTGATTTCGATAATGCCACTTCAGCGTCAATCAACGCGATAGATCCGACAACAATAACAGAGCTGAAAGCAAGGGTAACAGAGCTGAATACTGTTATTGCATTCAAAACCGCAGCAAATTCAACATCCGGAGGAGGTCGTGTGGGACTGATGAAGGAAATCGGGCGTATCCCGGTCACTCCACCTCCTGGTTATGGTGCGTATGTTCCTCAGTACACCGTAAGTGTTTATGCTATCAAGTTTCCAAAACCATAAAATTCTTCAAATATTGTAACATGAATAAATCAAGTTTAATTTTAACGTTATTTCTTATTGTATCGGGTGTAGTGTCTGTCACTGGAAGCAATGCTTCGTTCGTTGATATAAAAGCCGATACTTATACCATGCAGAATAATGTCATGTCAATTAAGTTTCAAAAAATAAACAATAAACTTAAATTGATAAATTTATATACAGATAAAAAACAATGGATTACGAATGAGTCTGTTGATACCGATTTGTTGTGGCAATTGTCATTCGTATCCGATAAAAACAGAAGTTTGGTGTTTAACTCTCAAATGCTGAATCTGAAAGATGTTGAAATGTTGAACACTGATAAAAAGGGATTAAAGTTTCAATGGGAGTTTAAATCTGAAGCCTCCGTTGGTTATGTCAACGTTACCGTTGGTCTGGATGAGAAAACCAAACTTTCGGAATGGGAATTAAGTGTTGATTTACCGGAGGGCTGGGAGGTTACAGACGCAATTTTTCCTGTGATTAGTGTAAATAAAGATAAAGGAGCGCAGCTGATTACGCCGAGTGGATGGGGAGCTGAATATGAATTGGACAATATCTCCAATTTACGGCTTCCGTTAATTTATCCATCCAGTAGGGCAACCGTTCAGCTTTATTGTATGAAAGATAAAGATGAAGTATTATATTTTTCAACACATGATAAAAATGCAAATACGAAAACTTTATCTGCCCGGATTGGGAATAATGTTGAATTATCCGTTGAAGTTCCGGCATCCAAAGGATGGAACAAAACAGGGAAATTTAATATACCCTGGAAAACTTCGATAGGCTTACATCAAAAAGGATGGGAAAACGCCGTGTTGGATTGGTACAGACCCTTTGCGTTACAAACAACTTGGGGTAAGAAAACCATGCTGGAGAAAAATACGCCGAAATGGATGCTTGAAACTGATTTGTGGTTGCATGGTGGTAGGGATGGTAACGATGAACTTGATGCATTACAAAGATCATTTGATTTCTTTGGAAAAGAAAATATCTCTTATCATTGGTACTATTGGTCAAGTAAAGATTTTGATACCAGTTATCCAGAGTATTTACCGGCTCGTGCCAACTACGATAAAATTGTAGATATCATCCACCAAAACGGTTCGCATGTGATGCCTTATACAAACGGACGTTTGTGGGATACTACCACGGTAATTTATCAGGAAAAGAAAGGGTTGAATGAAGTGGTTCTTAAAAAGAACGGTCAGCCCTATGTCGAGATCTATGCATCTAAAGCCCCTAATGCCGTGGTCTGCCCAAGTTCTAAAGTATGGAACGACATCGTTGTCAAATTTACGAAAGATATTCTGGAAGGGAAAATAAAAAACGATGCCCTGTATTACGATCAGGTTGCCTCTGCACGTGCACTTCCCTGCTATAACTCGGAGCACAACCATCCGGCTGGTGGAGGTGATTTCTGGCACTATGCAAACAGAGATATTTTCACGAACGTGAGAAATCAGCTTCAAGCCAATAAGGTGCTGGCTACTGAACAAAATGCCGAATGCTTTATCGACTTGTTTGATTTGTTTTTGATGGGTAACCGTCCTATGGGAAAAGAATGGTCCCCCGCTCCGGTATTTCCGTTGATTTATTCTGACAGAGCCATGCTTTATGGGTTTTATTTGCATAATCCTAACGACATGAGTTTCAGAATTAAAAATGCGCTCACTTTGTTATGGGGTGCTCAATTGAATGGCGGTCGTTCTCTTTTTGTTATGTCTGCCAAAGTGCAGGAAAATGCTGCTTTTCTTCGCGACATGATGGAATTCCGTAAAAAACAACATGACTTGTTTGTTGGTGGTCGTTTTCTGGGAGAATATACACCGGAAGGAGATAATCCAATCCTGACCATTGAAAGCTGGGTGAGACCATCACAAGCAGTCAGAGGTGCAAAGTGGCAATCAGCCGATGGAAAAAAAGCTACGTTGTTGGTCAATTTCGATACAGCAAATCACAATATAGTGTTACCCAATGGAAAAAAAGTGCTCCTGAAAGCGGGACAATGTTATAGGTTTAATCATTAAAAAAAAGTAAGAAAATGAAGAAAATTAGTTTATTATTTGTAGTTAGTTTAACTTTAGGATTGTTTACCACGCAGGCTCAGAAGAATCTGATCAAAGATGGTAAATTTGAGAATACCTATTTTAATGTGAATGATATTGTTCGTAAGATGCCCGACAAAGGTGTCTGGTTTCCATATTTAACTGGTGATCGTTTGGCTGTTCTTTCGGTTGTGGATGATGAAGAAAAGGGGAAAGCAGTGATGTTTCAGTCTTTAACGCATGTTAGCTATGCTTATTCTTATGTCGGACAACGTATTCAAGAAGACCTGGATGCTGGTATTTACCAGGTGGGTTTCTGGGCCAAATCACTGCTTGATGATCCGAAACCGGTTGTGAATGTGTATTTGCGTGTAAATACTTCCCCGAATAATTTCTTGTTTTTTAAACTGGCCGATGTTAATCCGGAAGAAAATCCGAATAAATCAATTGCCTTGTGGCAAAAACACATTACCGGTCAGTGGAAATACTATACGATTGATTTTGACCTTGGTCAAACAGTAAACAATGCCGGTAATTATAAATTGGCAAAAGATAAAGGCACTCCTTTCAGCGTTGTAAAATCTGCGAAAATGGATCGTAAAGATTTGTATCTGGGTATTTCATGTACAACCCGCAATGCGCAGTTCTTATTTACTGATGTAACATTAACAAAAGTAAAATAAATGCTTAATGTTGTATCAAACTTGTATCCAAGATAAAGGATACAAGTTTGATACATAATCTTATCTTATCTTATCTTATCTTATCAATACAATAACATCTTAAAATTTTACTCGTATGAAAAAAACATTATTACTCTTATTAATCTGTGTAGCTGCTACAAGCATGAAAGCACAGATAAACCTGGTAAATGATAGCTATTTTATCAATACCGGCATTACTGACACAATTGTTGGTCCCAACTCCACTTTCCCAGGAATGGGATATTGGTATCCTAACATGAGCACAAATAATCAGGGTAAAATTTACATAACCACTGAATCCGGGAGAAACAACCGAAATGCTGCCGGGATAAAAATTGCAACAACAAACGCTGGTAGCTGGACCCGGGGATTGGCTCAACGGGTGGCTGCTCCGGATAACGGGATTTATCGTGTGGGTTTTTGGGGGAAATTTTCTTCTGTTGCTTCAGGACAAACTAGTACTTACATACGCGTTTTTTTAAGAATAGATCCTACAGCCAATATTGCTACGCCTTTATATTTTTCGAGAAGTGGTGCTGCTAATGTAACAAGAGACATCTATGTTACATCAAGCTGGGCATACTATTATGTGGATTTTGATTTAAGTAAAAAAGCTACGAAAGATGCTTATACAGAATCATTTGCGACAACAAATGATGATATCGCAGATTTTGCTCTGACTATTTCAAACTTCGTACAGTCACGTGGTGGTGACATTCAAATCACAGGTGTAACCATGACAAAAGTGGACAATACAGCTACTCCTGCAACATGGTACAATCCGGGTTTTGAACAGTCTTATGCTGTCCCTTATTTGTTGTTGAGTTCAACAGGTAATCCAATCCGGGCACAGGAAACCACTACTAAAGGCAATTGGGTGTTGGCATTGATGGATGGTATAACAGATCCAACCAAAAGCCGGGCTACCGTTTTGGCCGATTCTACACAGGCTTATACAGGTAGAAGTTCACTCAAATTAGATGTGAAATACGTGCGCGATTTTTCGAAAGTGTGCTTGGCCACAACTTTATTTAATCTGCCGAAAGATGACTATGTGTTTAGTTTTTATGCTAAAACGGATGTCGATGCTGCCCCGTTCAGAGTTGATGTGGATAACTACAATATTGAAAAATCAAGTGCAAAAGTAGGTTTCCCTTTTAGTGATCAGGCCACAATAAAAGAAAATCAAATATCTTCGACCGGATGGACAAAATATGAAGTCCATTTTAACAATGCCGATATGTCGGATACCTTATCTATTGCTATCCGCCCGAATATTACAGTTTCAGGTAGTCCGGTTAACGGTGCTGAAGACTGGTCTTATACTGAAGTTACCTATTGGTTCGACGATTTTTCAATTGTGAAAGATTTTACCAGCGATAATATCTCAATATCCAATGAAAAGGATATAAAAGTTATTACAACAGGGAGATCTGTACAGGTAATGAATGTGAAAAACGCTGTAGAGTTAATTGATCTGAATGGTAGGGTTTTAGACCGTAGGATCCCACAGTACAACGAAGTAAACTTTAATCTCAACAACAACGGAATTTTTATTCTTCGTACCGAAGGAGTCAATAAAAAGATTGTTGTCAGATAAGCTGACACAATAGATAAATTTATTAACTTTTAAATTCAGGTCTTACGACCCGAAAGAAATAAAATTTAATCGTATGAAAAAGAAAATATTGATTGCTTTTTGTTGTTTTATGGTCATTGCCGTAAATGCTCAATTTAACCTGGTGAATGATGGGTATTTTATCAACACGAATATAACAACAACGAATGGTCCGGATACAATTTATCCCGGTATGGGATATTGGTATGCCTATCTGCTGAACGACAATCAGAATCAGATCTATATAACTCCTAACTCAGACAGGAATAATAGGAACGCAGCCGGATTAAAAGTGACACCCTCCAATGCTGCAAACTGGACATGTGGACTGGCGCAAAGATTGTCTGCTCCCGATAAAGGTATTTATCGTGTTGGTTTTTGGGGTAAATTTTCATCTGTTGCCGAAGGACAGACGAATTCTTATGTTCGTGTTTTCTTACGTATTGATGATACGAATTCTGTGTCTGATGTGGGCAAAGCCGGATCTTTGTATTTTTCAAGATACAATACCAATAAAGTTTCAACAGACCAATTCTTAACGAATGCATGGAAGTATTATACTGTTGATTATGACTTAAGTAAAAAAGCTACAAAAGATAATTATACAGAATCTTTTGATGCTACGGAAGATGATATCCACGATTTTTCACTCTATTTTTCAAATTTTGCTGCGGCCAGAGGTGGTGATTTTCAAATTACGGGGGTCACGATGACGAAGGTTGATAATTCAGCGACACCATCAAACTGGTATAATCCGGGTTTCGAAGAATCCTACGCAATACCTTATCTTTTGCTCAGTTCAACAGGAACTCCGGTCAGGGCGCAGGAATCAACTACAAAAGGAGTGTGGGTGTTAAGTTTAATGGATGGAATATCAGACCCAACCAAAAGTCAGGCAACTGTTATTGTTGATTCAACTCAGGCTTATACAGATAAAAGATCAATGAAACTGAATGTGAAATATGTAAAGGATTTTTCAAAGGTATGTCTGGCAACAACCTTGTTTAATCTGCCAAAGGATGATTATATTTTAAGTTTTTATGCTAAAACGGATATCAATGAGACTCCATTCAGAATAGATGTAGATAATTATAATATCGAAAAAGCAAGTGCCAAAGCGGGTTTCCCTTTTAGTGACGCATCTACAATCAAAGAAAACCACGTTTCTTCAACAGATTGGATGAAATATGAAGTTGAATTTAATAATACGGATATGTCAGACACATTGTCGATAGCTATCCGCCCGCATATCACACCGACCGGTTCTCCTGGCGACTGGGCAAATACGGAGGTAACCTATTGGTTTGACGATTTTTCTATTGTAAAGAAAAGTATATCAGGAAATAATGATATTATCGGGAACAAAACCCTGGATGTCGTTGTGATTGAGAATGTTGTTAAAGTTTCAAATGTGAACAGTATGGTAGAAATCATTGATCTGAACGGAAAGGTTTTGGATCGCAAATCACCTGCTGACAATGAGGTTCGCTTTTACATACAAAACAAAGGCATATATATTGTTCGTTCTCAAGGTATAAATAATAAGGTTGTGGTGAATTAAGCTGAAATGTAAAGAGGCGTTTTAACCTGAGATAATGGTTTGTGACGCCTCTTTATTTATAAGCTTCAAAATGTGAAATGTGCAGGATATTAATAAGTTGATACAACTGTGATGAAAAGTAATTTAAGTAACAGATTAGTTTCGTTAGATGTTTTAAGAGGATTCGACATGTTGTTTATCATGGGATTATCTTCCTTAATTGTAGCTGTATCCAGTCTTTTTCCCGATGTTGTGTTTATGAAATCTTTATCGGAACAGATGAAACATACGCAGTGGGACGGACTCACTCTTTATGATACAATTTTTCCTCTTTTCCTTTTTATTGCAGGGGTGTCATTTCCTTATTCACTGGAGAAGCAACGATCTGATGGTAAGTCTGTTAAAGAAATACATTACAGAATATTGAAACGGGGTTTTGTCCTTGTCGTATTGGGTTTTGTATATAATGGAATTTTCAAACTGGATTTTGAAAATATGCGTTATGCCAGTGTGTTGGGACGAATTGGTTTAGCCTGGATGTTTGCGGCTCTGCTTTTCACAAATTTTAAAACCAACATAAATATTGCCGTTGCAATCATCATCCTCGTTGGATACTGGCTTTTATTATGGTTGATTCCAGATGCAATCAATCCCTATTCGTTCGAGGACAATATCGTCGGAGCAGTTGACAGAATGTTATTGCCAGGCAGACTTAATGCTGAAACATTTGATCCGGAAGGAATTTTAAGTACCCTGCCGGCTGTTGTTACAGCTCTTTTAGGGATGTTCACCGGACAATTTATAAAATATCAGGGCAGTGGAATTTCTGGAAAAAGGAAAGTTCTTCTAATGTTAGTTGCTGCAATGATATTTTTGCTTGTTGGATATGCATGGGATCTTGTGTTCCCGATTAATAAAAATTTGTGGAGTAGTTCTTTTGTCTGTGTGTTAGCCGGTTATTCTTTGTTGTTGTTGGCTATCTTCTATTATATTATCGATATTAAAGGATGGTGCCGCTGGGCATTCTTCTTTAAAGTTGTGGGTGTCAATTCCATTACGATTTATTTAGCACAACGGATAATTGATTTTAAAAAGATTACTAACTTTTTTATGGGTGGAGTCATCGATTTATTTCCAGGAGAAGTTGGAGAAATAATAAAACTAACTGGATATATAAGTGTGTGTTGGCTATTTCTGTATTTCTTATATAAACAGAAAATTTTCCTGAAAGTTTAAATTTATTCAGGTAAACTAAAGTGAGATGTATTTTTGAAAGTTATTGTTCATTATGAAAAAGAAAATATTGATTTTTATTGCAATATTCCCGTTGTTTCCTTTGTTTTCTCAAATAAATCTCATCAATGATGGAATTTTTGAGGAAACCAGCTTGTTCGCCGACAAGACAATCACTGTTTTTCCTGAGAACAAAGGAGAGTGGTTTCCATACATAGCGAAAAGCGAATCGGTAAATATAACGACTTCAGCTGACGAACATCAGGGAACGGTAGTTAATATTCAAACAAATTCAACTCCAGCGAAATACTCCTTTGTGGGACAAAGAATTGAATGGACTCCCGTGCCAGCCATATACACCCTTGCGTTTAGTGCTAAAACATTGGAGACAAATGCAAAGCCAATCGTGAATGTATATTTGAAAGTAAAGTCTGATAATCAACATGAAGAGACCTATTTCAGAATATCGCCTGCCAAAGATCAATTGGATGAGTCTGCCTGTCAGTATGTTAAATCTTTTAGATTAAATAACTTTTGGGAATATTATGTAGTGAATTTTGATTTGAGCAAGATTATCAAAATATCATCGAACGAGTTATCAAAATCTCATTTATGTGATGCATCTGATGATGAACGAAATGATTTTTACATTGCCTTTTCCTGTGCAGAGGTAAATACACGTGTCAGAATTACTGAAGTATCTTTGTCATTATCAAAAGAATAAAGCATAAAAAATATTCACTGTAATTTTTTAAACAAGTTAATGAAACACTTTTCTATATACACTCTTTTCTTTTTTTTGTTAATTCCGGGTTTTGCAAATCAGCCTGTAGTAAAGAACAACAAATCCGCTGAGAATGGATATCCTGCTCTGTTCTACAGCTATGATGCCAACCTCAATGGAACTTACAAAGTATATGTTCAGATCGAAGATTCTTTGTATGCTATGTTTAAAGTGGTACATCAGGTAGATAAAAAGCAAAATAAAAACCTCTGGAGGGTAATGGACAGTTATTTTGCGGTTTATCAGGATAATAAAATGACAAATTCGACACAGCTATTGACTCCGGGAGAAAATGAATTTGTCTGGCTTTCAGGAAGAACCGGTGTGACGGAATTTACCGGAGGTTTTCATGGCAACGAACGGATTGATAGTCTGGCTTCCTGTTTTGTGAAATTTTATGCCGATGATGTTGAATTAAATCACACTATTACAACCGGATTAATACCGTGTTCAACTTTTTACTACCACCAAGTTTCTACTATGCATCAAACAGGAACAGGAGGAACGATTACCAGTACAAGTTATGTTCCCGTACCTGGTTTTCCAATTGAATGTCTGCATGAAAAGAAAACTACTTTTTCTTCAAAAGGTTATACAACCTACAATAAAGTTACCTGGGCAGACAATCGTGCTGCCATGAAACGGATGTACTATGGAATCTTTTGTGTAGGCAATGATATCTCGAAGTATGGTTATAATGATTTGGGAGCACAAAATCCGACAATTGTTCAGTTTGTTTCCGACAATCAGTTTAAACTGAAATCAGATAAACAACGCATTGTCATGTATAATGATCAGACAAATAAATCTGTAATATGCGATGCTGAGGTTCTCAGTGGTGGTTTGTTTCAGTTGAATACTTCAGTTTGGGATACCGGCGTCTATCATAAGTATTATACTGCGATACAAAACAATTCTCCCATACAAACTTCCAATAACGAAGTTTGGGAAACTACGGCCTCAATAAAGTTTGATAAATACACAAACCTGAGTACAGCAATCGAAAAAGAACCGATAGCCCGCGAATACAACCGTGTATATGTGAAAAACGGGAAGATTCTGGTAGAAAATGCACTTGTACCATTGTATCTGTATGATCAGAGCGGCAGGGTTCTTTCTGTCCGGCATGCTGCAGATAATAATATTGTGGAGTTTGAAGTTCAGAATAAAGGAATTTATATTGTAGGGTCAGAATCGAGTTTAACTAAGGTGATTTTCTGATTTTTAAAACATTAAAAATATTGTGGTCATTTTAATATCATAAGTAGATAAATTGTATTATGCAAAAAAGAATATTTTTTTCGTTGGTGTTCCTGTCTTGTTCAATCATATTGATGAGTACTACACTTAAACTACCCCAGATCTTTTCTGATGGAATGGTGTTGCAACAGCAAAGTGATGTGAAAATCTGGGGATGGGGAAAGCCGAAACAAAATATTTCAGTCACCACAAGCTGGAATGACAAGAAATATAATGTAGTAGTAAATTCTGATAGTGTGTGGGCTGTAAAGATATCAACGCCACAAGCTGCTTACAAACCCCATACAATTACGATTGTCGCAGATGGCAACCCGCTCGTTCTAAGAGATGTACTAATCGGTGAAGTCTGGCTTTGCAGCGGACAGTCTAATATGCACATGCCTATGAAGGGATATTTCGGACAACCGGTTACAGGATCGATGGAGGATATTCTTTCATCTGAGAATGAAAATCTGAGGTATTACAATGTAAAACAAAACAGCTCACTGGAGCCACAGACTCAATGTGAAGGTGTTTGGGAAAAAGCTGGTATTCAAACGACTGGTAAGTTTTCTGCCACAGCGTATTATTTTGGCAGATTACTTCAGAAAACATTGAATATACCGGTAGGGTTAATTCATGCCAGTTGGGGCGGTTCGAAAATAGAAGCGTGGATGTCTAAAGAGTCGCTTGCTGCATTTCCGGAGATAAAGATTCCTACAGAAGCTCCGGAAAAGCGGGTTGCACCGCTACGTTCGACGGTGATATATAATGGAATGATCAGTCCGATTGCAGGATACAGTATTAAAGGCGTAGTCTGGTACCAGGGAGAAGCGAGCCAAAGAGATTATAAAATTTATCCAGAGCTATTCAAAACGATGCATAAAGACTGGATTCAGAAATGGGATATGGGGAAAGTTTTTCCTGTTTACTTTTGCCAGATTACTCCGTATGCTCATTATACTTCGAAATCTGCCGCATTGATGCGTGAAGCACAGATGAAAATAGCTCAGCAACAAGAGCACACGGCAATGGCTGTATTGCTCGATGTGGGGGAAGAAAACATCCTTCATTGTGCGAATAAGAAAGCGCCCGGTGAACGATTGGCATATATTGCACTGGCAAGAGATTACGGTTATGATATGGTACCTTACAGAAGTCCGGAATTTAAATCCGTAAATGCAATGGATAATAAGCTTATTATCCGGTTTAAATATGCAGAAGATGGATTGAGTACTTTTGGAAAAGATCTGAAAAAATTTGAAATTGCCGGGGCCGATAAGGTATTTTATCCTGCAAAAGCTCAAATTGTTCTGAATAGTGTTGAACTATCGTGTGATAAGATTGAAAGACCGGTAGCCGTGCGCTATGCTTTTAAAGAATATGTTGAAGCCTGTCTTTTTGGAATCAATGGCTTACCGGTTTCTTCTTTCAGATCGGATAACTGGGATGATGTAAAATGAGATATTAATTTAAAATTCTAATTTGATGATTAAAAAAGTCCTGATTATAGTTGTTTTGTTACCAGTGTTGGTATTTGGAGCTGTAAATAATACACCTTTGATTTCCGATGATGGAACTGTTGTTGTACTCAATAACGGAACTTTACAGATGTCATTCAAAAGGGGAGATAAATTTAATTTATATTCCATTGCATCTTTGAAAAATAATCAGTCCTGGGTTACATCATCGGGAATGACCAATGCAATATGGATTCTCACTGTAGAAGATAATAACGGCATTGCGACTACAGTAAATTCTTCTTCTGCAATCGTCTCATACAAAGGTTTTACGATATCGGATAGCTTGTCGGTAAAAGCTACACTGAATTTTACATGGACGGTTGCACTGGCAAATAATATATCATTTGATGTATATGTAAAAGTGGCTTTAGATAAAAATTCGGCTTTGTCGACATGGGAAATCGAAGCCGGTCTTCCAGCGAATTATAATATAACGGGTTTAACATTTCCCCGTATTACATTTGTCCGGAACAGTGCAACCAAAGCAGTCTTTCCAATGGGGTGGGGGGCTGAGTACGATTTAAGGGCAAGCAAAACTTATACTTGTATGTACCCTTCCAGTAGTGCAACTGTACAAATGATGACACTCAACAAAGGCATTGAAGCCCTGTACTTTGCAACGCACGACCATCAGGCTAATATTAAAAATTTCAATATTACAACAAATGAAACAACGGGGGCAACTCTGTCCGTCGATGCTGAAACTTCGCAAAGCTGGACAAATGGCAACCGGCAATTTGTTTTACCCTGGAAAACTTCGATTGGTGTACATCCCGATGGTTGGGTTCGTGCAGCGAAAGATTGGTATAAACCGTTTTCTTATCAAGCTGATTGGGGCAAACAACCAATACCCAGCAGGGTAATGCCACAGTGGATTAAAAACACTAACTTTTGGGTTATTAACAATGCATCAGATGGAGTTGTAGAGCTTACAACCAGAGTTATGAATTATTTTGGAGCAGGCCAAACTGCATCTCATGCTTTTTATTGGCATAATTATCCTTTCGACACTTATTATCCGGAGTATTTCCCTGCAAAGAGTAACTTTATTGATTTGAAAAACTATATTCAAAATGCAGGTTCACATGTCACTCCTTATATAAACGGGCGTTTGTGGGATAGTACAACAGACTTTTACCGGCAACAGAATGCGGAGGCTTCCGCCGTTAAGAATAAAGATGGAAGTATTTTTTACGACAGATATGAGAGTATTAATCAGGCCGTTATGTGTCCTGCTACCAGTTTATGGAAAAATACTTTGTTGGATATTACCCGGAAATTATCAGGAGAAACACAGATTGATGGAATCTATTATGATCAAATTGCATCGGCAAAAGCTGTTCCCTGTTGGAATCCAAACCATGGGCATGCACTTGGTGGCGGTGATTTCTGGGTAAAAAGTTACCGGAAACTGATTGCTGAATTACGAGCTGAAGGACTAAACAGCAACCAGATCATGACCACAGAACAGAATGCCGAATGTTATGTTGATTTGTTTGATGTGATGTATATGACTAACAGGCCCAGATACCGGACTGTGGATGATGTTTATCAACAAGTTCCTCTTTTTCAGTACATATATTCAGACAGAGCGCTTTTATATGGATTTAATGTGTATAATGTGGCTGATGTCAGTCTGATTTTTAAAAATACCCTGTCACTTTTATGGGGAGGACAAATAGGTGCAGTTCAGGCTGATTTATTAATGAACTCAATATTGGTTAATCACCGGAATTTTATCAGAACGCTGGCAAATTTCAGGGGACAAAATCCGGATGTGTTTTTAGGCGGCGAATTGATGGAGGAGTTTATTCCGACAGGAGATAATCCTTTAATGGATATTCCTGATTACTGGACTTCCAATGTAATCAGGGGAGCCAGATGGCAAACAGTAAATGGTGATGAAGTATCTATCCTGGTTAACTTTGATTCAAAAGCGCATACAATCGTTGTAAATGATCAGGAGCTGGTTATGGATGCATATTCCTGTAAAAGAATTAATGCAGGATCATCCGGTTATGTCAGCGTTGGATTTGATCATCTTAACCTTGTTAATGATGGCTACTTTATCAATACAGGCATAACCGACACTATAAAAGGACCTTTTCAAACTTTTCCGGGAAAAGGTTATTGGTATCCTCATTTTTCAAACAATAATCAGGGTAGTGTATACATCACACCTGATAGTGACAGAAATAACAGGAATGCCGCCGGAATAAAAATAACTACTGCGAACATAGGAAACTGGACCCGTGGACTGGCCCAAAGGTTATCAGCACCGGATAATGGCATTTATCGTGTCGGATTTTGGGCAAAGATTGTTTCTCAGGAACCTGCGAAGAACTCTTCCATTCGTGTCTATTTGCGTATTAATGATACCAGTTCGATTGCATGGGATAAAGCCGGACTTTACTATTTCTCCAGAAGAGATGTTAATTATGTGTCGAGAGATGAGTTCCTGACAACTGATTGGGTACATTACAATATTGAGTTCGATCTGAGTAAAAAAGCACTAAAAGATAGTTATACAGAATCGTTAGAAACAACAGAATCTGACTTACGGGACTTTTCACTGTATTTTTCGAATTATGTAAAAACTAATGGAGCCGACATTTTGATTACCGGGGTAACAATGACCAGAGTCGATCACGCTGATATGCCGTCTGTCTGGTATAATCCGGGTTTCGAGACATCCTATGCGGTACCTAATTTGTTGACGACCACAAGTGGAAATCCTATCAGAGCACAGGAAACAACAACCAAAGGATTATGGGTGTTGAGCTTAATGGATGGAATTTCAGATGCTTCTAAAAGTCAGGCAACAGTGGTGGTCGACTCAACGCAATCATATTCCGGAAAAAGATCTATGAGACTACATGTAAAAAAAGTGACAGATTTTTCCAAAGTTTATTTGGCTACTACTTTGTTTAACTTACCTAAAGATGACTACATTTTCAGTTTTTATGCTAAAACGAATATTAATCAGGCGCCGTTCAGAATAGACGTTGATAACTATAATATTGAGAAAGCAAGTGCTAAGGTTGGTTTTCCATTCAACGATCAGGCAACTTTGAAAACTAATCAGGTTGCATCGACCGATTGGACTAAATACGAGGTTGAATTTAATAATACGGAAATGTCTGATACCCTGGCTATGGCTATCCGTCCCAATATAACTTCTTCCGGATTTCCGGAGACATGGTCGGAAACTGAAATCAGTTACTGGTTTGATGATTTCGCGATTATGAAAAAAGATTTTACGAGTAACAAGATCTTAAGTGTTGATAATCAGGTAAAAGTCGTTGTAACTGAAAAAGTTGTTCATGTGTTGAACGTAAAAGAACCAGTCGAAATTGTTGATTTAAACGGTAGCATATTGGCTCGTAAAGAACCCGTTGAAAATCAGGTTCAATTCAGTGTTAATAACCAGGGGGTATATATTGTACGATCAGGAGGAGTGAATAAAAAGATTATTGTAAGGTGACTTTAGTTATTGGCACTTCGTTCCAGACTTACAACTTCCAGAACCTTTAAAAGGGTAAATTAACCTTGATTCTGAAAGAGGCTGAAATAAATTTTAAATTAAAAGATGTTTTATCTCGATATAGTTTAATAAATTCAGACTTAAATTTAATATTATGAGAACAGAACTAAAGTCAATAAAAACAAGGTTGTTTTTAATAATTATTGTCTTTAATAGTTATTTTGTATACGCTCAAAACAATTTAATTGAAGACTATAATTTTGAGACGGTTAGTTTTGATACGATTGCAGGTCCGGTGACAACTGTTCCCCAACCGGGCATGTGGTATCCTTATTTAACAAACCAGAATCAAAATGTAATTTATGCAGGTTTTGATTCTTTAATGAATGCTAAACTTATTGGGATTAAAACAGGTTTATCGTCTAATCCAAGCTGGTTGTGTGGTTTGGCATTTAGAACTAAAGCTCCTGAATCAGGAGTGTACAGATTAGGTTTCTATGCCAGGATTGCAGACATGGATTCTACTGCTTCAAATGCTTACTTGAGAGTTTTTATCAGAATAAAAGATTCAAAAAAGGATGAGGTAAAACTATTCGCCCGAGCTGATTTGCAAAACAATTATAAAGATCAGTTTTTAACAAGAGGGTGGGCTTACTATGCAATAGATTTTGATCTGGATAAGATATACAATACAGCTGGTTCACAGATACTTCAGGCCACAAATGATGACAGAAGTGATTTTTCAGTTTATTTTGCAAATATTTCTTCGGTGAGGGCAGCTGATATTCAGTTAGCAAATGTTAGTCTGATTAAATTGACTGGAGATATTATTACCGATGGTTTGTTTGAAGAAACGCATATAAATACTTCCGGACCTAATACGTCAATTCCTGAATTTGGCCACTGGTACCCATATCTATCTTCGAATAACCAAATGGTTGTTTCGACAGTTAAAACCCCTGAGATTAAAAATGGGAATTCAGTCGACATCAAAGTGTTTGCCTCCTCTACCCCAAGCTGGCATTCTGGAGTAGCACAAAGAATATCTGCTCCGCTGTCGGGTATTTACCGTTTGGGATTTTATGGAAGAATCGTTGAGTCAACTAGCGGGGACGGATACATAAGAACATATTTGAGAGTTAAAGACAGGAATAGGTCAGATGCGAAATTCTTCTCCCGGGTCGATCAACAAAATTGTTATAAAGACATCTTTTTGGCGAATGACTGGAAGTATTATATCTGTGATTTTGATTTAGGAAAAATTTGGCATAATGATAGTGTTTTTGATTCACAGCCACTCGATTTAATTGATTTTGCATTATACTTTTCTAATATATCCTCTAGCCGGGCTGCAGAAATACAGATATCGGATGTCAGCTTTATTAAAATTGACGAAATTGCTGCTTTGTATGAAAACAGTACAAGTAGTCACTTGTTAAAAACCGGTAAGGTAACATTAAGTATAGATAAAGGTGCGGCTTTCATAATGAATATCAAAGAAACTGCTGAGAGTGAAAACTGGATTAATAATTCAACAGGTTTGTGGTCGATGAAAATAACTTCTCCTAATGGAAATGAGTATAACCTTTCTACAGAAAATTGTACCTATATGGGGTGTACTTATAATGATAGTTTAGGACTAAAATCCACATTAACACTTAGATGGGAATATTCACTAAATAATTATACTTGTTATGTAAAGTCATTAATTAGTGTATATAGAGGGTCTGATTTATTACATTGGAATTTTGAGGCTAAGATTCCGGACGGTTATTACATAAACAAACTTACATATCCAAATTTAAAATTAAATAAAACCGTTAATTCAAAGATAATTATTCCTGATGGAGGATGGGGGGCAGAACATTCCTTAACAGACATATTTACAAAAAGTCAGCCCTATCCTTCTGGTTCCCGAACGATGCAATTACTATGTTTGCAGAAAAATGAAAAAGCTTTTTATTATGCTACTCACGATGTTAATGCTGTTACAAAGTTCTTAACTGTAAATAATCAAACGTCTAATGTTTCCGTGTTGACAGAGACAGAGACTCCGAAGGACTGGACAAGCATAACCGGTAATTTTGTTTTACCATGGAAAACTTGTGTCGGAATAGATCCTGAAGGATGGATAGAAGCTGTGAAAAAATGGTATAGGCCATTTAGTTATACCGCAAAATGGGGAAGACCGAGAGTGTATGATAATAAAAGACCGGATTGGCTGTTGAATAATAACTTATGGCTGTCGACAGGCTCCCCTTCTGTTGATAATGTAAATGCGACTATTCGTACGCTGAATTATTTTAATTCAGAATACACGTCATGCCACGCTTATTATTGGCATAATTATGATTTTGATACGCATTATCCGGAATTTCTACCACCAAAACCGATGTTTGATTATATGATTGATACAATTAAAAGCATAAGTTCTCATATAGTTCCGTATATTAATGGTCGTTTGTGGGATACTACTACAGTATATTTTCAGGAACAAAATGCGCATGATTTTGCAATAACAAATAAAGATGGTACAATCCGTGTTGAAACATATGCAAATACTCCGAGTGCCGTTATGTGTCCTTCAACATCAATATGGAAAAAAACGTTGACGGATTTATGTGATACACTCACAAATAAGTTAAATGTAAGTGGAGTGTACATTGACCAGGTCGGTTGCTCAAGACCTTATCCATGCTGGAATGAGAATCATAATCACACCCTGGGTGGCGGAAATTTCTGGAGTAACTCCTATCGTGATATAATAAGCAATATTAAACAGAAAATTCCGGCAGATGCAATAATAAGTACAGAGCAAAATGCGGAATGCTATATTGATCTATTTGATATTATGTTTATGGCAAATACGCCTCTTGGTAATGATTATAGAAGGGTACCGCTGTTTCAGTATATTTACTCCGATAGATCTTTAATGTACTCATTAGATAATTATAATGATCGTGATAACTATAGGAGCCTGCTTTTTAAATCCAGTCTGGCTTTTTTATGGGGAAGTCAGTTAGGATCTTATCAACCGGATTTTATTATGAATAGAACTTTAGTTAAACACAGAGAATTTGTGAGAGATCTTGTGAACTTTAGAGCTACGCAAAAAAACATTTTTAATGGTGGTCGGTTAATAAAAGAATTAATTCCAACAGGAGATAACCCCGAGATATACATTTCGGAATATGAAAAAACAAATGTAATCCGGGGTAGTCAATGGATTGGGGCAAACGGAGAAGAAGTTACTTATTATATAAATTTTGACGATAAAAAACATAATGTATATTTAGCTGATGGGCAGGAATATGAGCTGCAGGCTCTTTCGTATTTAAGAATCCCGGAGATTTCTCCAGTAGAAACTGAAGAAATTGAATATGATACAGTGCGGATAGAAAACTATGTGACGGACAATAAATTCAGTCAGGTGTCTTTTGAAACAGAATCAGGACCCTCCACAAATATCCCGGATTTTGATACATGGTATCCATATTTTACATCAGGTACACAAGGGACAGTTTATTATACAAATGATACTGAATTAAAATCAGATGTAGTTGGCATTAAAGTTAACCAGACAAGTAATCCAAGCTGGCTGTGTGGATTAGCAAGGCGCATTTCTGTTCCGGAAAAAGGTGTTTATCGTTTGGGATTTTATGCTAAATGTGTGGAAAAAGAAGGGAGCTTACCTGCTTATATTCGTGTTTTTTTGAGAATTGATGATCAAAATAAATCTCAAATACGATGCTTCGCCTCTGCAAATCTTTTAAATAACTTTAAAGATCAATCTTTGGCCGACGGGTGGAACTACTATACTGTTGATTTTGATTTGAGTAAAGTGTTTTTGTCTTCAACAAATATACAGGAGTCGACGGATAATGATATCTCAGATTTTTCTATTTATTTTTCTAATATTTCATCTGCCAGGGCTGCTGATATCAGAATAGCAGAAGTTGATTTTTATAAAGTGGATGATTGTGAAAAACCCGGGGTGTGGATGAATTCAGATTTTGAGAATTACAACTATATGCCATATTTGAGCACTTCTAAGGCAGATGCATCGAACTCGAAAGGATTATGGAGATTATCTGTTCCCGGACTTTCCTCAGGAAGTTTATGTCTGGATTCAACGGATATAACAGGCAATAAATCTTTAAAGATAAATGTTGATAGTACAACAGGGTTTACGGGATTATATATAGCAAGCACCTTAATAGGACTCCCTAAAGGCGAATATGTTATGAAATTTAAGTCCAAAGCGAATATTGACTCAATCCCGTTTAGGATAGACGTTAATCATGTTAATAATAGTGCTCCGTTGTTTCCTTTCAATACATTTGCTACCATAAGGGAAAATTATTTGACAGATACTTTATGGCACGAATACGCTGTTCCTTTTGATAATATATCAATGTCAGACAGCCTTTATTTGGCAATCCGTCCTAATATATCGGTAAAAGATGAATGTGTAAATTTGGATAATCAGACTGTATCTTATTGGTTTGATGATTTTGTTTTGCTGAGGCCGGTTATTAATCAGCCTGATTATGTGCTTCCCATGGGAAAGAAATTTTTAGATAAATATGGAAACGATAAAGGGATAGGTGAAGAAAGTAATTTTACAATAAAACAGACCATAGGTGGAATTATTGTTGTTTCAGAAAAAACTCAACCGATCCATATTTGTAATCTGAGGGGGCAATTACTGTTTAATAAAAGTATTTGTGGTGAGATGTTTATTCCTCTTGAAAGAGGTATTTATTTGATAAACAACATGAAAATATTGATAATGTAATTTTATCTTTCCTCTTACTTTACGGGTAGATCTGCTGTATTCTGCGTTCGGGTAGGAGCGTCTTTGTGCTCTTTTAAATGCATATCTGCAAATTTCAGGAACTGTGCCCAGTCGTATGCGGTTATATCGTGTTTTCCTTTACGGATATGGTATCCTGCCTGACCTGAGAAATAAGGGGTATTGACTTCGGGCATCTGTTTTTTCTCAAGTCCTTTCAGATTGAATATTTTATAAACCTCGCTTCCATAGTATAGTCCCAGAAATTCGCCTTCCGGGTCAGCATTTTTGTCTAAATCAGCACTGGCAACATATATCGGGCGCGGAGCTGTTAATGCAATCAACTGATGTTGATCTACAGCCAGTTCTTCTTCTTTGTCGTTGTACTTGCTGAAGTTGGGTGCATACCAATAGGGACGTATTTTGATCAGGATATTAAACCGTTCTCCAACTTTTCTCCTCGATATCGCAGCGCCTGTACAGCCGGAATTATTTGAAATGACCATTGCAAAGCGTTTATCATTAGCGCCTGCCCATAACGCTGTTTTCCCCAGCCGTGAGTGACCGATAACAGCCACCCGTTTTGCGTCTATGCGATTATCCCGCTCAATGTAGTTCATTGCATAACTTAACCCCCATGCCCATGCACCAATTGCTCCCCAGGTATATTTCGGATGTTGGTATATTGCAAGTACACCTAACCTTTTTCCTGCATTGTAATCGGGGACTATATCACCATAATACAGCGTAACCAATGCATATCCGGCATCAATAATCTGTTCAACCGGCCAACGACTTTCTCTGACTCCCCTGAGTTGTTCGCTGGATTTATTATCTTTTATTACCTCCTGATTTATTACCCATTGTTGGGTTAAGGGGATTTCTGGATCATTAATTACAGTGTAATTACCCCAAAAATTATATCCAAGAAAGGCCGGAGTTCTTTCCGTTCCATTATTGGGATAATAAATCAGTAATTGTATGGGGTTTGAGAGACCTTTTAAATAAAGATTTACTCTTTTTTTTGTAGCTTTCCCATTAAAAGCGCTTTTGTCTTCACTCTCAATAGTGTATTTTACGCCACAGGGAACAGGTGGAGCTACACCATACATTTCCTGTTTAAACACGTTCAAAATTTCTTTTCTGCGTTTTTCCCAATCCTTGATTGTGTTTACCGGTCTTCCATTTTTAAACTGTAGTACCGGGGGTAACTGTGTGTATTCAGAACCGTTAATATGTGATATTGAGATAGCTGTTAATAAACATATCAGGAGTGTCTTCATGTTTTTTGGGGCTGATGATGTACAAAGATAAAAATATCAATTAACGCATTTTACTCAAAAAACGTAAATTTAACCTCAAAAGCAGTTTTTATATTGATAAATAGTGTGAAACTTACATTCTCCTCCTGAACTCCCCGCATACAATCGCCGTTGCCACAGCCACATTCAGCGATTCGGAAGTAAGGGCGTCTTTGGGGTAATTAGGTATCATCAGTTTGTTCGTTACCATTTGAGCAATTTCCGGTGAAATACCATTGCCTTCATTACCCATCACAATGATGCCATTGGGACTTAAATCCGTTGTATATAAATCTGTTCCATCTAAGAACGTACCGTACACCGGAATATCCTTCATTTCGGAAAGAAATTCCGGCAGGTTTACATAATGCAACTCAACCCTGGATAAGGCACCCATGGTAGCTTGTACGGTTTTTGAATTGAAAGCATCCGCTGTGGCAGTTGAACAGAAGATGTGTCTGATGCCGAACCAGTCGGCGATGCGAATGATGGTGCCCAGATTGCCCGGGTCCTGAACGTCATCGAGCGCTAAACTGAGTTGCCCTGATAATGCTGTGGCGGTTATTTTAACCGGTGTTTTTTTTCTGAATACAGCCAGCATACCCTGAGGCGATTTTTGTGCGGAGATTTTATGAAGCTCTTTTTCTTCTACAGCGATTTTTTCGTCCGCTTGTAATTGCTGCACTTCATTTTCCCATTGGAGCGTATAAAACAACCACTCACAATGAAAAGCAGTCGACAGGTCGCTGATCAGTTTTACTCCTTCAGCAACAAAGAGTCCGGTTTCGTCGCGGTATTTTTTGTGCGCCAGTGAAGTGATGATTTTAATTTTACTTTTTGACAGCATCAGTTGATGAATTTGATGCAAAGCTAATAAAAAAAATAGAATCTTTTTAGTTCCCTCGCTTTGCTCGGGATGACAATTTTTGCTTAATAAATTATTACCTGTTGCCCAAAGTCTCAAAAACTATCCTATTTTGCAGCGACGTGTGCTATGGCTCTCGATCCGTCGCTATAAAGAGTCTATAATCATACAGTGAAAGATGGTGCGACGGTAGTTGACCTTACGGAATTGTTGTCATCCCGAGCAAAGCGAGGGAACTAAGAATTTTGATTGAGAACACTCATCCTAATCGCAGCGAGGGAACTAAGTGTTTGAGCTCGCGGTTCCCTTGTCATCTCGAAGCAAGGGAACTATAATTAAAGAACATTTCATCCCTCACAATTCAAATTTCCTGAAATTTTTGTAAGTTTGCATCAAAATATTTTCAAATCATCGAATGAGAAGCGGCCATCGAACTATTCTTTCCCCTTTAATGCTTATTGTTCTGTTGTCGGGCATGCTGTTTGTCTCCTGCTCGCCGACTAAACATGTTCCCGATGGTGCTTTCCTGCTAAACAAGGTCGAAATTAAATCGGATGCAAAAGAAATCAATAAAAATGATTTGCCTGAGTATGTCCGACAAATGCCTAACTCTTATATTCTGGGCTTATTTCGTTTGCAGTTGGGAATTTACAACCTGTCGGGAAAAGATTCGACTAAGTGGTTTAGCCGGCTGGTAAGAAGAATCGGTCAGCCGCCGGTTTTGCTTGACTCGATGCTGACGGAACTGTCGGCCCAGCAATTATTGCGGTTTCATATAAATAAAGGTTATTATGATGCCGATATTAATACAGTTGTAAACAAGCGAAACAAGAAAGCGCGGATTTCCTACCAGATTCAGTCTAACAAGCCCTATAGGGTTAACGAGTATAAGGTTAATGTTCCGTTTGAAGAACTTGAAACTTTGTCCAAAGACTCCATCCGGTCGCTAATACAACCCAATATGTTGTTCGATGTGTATCAGCTCGATAGCGAGCGGGAAAGGCTGACTTCGAGGATGCGCCGGCAAGGTTATTATAATTTCATGAAAGATTATCTGGCCTATACGGCCGACAGTACAGGTCACAAAGTAGATGTGACATTACAGTTGCGCGATTATCTGATAGAAAAACGTGACACCCTGAATCAAACAGTTTTTAAGCAATATTACATCAGCAGGGTTATTTATAACCTTAATCCGGCAGTAAGTACTATTCTGGCGAGTAACAAACCGGATCCTATCGATACAATTCAAACCGGGAATTACGTTGTTATTGGTCCCGAAGATAAATTTCTTACATTTAATGCCCTGGTTTCGAGTACCTTCGTGAAGCCTGGTACACTTTATTCGGATGCAGATGTGGAAAAAACTTATGCAGCACTGAATACCCTGCCTCCGGTGAAATACACACATATCAGTTTTACCGAAACTGCACCGGATTCTCTGCAATGCTTGATTACCATTGCGGAAGCAAAATCATTTACTTTTACCTCTCAGGCTGAAATTACATTTACCGAAGGTTATTGGGGAGCTGCCGGAAATGCGGGTGTGGTTCACCGGAATCTCTTCAAAGGTGCGGAATCGTTGACTTTGCAGGGTCGTTTGGCGCTGGAACGTCAGGGTGATGTCATTGCGCAGGAATGGGGAGGGCAGGCTGGTATTCGCGTGCCGAGGACTATTCTTCCGTTTATAGATGACACTTATAGTCGTAGCTTGCAGGGCTCTACTGAGTTCAGGGGAACTTTCAATTATCAGTTTAGACCCGGGGAGTTTTCTTCGACCAATGTCGGAGGAGGAGTTAAGTACAACTGGATGAAGGGCCGGCAAAATCACAATTTGGATTTGGTGGATGTCAGTTATGTGCATTTCCCCTGGATTTCTTCCGAATTTAAGTCCGCTTTCATCGAAAGTGGCTTGTATAATAAGTATAATTATGATAATTACATGATTATGCGGATGAGTTACAGTACAGCTGTCAGTGGTTACAATCCGGCGAGACCGCTTCGTAATTATTTTACATATCGCTATGGCGTGGAAAGTGCTGGAAATGCATTGTTTGGACTGTATAAATTGTTGGATATTCCTGCCGACGTCAATGGTTTTTACCGTGCATTTAACATTCGATTTTCTCAATACGTAAGGGGAGAAATCAATACATCCTTTCATCAGATAATTGATAAAAACAACAAATTTGTGTATCATGCGGGTATTGGTGCAGGATTGCCTTATGGAAATGCGGAAATTATTCCATTTGAAAGACGATTTTACAGTGGAGGCGCCAACAGTGTCAGGGGCTGGGGGGAGAGCATGCTCGGACCAGGATCCTATCAACGTTTCAGTACAAACAGAAGAAGGGATTATAATCAGGTTGGCGATATAAAACTGGATTTAAATTTCGAATATCGGGCAAAGATGTTTTGGGTGCTCGAAGGTGCGATCTTTGCTGATGCGGGAAATATCTGGACAGTCCGTGAATATGATAACCAGGCCGGTGGCGTGTTTAAGCCGGATACGTTCTGGAAGCAAATCGCGTTGGCCTATGGCATTGGACTCCGTATGGACTTTAACTTCTTTCTTTTCCGGGTGGATATGGGGGTGAAACTGCATGACCCGGCTGCTATTGCAACTCCTAGATGGGTGTTTCCCAAGTCCTTTAACGATGTGGCTTTACACATTGCAATCGGATATCCGTTCTAATCCGATTTAAATGTCAGCCGGTGATAACCCGTCACCCCGAATTCCCTGATTGCCGCTTTGTGCTTTTTGGTGGGATAGGCTTTATTCTGTTTCCAATC
>VSSQ01000339.1_pt1 | contig 38687 bp, 31 predicted proteins | sample 4763081 | NCBI WGS metagenome assembly VSSQ01 (sample SAMN12137344, study PRJNA551015) | bioreactor metagenome | isolation source: SDC9 anaerobic chlorinated ethene degrading culture | place: USA: Knoxville, Tennesee | collected 2015-01-01
GCTTTCCATGGATTTTCTGGCTCCACTACCGAGACGATTCTACCATAGGGGAACATGATCCTGAAAAAGGAAGGTTCATCCCCTCCGCCCGCTGAAAATCAGGAATCAGCTTCTTGACAATCCTCCCGGTATGTCGTAGTTTGTAACATTATCGTTACACGCCTGTAACCTCGCTGAGGACATTTTTTCCCGCTATCCTGCCAAGGCCCCCCGGGGGCCCCACAAAAGATGACGGTTCCCGCAGGCAGGCTGTACCGACGAGGGAGGGACTGCAGAGATGTTCTGGAAGAAAAACGGGAAGGTTGAATCCCTTTTGTATTCAGCCGACAGGGCGAAAATCCTTTCCATGGTCCGAGAGATGGGGTCCATGGCGAGCGAGGCATTCTCCAACGCGGTCCGCTCGCTGGAAGAGCGGAACGATGCCCTGGCGGACGAGGTCATACGATCCGATGACATCATAGACGATCTCGAGGCGTCCATCGACCAGGAATGCCTCAGCTCCATCGCCATGCGCCAGCCCGTCCGGGAGGATCTCCGCTTCGTTTTCGCCGTGCTGAAGATCATTACCGACCTGGAGCGCATAGGCGACCAGGGTGTGAACATCGCGAAAAAGGCGAAGATCCTGAACCGCTATCCTCTCCTGAAACCACTAGTGGACATTCCGAAGATGAAGGTCATCGCCACCGAGATGGTGGCCGATTCCCTCAAGGCCTTCGAGGAGGACGACACCGCCCTCGCCGAGGCCATCTGCCTCCGGGACGAGGAGCTCGACATCCTCTACGAGAACATTTTCGACGAACTCCTTCTCATCATCGGCAACAAGCCCCAGGGAGACCAGGCCACCGCACAGTGCGCCGCCGGGCTCCTCTGGGTCGCGCGGCATCTCGCCAGGATAGGCGATCACGCCACCAACGTGGCGGAACGGGTGTTCTTCATGGTCAAGGGAGAGCGGCTGAAACCCCTTCTCGAGGAGAAGAGAAAAGCCCTCTCCGAAAGCAAAGGAGGCTGACGCCGGAGAACGACACGAAACCACGGATCAGGGGAACTCACTTTCGAAAGGAGACGATACTATGAAAAAAGCAATTCTGGCTGTTCTCGCAGTGTGCATTGCCCTCGGAGCGGGGGCGGCCTTCGCCGCAGACTACCCGACGAAGGCCGTCACCATCATTGTGGCGTCCAATGCGGGCGGCGGCACCGACACCATGGCGAGGCTCTTCGCCAAGTTCGCCGAGAAGTACTTCCCCCAGCCCTTTGTGATCAACAACATCGACGGCGCCGGCGGCCAGAGGGGCTTCGACGCCCTCGCACGGGCAAAAAAGGACGGCTACACCATCGGAACCCTGTACACGCCCCATCTGACGGCCCACATGTCCGCCAAGCGGGCAAAGTATACCCTCGATGACTTTGCCATGCTGTTCAACCTTGTCACCGATCCCGGTGTCCTGGTTGTCCCCGCCTCCAGCCCCTTCAATTCCATCCAGGACATCATCGACGCAGAAAAAGCGGCTCCCGGAACCCTCACCGGCTCCACGTCAGGCCCCGGCGGAGACGACGCTTTCGCCCTCGCCCAGTTCAACGAGGCCACGGGCTGCACCGTGAAGAGCGTCCCCTCCACGGGATCCTCCAACGCCAAGGCCACGGTTATGGGCGGCCACGTGTCCATGGGTTTCATGAACCTTTCCCAGATCGAGTCCAACCTCAAGGCCGGCGAGGTCAGGGTCCTGGCCATGATGACGGCAAAAAGGCACCCGAACGTGCCCGAAATCCCCACCTTCGCTGAACTGGGATACAAGGTCATCTCCGACTCGTCCAGGGGGTTTGCCGCACCTGCGGGAATTCCCGAGGAAGCTTTGAAGAAAATCATTGAGACCTTTGAAAAAGTGCTTGCAGATGCCGAATTCCAGGCGGCCGCCAAGGAACAGCTCCAGATGAACGTCATGACTCCTGAAGAGTACAAGGCGTACCTCGAGGATCTCCTTGTCGTAACCAACAAGGCCTACGAGAAAGATCCCTGGTAGGGCGAGGCTCTTTCATGACCCGATCTTCCATGAACCGTCTTTTCGCGGCCGGGGGATTGGGACTTTCCGCCGTCCTGTTTCTTGGGGCAAACAGCTTTCCCGACCGGGCCGCGGCAGCGGCCCGGTACATCTTTTTCCTGGCGGGAATGCTCGCGGTCCTGTCCCTGATTCTCCTGCTGCAGAAGACATCCTCGCCCGATTCCCATGTCCGGTGGGTCCGCTCTCCGAAAAACTTCACTCTGACCCTGGCATCCATGGTCGGCTACGGAATTCTTATTTCCTTCATCGGATTTTTCCCGGCCAGCGCCCTTTTTATGGCCGCACTCTCCTGGATGCTCGGCTTCCGGCGCCCCGTTTTCATTCTTCTCGGTACAGGCCTGATCCTCGGCTTCGTCTGGCTCGTGTTTGTTCATTTCCTTGGGGTTCCCGTCCCCATGGGCATCTGGGGGGAATAGACCATGACTGAATTTTTTCTGCCAGCGCTTTCGGAACTGATGAATCCAGGCGTTCTCTTCGCCATTCTTTCGGGCACTGTGGTGGGCATCATCGTAGGCGCCATGCCGGGCCTCACCGCCACCATGGCCGTGGCGCTGCTCATCCCGGTGACCTTCGGAATGCAGCCCCTTGTTGGCCTGGCCCTTATGGGCGGAGTCTACAGCGGCGGAATGTACGGAGGGGCCATCTCATCAATCCTGCTCTCCACTCCGGGAACCCCCGCCGCGGCAGCCACGGCATTCGACGGCTACCCCATGACGAAACAGGGCAAGGGCGGCACCGCTCTCACCGTGGCCACCTGGGCCAGCTTCTGGGGAGGCATTTTCTCCACCGTGGCCCTGCTCCTCATGGCTCCCGCCCTGGCAAAGTTCTCCCTCCGGTTCGGCCCACCGGAATATTTCGTCCTGGCCATCATGGGCCTTTCCAGCATTGTCACCCTCACGAAGGGAAGCATGGTGAAGGGGCTGATCTCCGGATTTCTCGGCCTGGTACTGGCCACTGTGGGCATGGATCCCATCTCGGGCTTCATGCGCTTCACCTTTGACATCGTTGACCTTTATGACGGCATTCCCTTCATGCCCGCTCTCATCGGCCTCTTCTCCGTGAGCCAGATCCTGGACCTGACTGCGGAGACCCACATCGTTGAGGATCTGAGCGACACCATCGCCTCCATCAAGAGAAGCAGGCTTCCCAGGGGACTCGGCCCCACTATCGCGAAGGGGAGCATCATCGGGACAATAGTCGGCATGCTGCCCGGAGCCGGTGCGACCATATCAGCTTTCATTTCCTATAATTTCGCGAAGCAGAGCTCCAGGGATTCGGACACCTTCGGAAAGGGGAACCCCAAGGGAGTGGCAGCCTCCGAAAGCGCCAACAACGGCTGTGTGGGAGGTTCCCTCATCCCCCTGCTCACCCTCGGCATTCCCGGCAACAGCGTTGCGGCGGCCCTCATGGGAGGTCTCCTGATCCAGGGTCTCATTCCCGGACCGGAGCTTTTCTCGAAGTATGGGGCCATGACGTACGGGTTCATTCTCTCCCTTTTCATTGCGAATATCATTTTCCTGGTACTGGGAATCTACCTGGCGCCCTACTTCGCCAAAGTCACGATGACCCCCAACGCGCTCCTCATTCCGGGCATTGCCATTCTTTCGGTCATCGGAAGCTACGCCATCAACAACAACATGTTCGACGTGTGGCTCATGATCGGCTTCGGCGCCGTCGGATATTTCCTGGAAAAGGGCGGATTCTCCACCGGAGCCCTCGTCCTGGGACTCATCCTCGGCCCCATTGCGGAGCTGGGCTTCGGCCAGTCCCTCATCATGGCCGCAGGCTCCCCCATGATTTTCTTCGAGCGGCCCCTCTGCATGCTTCTCTGGGCCATCACCATCCTTCTCATGGTTCCGGCTTTTTCGGGACACCTGAAGAAGAGCAAAAACAAGGTGGACTGACAGGGGGACCGGCTCTTTTGAGCCGGTCCTCCTTTTCTCCCTCCGGAAGATCCGCTGCCTCGACATTTCCCCCCCTTTATGATACTTTTTTCCCGTTGTTCCCAATTCCACCGGCTCAAGGAGCGTTTTCAATGGACAGCGGACCACAACAAAAAGCGGAATCAATGATGCCGTAACGGCGCCGCCCGCCCTCCCTTTCGGCGGAATTCCGGCGCGTGCCGGGACTGTTTCTCCGCCGGACATCCCGAAAAAACATGTGAAAAGGCACGGAAGACGTTGCGCCGGGAGCGTCTCCGTTCAGGCCATGGGACAGGGGGAAGGGTCATGAAGGACATCCAGAACAAGCTTCTCGCTAGCGTTGAAAAACTCTTCGAACGGAAGCAGTTCAAGAGTCTCAAGGAACTGCTGAGCACCATGGAACCCGCAGACATCGCCGAAGTTCTGGCGGAGAAGGAACCTGCCGAGCGGGTCTTCCTCTTCCGCCTCCTTCCCAAGGATATCGCCATCGAAGTTTTCGAGTTTCTCGAAGGAACCGAACGGGAGGAGCTTCTCGGGAGCTTCACCGATTCGGAAGTGGCGGCCATCATCGAGGAGATGTCCGACGACGACCGGACGGCTCTTTTCGACGAGCTTCCCGCCAAGACGGTAAAAAAGCTCCTGGCCCATCTTTCCCCGGAAGAAAGAAAGCTTGCCAACGCCCTTCTGAACTACCAGCCGGATTCCGCGGGGCGCATCATGACCCCCGAGTTCATCGACCTGAAGGAGACCATGACGGCCTCCCAGGCCCTGGCGAGAATCAGGGCAACGGCGGCGAAGAAGGAGACCATCTATACCTCCTTCGTGGTCAGCCCTGAGAGAAAGCTCAAGGGGACGGTGCACCTGGAGGACCTGATTCTCGCCTCCCCCGATACCCCCGTCACGGAATTCATGGACGGCCTGCCGGTCTTCGTCACGACGGACACCGACCAGGAAGAAGCGGCGAGGACCATGTCGAAATACGACCTCCAGACCGTTCCCGTGGTGGACAGGGAGCACCGCCTCGTGGGAATCCTCACCTTCGACGACATCCTGGACATCGTCCAGGAAGAGGCCACCGAGGACTTCGAACGGATGGCCGGTATCTCCCCGGTGGACGAAAGCTATCTGGACGCCGGGATTCTGACCCTCACCCGAAAGAGGCTGACCTGGCTGCTCGTCTGCATTGTCACCCAGCTTTTCTCGTCCTTCATCCTTGAACACTATTCCTTCGCCCTTGAGAGCGTGGTGGCCCTCGCTTTCTTCATACCCCTTCTCACGGGCACCGGCGGCAACACCGGCACCCAGGCGGCTACGCTGGTGATCCGCGGCTTTACGGTCGGTGAAATCGTCAGGGAGGACCTTTTCAGAGTCATCTCGAAGGAGGTCATCTCCGGCCTGATCCTGGGGGTTTCTCTCGCGGCGCTGGCATCCATCCGGGCGTGGACCATGGGGACAGGGTACGGTGTGGCCCTCACCGTTGCGGCATCCGTGGTGGGGGTGGTCATGCTGGGAAATCTCGTGGGAGCCTTTCTTCCCTTCGCGGCGAAAAAGCTGAACATCGACCCGGCGGTCATGTCCGGCCCCTTCATCACCACGGTGGTTGACATCCTGGGCCTTCTGCTTTACTTCGAAGTGGCCCGGAGAGTGCTTGTACTGGGATAATTCCCTCCGCGGAAACCAAGACGCACGGAAACGGGGCAGCGTCCGCTGCCCCGTTATTTTTCGAGCTTCATGTCACCCGGGCGGATGCGCCCCGTCCTCCTGAGAATTTCCGAGAAGAGGAGGGAAAGAACGGCAGGCAGAAGGAAATGGAGCAGCAGAATTCCCGGCCAGGCTGAGGGACCCATGACACCGAGGGTGGAGACCTGCCCCACGAGTCCGCTGGTTCCCATGCCGGCGCCGATGGAGCTGTTCTCCATGCGGAAGATCACGGTGGAGACGGGGCCGAGCACGGCCGCCGCCGCCGTGGGCGGCACCCAGATCCATGGGTTCCGTATGATGTTGGGAATCTGGAGCATGGAGGTTCCCAGCCCCTGGGCGATGAGCCCTCCCGTTCCGTTTTCGCGGAAACTCGCCACTGCGAAGCCGATCATCTGGCAGCAGCACCCAGCCGTGGAGGCTCCCGCAGCAAGACCGGAAAGCCCCAGGGAGATCGAAAGGGCCGCACTGCTGATGGGAAGGGTAAGGATCATTCCCATGGCCACGGAGAGGACGATCCCCATGGGGATGGGGTGAAGGGTTGTGGCTGCATTGATGGCGCTGCCGAGCCAGTACATCATCCGGGCGACAGCCGGGCCGGCGACCACGCCCACCGCGCTGCCGGCGACAATGGTGGCTGCGGGAACCAGCACGATATCCACCCCCGTCTTCCCGGCGATCCTCCGGGATACCTCCGCTCCCGCCCAGGATGCCACAAGGGCGCCCACGGGCTCGCCCACCGCGGCGGCAGAGCCGGAAAAGGTTCCGGCGCCTACGGCTCCGGCGACGAGAGAGGAAAAAACCCCCAGGGGAGGAGCACCGACGGCAAAAGCAACCCCGGCGCCGATGGCGGGTCCCATGAGAAGCTGGGCAACCCGGCCGAAGTGTTCCAGGTGGGGGAGGGAGAGCAGCTGCCCGCACTGGCGGAGGATGAGACCGATGATAAGAGAGGAAAAGAGCCCGAGGGCCATCCCGTTCGAGACCTTGATCAGGTACCCCCGAAGAGGAGAAGAAGACGCCGTTCCTGCCATTGGACCACTTCCTTTACAGGTGTCTTGTCACCTGTAAAGCATACACCGTCAGCGTCCCTCCGGCAAGTAGTTCTTTTCACCCAGTTCGGCCAGCAGCCGTTCCCACCCCTCCTCGCCGTCCACTTCCAGGGTGTGGAGGTGAACGCCCCCCGTCAGGGAGGAGAGGGGTTCCCCCGCGCTCTTTCTGATAGACTCCATGAAACGGGCGACGTCGGCGGGAGTGGAGAGCATGAGATTGCCGGTGATTTCTCCGTAGAGAGGATGCTCCACGATGACGTTGAGCACTTTCGCTCCGCAGCCCACCATGATCAGGAGCTCCTCCTCCATGGCTTCGTAGTCCCTGTGCCTGGTGACCACCGTCTTCACGAGCCTGCCGGATCCTTCCGGCCGCAGCAGGATGTAGCCCCTTGGGGTGGCCACCACGGAAAGGCCTTCAGCCCGGAGCACCGCCATGTCCTGGACAATCACCTGCCTGCTGACGCCGAACCGGGAGGCCAGGTCACTTCCCGTGACCGCCTCTCCCGCCCCGGAGAGTTCTGCGGTGATCATCCGCCTCCGCTCATCGGTCTTCACGCAGGTCCCTCCTTTCCCGGACCCAGCCGAGAACATTTCCGAAGTTCCGGAGTTCCGCCCGGAGGACATCCGCCATAGAGGCGCCGTTGCCGCCCTCCCGCCATGATCTCTCCGCTCTCAGGGCCGCTGCCCGGACTCTTTCCGCCCCGATATTGGCCGACATCCCCTTCAGCGTGTGGGCAGCATCAGCCGCCGCCTTTTCGTCCCCCCGCTCTTCCGCGTCTGCCATCCGGTCAAGAATCTCAAGGGCATCCTCGAGGTATTCCCCCGCAAGAGCGTCGAGTTCCTCCCCGTCAATGTTGAGCCTCAGGACAGCCTCTTCCCTGCAGTATACCCCGCCGGTTCCTTCCGCCGGGGCGTCGATTTCCTCCGGCCTGCGCCGGGACAGGTGAACCGAGAGTTTTTCTTCGAGGTCCCTGAACCTGACCGGCTTCGGAAGATAATCGTCCATTCCGGCGGCCAGACACTTCTCCCGGTCTCCCGGCAGGGCATGGGCCGTCATGGCGATCACGGGAACGGAGCCGTTGCATCCGGTCCATTTCTGGCTCCGAAGGGCGGAGGTGACTTCAAGGCCATCCTTTCCCGGCATCTGGACATCCATGAGAACAATGTCGAATCTCTCTGTTTGCAGCATGCGGAGGGCTTCTTCACCGTCCGCCGCCCCGGTGACGGAACAGCCGAGCTTCTGCAGCATTCGCGCCGCCACCTTTCTGTTCACCCGGCTGTCATCGGCGATCAGAACCCTGGCCGGGAGAAGGGCGCTCCGGAAACTTCCCGCCGGTTCAGAGCCCCCGGGTGAACCCTGCCGCTTCCCCCGGTCAGTCTCCGCCGCCGAAAGGACGGCTTCACGAAAGACTCCCCGCCGCAGCGGGCTTGTTATCCGGCCGGCAAGGCCCTCCCGGAGAAGATATCCCGTCTCCGGAAATGTCCCGGGGGGGTCCACGGAGAAAAACAGGACGCCCCTCCGGAGGTCCGCAGGAAGGGCTGAGGGTGACCAGCCCGCTTCCTTTCTCAGAAGCTCCCGGTCCACGAAAACGGCGCACCGCCCATCACCGTCACCCCCTGACCGCTTCTCGAGGAGGCTCCTGAGATCCTCCGGGCTGTCCGCGGTCCGGACGGAACAGAGCCACTTCCCTGCCAGGCCTGACGCTTCAGTCTGCCAGGAGGCCCCGCCCCCCGCAAGAATCACGGGAAACCCCAGGAGGCGCTGGTCCACGGGGAGGTCTTCCGCCTCGCCGAAGGGCACCCTGCCGAAGGGCAGTTCGCACCAGAAAACTGATCCGCCTCCGCTGCGGGGGGTCATTCCAAGGGATCCTCCCATGGCCTCCGCGAGCCCCCTGCAGATGGAAAGGCCGAGACCCGTCCCTCCGAACCGGCGGGTCGTGGAAGGGTCCCCCTGGAAAAAGGGCTGAAAGAGAGCCCCCGCAGCGTTTTCGGGAACACCGATGCCCGTGTCGGACACGGAAAAACGGAGCACAAAGCCCGTGAGTCCCGAATCCACGGAAGAGACATCCAGCCGCACCTCACCGGAGAGAGTGAATTTCACTGCGTTCCCCAGAAGGTTCCCCAGTATCTGCCGGGTACGCACCGGGTCGCCCCGCAGGACGGACGGAACGGAAGGGTCCAACGACAGCACCGTGTCAAGTCCCTTCTCCGCTCCCCGCACCGCCGTCTCGGTGACCAGGTCTTCCACCATCTCCCTCAAATCGAAGGGGATCGATTCCAGGACAAGCTTCCCCGCCTCAAGCTTCGACAGGTCGAGGATTTCGTCGACGAGAGACAGAAGGTGTTCAGCGCTTCTCTGTATGGTCTCGGCGCATTCTTCCTGTTCCTTCGCCATGGGTGAATCCAGAAGAAGATCGGTCATCCCCAGGATTCCGTTCAGGGGAGTGCGGATCTCGTGGCTCATGTTCGCCAGGAAGGCGCTTTTCACCCTCTCCGCCCTTCCTGCTTCCTCGGCCAGTCCTTCGGCCCGCTTCCTTTCTTCCTCCAGTTCCCTGTTCTTCGCCTCAAGCCGGGTCACAGCCCCGGCAAGCTCCTCCTCAGCCTTTTTTCTTTCCGAGCAGTCCCGAAGGACCTCCACCACGGCAGCGGTTTCGCCGTCGGCGTTCCGGACCGGCCAGCTCTTTACCTCGAACCATGTGTTCCTCTCCGGAATGAACACTTCCCGAAACTGGAACCGCCCCGTTTCGGCCGCAGGCCCGGACAGGCATCCGACGCAGGGTTTCTTCCTTCCGAGCACCTCGAAGCACCTGCGGCCCTTCCCCTCTTCCGGAGAAACCCCGAGGAAGGCGGCTCCGGCCCGGTTGAGATAGAGAATGACCAGGTCTTTGTCTTTCACCGTAACGATGTCATCCGTTTCCCCGATGTAGGAGAGAAGAAAGGAGACCACGTCCTCTCCGGGAAAGGGGATTCTTTCAATTCCGCTCTGCCGGCTGTTTTTCACGGGGCTGACCTCCCTTCCGCGGAGTCCTTCCGGCAAAACCGTCCGCCGGTCTTTTCCGCCGCGGTATTTATGCTACCATATCCCTGCATCCGATACCTGAGAAAGGAGGCATCCAATGAAGATTTCCACCGAATACCTCTGGTTCGAAACGAAAAAACGAAAGGAACTGGTCCGCATCACGCCGCAGCTCGAACAGATTCTCGGGCGGAGCGGCGTTTCGGACGGGATGATGCTTGTCTCGGCCATGCACATCACAGCCGGGATCATCGTCAACGACGATGAAACGGGCCTCCACCGGGACATCCTGGAGTGGCTGGAGAAAACCGCCCCCGAAAATCCGTCCTACGCCCATCACCGCACCGGCGAGGACAACGGGGACGCTCACCTGAAGCGGATCGTGGTCCACCACCAGGCGATTCTGCCTGTGACGGGCGGCAGGCTCGACCTCGGACCGTGGGAACAGTGTTTCTATGCAGAATTCGACGGCAGGCGCAGAAAGCGCGTGATCGTCAAGATCATGGGGGAATAAGCGATGATGAAATCCATTCTTCTTGGAACGGCGGCTCTTCTGGTCTTCTCCCTTCTCTCCTCTCCTGCCCGGGCGGCGGAGGGACTCATTCCCCTGGAGGACTTTTTCCGGAATCCCGACAGAAGCGGATTCCAGATATCCCCAGACGGGAACCGCATTTCCTGGCGGGAGTCCTGGGAGCGGCGAATGAACATTTTCGTCCGGAAAATCGGAGAGGAGACGGCGACACGGATCACGTCAGCGACGGAACGGGATATCCTGGCCTATTTCTGGGCCGGCAACAACCGGATTCTCTACCTGCAGGACTCGGGCGGGGACGAAAACTACCATCTGTACGCCGTGGACGCCGGGGGGTCGGAGGCGAGGGACCTCACTCCCTTCAAGGGAGTCCGGGTGTCCATCGTGGACCGTCTCGAGGACATAGAGGACGAGGTTCTCATCGGCATGAACAGGAGGGACCCCCGGCTCTTCGACGTGTACCGGCTGAACATCGCCACCGGAGAACTGACCCTCCTCGAGGAAAACCCCGGCGACATCGAGGGATGGATGACCGACCACGATGGAAAACTTCGGGTGGCCATCAGGACCGACGGGGTCAACCGGTCCCTCCTCTACCGGGACAGGGAGGACTACCCCTTCCGGACGCTCCTCACCACCGATTTCCGGGAAAGCGTTTCCCCTCTCTTCTTCACCTTCGACAACAAAAAGCTCTACGTCTCCTCGAACCTGGGGAGAAATACATCGGCCATTTTCGTCTTCGACCCCGAAAAGGCGGCACACGAAGAACTGGTCTTCGAGCACCCGGAGGTGGACGTGTACGCCCTGTTCCGGTCGAAAAAACGGAAAGTGATCACGGGAACAGGCTACACCACCGACCGGTTCCGGTACCATTTCTTCGACGAGGAGCGGGCCGCCCTCCAGAAGGAGCTCGAGTCCCGCCTTCCCGGGTATGAGGTCACGGTGACGTCAATGAACAAAGAGGAAGACAAGGTCCTCCTCCATGCCGGGAGCGACCGGACCCAGGGGGCCTATTACTTTTACGACATGAAGACAAAGGACTTCCGGAAGCTGGCCGACCTCAGCCCCTGGCTTCCCGGGGAGAGGCTCGCCCCCATGAAGCCGGTGCAGTACACCGCCCGGGACGGCCTGACGATCCACGGATATCTCACCCTTCCGGCAGGAAGGGACGGAAAGAACCTCCCCGTGGTGATCAACCCCCACGGAGGTCCCTGGGCCCGGGACTCGTGGGGATACGACAGCGAGGTCCAGTTCCTCGCCAACCGTGGTCTCGCGGTGCTCCAGATGAACTTCCGGGGTTCCACGGGCTACGGCAGGGCATTCTGGGAGGCAAGCTTCAAGCAGTGGGGGCGGGCCATGCAGGACGACATCACTGACGGAGTGAAATGGCTCATTGAGCAGGGAATCGCCGATCCTGACAGGATAGGCATCTACGGCGGCTCCTACGGCGGGTACGCCGTCCTCGCCGGGCTCGCCTTCACGCCGGAACTCTACGCATGCGGAGTGGACTACGTGGGGGTGTCCAACATCTTCACCCTCCTGGAGACGATCCCTCCCTACTGGGAGCTCGGCCGGCAGATGCTCTACGAGCAGATCGGCCACCCGGAGAAGGACAGGGACCTGCTGAAATCAGTCTCCCCCGTCTTCCATGCCGACAATATCAGGGCCCCCCTCTTCGTGGCCCAGGGGGCGAACGACCCCCGGGTCAAGAAGGCGGAATCGGACCAGATCGTGGAAGCTCTCCGCGCGCGGGGAGTGGACGTAGAGTACATGGTGAAGGACAACGAAGGGCACGGCTTCCTCAACGAGGAGAACCGGTTCGAGTTCTACCGGGCCATGGAACGCTTCCTGGCGAAGCACCTCGGGAGCCTGGCGGAATAACCCCGGAACACAGGTCGGAAACGGCGGGCCCGCGGGCCCGCCGTTTTATTTTTCCTCGTCCTCCCGTTCCTTTTCCTTCAGCCAGTCGATCCAGTACAGGTCCGTCCGGCGGCTTGACAGGTTCCGGACGCTTCCCTGGAGCCGGAGTTCCTTCAGGAGCTCCACGTCGAGGTCGGCGATGAGAGCCATTTCCGTGTTGGGGGTCGCCTCCGCCGCCACGGCGTCGTGGGGGAAGGCAAAGTCCGAGGGCGTGAAGATGGCCGACTGGGCATACTGGATGTCCATGTTCTCCACCTTGGGGATGTTCCCCACGCTCCCGGCGATGGCCACGTAGCACTCGTTCTCGATGGCCCGGGACTGGGCGCAGCGCCGCACCCGGAGGTAGGCATTCTTTGTGTCCGTCCAGAAGGGGATGAGCAGGATGTCCATGCCCTTGATGGCCAGGTACCGGGAGAGTTCGGGGAATTCAACGTCATAGCATATGAGGATGCCCACCTTCCCCACGTCCGTCTGGAAGACCCGGAGATCGTGCCCTCCCTGGAGGCCCCAGTACCGGTACTCGTCGGGGGTGATGTGGAGCTTGTACTGCTGGTCCCAGGTGCCGTCGCGTCGACAGAGAAAGGAAACGTTGTAGAGCCTGTTGTTCCGCAGCTCCGGCACGCTCCCCGACACGATGTTGATGTTGTAGGACACCGCCATCTCCACCAGGCTCTTCCGGAGTTCCGCCGTATACCCGGCAAGGGACCGCATGGCCTCCGCCGGGTCTTCCTGGTCGAACTGGGCCAGCAGAGGGGCGTTGAACAGTTCGGGGAAGAGCATGAGGTCCGTATTGTACCCCGCCTGGGTGTCCACGAAGAACTCCACCTGCTGCAGAAAGTCGTCGAAGGACTCGAAGCTCCTCATCTGCCACTGAACCACGCCCAGGCGCATGTAGGTCTTCACCTTCGATATGAGCCGCTTCCGCTCCTCGTAGTAGATGTTGTTCCACTCCATGATGACGCCGTACCCCTTGGAGCTGTAGTCCTCGGGCCAGTAATTCTCCACGATCTTCTTGTAATGGAAGTCGTTGCTGACCTGGAAGGTGAGGACGGGGTCGGAGATCTCCCGGTTGTTCACCATGCGGATGTATTGCTGGGGGGTCTTCTTCTCCGCCCATTCGGCATAGCCGGGAATCCGGCCGCCGATAACGATCCCCTTGAGGTTCAGGGTCTCGCAGAGCTCCTTCCTGGCGTCGTAGAGACGCCTGCCGAGCCGCTTTTCCCTGTAGTCGGGCGACACGAAAATGTCGATGCCGTAGAGATAATCCCCTTCGGGGTCGTGGTTCTTCAGGGTGCCGTCGCCGACGACTTCCTGGTAGGTGTGCCTGTCGCCGAAACGGGAATAGTCGATGACGAGAGAAAAAGCACCGGCCACCACACGCCCCTTGTCCTCGATGCAGAGCTGCCCCTCGGGAAAGCGGGTGATCATCGCCCGGAACTGGTCCCTGGTCCAGGCTCCTCCCATTTTCGGGTATATCCTGTCCATGATCCGTTTGACTTCATCATAATCTTCAAGAGTGAACTGGCGCAGCTCCAGCTCGTGCTGGTACCGTTTCCGGGCCATAAGCGTCCGTCCTTTCAATGCAGAATTTCACGTATTCTTATTATACGGTGCGCCGGGAAGAAAAACATGCGTATGGACGAACCCGGAAAAAAACAACCGCCCCGAAAAAAATCCGGGGCGGTTCGGCCGGTTATTCCGGTTTCATTCCGTAGAGAGAGCAGTCCGGATTCAGCGGGCGGGCCGGATCCTGGTAGCGGGTCTCGAAGCAAAGGCACGAGACCGGAATCTCGTAAGGTCCGTGGACCATGCCCACCGGCCTGCAGGCGTAATACCCCGGCGCGGCGGTCAGCTTTTTTTCCGTGTCCACCATGTATCCTTCGAGGACGAACACTTCCTCGCAGAAATCGTGGACCTGGGTCTTCGGGATCCGCACCCCCGAGCCGAACTTCACCAGCCGGGTGAGGTTTCCCGTGTCAGGATCCCAGGAGAGGATTTTTTCGAAGACCCCCTTTTCCGCTCCCTCCACCTGCCTCCACTGTCCCAGGGGCAGGGTGTCGGAAAATTCCATCTCCGGTTTTGCCATGACAATCCTCCTTAGGGTCGAATCAGAGCCCGAGGAAATCGGGCAGCCAGGTCACCGTTGCCGGTACGTAGGTTATGAGCAGCAGCAGAATCAGCAGGGGTATGAGCATGATCACCAGGTCCCTGAACATCTCCCGCAGGGAAGTGCCGGCGATCTCGCAGGAGACGAAGAGGCAGACCCCAAGAGGCGGGGTGCACATGCCGATGGTCAGGTTGACCGCCACCATGACGCCGAAATGGATCAGGTCGATGCCGAAGGTCTTCACCAGGGGAAGGAACAGGGGGACGAAGATGGTGAGGGCGCTGGTGGTGTCGATGAAGGTCCCGGCGATGAGCAGGATGATGTTCATCACCATCAGGGCTCCCCACTTTGTGTCGATGACCTGGAGCAGGCTCTGGGTGATGGACTGGGGGATCATCTTCACCGTCATGAACCAGATAAACAGGCTCGCCGTCATGAGCACCGTGAGGATGACCCCGTTCGTTATGGCCGCCTCGATGAAGGCGTGGACCACCTTTTTCCAGGTCAGTTCCCGGTAGACCAGCCAGCCGAGGAGCAGGGCGTAGGCGACCGCGATGGCGGCCGACTCGGTGGGGGTAAAGATCCCAGCCACAATGCCGCCGATGATGATCACCGGCATCAGAAGGGCAAGAACGGCATCCTTGAGACCCTGGCGCAGTTCAGCCGCTGAGGCCCTCTTTTCCCGTCCCACATATCCCCTCCGTTTGCTGATGAGCCAGTTGGCCACCATGAGGAAAAAGCCCATGAGAAGACCGGGGATGACGCCCCCCATGAACAGCTTCGCGATGGAGCTGCTCACGATGACGCCGTACACCACCAGGGGAATGCTCGGCGGGATGATGGGGCCGATGGATCCCGCCGTTGCGACGAGGGATGCCGAATAAGCCCGGGAATATCCCTTGGAGATCATCTCGCTGATGAGCAGTGCACCGATGGCCGCCGTGGCAGCAATGGCCGATCCCGTGACGGCGGCGAAGATCATGGAGGCCACGATGGCCACCATGCCGAGACCGCCGGGCCAGTGCCCGACCAGGGCTTCTGAAAAGGTGGTGATCCGTTTTGAAATGCCCCCCACGGCCATCAGGTTGCCCGCGAGAATAAACAGGGGGATGGCCACGAAAGCAAAGTTGTCTACCCCCGTGAACATCCGCTGGACGACGACTTCGAGGGGAAGTCCCATGCCGAGCAGCCCCGCAAGGGTCGTGGCCCCGAGGGAGAAGGATATGGGGATTCCCAGCAGGAAAACGCCGAACAGGCCGGCAATCCAGAGCATGGCCCGTCACCTCCCGGCGGAAGAGGAGTTATCCCCTCTTCCGGCAAGGCTGCCGAGGAGCTTCACCGTGTCCAGCACGAGGAAGAGGACCATGAAAGCCGCCGTAAAAGGTATGACCATGTAGACGTAGCTCATGGGGAAAAGAAGATAGGGGGTCACCTGGTCGGCGTTGGCCGTCATGAAGGAGAAACTGTACCGCAGCACCACCGACAGGAAGGTGCAGACCACAAGGTTGGACAGGAGATCGAACCAGGGCTTGAGCCGCGGAGGCAGGACCTGGACCAGCACGTCGATGTTGAGATGGGCTTTTTTGAACACCCCCACCGCCATGCCGAAAAAGACGGAGTAGACGAAGAAAATCCTGATAATGTCCGTCGCCCAGGGCATGGGGAGCTGGAACACATACCGCTGGATCACCTGGCCGAAGGTCACGGCAAAGACTACCGCAAGACAGATTCCCGTGAGAACGGAAAACAGCGTCTGTATTTTTTTCACTTGACTCCACCTCGAGCTCTCGAAAAAAAGCTCCGGGGGAAAGCTCCCCCGGAGCCGCGGGGCACTACTTCACCTTTGCGACTTCATCCTTTATCTTCTGGACAAGAGCTTCGGGAACGGAGTCGGCCAGCACCTTGTGAAGATCCTCGGTAGCCTTGGCGAAAGCCGCCTTGTCGGGATTCTCCTCCACTTCCACGCCGGCCTTCCTGATGACATCGAAACGTTCCCTGTCGAGGTCGGCAAGTTTCTGCCGCTGGAAGGCAGCCGCTTCCATGGCCGCTTCTTTCAGGATGGCCTGGTGCTTCGGGTCGAGGCCGTTGAACCACTTGGGATTGGCCACCACGAGGGCGGGCTCGTAGGTGTGGCCCGTCAGGGAGAGGTACTTCTGCACCTCGTAGAACTTCATGGAGTAAATGGTGGCCACGGGATTCTCCTGGCCGTCGACAACCTTCTGCTGCAGGGCGGTGTACAGTTCACCGAAGGGGATGGGGGTGGCGATGGCACCAAGGCGCTTCATGAATTCGATCCAGATCTTGGACTCCTGGACCCGGATCTTCAGGCCCTTCATGTCCTCGGGAGTCTTCACGGGCCGGGTGTTGTTGGTGATGTTCCTGAAGCCCACCTCCCAGATGGAGAGGTTCACGAAACCCTTGCCGAGCATGATGTCCGCCAGGTCCTTGCCCACGGGGCCGTCAAGGACGGCATAGACCTGCTCCCTGGTCTGGAAGAGGAAAGGCACGCCGAAAACCTGAAGCTCGGGGACGAATCCCGCCATGTTCCCCGCCGCCACGGAACTCATCTCGATGGTGCCCATGCGGACGCCTTCGGCCAGGTCACGTTCGCCCCCGAGCTGGGCCTGGGGGAAGATGGTGACCTTCATCTCGCCGCCGGACTTCTCTTCGACCAGCTTCTTGAACTGCTCCGCGCCGATCTGGTACTGATGCTCCAGGCTTCCCGAGTGGGCGAACTTGAACTCCACCGCCGCGAACGCCGTCCCGGTCAGCAGAATCATGCACACCGCAACCGCCGCAAGAAACACTCCGCTTTTCTTCATTTTCTTCCCCTCCTATTGTAGATGGGTCCCGTAGATTTCGGGTACCCTGTCATTGAAGACCGTCAGGAAATTCCTGGTCTTTGCCACCTCGTCGAGGTCAATGGTGACGAACCCTGCTTCCTCGCCTTCCCCGCCCTCGAAGAGAATCTCTCCCTTGGGACCGAGGATCATGGAACCGCCGCCGAAATGGGTGTCTCCCGTGGTGCCGCACCGGTTGCAGGCCACCACGTACATCTGGTTCTCTATTGCCCGCGCCCGGAGCAGGGTCTTCCAGTGATCCGCCCGGGGACTGGGCCATTCGGCGCTCACGAAAAGCACCTCCGCGCCCTGGAGGGCGTAGGTGCGGAGCCACTCGCAGAACCGGATGTCGTAGCAGATGACACAGCCCGCCTTCGCTCCTTCGAGGGAGAAGAGGCACTCCTTCCTTCCGCCGGTGAAATACTTCTCCTCCTCCATGAGACGGATGAGATGGACCTTGTCGTAGTAGGCCACCAGTTCGCCCCTCGGGTTGATCACCTGGGCCCGGTTTGCGTATCCGCTCCCCGTGGAGGCCAGCACGGAACCGCCGACGAACCAGACGCCATACTTCCTGGCCAGACCCCCGAGAAATTCCGCCGCCCCCCTGCCCTCGGGGTCGGCAAGCTCCGCCGCCCTGTCGAGGGCATACCCAACGTCCCAGATTTCCGGTATGACCACCGCCGTGGGAATGTCGGACGGAACGGACACGGAGGCCATCCACTTCTCCACGTTTTTCCTGTTCCTTTCACGGTCGCCCAGGGCGACATCAAGCTGCAGCACGCCGACGCGAAGCTTCACGGAACCACCTCCTCAGTTTCGGTCGGGAAGGACCCGCACGGAATACTCGTGCCGGATCTCCCTTCCAAGAACGGGATCCTTCAGGGAGAGAACATAGTGCGTCCCGTAGACGATCCCCTCGCCGAGCACCGGCAGGGTGCCGCTGAACAGGGCGAGCTTTCCCGTCCCCGCCGGGGCGTCCTCCCGGGCCAGCTCGAAGAGCTTCTCCGGCGGAAGCATTTTCCCGAGGGTCCCCTCCTGGTAAAGTTTCCCGTCATTCCAGGTTCTCAGTTCGATGGAATCCCAGTGCCCCCTGACCTCGTCCACCCTCCAGAAGAAGGAGCCGATGACCTTGGAGCAGGCCTGCTTCGCCTTGGCCACCGACACCGTCTCGAGAGCCCTGTCCGTATGGTCGCTGGCCACGGTGACGCAGAGATTGTTTCCCTCGTCCCGGGCGAGGAACACCTCTCCTTCGCCCGACGTGGATTCCCCCACCACCCAGAGCAGCCCGGTGTTCGACACCCGCTCGGGCTCCACCCAGTACATGGAGGGCACCTTTTCCGGGGCGGGAACCCCTATCTTCCGCAGCTCCTCCACGTGGGCGAGCACCCCTGCCTGGTCCCGGCCGGTATATCCGGCGGCCACGCAGGCATCCCAGGAGAGAATGATCTCCCCGGAGACACCGTCCTTCCCCAGTACCGCGCTTTTCATCCGCATGTCGTCAGCTCCCTCTTCCGTATGAGGACGATACGTCGTCGATCTTCCGCAGCAGTATGTCCTCTGTTTTTTCGAGATGGTCCAGAAGGGCCTCCCGGGCAGCCCGTTTTTTGCCCTCTTCCACGGCCCCGAGGATTTTTCCGTGTTCCTCGAGGACGTCGTCGTACCGTTTTTCATTCATGGCCTGCATCCCCAGCCAGATCATCTCCTCGCTCACGGCGTTCCAGAATTTCCGCAAAACGGAATTTCCGAGGACGAGGAAGAGCACCGAATGAAAAGACTGGTCCGCGGTGATGAAGGAGAACAGGCTTCCCCGGGAATCGTTCATCACTGCCGCCATGGCGGCCATCTTCCGTCCCGCCTCCCGGGCGAGACCCGTGGAAAGGAGAAGCTCCAGGGCGTCCCGCTCCAGGATCCGCCGGGCCTGGAACACCTCCCGGAGATCCGATACGGAAACCGGCCGGACCTGGATGTTCCTCCGGGCATTCACCCGGAGCCACCCCTCCTGGGAGAGGCGGTGGACCGCCTCCCGGACGGGTGTCCGGCTCACGCCGAGCTCCTCTGCGAGGTTCCGCTCCTGAAGGATGAACTCCGGAGGAAACTCCAGAGAAAGAATTCCCTTTTTTATTCTTTCATAGACTCCTGATGCGAGATTGTCCTTTTTCAAGTGGTATACCACTTCCTCCCATGGTATACCACAAGAATAGTGAATCAAATACATCCTGTCAAGAGGATATGGCATGCAAAATCCCTCCGAACCCCGGGACTTTCTGTATGGTACAATTGCTGGCAAGCGGCGTGGGGCGCCTTTCCGGCCTTTGAAGAACAGAAATAAAAGGGGAGCTGAATCGGATATGGAAAGTTGCGGCGGAGTCAATTTCGAACACGTAGTCAACATCAGCCCGGTGGTTTCTTTTGTCTGGATTTCCGGCGGCGGGGACGTGCCGTGCTTCGTATCGGGAGCGGTCGCTTCTTTCGGATATGCTCCTTCCGATTTTACCTCGGGAAAAATCCGCTATGCCGATATTGTTCACCCTGCCGACAGGGAGGGGCTCGACTTCACACCGGACTGCGCCTCACGGGTCTACAGGATTGCCGATGCCGGCGGAAACTGGCGGTGGGTTTCCCACAGGATCTGCCGCCTGGAGCACACTCCCGGCGTTCCCGGCGAATTTCTCTGGACCCTTGCGGACATCACGGCCCACAAGGAAGCGGACGATCTTCTCAGGAAGAATGAGGAAGAGCTCCAGGCCCTGCTGAACGCCATTCCCGCCGTGCTCCTCGTCGTGGCGGAAGACGGGGAATGCCTTCGGGTCACAGGATCCCGGGACACTCCCCTGGTGAAGGAAGCTGCCGGACTCGTGGGAAAGAAAGTGGCCGAGGCGCTGCCGCCGGAACGGGGCAGCGAAATCCTCGTTCCGGTAAAACGGTGCATTGAAACCGGAACCCCGCAATTTTTCACCTTCGAAATTTCCCTCGCCGGCAGAACCTATTTTCAGGAAGCCCGGGTATCGCCCTTCGAAGGCTCTTTCGGGGGCAAGCGGGCGGCCATCGTAGTCGCTCTCGACGCTACCTCAAGAAAGGAACTGGAGGATGAAATCATGCTCCAGGCGGGCCACGATCCCCTCGGGAGCCCGTCCAACAGGGGGCATTTCAACCGGAAGCTGCTCCTTTCCCTGGCGGAAGCCCAACGTACCAGGTCGTCCCTTGCCTTTTTCATGATCGACCTGGACCATTTCAACGCGGTGAACGAGGCCATCGGACGGGACATGGCCGATCTCCTGCTCAAGGGAGTGGCGCGGAAGATCCAGGGAGCATGCCGCCAGGACGACATCCTCTACCGCATGGAGGGAGTGAACTTCTACCTCATTCTCCCCAGGCTGCGGAACAGAGAGGAGGCCGCCATGACGGCGGACAGGATTCTCGGGGCCATCCGCACGGCCGCGGCGGGATACAGCGGGGACATTACCCTGTCGGCCACCATCGGCATCAGCCTCTTTCCGGAAAACGGCCAGGACGGAAAGTCCCTTCTCAGGACGGCTGAAGCTGCCCTCTCATCGGGAAAGGCCGCGGGGGGAGACCGCTTCATCTTTGCGGAACCAGCACCGGCAGAAGAATAGCTGCCCTTTCCCGCTTTGATGACAAAAGGGCTCCCCGAAAAGGGGAGCCCTTCTTCTTTGTCCGCCGGGGGCTATCTGACGAGCAGCACCGCAAGGTCGTTCACGTTGGTCCCCGTGGGCCCCGTTCTGACCAGACATCCGCAGGCGTCAAGCCCCCGGTAGGAGTCATTCTCCGCCAGCAGGGCCTCCGGGTCCATGCCGAGCCCTGCGAGCACTTCGGCGGTATGGCCGTCAACAAGGCCTCCCGCCGCGTCGGTGGGTCCGTCGGTACCATCGGACCCCAGGGAGAGAAGAACGGTGTCCTTCAGCCCCCTGATTCCCAGCGCTGCCGCCAGGGCCAGTTCCTGGTTCCGGCCTCCCCTGCCCTTCCCCTTGAGATGCACCACCGTCTCCCCTCCAAGAACCACGGCGCATGGAGGCACCAGGGGGGTGCCGCAGGCCCGGATCTGCCGGGCGATGGAGGCCAGAAAAGAGCCCGCTTCCCGGGCCTCGCAGTTCAGGGTGGTGGTGAGCAGCAGCGTCCGGTACCCCAGTCCGGCGGCGGATGATTCCGCGGCTGCGCAGAGGGCGGAGACGCTTCCCGCAATCACCGTGGAAACATTTTCCAGTTCCTTCGGCGTCTCCTCCCCGAGGGCATCGAGAAGTCCCGGCCGCAGGGAGAGGCCGTACTTCTCCACGATCCGGAGTGACTCCCGCGCCGTGGATCCGTCGGGATGGGCCGGTCCCGAAGCGATGCTGTCGAGGCGGTCTCCCAGCACGTCGGAGAGCACCACGGCAAAAACGCGGGCGGGCTGTACACAACGGGCGAATCTGCCCCCCTTGACGGAGGAGAGGCGCTTCCGGATCGTGTTGATCTCCACGATATCGGCGCCGCAGGCAAGGAGCTGGTCCGTCACCGACACCAGATCCTCCAGGGACACGCCGTCCCGGGGCTTTTCAAACAGGGCGGAGCCTCCCCCCGACACAAGGAAAAGCACTGTGTCCTTTTCCGAGAGATTCTTCACTTTCTCCAGTGCCCTGGCCGTGGCGGTGAGGGTGTTTCCGTCGGGGAAAGGATGCCCCGCTTCGAAGATTTCAAGGCCTTCTATGGGGCCCATGGAGTGGCCGTACTTGGTGATCACCGTTCCGCCCGAGAGCTTCTCCCCGAGCGTTTCGGATGCGGCCTTCGCCATCCGCCACGCAGCTTTTCCGATGGCGACGAGGACAATCTCCCCTCCGCCGGAGAGCCTGGCGGTGAATTCCCCGCCCTGAAGGGCGGCTCGTACCGCGTTTTCCGGCAGGACCGTCTCTATGGCCTTCAATCCGATCTTCATGGCGTCATCCCGAATCTGTTTCATGATCCAGCGGTCACCTCGTTTTTCGAATTTTTCTTTCCCCGGCAGGAGGACAGGACGGCGATGCAGCGCTCCATGGTCTCCGGCCCACCGAATCCCCCGGCCTTGGTGATCAGGGGAAGCCCCTCCAGGGGGCCTCCAAGGAGCCGCACCAGGGGAATGCCCGCCTCCACTTCTCCCACCAGGGAGGTACCCCGCCCGCCGAGGGCCCGGACCACATGAATGGCGGCCTCGCCGCCGGTGACGAAGACACCGCCTGTCCCGCACGCCGCCAGGACGCGGGAAACCGCGTCCGCCAGCACGGCGGAGATTCGCTCCCCTGCGTCGGCGTTTCGGCCCGCCTCCACCTGCCGTTCCTCCAGGGAGGAAGCCAGGAGGACATTCCTTCCCCGGCGGAGCAGAGCCGCAGCTTCCCTGGCAAGACGTTCCGCCTCAGCGGGTCCGTCGGTGAGCAGCCCGCCGATATCGGCATGGACGGGAGCGGCCAGCCCCCTGTCAATGACGTGCCTTGCCTGGAGGGCGCTCCCCGGGCTGAGGCTGGCCACCACGAGCAGCACCGGCCGGGGCGCGGAAACCAGGGCTCCGGCGAGGCCCGCCGACCCGACCCACAGGACTTCTTCCGCTGGAACGGAGGCGAGAACGCCTCCGGCGATGAGCCCCAGGTCCTCCTCCGTCTCCCCGTCGAAACAGAAGGTTCCCCTGAATCCGGAGCTTTCGAGGATCACGGGGACCATTCCTCCCCGTATCTCGTCCAGGGACACGGTTCTCACTCCGGCAGCATCCCTTCCCTGAAGGCATTCCGCCAGGGAGGAGGTGAGCGCCGGCTTCCTGGGATCCCGTGCCATTTCCGTCTCCGCCACGGGAACGCCGTCCAGCAGAAGCACACCGTTCACGACGGTCCGCCGGTTCCCGGGATAGGAGGGGGCAAAGACCGTGAGGGAGAACTCCAGTCCGTTCCGGAGCACCGCCGTCTCCGCCCGGATATTGCCTCTCAGGGTGGAGTCAACTTTCTTGAAGAAGATCCCCTTCCCCTTCAGCGGCGCGAGATGGGGAAGGGCCTTTTCCAGTACGGCGGCGGCCTCCCTCTCCGGAATGTTCCTCGATTCCGTGTCGAGGACCGCCGCCTCTCCCGCTCCCAGGTCCCGGAGGGCGCCGGAATCCAGGACAACGGAGGAGGAATAGCCTGCCTTGAGAAACTGGATACCGGTGTCGTTCGCGCCTGTGAGGTCGTCGGCTATGATGACGTATCGGCTGTCCATGAGGAGCGGTGCGCTCCCCCCTCTACCGGTTCCGGGCGAACTGCACCGCCGCCCGAACCGCCGACACCATGCTCGACTCGTCCGCCGTCCCCTTGCCGGCCTTGCCGTAGGCCGTGCCGTGATCCACCGAGGTGCGGATGATGGGAAGCCCCACCGTCACGTTGACTCCGCCCATGAAATCGGTGATCTTGAGGGGAATATGTCCCTGGTCGTGGTACATGGCCACCACGATGTCCGATTCGCCCCGCAGGGTTTTCACGAAGACGGTGTCGGGCGGTACCGGGCCGGTGACATTCATACCCTCGCCCCTGGCGGCTTCGATGGCGGGGATGATCTCCTCGATCTCCTCATGGCCGAAGAGGCCGCTTTCGCCGCTGTGGGGATTGAGTCCCGCCACGGCGATCCGGGGCTCCGGCACCCCGAGGGCTTTCACCGCCTTGTCGGCAAGACGGATCACCGTCAGAACTCGTTCCTTCGTTGCCCGGTCGCAGGCTTCCCGGAGAGCCACGTGGGTGGAGACGTGGATCACCCGGACGCCCCCGCCCATGAGCAGCATGGCGTAGTCCTTCGTTCCCGTCAGGTCGGCGAATATTTCCGTGTGGCCCGAATAGTTGATTCCCCCGGCGTGGAGGGCTTCCTTGTTGAGGGGGCCCGTCACCACAGCGGCGATCTTTCCCGCCATGGCATCGGAAATGGCCCGTTCGATATAGGCAAAGGCCGCCCTGCCGCACTGCCCCTGGACTTTCGCGAATTCATAGGGCCCGGTGAGGACGCCGGGGGATACAACGCTGATCCGCCCCTCCTTCGCCTCTTCAGGCCCGCCGATGGGGACGATTTCTTTCGTGCAGCCGACGATGGGCGCCGCCCTGCGGAGGACCGCCTCGTCGCCGTACAGCACGGGGATGCATGAGGACAGTACCTCCTCGTTTCTCAGGGCCTTGAGGCTGATCTCCGGCCCCACTCCCGAGGGGTCTCCGATGGTAATGCCGATAACGGGCCTGGTCATGACAATCTATCCTTCGGATAAAATAATGGCTGCCCGGCCCCGGCCGGGCAGGACGCTACTGTGTTTTTCAGGCCGGCGGGGCCCCTTCAGTTCCCGGCGGCGTCCACGATAACCGACACGCCGTCGGGAATGACCGTCACGGTGGCGTTCCCGTCGCCCAGGATCTCCTCCGCCAGCGCAAGGGCGTCCTGAAGAGAGGAAGCCCATTTCATGTTCATGTACTCCGCCGTCTCCCTCGGAGCCGACGAGACCAGAATGACGGGATGGTTCGTGAGGATCCTGGCGAAGATCTGGATTTCCCACTGGTCCGGTTCGGTGCTGTCCCTCCCCCTGGTGAGGATGCTCTCCTGCACGCCCCTGGGGGTGGGGATATCCCGGAAGGCATGGAAGAAAGCCTCGCCTCCGTGACCGTCCCTGCATTCCGCAGCTTCTATGATGACCCCTCCCGGCCTGCAGGAGGCCTCGGCGGCGGTCATGCTCTTCACTGCCTGGTAGATGTTCTGGTCGAGGGGATATCCGCCGTTGCCCGTGATCACGATATCCGCCGGTGCGGCCTGCACCTTCGCGAAGCGGGCCAGAAAGGCGCACCCTTCTTCGTGGGCTTTTTCCATATCTCCGCTGAATGCGGCGACGATTCGCTTTTCCGGGTCGAGGACCACGTTGCAGATGAAGGCGAGCCCGGCTTTCCGGGCGGCGTAGACCATATCCCGGTGGATGGGATTGCCTTCGAGGATCCCCGTTCTTGCGCCGGGGGAGGCGATGAACTCGGCGCAGTGGTTGGCCAGCACCGTCCTGTAGGCCGCCACGCCGGGAAGGACACTCTTCCGCCCGCCGGAAAACCCGGCGAAGAAGTGGGGTTCGATGAATCCTTCCGCCACGAGAAGGTCCGCTTCCACGGCAAGCCGGTTCAGGACAAGCTCCCCGCCGGAGGGAAGTGTCCCCGCGGCCACGTGGCCGCTCTCGTCCCGGCTGTCGTGGACCACGATCTTCACGGTGCGGACAATCTCAGTGCCGTACCGCTTCTCGAGTTCATCGTCAGTGGTGCACCTGTGGCATCCCGTGGCGACGAGAATGGTAATGTCCGCCCCGGGATTCCCGCCGCGGATCTCCTCCAGGAGAAGGGGCATGATGACGGCGCTGGGCACGGGCCGGGTGTGGTCGCTTGACAGGATCACCACGCGCTTCTTTCCCCGGGCGAGCTCCCTGAGGGGAAGGGAGCCGACGGGACGGGCGAGGGACGCTTTGACGAGCTCGTCCCCCGGATTCTTCGCCGAAGCGTTCGGGAGCGTCGGGGCAAGAACGGCCCGAAGCCTGGAATCAGTGATGTCGCAGCTAATCCGTGAACTGCCGTAGGGAATGGAAACCCGCACGGGGAATCGCCTCCTTTTCCGCGGGAACCGTCAATGCCCCGCAGGGGCCGGACAGGGCCGCGGGAAGAGAATCTCCGGAAGCGGCAATGCCGGATATTCCGGACGTATTGTTGCGGAAAAAGGGGAAAAGGTCAACGGTGAACCCTTCGCAAAAAAGAGCCTCCGTCAGGAGGAGGAGGTGTTCCGGGGAGACAGGAAGCAGATGCGCTTTCCCTGCCCCTTGGCCCTGTACATTGCTTCGTCGGCGTTGGCCAGGAGCTGCTCCACGGTGTTGCCGTGGTCAGGGTAGATCCCGATCCCCACCGACAGGGAGAGAAAAATCGTATCCCCTCCCAGGAGAAAGGGCTCCCTGAAGGCGTCCATGATGCGGCCGGCAATTGATTCCGCCTCGCCGGGACCGGCGACGGCCGGCAGGATGACGGTGAACTCGTCTCCCCCAAGCCTGCAGACGGTGTCCATTTCCCGCACGCAGGCCACGATGCGGCTTCCCGCTTCCTTGAGAAGAGTATCGCCCGCCAGGTGACCGTACCGGTCGTTCACCTTCTTGAAATCATCCATGTCCACGAAGAAAAGGGCGGCTTTCCCTTTCTGCCGCTTTGCCCGGGCCAGCACCTGGGTCAGCCGGTCCTCGAAGAGAAAGCGGTTCGGAAGGCCCGTAAGGAAATCGTGGGTCGCCTGGAAGCGGATATGATCCTCCAGTTTTTTTCTTCCGGTGATGTCCGAGTGGGTGCCCGCAATGGCGAGAGGGCGTCCCTCCCGGTCCTTCCGGACGACTCTTCCCCGCTCGAGGATCCACCGCTCCTTTCCGTCCTTTCCCACAACCCGGTATTCCGCGCTGTACGCCGGCACTTCTCCAGAGAGACACCGCGCTTTCTTCCGTGAAAGCCGTTCCCGGTCGTCCTCGTGGATGATCCGCCCCCAGGCCTCCCCGGAGGTGGATTCCAGGATGCAGGATGCAGGATCTTCATCATCCCCGCACAGAATCTCCGCCGAAAGAGGGGAAAGGTCCGTCTTCCCCGTCGTCCCGTTCCAGATCCACACTCCGTCCCCCATGCCCTCCACGGCGAGCCGGAGCATCTCCTCGCTTGAACGGAGATCCTCTTCCGTCCGCATCCTCTCGGCGATTTCCATCTTCATCTCTTCGTTGGCCCGGGAGAGCTCCATGGTTCTCCGCTCGACCTGCTGCTCAAGGAATTTCCGGTACTCTTCGAGCTCTCTCCGGGATTCCTCGAGCTGGGACATCCGGTCAGCGAGATCCCTGTTCAGGCTCCGGAGATTCCGGTACAGCTCGAAACTCTCCAGGGCACCGGCGGAGGCGGAGAGCAGCACCGAGAGAAGGGCGAGGGAATACTCAGGAAGCTGCTGCCACTCCTCACCGAGAATGCCGACGAACATGCCCCTCGTGCGGGAGATGGTGGACAGGGCGTGGAGAAGATGAAGGGGTTCAGGCCCGGACAGGCCGGACAGGATCGGTTTCCGCCGCTTGAGAGCCCATGCGAAGGTCCGGTCTTCTATCCTCCGGGACACGATCTCTTCAATCTCGGCGGCATGGCCCGGAGGAACGCAGATGGCCTGGGCGAAGGAGGAGTCCTCCGAGACGAGGTACACTGCCGCTGCCTTGAAGGGAAGAATGGTCCGGGCCCTGGCAACGATTTCCTCGAGGATCGGGCCGGGATCGTCAAGGCGGTTGAGGCTCGTGTCGAAACTTCCGAGGGTGATGGCCGACTCCAGGATATCCTCGGCGGTGCTTTTTTCCTTCCACAGGAAGTCGTTGGTCTCCTCGAGCATTCGAAGGCGGCGTTCGAGAGAGCCCATCCGTCCTTTCGAAAAAGACACCTTACCGTCCTCCATTTCCCAGAAAAGCCGCGGTGATATCGTCTATCTGCCTGTCCCCCTGCCGGACTACCGGATGGAAAACCCCGGCGGACAGCCCCGTGGCTTCCCATGTCTCCGGACGTATCCCCGGGACGGTGGAAGATCCGCTCTTTCCCATGCCCATGGCGATGGCCAGGGTGTCCGCCACATTCAGAAGCGAGGGCTCCAGGGCGGAGGGAAAGCCCGTGGAGCTATGGTGGAACCGGACCGCCGTTTCCAGCGGGGCGGGGATTTTCCACTCCCTCAGGAGAAGGGCTCCCACCTGGGCGTGGTCAAAACCGAGGACTTCCCTTTCCGCATCGCAGACGGGTATTCTTTTTTCCGCGGAGAGCTCCATGGCTTCCCTGGCCGAGGCGGGTATCTGCCGGAACAGCACGAGTTTGCCCAGGTCGTGGAGAAGGCCGGCAACGAAAAGGCGCTCCTCCGAAACACCCACTTTTTCCGACGCGAGCAGCCGGGCGTACACGCCGCACGCCACCGAGTGCCTCCAGAAATTCTGCATGTCCACGAACTCCGGGGGTATGTCGTTGAAATACTGGACCGCCGTTATGCCGAGGGCCAGGGTGGAGAGTTCTTTCGTGCCGATGACCGCCACGGCTCTGGACACGGTTTCGATCTTCGAGGGGAAGCCGTAAAAAGCGCTGTTCACCAGCTTGAGGAGCCGGGCGAGAAGGCTCGTGTCCCTGCTCACCGCTTCGGCGATGTGGGCGGCGGAACTCCGGGCCGAATTGATGACTTCCATGATCTGGTAATAGACATCCGGCAGGGAGGCAAGCCGCAGCTCCCTTGAAACCAGGTCTCCCGGAGTGATGTTCCCCCTGGCTTTCCCGGCCGGGCCGTTCATTTTTTCCCGGGACAGGTTTCCGTTTTCGGGTATGCCGGCGGCGTCTATCCGGCCCTCCTTGAGACAGACCGCAGTCCGTTCAAGAGCGAGGGCATAGATTTCCTTCATGGGAGACCGCAGCGGGGGAACGGCGAAGAGAGCCGACACGGACCGCTCCGCCTGCCGGAGGATCTCCCCCGGGATCTCGGGAACGATTACCTCCGGAATCCCCGCGCCGTCTTGCCCTTCAACCTCCGCTTCCACCACGCCCCAGGTCTTCATGGTCCGGATGTGTCCTTCCGTCAGCACCGCTCCCCTTGGCAGCAGGAACCGGCCGTTAAAGGCCAGGAGGTTCTTTTCAAGAACCATGCCGGGCTTCAGCTGGTCCACATTTATGAGTCCCATCAGACCCACTCCTTCATAGCATCTCTCAATAGGCTGGCATTCATTTCAAAATTATATCACGCACGAATGAAAGAATACGGGAGAGAATGTCACTCCGGCAGCAGCATATCCGCAATGGCCAAGGCCGCCTCGTCAGGGTCGAAGGCCGGAGGGCTCCAGATATCCGGCCGTGTGGACCAGCGGTTGATGGAGAGATTCAGGATGAAATCCCCCTCCACCGCCCCGTAAACCCACGTGGCGAAATCCTTCGCAGCGGGTCCCCTTCGCGAAACGCGCAGAGACCCTTTCGACAGGATGGAGATCAGCATGGCTTTCAGCTGCTCCCCGCTCATGGCCCCGTCGAGGCCGAAACGGGCCCTGTGGAACCGCTTCGCTTCTTCGGGATCGGGAGCCGGGCGGAGATCGGCGACGGAATAGTTGACCACCGTCCCGCCGGACAGGGCCTCGGAAGGCGACCTTTCCCGGAGCGCTTTTCCGTCATGGAAGAAACCCACCACCGATTTCTTCCTGCTGTAGGCAAGGGTTCCCGCGATGGCCGCCAGGCGGTTCGGCCCCGGATCGGGAACGCTCATCGCTCCCTTGAAGACGGTCCTGATCTCCTTTCCGTCAGGGGTGAGGTACACCAAGAAACACTCGGAGTTGAAAATCTCCGTGTTGAGGTAATACCCGTTCGGTACGTCCTCTCTGCCCTTCCGCTCCCCTTCCGGAATGCCCGACAGTCCGAAAAGGGCCCCAATCCTTTCGTGAACGCCCGGAAGCACGGGCAGAACTCCCGGCTGACCTGCGCCGGCGCCGGCCGCTGGAGCCACTTTCACGGAAAAGTCCTTCCGCATTGCCTGCCTTCCCTCCAGGAGAAGCACAACCCATCCCCGGTACGTTCCCTCCCTGGTATAGGCATGGATGGCCGTCCTGCCTTCGGACGCGGTTCCGTCACCGAAATCCCACCGGATGACAATGGAGGGGGGAGCATTTTCGACCGCTGCCGAAAAGTCCAGTTCCTGCCCCGCTTCCCCGCCGGAAGGGGCTGTCACGGCAAGGACCGGCGCCCGGGGAGAGGACGCTGCGGCGGCAAGAAGGCGGCCGAGAGCACTTTCAGCGGCCTCGAGAGCCCTGCGCGCCCCTTCAGCCCGGGGAAGAAGGTCCTCTGCCAGAATCCGGGCCCTTCGGGCAGCTTCCGCCGATCCCTTCCCCGTCTTTTCGTCAGGGGCAGGAATTTTTTTGAGATCGGACGCGATGCTTCCCTCCATGCGCAGGAGCGTCCCGAGCCAGGAACCGAATTCCCCCGGAAGATTTCTCTCAGGTGAGGCAACGGCCTGTTCGTCCCTCCCGATGACCATCCACCCTGGGATCCCCTTCTTCTCAAAGAAGTGGGCATATCCCCGGCGGAGCGCCTTCCTGACCCGGTCGAACTCCGAAAGGGCGGACTGCCACGCCTCCCGGTTCCGCTTCATGGCCGCAGCCCCCTCCCGGGACAGCGCCGCAGCTTCCCGGAGGGCCGCCATGTCTTCCGAGAAAGCGGAAAGAAGATCTTCAGCTTCCGAAACTTCCCGGAGGACCTCCATCTCCTCCATGGTTCTTTCGAACAGGCCCCGGTTCCGGGCATGGTCCTCCTCAGCCATGGCCATATTCGCCTCCAGGCCTTCCACGGGACTTCCGGCGGCAAGGTCTTTCTCAAGCCCCTCGATCCTTGTGAGGAGCCCGGTGCTGTCGGACTCGGTTTTTTTCAGGTCAGAGCCCCACTGTTTCGCCCCCCTCTCCAGAACCTTCACCAGGGAGGGCAGTTCGGAGAGCCTCTCAGCCCTTCCCCTGAGGGAATCCAGCGCCCGGCTTCTCCAGATGTCAAGGGACCGGGCCCAGCGCACATTCTGCTCCATGGCAGCCCGGAGGGACTCCGCCAGGGACGCCGTTCTCCTGAGTTCCCGCACCAGTTCCCTCCCCGAGGACACTGACCGGGCGTTCTGCACCTCCACCGCCATTCCCTGGGCGCGGAGCTCGGCGGAGGTGGTCTCGAGGACATTGATGGTGTCGAGGGCCTCACCGGCAAGGGATATGACCGTTTCCGCCCCCTCGACGATGGCGCCGCCGGTCCACCGGCCCGCCGCCTTGGCCAACTCGTACCCGCCCCTCACGGTACCGTAGGCGGTTCCCTTCGCTATGGCTCCGGCGGCGATCTTCATCTTCACGGCGGGGCTGTCGGGATCCTCTCCGCGGCTTCGGTAATACTCCCGGAGCCGTTCCACCTCGGCCTTCGTGTATTCCGCCGTTCGGGTGGTGACGGCTTCGGCCGTTCCCCGGAGCGTCATGTCCCAGGCGAGTTCCAGGGCAACCTTCCCGTAGTCGGGGTTCCCCGAGGTCCGCCGGTTCTCCTCCATCAGGGCGTTATACCCGCCGATGACGGCGGAGGCGATCCCCGCTCCCCGGAGGAGTGTACTTCCTCTCGCACCGGAACCTCCCGGGCCGGGCTTTTCCCCGGGAACAGCCGTTTTCTTCATCTCCGCCGCCATCTCCCGGGCGAAGTCTTTGCCGTGCCTGGCTTCCATTTCCGAAATGGCGTCCCCGAGCCGGGACGGAGGCAGCCCCTTCAGGGTTTCGGCGGCGGCCTTCCGGAGGGCCGACCGGCTTTCCGGGCTGGAGGAACCGGCCGCCATGTCTCCCAGGGTGGAAGCGTAGTTTTTGAGCGCCTTCTCCGTAAGATGGCCGCTCAGGGCATCCACCGCCGCTTCCCCTCTCCTGGAGGCCGCGCCGGAATCCCGTGCTCTTGCGGCGTCCAGGAGAGGAGCGTTTCCCCCATCCCGGGGCGGAAGGCCGGCACCGTCCCCGAGGCTGCGCTCCAGCCGGTTGATGCGGTCGATATACTTCGCCTGGTGGGATTCCGCCTTGCGTACCTCCGCGGCGAGGAAGCTCCGCTCCGCCGGGTCGGCGGAGGCTGAATACTTTTTCATCAGGGATGCCTTCTCCCGCTTCATGGCGTCAATCCGGGACTTCATCTCCTCGGCGTATGCCCTTCCCTCGGCGATGCCCACGGAATCCCCCCGGTCGAGCTTGCCCTGGGCTCCGGCGGCGAGGGGGGAGGCGTACATGTTGCCTCCGTCGCCGTTGATGTAGGCGGCAGCCCGCGCGAATTCACCCGGGTTCTTCATGTCCGCCGGGGATGGCATGATGTCCGTCTCTGTCCGGGCGGCCCAGTTGATTCCTTTTTCAACGGAAAGACCGTTTTTCCTGAGATAGTCCTCCACGCGGGCGTTGTATTCCCTTCTCGCCCGCTCCACGTCACCGGCGGTCAGGACCTTTCCCCGGAGCTGCACGTCCGTGTCGGTCCCCGGCCGGAAGGGGCCCTTCTTCCCGCTCCGCTCCGCCGAAAGGCCCGCTGCGGCGGCCGCGTCCGCGGCAAGGGCGCGGTTCTTTTTATCGTAGGTCGTCTGGATCGTCCTGTAGGTCTCCCCGTCCAGCTTCCCTTCCATCGCGAGGTGGTTCACCCGCCTGTTCTCCAGAAAAAGCAGCCCTTCGTCCGCCGCCGTCGCAGCCCCCTTCGCAGCCCGCTCCGCCGCCCGGAGGATCTCGCCGTCGTCGGCCCCGGAGGCAGGGAAGGGATGAAAGGCAAGAACCAGGAGAAGCATGAAGACCGCAGATATTCTGGAAAGGACGGAGGAATATTTTTCCCGGCATGCAGGCATGGGGATCATCTCCTTTCCGGCTCCTCCGCCAGGCGGAGGGCTTCAGCGGCGGCGGGAGAAGATGAAGGGAATGATGCGGCAATCTCTTCGAGCACGTCCCGGGCGGCTTTTTCGTACTCCCTCCGCTCGAAGGAGTCACCCGCCGCCGAGGCTTTTTCAAGAAAGAGGGCCGCAAGGGCGGGAAGGACATCCTCCCTCCCGTCCTCTCTGAGGGAGAGGATGGACCGGAGGCATTCGATCCCCCTGTCAGGGTCGCCGCTCGCCGCAGAAAAGAGAAGGATCTGGGAAACGGCGCCCGCCGGTGAGACGAGAGGGTTCCACGCCCTCCTGAGGGCCGTGTCGAAGGCCGGCCCGAACCGGCAGGATCTGCCGTAGGCATCCGCCAGCCCGGCAAGGACCGTGTCCGAAGGGGAGGCGGCGGCAAGTCCCCGGAACAGGGAGACAGCCAGGGCCAGAGACGCTGCGTCATCCATGGCGGCATAGGCTTCCGCCAGCTCGATGGCCGCCCGGAAGCTGCCGGGGGTTTCCCGGAAGGCCGCCTCTTTTTCCGCCACGGTTTTCTCCCCGGCAGCCCGGTCGCCGGAACCGGGTTTTTTTTCGTCCGGAGGTGTTTTTATCCCTGCCGCCGGGGCAGCCCCTTTTTTCACGTCAAAACGGAGGGATGCCGAGGAGCGTTTCGCAGGAAGGAGGTAAATTTCCACCGCGTACCGTCCCTCGGGCCAGTTTTTTCCGAGGGAGAGGGAGGAGTGGAAGGTCACTGAGGATTCCCTGATGGGGCTGGTGACGGTCCGCTCACCGAGCCTGATCCTCCCCCTGCCCGGAGGCGAGGAAAACCAGACGAATCGGACTGCCGTACCCGCGTGAGCGTCACTGACCTCCGCCACGGCGACGAATTCCTTCGCCGACGGGTCGTAGGCTGAGACCCGCCCCACTGGAGCCCCGTCTTCCTTCACGGACGAGGCGAGGTAGGTTTCGGTGATGGCGGGAACGGCCTCCGCTTCTCCCGGAGGGGCTGCCATCGGAACCGCAAGGAAAAACAGAAGAACGAACCATGGGGCTGCCTTCTTCATGGGAATCCCTCCCCGGGGGCGGGTCTGAAATGGTCCTCCGGCAGGAATTCTTCCGGGGGACCATTTTGCCGAATTGTATCACTCTTCTGTCCGGGACGGAAGATCAGGGATTGCGGTTTTGCCTGAGAAGGGTTTCCAGAAAGCGGAAGGCGTCCTCTTTCGATCCGAGGCCGGGGTGGAGCCTGCGGAGTTTCACTGCGTCGGCGAGCTCTCCGATGAGAGGGCCCGGGGCAAGGGAGAACTTTTTCATGATCTCGGCCCCCGACGGGAGCACGTCGTTCCGGAGTGCCCGGACCGCCATGGAAACGTACAGGGCACGGTTTTCGCTCCATCGGCGGAAGTGGTGCTCTCCGGCGCAGTACTGCCGGGAGAGAAGGAACAGGGAATCCATGAACGGCGTCCCCCTGGCCTCGAGCAGGGCTGCCGTCCTCTCCGGGTCAGGCGCTTCCAGGGGAAGCCTCCTCTGCCTGGCGAGTTCGGCGGCCTCCGAGGCTGACCGGGCGGACCATTTCCAGGCGAGAAGGGTTTCTTCCGCCCTTGACGGCCCGTCGTCGGACCGGGAAGGCCTCCCCCCGGGCACCGGGAAAAGAGCTGCGGCCCGGACCTCGAGCGGCGCCCCTTCCCGGGCCAGCCCTTCCTGGATACGGCAGAGCCTGGAGAAGTCGAACTCCCTCGACGGCATTCCCGGAAACAGGACATCCAGGAGGCCGCACGCCTTCACCGTCTCCAGGAATATCCGGGAATTCCCCTCCAGCCCGAGGCGAATCTCCCGCCCCACCCTTTCGGGAGCGCATCTTTCGAGGGAAGGACGGGCCTCCCGGCATTCCCTGATCGCCCCCGGGTCGGGAACGAACCCGGGAAGGACGGCGGCGAACCGGGCAAGGCGGAGCGCCCGGAGAGGATCTTCCGCCAGCCTTTCGGCCCCGGGCCCGTTGAACCGGATCACCCGGGCGGCAATGTCGGCCAGGGCTCTCCGGCTTCCCTCCACTTCCCCCGTTCTGCGGAGAGCGAGGGCGTTCACGGTGAAATCCCGCCTGGCAAGATCATCTCTCAATCCCCCCCGGGGGAAGGGGAAAACTTCGCAGTGCCCCTCCCCGAACGGAAGGAGGAAAACCTGCATCCCCTCGGGGCCGAGGATCCTGCCGGACGGAAAGAGGGAAGCCAGGACGGGCAGGGGCGCGTCGGATGCAATGTCGGCGTCGCAGGGAGGGAAACCGCAAAGCAGGTCCCTGACCATGCCTCCCACAATGACGGCCTCCCCCCCTTCTTCTTCCAGGCGGCGGAGAATTTCCCCCGCTCCGGAAAGAAGGTCCTTCATGACGCCTTCGGCTCCTCCCTGACGACGAGGGGTTTGCCGTAGAGCAGGGCCATGCCGTTGGACTTGTGTTTCACCTTGTACCCCACGAAACCGTCGGCGAACACCTTCGGGTGATAGTCATAGTTTCTCAGGAGGATCTCCTTGTGTCCCCTCGTCTGCACGGCCATGGGCTTCCGGAGGTTTTTGTAGAGCACGAACCTGGGGTGGCCGCCGTACTTGCTCTTGAAGCGCATGGCGTGGAAGCCGCACTTCAGTATGTTCGTGAGGCTGAAGATGTTCTTCGGGGAAACGGTGGTGTGCAGGTGATACCTGTTCGGGTAGAGAATGTTTTCCATAAAGAGATAGGTGAAAAACTGGATGCTGTTTCCCCGGAAAGCCGAATCGGTGACGCAGAAATCCATCACAGCCGTGTTGTTTGCCTCCGACTGGTCAAGCCCGAGATCCTCCAGGGCGTCGTCCACGTACTCCTTCACGTAGGAGACGGCCCTCAGGGCGATAAGCCTGCCCTCGGCGAAGATCCCGGACACCGCCCCTTCTCCCCGGATGCTCTCCACGATGGTGTTGTCCTCGGCGAAAAAGCCGGCGTCGCCGATCTCGTCCGTTATGCGCCTGTGGAAGGTGACGGCTTCCGTGATGTCATCCTCCCCAAGAATCCGCAGAGTGCACAGTACTGGGGCAATCAGCCCCACCTCCCGCTTCTGGAGGAAAAACTGCTGGGACGCATAGGCCATTCTCTCACCGGTCCTTTCAAGTCGCTTTCAGTTTCCGTCATTCTGCTCAGCCTTCCGGCCGTTCGGACCGGAGGCAAAAAGGGCCGCAGATGGTAGAGTATTATTATACTAAACCGCGCAAGGGGGATAATTCATGACTGACATGCCGTCCGCGGCGTTCTTTCGGTGCGGATCCTATGAACGGGATGAAGTGGAGGACCGCATGGGGAAGCTCCTGGAGTCCCTGGGGGGAATGGAACGGTTTGTCCGCCCCGGGGAGAGTGTGCTCCTGAAGCCCAATCTCCTCTCCGCCTCTTCTCCGGAACGGTGCATCACCACTCACCCCGAGGTGGTCCGGGCTGCGGCCCTCAGGGTACAGGCAGCGGGGGGACATCCCTTCATCGGAGACAGCCCGGGCCTCGACGGTTTCTCCTCCGTGGGTGCGAAGACCGGCATGGAGGACGTCGCCGGGGAACTGGGCATACCCTGCGTCGAGCTTGACGACCCTGTCCCCCTTCCCATGGCGGAGGGATCCGTCTTCCAGCGGGTGGAAGTCTCCAGGAAGGCCCTCGAAGCCGACAAAATCATCAACCTGCCCAAGCTCAAGACCCACGCCCAGATGATGCTCACCATGGGAGTGAAAAACCTCTTCGGAACGGTGGTCCGGCAGCGGAAGGCCTCGTGGCACTACACCGTGGGGCTGGACAGGGATGTGTTCGCCGACCTTCACCTGGACATCGCGAGAAGTCTCGCTCCCGCCCTCACCATCATGGACGGCATCGGGGGCATGGAAGGCCGTGGTCCCGGGAACGGACGGCCCCGCATGTTCGGGCTTCTCGCCGCCTCCGCCGATCCGCTTGAGCTGGACCTTCGCCTCTGCACCCTCCTCGGAGCCGACCTCCAGGCCTTTCCCCTGTATCGCTCAGCACAACGGCGGAACCTGCTGCCGAAAGACTTCGGAACAACTGCCGGAGACCTTCCGCCGGACTATGTTTTTGAAAAGGTTGACATTCCCAGGCTCGATTCTCTTCATCTGCTTCCGGCCCTCCTTGACGGTTTCGGGAAGCGCCACCTGTCCTCCCGCCCCGTCCAGCGCCCCCGGGATTGCATAGGGTGCGGAAAGTGCGTGGAAGTATGTCCGGCGAAAGCCATGACCAGAAAAGCCCAAAACATCATTGACATTAACTACAAAAAGTGCATACGCTGCTACTGCTGCCAGGAGGTCTGTCCGGCGGATGCAATAGGATTTTCCAGGGGTTTTCTCCTCAGAGTTCTCGATTTTCTTGGACGATAAGAAAATGTCAGCTCCTGATTTCAAAACTTTTCATTCCGAATTGTCCGGCAGAAATTGAGAAAACCGGCGCTCCTTCTATAATAGTGAGGCGCACCGTCTTCTTTCGGGAATGACGGCACGACATTTGTGTACCGTCTGGAGGAATGAACGTGAACCTGACAGCCTTTCCGGATTTCCCGGAAAAAAGTTTCGATGCGGATTTCCTGAACCTGCTCATGTTCGACATCTCGGGGGGCATGCGCTCGGTAACCATCCCCCGGGGCTACGTCTCCGAAGCGGTCTTCCGGGACGGCATTGGCTTCGACGCCTCGAACTACGGTTTCGCCAAGGTGGACAAGTCCGACATGGTGGCCATTCCTGACAGGTCGTCCGCTTTCCTCGAGGAGCGGGAGGAATTCCGCACGGTGCACGTGATCTGCGACGTGGTCTCCACGGAGCGGAACACTTTCGACCAGTACCCCCGGTCGGTGGCCGAGCGGACCGCCGCCTTTCTCAGGGAGAAAAACCTGGCCGACCGGGCCATGATGCTCGTGGAGCTGGAATACTACGTCTTCGAGTCGGTGGAGTATTCCACCGGGCTGGACCACGCCGGCTATTCAGTCGGATCCTCCGAGGGCCTTGGAGAGGAGTACTCTTCCGTTCCCCGCTTCGGCCCCCACAAGGGATACCACAAACTCCCGCCGGAAGACCGGTACCTCGACTTCCGCAACCGCACCGTCCACGCAATGGAGCAGGCGGGAATCCCCGTGAAATACCATCACCACGAGGTTGGGGCCTCCCAGCTCGAGATCGAGCTCGACTTCATGGATCTCGTCAGGGCCGCCGACAGCGTCTGCGTGGCCAAGTGGATCATCCGGACCGTGGCGGAGGAGATGGGGCTCTCCGTCACCTTCATGCCCAAGCCCCTCTATAAAATGCCCGGCAGCGGAATGCACGTCCACCAGTTCCTCGAAAAGGGAGGAAAATCCCTCTTCCCCGGCGAGGGCCTCCACGGTCTCTCCCGGGAAGCCCTGGCCTATACGGCGGGGCTCCTCGAACACAGCCTCACGGGAAGCCTCCTCGCTTTCACCAACCCGGGCACCAACAGCTACCGCCGCCTCGTCCCGGGGTACGAAGCCCCCATCAGCGCCACCTTCGCCAAGGGCTCCAGAAGCGCCGCAGTCCGCATACCGGGGTACCTGAAGAGCGACGAAGTCAGGATAGAATACCGCACCGGCGATGCCTCGGCGAACATCCACTACATGCTCTCCGCCATGGTCCTGGCCGGGACCGACGGGATCCTCCGGAACGCCGACCCCGTGGCTGCAGGATTTGACAGCCCCGAGGCGAAGGAGGACAAAGTCTTCCCTCTGAACCTCTTCTCTGTCCTCGAGGGGCTGCGGAAGGACAACGGCTACCTCACCCCCGCCTTCCCCGGGAAGCTGCTCGAGCTGTGGACGAAAAGGAAGACCGAGGAGGCGGAATACGTCTACAACGCCCCCACCCCCCAGGAGTACGAACTGTACTTCTGATCCCCCGGACAGAAAAGAGAGGGGCCGGCTCCGGCACAACCGCCGGAAACGGCCCCTTTCTATTTCTCCTGATCTGTTTCTTCAATGCAGAGGGAGTGTTGCCGCTCCCCTCTGCCGGGAATCAGTTCTACCCCAGGAACGCCAGCAACAGCCCTCCAGCGAGCACGGAGCCGATCTGCCCCGAAACGTTCGCACCCACGGCGTGCATGAGAATGAAATTGTTCCTGTCCTCCGCCGCCGCCAGTTTCTGCACGAGCCTGGCGGACATGGGGAATGCCGAGAT